>WUUC01133108.1_pt1 | contig 12469 bp, 15 predicted proteins | sample 6278441 | NCBI WGS metagenome assembly WUUC01 (sample SAMN13675441, study PRJNA597444) | soil metagenome | isolation source: soil | place: USA: Washington | collected 2017-10 | reverse complement strand
CAGAACGAGAGGAGCGGGGTCAGGGCCCCTCCCCAGCTGCGGTAAATACCTCTACCGGTCGCTGCACGCCGGAGCTGCCGGTGCACATGAGCGTGTATCGTCCGTCGACAGAGGCTTCTTCCAGGATCTGGCTGGTGCCCCGGCAGGAGATGATTTCCCGGCCGCCGGGTTGCCGAAATGCCACTGTGATGACCGGCTCGCGCTGAAAATTCACCATTCGCCGGACCGTCGTGGCCGTCAGGCTCTCGACTCCCATCTGCCGCAGGGTCACTGCGGGACGTCCCCGGTGTGATCCCCGGTAGTCTACCGCCCGATCAACCAGCTCGAAGACTTCACGGCCCAGGGTCTGCGCGTCGCGTTGCTCCGGCGAAAGCTGATCTTGGGCCGGCGCGCGGGTGCTCGAGTTACCGCTTCCGCCACAGCCGAGAATGAGAGGTACAATGAGGGTGGTACGCCACGAATACCGTCCGATCATTCCATCGCGAATTCACGGTTGAATACGACCTCAAAGCTGAACGTCTTGCTCTTGCTGCGAGTCTCCATGTACTCGGCGATGCGCTTCAGCCGGGCGGGGATGCCCATGATCTTCTCTTGAGCCTTGCGGCCCAGCTCGTTCAGCCCATCAATGCTTTCGATCTTCCAGTACCGGATCTGCTCCTGAACAATCCGCAGGTAGTCCCGAGGTCCGTAAATCCCGGCCCGTCGAATCACGTCGGCCAGCTCCTTGAATCCCGGCATGGTGACGCCTGGCATATCGATGGCCGGCAGGATGAACGAGGCCGAGTGCAACGCCTGATCTGGATCCCGTTTGAGGATCTCTTCGAACACCGTGCGGTAGAAGGTGTAGTGCCTGGCCTCCTCCTTGGCCACCTGGCTCAATATTGATGCGAGCTGCGGCTCGTATTCAGCCACGATCTTGCCAGTTTCGGCGTGGGAGAACTGGGTAGCGCGTTCCTGCACCGTGGTGTAGGCAAAGACCCGGTACGGATCCCGATCCCATTGGGGATGGAACCCTGCGCGAAGGTACTCGAACTGCATTTCCTCCAGCTTTCGCTGCTGGAGGATACGGGTGTCCCGCGCGTAGTCATGAAGCACCTGGCCGTGCCGGTCTTCCTCAGCGGTCCAGAGGTTGTTCCAGCTCCTCCAGAAGCTGTCGTCGCCCAGGTAGACCGCCAGCAGCCGGTGAAAGTGGGGCAGTCCCTCTTCGGTCAGGAGGTTCAATGCCAGCGCGGCTCGAGCCGGATCGGGAATGCCGGATGCCCGTTCTCGCAGCTTGGCCAGGTGAGTATCGGGGCACTCGTCCGCCGCCGGCCCCATCAGGTCAGCCGGGAACCAGAGCTCCCGCTTGCGCTCGTGAACTTCCATCAACTCCCGGACCCGATCTTCGAGATCCTGGAGCACCTCGATCTTGGAAAACAATTCCCGAGCGGAGTCGGTCGCGATGCCCATGGATTACCTTCGAGAACTGAGACGACGGCCGTAGGATTTGACTAGCCAACTAAGATAGCGTTGCCAGTCGAGGATGTGCCACCAAGGACGGGAAGTCAGGCCGTTTTGGGTGCCAGGGGCTTCTCCATGAGCGACCAGGTACGCTGACCGATGTACCCCTCGCGGACGAAAATACGGCGCCAGCCGAGGGCGGCGAGTAAGCCCTCGGATCGCTGGTCATCGGTCCAGAACTCAGCCAGGTGAGCTCCGGACTCGACAGCTCGCTGCTCGAAGGCCGAGAGGAGGCGGTGAGCATGCCCCCGGTGCCGCTCCTGCGGAAGGACGACCACGTCCACCAGGTGAGCAACCCCACCTCGCAGCCAGAATCGCAGGCCCCCGATCCAGTCGCCGATCTCGTTGCTCAGGATGAGGTAGCGTTCGTCGAGCGTGCTTGACCACCCGGCGGGGTCCTCTTCCTGCTCGAGGATCTCCGAGAACCAGGCCGCGAAGTCTTCGTCCTGCTCCATGTCCCGAATTGTCAGCTCGCTCATCTGCCACCGTCCTCCCGATGGGAGACTCCCCTCCCGTCAATAGCAACACTAATGCCACGCCTGCTGTTCCTGTCTGTGAAGGTTATCACTAGTGTGGGGCGCCCGGAGCCACAGATTGGTGCAGTGACTTAAGTTTGAGACGAGCATGCGAGTTAAGGAGGCAGATCAATGACGTCCAGTGCCGTAGGGCCGGCCCGCCCGGCTGTGGTGCAGTGCCCCTTCTGTTCCACTGCCAACCGGGTGGACCTTTCCCGGCTGTCTGCCGGGCCGAAATGCGCTAATTGCGGCAAGCCGCTACGGCTGGATCGGCCGCAGAAGGTTACCGATAAGGACTTTGACCGCATTGTCAGCGGCTCCAGCGTGCCGCTCCTGGTGGACTTCTATGCCGATTGGTGTGGGCCCTGCCGGATCATGGCCCCCACCCTCGACGATTTTGCCCAGCGGCGTGCGGGCGAAGCCCTGGTCCTCAAGCTCGATACCGACGCCAACCCCCTCACCGCCTCGCGTTTTGGTATTCGCGGTATTCCTACGGTCATTGCGTTCGAGGCCGGGAAAGAGCGAGCGAGGCATGTGGGGGTGGCCGATACCAAGGTACTCGAAAGCCTGGCCGGGCTTACCTGAGCCCTACCGCAATTCCTGCGGCCACGGCGACCAATCCCAATGCCAGCAACAGCCCATACAGTGGGAGGAGGAACCGGAGCCACTCTTCGTAGCGAACTCCCGCGGCGGCTAACATGGCCATCAAGGCTCCATTGGTTGGAGTGAGAAGGTCGCACAATCCAGCGCCGTACTGGTAGGCCAGCACGGTGACCTGCCGAGAAAGTCCGATCAAATCCGAGAGTGGCACCAGGAGAGGCATCGTCAAAACCGCCTGTCCGCTGGTACTCGGTACCGGCACGTGGAGGGCGGTCTGGACCAGCACCAGGCCCAGCGCGGAGAGCGTAGCCGGGAGACCTGCGATCGGAGTGAACAGGCCGTTGACGACCGTGTCCACGACCTGTCCTTCACTCAGCACCACATAGATGGCTCGGGCAAAGCCGATCACCAGACCAGCAAAAGCCATGGACTTGAACCCCTCGACAAACGCCTCCGCCGTTCCTCCGACACCGAGCCTGCCCAGGAGCCCTGCCAGGATGCCAACCACCAGAAACAACGCTGCGAGCTCGTTGAACTCCCAACCCAGTCGCTGGGCCCCATAGATGTAGACGGCAAATGCCAGGATGATCGCCAGCAGGACGGCCAGGTCGCGTCCACCGAGCGCTTTCTGCTGATCCCCTGCTGCCGGTACGACCGGAGTGGCGGTCCGTCGGGCATAGGCCATCGTTCCCCCGATCCAGAGTCCCAGGGCTGGAATCAGGAATGCGATTCTGAATCCCAACCCCGATCCGGATGGCAGCTCGGCGAGCTTCTGGGCGATGAGGACCTGAAATGGATTGACCGGGCTGAATGCAGCGCCCACGGCGGCGGCGCCAAAGCTCATTGCAACCGCGATCACGGGACTGAAGCCGAGTTGCCGGGTCATCAGGAGGAGCATTGGTACGAACGCGATCAGCTCCTCCGACATCTGCATCATGATGCCCCCAAGGCTGAACGCCAGACTGGCCGCGGGAATCACGAGCAGACTCCTACCCTGTAACCCCTGGGCCAAGCCATTTGCCAGCCGACCCAGCGTGCCGGACCGCTCCACGACGGTAAATGCCCCGCCGATGAGGAATACGAGCGCGATGACTGAAGCGGCTTCCGTAATGCCTTTCGGGATGGCCACGAGCGCCTGAAATGGGCCGACCGGCTGGGACGGGACCCTGGCATAGGTGCCCGCGACGACAATGCTGCGCCCGGTCTCTGGATCCTCCTGCCGCTGGAAGGCGCCCGCGGGAAGTACCCAACTCAGCGCTGCTGCGACCGCTATGCAGCCGATCAGCAGGACCAGAGGGTGAGGAAAGCGGACCCTCACGCCTGTCTCACAGTCGGCGGCACTGCCTGGTTTGCGGCGGGATACGGCTGCACGCGATGCGGTCGTTCATGCTGCGGGTGAGTGGGCCACAGGCAGCGGTCTGGGCCTCCCTGGTTGCATCGGCCTCAGAGGATGCCGAGGCCGTGGCGGCGCCCTGGGCTCCGCCGTAGGTGACGGACACGGTGCATTCCACATGCTGGGACGTCAGCGTGGACCAAAGCAGGAAGGCGGCAAAGGCCAGGACAAGCAGCAGGGTTACTGCCCTCCCGCGGTTCGTCATCCCGGCCCGACCCGGCACTGGCTCCGGGGACCGTCAGGAACCGAGAGCGCAGGTACACTGTTCTGGAGGCAGCGTCCGGGACAGCCGGGACGCACTCTGCGGGGGTTCAATGAATGGAATGTGAAGAGGTTCTGATCCGCCTCTGGGAATATCTGGACCAGGAGCTCGGTCCGGAAGAGGCGCAATCCGTAGGGGAACACGTATACGGTTGCCCCAGCTGCCGTCCTGCGTATCGCTGCGATCGTGCCTTCCTCGATCTGGTGAGCCGTCAGCGAGAGACCTGCTCGGCGCCTCGGTCCTTGCTGCTATCGGTCCGGGCGTACATCGAAGCTCACACCTGAGCGCTTCAGCGTACCGCGTCCCGAATCCATTCCAAGTAGCCGGGGTTGCCTTCCACGATCGGCAGGGCGATGATCTCGGGCACCTCGTACGGATGCAGCTCGCGGATCCGTACCTGCAGGGCGGGAAACCGGTCAAGGGTTGTCTTCAGGTGACAATAACATTCTCGTGCTCGCTCGGTAGCTCCCTGCCAGCGATACGTACTCGAGACAGACCCTACCACCTGAGCGCAGGCAGCCAGGCGCTCCTCCACCAGCACTGACGCCAACCGCTCAGCGGCTGCCAAATCCGGCAAAGTCGTCGTGACCTGGCAGCAGCCGGTCACGTCAGATTTCTCCCGTGTGTTCCGATAGTTATACTGGGCAGACGTCCTAGCGAGGCGCCGGTGCGCCGGCCTTGGCCGGCAGACCTACCGTTTCAGCGCCGCGTTTCCCGTCGCTCAATGGGGTGATCATCGTTCGCCAGCCGCTCCTGAACCGAACGGTCAGCAGGAGGCCGAGGGGGTCGGCTTTGACATCGGCCACGTCCGGAAGAGTGCGCGCGTAACCAGCCGCGGCCTCCGCCTGCTTGATCAGCTGATCGGGTGCGGAACCCTGGCTGGCATGACCGAACTCCCGAGCAATGGCGATCTCTTGCGCCTGCTCCCTGCCATACCGGGCATACTGGTCTGCCGGGACCAGGCCGTCCTGGTCGGTGAGCCGAGAACTCAGGTCGTAGTTCCGGCAGGACACGACACCCATCACCAGCAGCGCGAATCCGACGTAGAGGTTCATCCTCAACCCTCGAGCTGACATGACGACGTTGTTCGGCGCCGGGCGCTGCCCGGAGCATGGCACGATCTTGCGCTCTCAAGCTACACCACCAGGAAGTCCGGTAGGAGCCCCGCACCCGCGGAACTCAAAGCTGAAGCCGAGCTGCCTGGTCCTATTGGCCGCGCTGGTTGTTACACACCCGTTGTCAATCACGGCCCAGACTGAAGCCGTGCCCGCGGTTTCAGAACCCTCCACAATCCGCTGGTGGCACGGCGCAATCCTGCTCGGCGGATTGTCCGGGCTGATGCTGCTGGATGAGCCGGTGCAACGCTTTGCCCAGGACAACCGGACCCGCACCGGCAACGGTCTGGCAAACACCCTGCGGCATTTCGGCCAGTTCGAGGTGTACGGAACGGTTACGCTCGGGCTCCTGGGAACCGGAGTCCTCAGCGGCAACCATGAGATCACCCGCGCTGGTGGCAGGCTGGCGGCGACCCTAGTTGTGGCGGGTGCTGCTGCCAATGCCGCCAAACTGACGCTCGGCCGGTATCGCCCCCACGAGCATTATGATTCCGACTCCTACGTTCTGTTCTCCGGAAAAGAGGCAATGCCCTCCGGCCATACCGCGATGGCGTTTGCGCTCGCGACCGCGCTGGCTGACGATATTCAGCGACCCTGGGCCAGCGTGGGGCTCTATACCATCGCAACCGGGGTTGCGTGGTCGCGGATGAATGACGACCGCCATTGGTTGAGCGATGTAGCGGCCGGGGCGGCCCTGGGGATTGCCTCTGCCAAGATCATCAACGGTCGCTGGCGTCTTCTCAACCTGCGTCCTCCCGAGATACTCCTTGGCCCCCGGCATGGCAGTTTAGCCTGGCGCTTGGATTTCTGATCGAACCAGCGTTTGATGGTGGGCCTGCCGGAGTTATGATGCGCGCTTGAGTCGCAGCGAGCCCTCGTTGAGTGTAGGAAGCGGATAAACCTGCATAGTGTTGGCTGACCGACACCACGGACAATGGAAACGGCAGTGACGAGCAGCGCACGGCAAAGGCGGCTACGGTGAGGTGGAGCGTGCTGCCGCTCGTTCTGGCCTTGAGCCTGGTGGCCCCGGCCAACGCTCAGAGCGGCCCGCTGGTTGTGTTCAATGCCGGCAGCCTGGCCAAACCGTTCAGTGACCTGCTGCGGGCCTTCAGGACCAGGCATCCTGATGTCGTCCCGGCCCAGGAGAACTCCGGCAGCCTGGAGGCGGCCCGGAAGCTGACCGATCTGGGGAAGATCCCTGACGTGATCGGCGTAGCCGATTACGGCATCATTCCCAAGCTTCTCATCCCCGACCACGCCACCTGGTATGTAGCCTTTGCCCGCAACGCCATGGTCCTGGCTTACAGTGACCAATCCGCCGGCGCCGAAGAGATCAATGGCCAGAACTGGTGGAAAGTCCTGCTTCGGCCCGACATTCGGGCCGGCCACTCGGATCCTGCGCTCGACCCGAACGGGTATCGCACGCTGATGGTTTTTCAGCTGGCGGAGAGATTCTACCGTCAGCCCGGACTGGCTGCCCGGCTGGATCAGGCCTTTCCCCCGAAGTACATGCGTCCCAAGGAGGCCGATCTAACCGCGCTGGTCCAGGCGGGTGAACTGGACTACTGCTGGTCGTATCTCTCTATAGCGAGGACGGCTGGACTCCGCTATGTGGACCTCCCGTCGGAACTGAACCTCAGCCAACCCGATCTGGCGGATTGGTATGCCCAAGCCAGCGTTCGTCTACCCGGAGCCAGCCGCACCACGAAGGATTCGGTGGAATTCAAGGGTGAGCCGATCGTCTACGCACTGACCATTCCGTCGGCTGCCGCGCACCCGAAGGTTGCCCGAGCATTCGTGCGATTTGTGTTTTCTCCGGAAGGCCAGGCCATCCTCAAGACGAACGGATTTACCGTTCTCGAGAAGCCCATCCTAGGAGGTCCCGGAAAGCCGCCGGCCGGAGTGTTCTGATTATCTTCACCGAACCCCTGGCCTTCGGTGAAGTGATGAGCGGTATCTGGAACATTCCCCTCCCCCGTAACGAGCCGGTGCTCAGCTACGCACCGGAGTCCCCTGAACGAGCAGCACTCAAATCAGCGCTCGGAGCAGTTGGCTCCCGCCAGGTCGAAATTCCTGCCGTTGTTGGTGGCCGGGAGATCCGAACCGGAGTAACCCAGACTGTGGTTTCTCCCCACTGTCACGGGCGAGTCCTGGCAACCACCCATCAGGCCGATCGCCCGACCATCGAGGCGGCGGTGCAGACCGCCGTTGAAGCGCAACGAGACTGGGGCCACTGGCGCTTCGAAGACCGCGCGGCCGTGTTTCTCCGGGCAGCGGAGATGCTGGCCACGACCCACCGGCAACTGCTCAACGCAGCGACCATGCTGGGGCAGAGCAAGACTGCCTACCAGGCCGAGATCGACAGCGCGTGCGAGCTGATTGACTTCCTTCGTTTCAACGTCCACTACGCCGAACGGATTTATCAGGAGCAGCCCGAGTCATCGCCCGGGGTCTGGAACCGGCTTGACCACCGACCGCTGGAGGGATTCGTCTACGCGATCACGCCCTTCAACTTCACCGCCATTGGTGGCAATCTCCCAACCGCTCCGGCTCTGATGGGGAACGCGGTAGTGTGGAAGCCCGCCGCGACCGCCATGTTGAGCAACTGGTTCTTTTACAAACTCCTGGAAGAAGCAGGGTTGCCGCCGGGCGTCATCAACTTTCTCCCCGGCGACCCAATCGAAGTGAGCGAAACCCTCCTGGCGGATCGCCGGCTGGCGGGAATCCACTTTACCGGGTCAACCGCGGTATTCCAGACGCTCTGGAAATCCGTGGCCAACAACCTAGAGCGGTACGCGGGTTATCCCAGGATTGTGGGGGAGACTGGCGGCAAGGATTTCATCCTGGCCCATCCGAGCGCTGATGTTGATGCGCTGGCCGTGGGAATCGTCAGGGGCGCGTACGAGTATCAAGGCCAGAAGTGCAGCGCGGCCTCACGGGCCTACATCCCGGACACCATCTGGCCGGCCGTGCGGGACAGAGTCGTTGGCATGATCGACGATATCCGTATGGGCGACGTGAGCGATTTCAGGAACTTCATGGGGGCGGTCATCGACCGGCGAGCATTCACCCGGCTGAACGACCATCTCGAGGCCGCCAAACGGGACCCGAAGGTGAAGGTACTGGCCGGCGGCGGGACGGATGACTCGGTCGGCTTCTTCGTCGAGCCCACCCTGCTCCAGGTGGAGGATCCAGCGTACCGGCTGATGTGCGAGGAGATCTTCGGACCGGTGCTGACGGTCCACGTGTATCCCGCGGGCCGTTGGCGGGAAACGCTTACCCTGGTGGACCAGACCAGCCCATACGCGCTCACCGGGGCAGTCTTTTCCCGAGATCGGCGGGCGATCACCGAGGCCGATCGCTCGCTCCGCCACTCGGCGGGGAACTACTACATCAACGACAAGCCGACCGGTGCAGTCGTGGGACAGCAGCCATTCGGCGGCAGCCGGGCGAGTGGCACCAATGATAAGGCTGGCTCAGTGCTCAACCTGCTCCGCTGGGTTTCTCCACGCAGCATCAAGGAAACCTTGAGCCCGCCCAAGGACTATCGCTACCCCTTCATGGAAGCGGAGTAGGTGCTGCGTTGGGCAGCTTTCGTATGGGTGGGGTTCGGCTTTGTTGAGCCTGCTCCTCTGCAGGCCCAGGGGCAAGCCGTTGCCATCAAGTACACCGCCGACCAGCTCAACTGTGCCCGTTTTCTGGAAACCTCAGAATCGAAAATCCTGACGCAGTCGGGCGGGCGCGACCGGGAGCAGACTTCCGGGCGCACCGGCCTCTGGCAGTTCAAGGCCGCGGCAGAGCAAAAGGGATTGGCGCTGGAAGGATGGCTGGATTCACTAGCGCTCTGGCGGCGCTCCGCTGAGACCACCATACGCGCGGACACCGACGGTCTGTTGGGCGGACGGTACCGGGGGACGTTGAGTTCGTTGGGAGCCTACACCAGCCGGGCCGTGCCGTTTATCCCCGATGATGTAGCCGAGATTGCCGGCATGGCAACCGCTCTGGACGACTTCTTTCCCCCTCTCCCCGGGCGGTCAATCAGTCCGGGCCAAACCTGGAGCGGGCCTCCGGGGGTCACGATTATGCGGCTGCCGGACAGCGCCCTCTCCGGAGTCCCGCTGTACCGGTTTGCCCTGGAGGTCAGAACCAGACGCAGGAAAGCGGATGCCGGGCGCGACAGCGTCCCTCTGCAGCTGGATCAGACGACGGGGGAGCGGGGGGCCTATGTGTGGCATCCGCTACTCGGATTGGTCAAGCGAGAACGTCACATCGTGGTGGAGACCAGCGTGCCCGCGGGAGGGGCGGTCCGACAAGCAGTTCGTTCCAGGGTTGATCAGCGAGTAACGGCGACCCGAGATCTCGCGACCACCGGCTGTCAGACCTCCGCAGGCTCCCCAACCATCGAACGGTACTGATAGGCGCTGGTCGGCAGAGCCGGCTCTAACAGTGCCTGGTCAATTATCTGGCGCAGCGGAGTGAGGGTACACACCGGGTCAGTATTAGCAGCATCGCCCGTGAGCGCGAAGGCTTGGCAACGGCAGCCGCCGAAGTCCACTGTCTTCCGGGGGCAGCTCCGGCAGGGCTCCTTCATCCACCGGTCGCCGCGGAACAGCTGAAACGCGCTTGACTCGCGCCAGATCCACTCCAGGGAATGGTCCCGGACATTGTCAAACGTGAGCGTGGTGATCTGGGTTGCGCCGTGACAGGGCAGGACCGCGCCGTTGGGCGCAACGACGAGATACAACTTTCCCCATCCGCCGTAGCAGGCCTTGGGATACGGCTCGTAGTAGTCCGGCAGCACGTACGTGATCTGCATCCGACCACGGTACCGCTGTATAGCTCGCTCGGCGATCTCCCGAGAACGCTCGACCTGCTCGCGGGTGGGCTGTAGCGCAGCCCGGTTTCGGAGCCCCCAGCCGTAGTACTGGGTATTCGCCAGCTCGATTCGATCAGCACCCCAGTCTGCGGCCAGGTCGATGATCGAGCCGATTCGGTCGAGATTGGCTCGGTGCAGCACGACGTTCACGGTAAAGCCAAACCCGAGTTCCCGGACCAGCGCCGCTGCGTTCTCTTTGTGTCTGACGGAGCGTACTCCGGCTATGCGCTCGGCGACCTCTGGATCGGAATCCTGAATCGAGATCTGGATGTGCTCCAGCCCGGCTTCCCGGAGCCGCTCGGCTCGCCCACGCGTCAATCCCAGCCCCGACGTAACCAGTGTGGTGTACAGGCCAACCCTCCGGGCGTGCGCGGCGAGCTCCTCGAGATCTTTTCGGAGCAACGGCTCGCCGCCCGACAAACCCAGCTGCAGGACCCCGAGCGCCCGCGATTCGGTCAGCACCCGCTTCCATTCCTCGGTCCGCAGCTCGCTTTCCGCCCGGAGCAAGTCCACCGGATTGGAGCAGTAGGGGCAGTGCAGCGGGCAGCGGTGGGTCAGCTCCGCGAGCAACGTGGTGGGCAGATCAGGCGACACGAACCAGCTCCCGGTTGACCATCTGGTCCAGGTACTCGGTGACATCGGCGCTCACGTCCGACTGGTAGCGCTCCGCCAGGAGGGAGATGATCTGATCCACGCTGCGGGTTCCATCACAAAGCTCCAGAATGGCAGCCCCGCTGTCGTTGAGCAGTACCGCGCCCTCGGGATAGAGTAAAACCGGGCGTTGCCGGACCTGATCGAATTCCAGGCGGGCCAGGCGCCAGAGTTTCGGAAGGGAATTGGGGTCCAAAGACATGACCGTCAACGAGGATTGTCACAACGGGGTTGTGTAGCCACTGCGTGTCTCATGAGTCGGTGTAGGCATGATGAATCGTGTCAATCATCACCCAGAGCATCTCCAGTTTGAACGCCAGTGCCTCGAAGGCCCTGCGCTGGCTTTCCACCGTGGTGCAATACTCCTGCACCAGCGCGAGTCCCTGGCGGCTGTCTCGCGGCGCCTGGATCAGGCGGCTACGGAAGTACTCCAATCCCTCCGGCAGCACCCAGGGATAGTGCTGGGGAAAAGCCGCGATACGCTGATTCATCAGCTGGGGTGCGAACAGCTCGGTCAGGGAGGAGGCCACCGCCTCGGTCCAGGGCCTGGTCTTGCAGAAGGTCACGTAGGACTCGGCTGCAAAGCGAACGCCCGGTAGCACGTGCCGCTCGTCCTCCATCTCCTCGCGAGGAACCCCGAGGGCCTCACCCAGCCGAATCCACATCTCGATGCCCCCTGTGCCCGGCGTGGTTCCATCGTGGTCGACGATCCGCTGCATCCACTCCCGGCGCACTTCCGGAACGGGACAGTTCGAGATAATCGCCGCGTCTTTCCGGGGAATGGCACGCTGGTATGCCAGGCGGTTGGCCACCCAACCCTGAAGCTGCCTGGCTGTGAGCTTTCCCTGGTGCATCAGCTCGTGAAATGGATGATGCGCGTAGTAGGACGTGCTGAAGGAACGTAGGCTTGCGGCCAGCTCGCCCGCCGGGAGTGGGGCATCCAGGAACGGGATCGGCGGGGGTGGTGGAGCCGCAAGGATCGACGCAGTTAGGGTTGCCGTCATGTCACAGCCTGAAGGACATGCCGTCGAAGCCCACGGTCAGGCCGGCTTGGTCAACGGCAGCCCGCTCTCGGGAATCCTCCAGCAGCATAGGATTGGTGTTGTTGATGTGGGTATACACCTTCTGGGGGCCGGAGATTTCCGCCAGGTGCCGCAGACTTCCATCCGTACCGGATACCGGGAGATGGTCCATCTCGCGTGCCCGGCGCTGACCGATACCCAATGCGATCAGCTCGTCGTCGCTCCAGAAGGTTCCATCGAACAGGACCAGATCGACGTTCTCGAGTCTCCGGATCAGCTCCTGGTCCAAATCACCGCAGCCGGGGATGTAGGCGCAGGTGCCCCCGGTCGACTCATCCCGCAGAATGAAGCCCACTGTGTGTCCCACCTGATCGGAAGAGGCAAAGCGGGGTGGATCCGCCGGTACCGCGAACGCTCGAACCGATAGTCCGCTCGCGCTGCCATCGCGGTAGGACAGACCGGTGGATCGGTCCAGGGATAGTTCGTGCATCTCCAATTGGGCGAAGGCCCTCGTCACCGGCAGGATGCGGGAATC
>WUUC01016857.1_pt1 | contig 12470 bp, 12 predicted proteins | sample 6278441 | NCBI WGS metagenome assembly WUUC01 (sample SAMN13675441, study PRJNA597444) | soil metagenome | isolation source: soil | place: USA: Washington | collected 2017-10 | reverse complement strand
AGGGCGGCGGCAGGACATTCCTCGCGATCGTCTTGGGCGGCATTGTGCTCGCTCTCATAATTGCTGCTTATTTCATGTACGGAGAAAGGGCCGAGACACCGGCCACCACGGAGACACCGACCACCGAGACCCCGGCTCCGACACCGGCGCCCGCGCCAGAGCCCACGCCGGCTCCGGAACCTGCTCCGGCACCGACACCAGAGCCCACTCCGGCACCCGAAACGCCGGCTCCCGAGACGCCCGCGCCAGAAGCGCCGGCCCCCGAGACGCCAGCGCCTGAGGCACCGGCACCAGAGGCTCCATCGCCGGATCAGCCTCCGCAGTAAACGCGACTCGTTTGGGCGGCCCCAAGTTCGGGCCGCCCAAACACACTACCTACAACAAGCGATCACTGATTGGGCGGTTGATGCACGCCTCCTGGCAGGAGCGAGCGCAAGCCTCGTTGCCGCCGAATTGATGCTAAACTGTGCGCCTCGAATTGGTCTTGAGATCGAGGCTGTGACGCGTTCCCATCTGCTTTGGCGCCGGACATGGCTGTTGGTTGCTGCCGCGGTTGTAACCGCTTGCTCTGCGGCCGGTGCGCAAGAGACCAAGAAACCGGTGGCCGTTGAAGCGGCAAAGGTCGTTGCCGCGCCGTTGAGTGAGCAGGTGACCGCCGTCGGCACGATCCTCTCGAACGAAGCGGTCACGATGAGCGCGGAGATTGCCGGCCGTCTTCAGGAGATCCATTTCGAGGAGGGCCGGTCCGTCAAGAAGGGCGATCCGCTCTTCACGCTTGACGAATCCGTTTACCGCGCGCAGCTCGCCGACGCCGAAGCGAAGCTGAAGCTCGCCGAGCAGACGCATGAGCGCACGACGCAGCTCTTCAAGAACAAATACGCCACGGCGCAATCGGCCGACGAGGCGACCTCGAATCTCGCGGTGAACACGGCAAGCGTCGAGCTCGCGCGCGTGCAGCTGGAGAAGACGCGGATCGTCGCCCCGTTTTCGGGCATTGTTGGCCTGCGCCGGGTCAGCGCTGGCGAGTACATAACCGCCGGCCAACCGCTCGTGAATCTCGAAGCGATCGATCCGGTGAAGGCCGATTTCCGCGTTCCGGAGCGCTTTCTGCCGGCGATCAGGGTCGGACAGACCATCCGCATCAAGGTCGATGCCTTTCCCGAGGAGACCTTCGAGGGCAAGATCTACGCCATCGATCCGCGCCTCGACATTGCGGGGCGCAGCCTGCTTGTTCGCGCCGTGGTACCCAACCCGGATCAGCGGCTCCGTCCCGGCCTCTTCGCGCGAGTTACCGTGCTCCTCCAACTCAAGCAGAACGCTCTCAGCGTTCCCGAGCAGGCCATCGTGCCGCAGGGCGACGAGCAGTTCGTGTTCAAGATCGTGGGCGGCAAGGTGCGCATGACCAAGGTGCTTACCGGCACGCGGCGTGAGGGCCGCGTCGAGATCGTCAGCGGGCTTGCCGCCGGCGATCAGATCGTGACCGCAGGCCAGCTCAAAATCCGCGACGGCGCTCCTGTGACCGTGATCGCCTCGCAGGAGCCGCGGGTGTGAAGCTTTCCGAAGTCTCCATTCGCCGGCCGGTTTTCGCGACGGTCATGAGCCTCGTGCTCGTGCTCATCGGCCTCGTCTGTTACGAGCGCCTCAGCGTGCGCGAATATCCGGCGATCGATCCGCCGGTCATCACGGTTGAGACCACCTATCCGGGGGCGAGCGCCGCCATCGTCGAGACGCAAGTCACGAAAGTGCTGGAGGATACCCTTTCCGGCATCGAGGGCATCGATTTCATTTCGTCCATCAGCAGGCAGGAATCGAGCCAGATCACGGTGACGTTCCGGCTTGCGCGCGATCAGGACGCGGCTGCCGCGGACGTTCGTGACAGGGTAGGGCGCGTGCGCGGACGCTTGCCGGACGAGATCGAGGAGCCGATCATCCAGAAGCGCGAGGCGGACGCGCAGCCGATCCTGCATCTTGCCTTTTTCAGCGAACGGCACTCGGCTCTCGAGATCACCGACTATGCCGATCGCTATGTGAAGGATCAGCTGCAGACGATCTCCGGCGTTGCCGAGGTGCGCCTTTTCGGCCAGCGGCAATATTCGATGCGGCTCTGGCTCGATCCGGAGCGGCTGGCCGCTTACAGCCTCGCCCCGCAAGACGTCGAGGCGGCGCTTCGGCGCCAGAACGTGGAAGTGCCGTCCGGCCGCGTGGAGAGCCTGCAGCGCGAATTCACCGTGCTCTCCGAGACGGACTTGCGCACGCCTGAGCAGTTCAACGATCTCATCATCAAAGAAGCGAATGGATACCTGGTCCGGCTCTCGGATGTGGGACGGGCGGAGCTCGGTCCGCTCGACGAGCGCCTGATCGTGCGGTTCAACGGCCAGCCGGCGATTGCCCTTGGTGTGATCAAGCAGGCGACGGCCAATCCGCTCGAGGTCGCCGACGCAGTGAAGGCGATGCTGCCGCGCATCAGCGAATCCCTGCCGGACGGCATGCAGGTGCGCATGGCCAACGACAAATCGATCTTCATCTCGGAGTCGATCAAGAACGTCTACGAGACGATCGGCGAGGCGATCCTGCTCGTTGTGCTGATCATCTTTTTGTTCCTGCGGTCCTTGCGCGCGACGCTGATCCCGCTCGTCACCATTCCGGTGTCGCTGATCGGCGCCTTCGCGCTGATGAACGCGTTCGGATTTTCCATCAACACGCTGACTCTGCTCGCGCTCGTGCTTGCCATCGGCCTCGTCGTGGATGACGCCATCGTGGTGTTGGAAAACATCTTCCGCCATGTCGAAGCCGGCATGACGCCTGTGAAAGCCGCGCTACTCGGCAGCCGCGAGATCAGCTTCGCCGTGGTAGCGATGACCATCACGCTTGCCGCCGTTTACGCGCCGATCGGGTTTATGAGCGGCCTCACCGGGAGGCTGTTCACGGAATTTGCCTGGACGCTGGCAGGCGCGGTGCTGGTCTCCGGCTTCGTCGCCCTGACTCTCTCGCCGATGATGTGCTCGAAGCTTCTGAAGCATCAGGAGAAACGCAATCTTTTGTACCGCGTCATCGAGCGCTTTCTCCAAGGGCTGACGCGCGGCTATCGCGCGCTGTTGAAGGGCGCACTTGCCGTCCGCCCGCTGGTGCTGCTTGCCGGTCTCGCGGTCGCCGGCGCGAGTTATTTCCTCTTCGGCGTCTTGAAGAGCGAGCTCGCCCCGGTGGAAGACCAGGGCAATATCGTCGCCGTCTTCCGGGGACCCGAGGGTGCGACCATCGAATACACGGACGATTATGCCAAGAAGCTCGAGGAGATCGCGCTCAAGGTTCCGGAAGCCGATCGCGTTTTCGTTGTGGCCGGCAATCCGACCGTCTCGCAGGGCAGGGTGATCGTGCGCCTCACCCCATGGGACGAACGCCAGCGCAGTCAGCAGGAGATTGGCCGCGTCATTGGTCCTCAGATGGCGGCAGTTCCAGGTGTGGTTGCCTTTCCGAGCAACCCGCCGCCGCTTGGGCAAAGCATCCGCGACAAGCCCGTTCAGGTGGTGATCCAGACCGCCCAGCCTTATGGCGAGCTGCAGAAGATGGTGGATGCGTTTGTCGAGAAGGCCGAAGGCTTTCCGGGACTCATCGACATCGACAGCGACCTGAAGCTCAACTCACCGCAACTCGACATCAGCGTCGATCGCGACAAAGCCGCTGCGGTGGGAGTGGACGTGGATGTGCTCGGACGCACGCTCGAGACGATGCTCGGCGGCCGGCAGGTCACGCGCTTCAAACGCGAAGGCGAGCAATATGACGTGGTCGTCAAGATCTCGGATTTCGACCGCCAGAACCCCGACGATCTCCGCCGCATCTATGTGCGCGGCCGCGACGACGCCATGATCCCGCTCTCAAATCTGATCACCATCAAGGAGACGGTGGCGCCGAAGGAGCTGAACCACTTCAATCAACTGCGTTCCGCGACGATAACGGCGCAGCTTGCCCCGGGCTATACGTTGAGCGACGGCCTCACCTTCCTGGAGAACGCGTCGAAAGACGTGCTCGCAGGCAATGCGTTCCTCGATTTCGCCGGACAGTCACGCGAGTTCCGCGAGGCGACGCCGAACATGTATGTCACCTTCCTGCTCGCGCTCGCCTTCATCTACCTTGTCCTCGCCGCCCAGTTCGAGAGTTTCAAGGACCCCTTCATCATCATGCTCACCGTGCCGCTTTCCATGACCGGCGCGCTCTTGGCCTTATGGTGGAGCGGGGGGACCTTGAACATTTACAGCCAGGTGGGCCTCGTGACGCTGATCGGGCTCATCACCAAGCACGGTATTCTCATTGTGGAGTTTGCCAATCAGCTCCGCGCTCAGGGGCGATCGATCGCCGAGGCAGTCATCGAGTCCGCAACGCTTCGCTTGCGGCCCATCCTGATGACCACCGGCGCCATGGTGCTTGGCGCAGTGCCGCTTGCACTCGCCACCGGCGCAGGCGCCGAAAGCCGCCAGGATATTGGCTGGGTCATCGTGGGTGGGCTGTTGGTCGGCACGCTTTTCACGCTGTTCGTTATTCCGGTGGTCTACACTTATCTTGCGAGCCGCAGGCTGCCGATAGAGGCCGAGGAGATCGCGTCTCCCGCCGGCTTGGGAGCGGCCGAAGCGAAGCGGTTGGAAGCAGCCGAGTAGCGTCTATTGCTGCGCCGGCGGAGCGGCGGCCGCCGCTCCTGATCGCGTTTTGAGGTGAATGGCGGGCCCTGCGAGGAATTGATGCGTGCAGAGCTTGGTCGTGAGCTCGCCGCCTCCTCGGAGATCGCCGTTAACAGCGCCGCAGCTCAGCTTGTATTCGACGAAAAGAGACAGGCGAGGGGCGAAACGCCATTCGATGCCGACAAGCACCTGCGCGGCAGGCCCGGCGATCTGGTACTCGAATGTTCGGCTCTCCCTCGGCGCGCCCTCGCGCTGCATCTCGATATGCGGATAGGCAATTCCGAACCCGGCACCTGCGTAAGGGACGAGCCACGGCCCTCTTGGGGTGCCGCGCCTCAGCACGTTGAAGGTGATGAGATTGTAGCCGTGGGTGAATTCGAGCCGGCGGAAGGTCGCGTCCAACCGTTCTGCAGCGGGGACACGGCTGCCGTCGCGAAATCCGGATTGCCGCACGTTTCGGTCGCGATCCGCGATGGCCTTGATGTGCGTGAAATCCCCCATCAGGCCTACCGTCCCCGTCGGCAGCCAATAGATGGCGCGATAGCCGTAATAGGGCGGCGCTTCGAACGGCTCGCCGATCCAGGGAATGCTCTCAAATCTCAGATTGGTGCCGCCGGGCTGCAGGAGGCGCAGGCCGCTCCGCGCGGTGTAGGCGGGGCCGAGATAGGCCCCGAGCTGAATGTCGTGCCCGGGTTCCGAGCCCTCGCCATCGCGCACGAGCATCGGAGCGCCAAGGAGAGCGAGGTAGGCGGCACCGGGGAGTATGTCGAAGGGGAGCGTCAGCCGTTTCCCGGCTTGGGACGACGCCAGCGCCATGGCCAGGGTGCCTGCGCAAAACAATGCGATTGAGAATTTGCGCGCAGCCTGCGGGAGCATCCCCCATGATACCCGCAATATTGCCCCAGCCAGCCCCAGTCCGGCGGCATTTCCAGCCCCGAAAAAGAAGAGCCCCGGCGCGGGGATTGCCGAGGCTCGTACGCATTACACAGAACGCACTACCACCCAGACTAGCGACAACTGGGCTCATGCAGGTTGCCTTCGGCCTGTGGCACTAATTTGACAGTGCTATGACAATCCGCACCATTATGCCCTTGGACTACCTATTGGTACCGTTTTTGGCGGTTTTCCAGGATAGTCCGCGCTCAACTATCCCTACCAATAACCGCGCGTCACCCGCAGTTCGGTACCAAATCGGGTACCAACTTTCGTGAGATGCGATCAGGGGCGCCGGCCAAGCTGGCGCCCCCTTTTCATACAAAGGAACAACCGGATGGCAGCGAAAATCGTGGGGAACTGCCTGGTGTTGCGGCGGTTGGGACTAGGCCCCTTCGGGGCCCAGTCAATGTAATGCTATTCGGAGAATAGGTTGATGCTGAAGAAAGTACTCCTAGCCACTGCGGTAACTGGTCTGATCGCTGGGATTGCGGTCCCCGTCCAAACCTCGCCGGCCCAGGCTGAGATGACCTGCCGAGAAGCAGCTAAGATGAAACATCCGGACGATCTGCTGGCACGATTCGCTTATTGGAGGGCCTGTAGGAAGGCCTGGAAGAATTCTCAGACGGCTGAGGCGAAACCGGCTGCCCCGACTTACGCCGGCGATATCTGACATACACTGGATTTGAGAGAAGGGACTGCAAGGATGTCCCCTTCTTTTATATGCCTGGACCACGTGATCGACGTCTTTGGGCAGCTAACCGCATTAATATAGAACGACAAGCGCAGCCTTATTGTCTGTGGTAAAGTAGCTTTGTTGCTAGCTCCTAATGCCCCATGCAGGGCTTAGCTGGCGATGTTGGGAAACTCGCTGGGCGTCGGAGCTCCCCTCCGGCGCCCCTGTTCTATGCAGGAACCTGCAAGCCCGGATGGGAGTTTTTCCTGCAAACAGGGCAGGTCGCTCTTCTCTGGTAAGCCCTCCCGTCACGACAACCGACCTACCCTGGAGCAGTTATAAGAGGAAGGCCCCGCGCGGCGGCAATCGAGCGGGGCTTTTCCTTTGCTGGCGTCGGCTCGGCGCCCTTCCTTTTATCCACCGGTTTGTGGCCCAAAGAGGTAGGCGCTCATTCGCCACGGGGATACGATGAAACAGTAGTCAGCTTCACCTATGCCCTAGATGGATGCTGACGATCGAGAATGCCCATGGGGGCGTCGGACTACCATCCGGCGCCCCTGTTCTGTGCAGGAACCGGCTCCCTCTAGTGAGCGTTTTTGCAGCGGGCCGGGAGGCCCGCAGACGTGAGGGACAAAGAATGACCCTCAAAATTGAACTGATAATCTTGACGCTGCTAACGCTGGTCGCTGTCTTGGCCGCGCCCCACCTTGAAGGCATCACCCTCACCGCACTTTTGTCCTAGCTGTATCCCCTGGCTCACTCGTGGCTTCGGCTCGGCGCCCTCTCCAGTGTAGACTGCGGCAGGCGTTAGGAGGGGTCAGGAGATGGAAGAGATTTACGACGCGCTAGTTGATCTGAAGGCCACCATGGAAAAACAGATGGCACTTCAGGAGCAGACGAATGCAATCCTGAGGGCTCTAATCGACGCCGTTACTGATAATAGTCAGACAATCGCCGAAGCGAACTCGCTCAGGAAACCCAACGCGTAACTAAAGACGGCGAGCAGCGAGCGTCACGCCCTGCAACTGGGGCTTTTCTTTTCCGGTCGGCAAATGAGCGATGAATTGTCGGTCGAACTTAGAGGCGACCACATCGTGGTATCGCGACCAGGGACTGCCTTCTCGGTCATTTATTCCAAGCCGGACAACGAACGTATCCTGAGAGTTCTCTCAGCAACGTGGGAGCCTGGGGCCGACCGGGAGACGCTCTTTCAATTCAGAGCTGAGGCATTTGCAACCGCGATGAACAAGGCGCGGGAGCTGGGGTGGATTGCGTATCCGGCGCCCACCTTTTAGGGGCCCAAAGAGGTACGCCCGCTGAGGGCTGTGGTAGAATAGCCATTCCGTCGCCGGTCTCTCTCACACGCGGCTGGTGACGGCTCGCATTGTGGAATGGGGGCGTCGGGGTTGTCGCAATTCTCCGGCGCCCCTGTTCTTTGCAGGAACAACTCGCCTGGGGCTGGTTTCCCACTTTAAATGCCCCGAAACAGATTTCCCGCAAGCAATAGCAGGAAGGCGATCAGCAGCGTCTCGAATGTGTAGCTGCTGACGATCGGTATTGATGCGTGGGCGTATCGCACGAAAAGCGCGAGGATCGCGAGCAGGACTGAGAGACTGAAGATCGCCCGTGATGGCGGTGAAAGCCAATAAGCCATAGTCCCCCCCATTTGTATGCGGCCGGCGGATTAGAGCCTCTCAAGGGGGGCTGCGCAAGCGTCGAACTTGCGCGTTCATTATGACTTACCCTTTTTCGATATCGTAGTCACCGGAGTTGCCCTGCGGAAGGCGCGCGAGCTGGGGTGGATTGTGTAGGGCGACGGCTTAGCGCTTGTCCGTACCGGCTCCAGCACTGACCTCCGCGCTCTGCTCTATGCTGCAGCTGACTCACCCGGAAGCGAGGATTGCGATGCCTGAGCGGGATCCCTCAGTCTCATTATGTCACGCGCCATGGCTCGGCAGGCTCGGCGCAAGTTATCTATCTCCTTGGCGGCCTCTTCCCGAAGATCACTCGACGCGGGATGCTTGCAGTCATCGATCAGCCTCTCGACGATATCGGTTTCCCGGATGCTGCTCATGGTGTGCCCTCCGATTCTCCAGGAGGCTTAAGCCTAGTGCGAGGCTTCTTTATGTCGGCCTTCGACCGGCGCCCTTTTTGCTGTACGCTAGGCAGAAGCGGGCCGATCCTAGCGTCCGGCGAAAGATGGTGCGCCATGACAAGCAGAGACGTTAGTCGTCCAGCCACCGTTATGTGGCTTCCGAATGATGCACCACCGGCAGAAGGCATCGAAGGGATCGACACGTATCGGCATTTCGAAAGGCTCGATGAAGCCGTCCGATTCGTAATGGTTGAGCTGCCCGTGGAGATGCGCCAAACGGCCTGGATCAAACCCGATGATGACGGAGAGAACCTGACCATAGGCGAAATCGAGACGCTATACGCTGAGCTGCCGCCGTCTGACGAGTAGTAACTCGACGAAGCCCTATTGCTCCTCCCGGGGCGGGAGCCTTCGGTAGCAGCCACGGCCAATGCTTCTCGACCAGAGCCCGAACCCCGTCAGTGACGCGTCAATCCGATCGGCCTCTTCGATGAAGCGCCGGATCTACTCGAGCGCCAAGTTCATCAGAAACCAATGCCCCTCACCGTCAGCGCGGGAATCCACGCTTTCAGCATCCACTTGTTAGGTTCACTCATGCGCTAACAGGAACCAGAAGAAGCCCCAGAGGCGTGGGGCACCCTAGGGCTTCCTTACTCCAACACCGCGCGGCCGGAATCGAATCTGTGGGGAGAACCCGGAGCACATGGGCTCCAGCATATCCGGGCCGCAATGGTTCAACAGCTCGGGGCAGCAATAGGTTCTTAGTAGATCGCGATTTCGAGCCGAGCGGTAGTAGCCGGCTTGTATCTCTAAATTTGCCGGGCTTCGGCTCGGCGCCCTTTTAGCTAGTCCTCAAATAGCAAGTTAAGGATTCGCATTAGCTCATGCTGGCCGGGGCCTTCGCCGGGTTCCGCCAAATAATCCTCAATCTCTATCTTCCCGGTTCCAACGTTTGCTTGCCCTCTCCAGCTTACGTCCTCATGCTTCCATTCATGCTCGACGTAGAGGTGTTTGGTATCTGTTTCGAAAACCAAGCGCCACCAATCCTCGTCGTAATGATCGACGGGACCTCTGGCGCTGTGCATCAAGTCTCGTTTTAGGAGGGCCAAGCAGGGAAGTTTAATGCTGGGCGCTTAGGGTAGCAATCGGAGACGCCAAAATTTCAAACTAAGGCACTGCTCACGCAGGATAGGGCGTGCGCAGTTTCCTGCGCAGCACGCCGCATTTCCGAAATGAAAGCTGCGGCTTCAAGGGTTAAGTCTGCCGACAGGTTGCCGATTTTTGCCGAGCTAGTCCCTCCAGGGGAAATATTTCTCTGCCTCATCGTATCGAGGCACGAGCGGGAGAGCTGAAACGCGAGATCGGTCGGCTGGCGTCATACCGAAGGACGCGAGACAGCACCGCAATTGCGCTGCCATTGACGACGTGAACTTCGCTGGTTCTTCGCGCATCGTCACAACGAGCCGACAGGTGAGCTCAACAATGATGCGATCCGCCTTAGTGGCTACGCCCGCCGGAAGTGGGTTTGCGATTTCCCACCAGGTGTTCAGTGCGCAATCCTACGGGTTGTAGGGGTGGATTCCTGGTATTGCCCATAAAGACAAGACGGCTAGCGCCTCTTCCAAGGGGGCGTCGGGCTTCGGCTCGGCGCCCCCTTTGTTGTCTGGGCGTCCAGATGAGGGACGACACCTACGCTACCGCTGGTTGCCAGGGACGACAGGTGATAAAATAACCAATGCGGGCCTTCCCTCTGGCCCCCGCAGGCAGACACGTCCCCCTGACCGAAGGAGCGGCATCGGTCGTTCCGCTCGATAGCAGACTGCGTTGGGGAGTTCCGTGATGAAGAACTCAAGCAATTTAGAGGAGTTACGCCATCGTCAGCGGCTTGCGGTGCTCCGCGCCCTTACGGGTCTAAGCGACGCACAAACTGCGGAGCCCTATTATGCCCTCGTTGCCCGTGGGGGGCATATCACGAAGGAAGAGATCAACGAGATCCTCGGCACGGCCAATCTGCCAGAGGTCCAAACAGACTCTGAAGTCGACGAAATTCTCAAAGGAAGCCTATCAAACGTCCCGAGCGATGTACGGACCTTTCATGCGGCGGTCGTTGCCAAGCTGCTGCAGGAAAGTGAATGTGCAAGTCTCGCTCAGCTGATGGAGAAACAAAGGCTCGACTGGAACGGGTTAGAGGCCCTCATTCTCAGTCGATGCAAAAAGGCGAAGGGGATCCTGCTGCTCTCGCTCGTGTGAGAACGCGCGAGCCTTCACCGCTTGGTAGGCTGCATCGTGTTGTAAACCTCGAAGACAGTGACGCTTGGGTTCGGCGAGGAACCCACTGAGGCAAAAGCGGGCTGAAGCCTATCCCTCACAAACCGCTCGAAATCCTCTCGCGATTCCCACACGTCAACCACGTGGGCGATGTCCCCCTCGAAGCCTACAACGTGACTGATGAAGCCAGGAGCCCAGTCCGGGTTTGCTCCTGTCAGTCCCAGCTGCTCGACAATTTTGTCGTATTTGCTTCGGTCAATTCCGCGAAACTGCATCACAAGGCAGACTGCCATCTCCGGTTCCTTTCGGGTGCTGAGCAGGCTCACACTATACAGTTTCGTGTCTCCGTCCCTTCGACAAAACTCTTGGGGATTCGTCCTCACCAAAAAGCGCGGTTTTCGGCGAGCGCGGCTAGGCACCGCGGCCTTGAGCCGATAGCATCGGCGTGCAGAAATAAGGGCTGGGACACCCGGGGTTCGGTTAGGCAAGTCTAGGGTCGCAACAGATGCGGTGGCGCGGCGGAAGAGAAAGCGAGAATGTCGAAGACCGAAGGGGCATGGGCGGCCGCGTCGGCTTCCCGATGCCGGGCGGGGGCCGCTTTCCCGGAACCGGCGGGAGGGGCGGCGGCGGCATCGGCATTGTCGGTATCCTGATCCTGCTTGGCCTCATGATCTTCTTCGGGGTCGATCCGCGCGTCATTCTCCAAGGTGGCGGGCCGGGCGGTGAAGGCGGCTTTCCCGATATTCGGCTGCCGCAGGAGCGAACCGATACGACCAATTTCCCGATTCCGGGAGATGACGGCGCCCAGATCGAGCCGCCGAAGACCGCGAGCGAAGACGACCTGAAGCGCTTCGTGTCCGTCGTCCTCGCCGAGACCGAGGATGTGTGGCAAGCGCTGTTCCAGCAGCTTGGAACAAATTACCGGGATCCGAAGCTCGTGCTCTTCTCCGGCGGCGTGCGCTCCGGCTGTGGCGTCGGCATGTCGCAGATGGGACCGTTTTATTGTCCTCTGGATGAGAAGGTCTATGTCGACCTCTCATTCTATAGCGAGCTGAAGGACCGCTTCCGGGCGCCGGGCGATGCCGCGCAGGCCTATGTGATCGCCCACGAGGTTGGGCATCACGTACAGAATCTGCTCGGCATCATGGAGCAGGTGGAACGCGTGCGCCCCCGGCTCAGCCAAGACCAGGCAAACGCCTTGCAAGTGCGCGTCGAGCTACAGGCTGATTGCTTCGCCGGCGTGTGGGCGAACAAGGCGCAGGAGGCGAAGAACATTCTCGAGCCCGGGGACATCGAAGAGGCGCTGAATGCTGCGAGCGCCATCGGTGATGACCGCATCCAGAAGCAGACACAGGGCTATGTGGTCCCGGATTCGTTCACGCATGGCTCTTCAGAACAACGCGTGCGCTGGTTCCGTCGCGGTTTTGAGACGGGCAACCTCAAGCAGTGCGATACCTTCAGCGAGAAGGACGTTTAGCCGCGGCTAGAGAGCGTCGCCCGCGAAGACCGTCGCCTCGCAGGACATATCCGCCTTCTTGAACAGGCTGCAGGCCTGCGCCGCTTCCGCCGCGCTCGAGAACGGCCCGGCGATGAGCCGCCACTTCTTGTCCGGAGCGATAATCCGCCGTGCCTGGAGCCCAGCCACGAGCGCAGCGTGATTGGTCTGAAGGTTGCGCCACATCGTCCTGATGGCATCTTGCCGGTCAACAGTGCCGAGCTCGATTCCGAACCGCGTGGTTCCCGGAGGAATGTTTGGCGCGACCAAGGCCGCCATTTCGGACTCGGACGACGATTCAGACTGGCCCGATTGCGCCGCCGGGGCCTCGGC
>WUUC01212406.1_pt1 | contig 12473 bp, 9 predicted proteins | sample 6278441 | NCBI WGS metagenome assembly WUUC01 (sample SAMN13675441, study PRJNA597444) | soil metagenome | isolation source: soil | place: USA: Washington | collected 2017-10 | reverse complement strand
GCAGCTCGAGCAAGCTGCCGATGCCGTCGTTGTTCGTGAGCGGCACGTTGACGAGATGCTCTGCCTGGATGGTGAGGGCTGGGTCGAGCCGCCCGAGCACGATGCTGAGCAGCACCCCGAAGATCACCACCACCAGTGGCGCGGGGATCAGGCTGGTTTTCAGCAGCTTGACCTTATCCCACAGGACCAATAGCAGGATGCTGGTGATGCCCACGAGCGCTGCACCCGTGTGGATGTCGAAGGCGGCGGCCAGCAGCTCGGTGAAGGTGTTTTCCTTGTCGAGCTGATCAAAAGCCAGATCTCCAACGGGGTCGGCGTCATGCCCGACCACGTGTGGGATCTGCTTCAAGATCAGGATCACGCCGATGGCGGCGAGCAGACCCTTGATCACGCTGGAGGGAAAAAACGCTGCGATGAAGCCAGCGCGTGCGATACCGAGCCCGATCTGGATGACACCGGCAAGCACGGTCGCCATCAGCACGGCTTTGAACGACCCAAACTGGGCGATCTGCGCAGCGATGATCGCGGTCAAGCCGGCGGCGGGCCCGGCGACGCTCGTCTGGGAGCCGCTGAGCAGGCCCACGACGATGCCGCCCACGATGCCAGCGAGGATGCCGGAGAACAGCGGCGCATTCGAAGCGAGCGCGACGCCCAGGCAGAGCGGCAACGCCACCAGGAAGACGACCAGACCCGCAGGCAGGTCCTTCCCGAGCGTGCTCCAGGCTGAAGGTTTGGGTTCTGTCATGACGTTGCTCCATCGGCCGTGAGCGCGTGGGCGACCCGTAGATCGGCCGGCGTGGATGGTTGGTGGAGAGCCCGCGGCGCGAGCTCTCGGTCGGTAATTGTCGGTACTTCCATGATGGATTTCTGAATGGGTCCGGTGACGCCAGGCGTGCTCGGGGCGAGGTGCCGAGGCGCGGGCGAAACGCGGCGAGGTGCTGCGTGTGTCAGAGAAACGATACGGCCTGGGGCGAGCTGACGAGCAGCACCGCGCCGACCCGAGCTGGGCGCGACAAAGCGCCCTTTGGCGTGCTGTCTTCGACACCACGCCAAGAGTGAGCTCCGGCAGCCTGGGCCCCGCCTCGTGCCAGCACGAGGCCGACTCGGGAACGAGCGCACCCGCCCCAACGATGTGTGTGGGGTACTGCCGAATGCGGCGCTTTCGGGTGAGCTGCCCGATCAGAGGTTCTCAGGTGAACCGCTGGCGGGGAGGGGCTGCCGGCCGATCATCAACCGGACAAACCTTGCCTACTGCCGTTTCCTGAGGCTCACTGAGAACGATGAGCCCCTCGAACGACGAGCACCCGGTGGCGCCGGCTCACGCTCGGGGAGGCTTGAACGGGGTGTCCGAGGGGGGCCCGCCCTTGGGCAGACCGCCGATCCACGGATAATAGCCGCCGCTCTCCGGGGAGGTGCACCAGTTTGAAACGCCCCCGACGAGTATGTCGTTGCCGAATGAGTCGTCCACGGCAGACAGCTCTTCGGAGCTGTCTTCTGCGGCGTCGAAATCCCCGAACGCTGGCGGCGGCGCCCCGGCTGCGCTGGCCTGGCTCGAAGCCTCGGCGCGCCAGCTACCCACCTGAATCAGGCAGGCGAGCAGTAGCACCCAGAGGCGGAAGACCAGACTCGGCATGCGCAAAACTACCTAACGCAGGGGCTCAAACTCGTCCAGACTTCGGTCGCAATCTTTACTGCAATCACCCTGACGCCCATTCCTTGGCCTTGTTCAGCCCGCGTGCGCACGGCGCTATATCGACACACCTCGGAGGCGTGTCGATGCCGCCGCCCGGGTCGATGACCCACGGGTGCTTGCACGAAACACACGTGGGGGCCGTTCATTCCCGCTCACGTCGCGGGGTGCGGCGTTTTCGATGTGAACCCTCGAGGGGGCCGCACCTCAGGGCAGATGGCAGACGGCTTCGATGTTGTGGCCGTCCGGATCCAGCACGAAGGCGCCGTAGTAGTTGGCGTGATAGTGGGGCCGCGGCCCCGGCGCCCCGTTGTCACGACCGCCTGCTGCGAGCGCGGCGCGGTAGAACTCGTCCACCTGCTCGCGGCTGGTGGCGGCAAAGGCGATGTGAACCCGGGGTTCGTTCGGTGCGCCTTCGGCCAGCCAGAAGTCTGCCTTGGGTGGAACGCCATACCCGAGCACCACTTTGCCCCCCGTGTGCTCCTTGGGTACCTGCATCATGAGTGTGTAGCCGAGCGGCGCGAGTGCGCGCTCATAGAAGCTCTGGCTCAGGAGCGGGCGGCTCACTTGCAGGCCGGTATGGTCGATCATGTTGTCACCTCGAGCTCGAGCCTACGCGAGCGCACCTCGACCGGCAATGGCGCCGGAGTCGGGCCGGCGGCGGCGGCGTGCTTCGTCCGCCGCGTGATTCGTGGCAATCTCGAGCCGTGGCTGACGCGACACCTCGCCTGGTGGTTCTCCCTGTATCGCCATGGTCGGAGCGTGCGCGTTGGGCGCTCGAGCATCATGGCATCCGTCATCACGTGGTCGTTCACGTGCCTGTGCTGGGAGAGCGCCGCTTGCGTCGCCTCTTGGGTGCAGGTTCGGCGCGGGCCACGGCTCCGGCCTTGTTGTTGCCCGAAGGGGTGCTCCGGGAATCCTGGGATATCGTCTGTTACGCCGATCGCCACGGCGCTGCCACGCCGCTGATCCCGGCGGACCGCACCGCCGACGTACACGCCTATAGGGATCTGGCCGATCGCACGATGACTGCGGCTCGCCCGCTCGTGTTGATGGGGCTGCTCGCCAGCCCCGAGGCGCTGGACGAGACATTCCCCGCCGGTGTGCCGAGCTGGCTCCGTCGACTGCTGCGGCCCGTGGCAGCGAACGGCACGCGCTGGTTCGCTCGCAAGTACGGCATTCGGCTCGATGACGAGCACACCCCACTGGCCGCGTTGCACGCCACGCTCCTCACGTTGCGACAGCGTTTGGCAGGCGCGCCGTATTTACTGGGAACCTTCTCCTACGCGGACATCCTGATGGCGGGGCTGCTGCAGGGCGTCGCGCCCGTCGCCGACGAGTTCATCCCGCTCGGGCCGGCCACACACGACGTCTGGTCTCGGCCCGAGCTCGCCGCAGAGTTCTCCGATCTCGTGGCCTGGCGGGATGCCCTGTACACGCGCCACCGGAGGCCCGCTCAGCCGCCAGCGGCGCGGGTTGCGCCGGCGCGGGCGTAAAAGAAGCGCGTGCCCGCTTTGACGGAGCCGCTGACACGACCGCCTCCCGGAACGTGGAACTCCGTGCCCGCTGGCAACGTCAGCGTTTGCTCACCGAGCCGGATGCGCAGCTCTCCTTCGATCACGAACACGTAAGCGTCTGCGTCGAGTTGATGCTCGCGCGTTTCTCCATCGCCCATGGCCCGCAGCACGCCCATGCGCGCGCCGCCGGCAGCGCTGAACGTGCTGCCCACGACGGCGGCGTTCGGCAGTAGATCGCCCACGCTGCCCGAGCTCTCGGGGGCGAGGAAGCTCGGGAACGCTCCCAGCCCGAAGCTCCGGATATACTCCGCGTAACGGTCTTCGAAGTGCAGCGGGGCGCGCGCTGATTTTTGGCCGTCCACCACCTGCGCCAGGTTGTCGAGGCAGGCGTGCCAACCGGTTGCGTCGCGCGCGGCCACCGAACGCTGCTGGACGGACGTCGTGAACACCAGCGAGCAACCCTCCGCCGTCGGCGTGAGCTCCCAGCGCAACACGTCGGTGTCCCAGCTGTACTCGAGCAGGCGTGGCGGCTCGAACACTCGCACCGCACCGCTGAGGACGGGGCCCTCGCCGCTCGGAAATACGAAGCGCAGCTCCGCTCCGGCACGCCGCTCACCTTCGATGGCGGTCGGGAACCACTCGGCGAGGCTCTCCGGTTCGATCAAGGCGCGCCACACGTCTTCGCAGCGATGCGGATACGAGCGCTCGAAGCGCAGCCAGAAACGTCCATCGTTCTTCTTCTCTAATGTGCCATTCATGACTTCACCTTTCTGCGCGGTGTTCCGCGCTCGCTCGCGGGGAGGCGCTGCCGGCGGCGTGAGGGCCGTTGGGCTGCGGGCGTGGCCGCCGCCTCTGCCGCACGGCGATCCAGGTGGCGCCCGAGCGCGTCGAGGCGCTCGTTCCAAAACTTACGGTACGGCTCGAGCCATGCGTCGAGCTCGAGCAGCGGCATCGGGTTCAGCCGGTACAGGCGCCGTTGAGCGCTGACCTCGGCGTGTACGAGCCGAGCGCGCCGCAGCACGCCGAGGTGCTTCGAGACCGTGGGCTGGCTGAGCTCGAGGCGCTCGCAGAGCTCGCCGACGCTGCGCTGCTCCACACACAAAAGGTCCAGAATACGCCGCCGGTTCGGTTCTCTGATGACATCGAAAGTGCTGTCCATGCCCGTGACGGTATATTCCCAGTAGAGAATATGCCTGTCAAGGCATGAAATAGCCGCGGCCGTCCAGGGACCCCACCGTGGGCTTGAACGGGAGCCGTGGCGGAACGCCGCTCAGTAGACTTCGACTTCGGTCAGGTGGAAGAAGGTGTTCGCTTCGGCGATCAGACGAACGTAACGTGCGGCAGTCGGCGGCAATGCCGCGCTCCAGAGCGTGAAGGACTCGGTACGGCGCGCGACGCTCTGGTAAGTGCGGCCGTCGGTGCTCACCTCGATGCGCAACGGCAAGGCCCGGCCCTGGCAACAATCGAAGCGGTTGTACACGTCGATGGTCGTGATCTGTTGGACGGTGCCCAGGTCGATGGTCGCGTGTTGCCCCGCGCCTTTTTGCGTGTGGAAGGCGAGGTTCTTGTGGTCGCCATCCACGAGCTGCCTGGGGTTGGCGCGCACCTTCGGCTCCGCGCTGCTCACGACCACGGGTTTGTGCAGAGCCAGATTCTCTCGTCCGAGCAGCGCCAGCAGACTGTAACCGAACAGGACGCTCGCGAGCGCGATGGGGATCAGGCGGCGCAGCCAGCACGCCACTCGCTGCCGCCGCACCACATCCGCCTCCGCCTCGAGCGGCTCTGCCAGCTTTTGTGCCAGCCCGGCGAGCGTGTCGAGCACGCGCCGCCGCTCGGCTTCACCCAGGGCCGCCAGCCGCGCTTCGCCGCGCGCGCAATCGAGCAGGGGCTCGAGCAAACGGCGTTCTTCCGGCGCGAGCGGCGCCAGCAACTCGTCGGCATTCGGTGCGGCGCCGAGCGGTGTGGGTTCGGTCGCCAGAACCGTCGCCTCGCGCCGCAGCCGTTGCAGGCGCCGCAAGCGCCGGGCCTCCGACAGCAGCAACACCGCTGCCCGATAGAGCAGCAGAGCCGAACCCAGACCCTCGCGGGCGTTGCCGAGCGCGCGGGCGTCGAGCAGTGCCGCCCGCCCGAGCTCGAACTGCGCGTAGCCCGGTTGGCCCTCGGCGTAACCCCGCGAGGAGCCGGCGGTGGCCGGGGGCGAGCCATACCAGAACCGGGCGAACAGGCCGGCCTCTTCCCGATGATCGACGTGTGTGCCGTGCATGGACCTCTCGTCGAGCGTCAAGACGCGCCTCCCCGGGCAGTGGCGGGCTGGGGACAGAACGACAACGTCGCCCGCAGCTTGTCGTACAGCGCGCGATTGTTTGTGGGGAACGGGTCACCGTATGACGCCACGCCGCTCAGCGCGCCGATGACGCAGGTGTGCAGGGCCAGCGCGCCGAGCACGCCGCGGGTGCTGAGCCGGATGGCTCGATTGCCCGAAGCGTCAGCGCGGCGACGCAGCCAGAACGCTGCGACGCTGGTTGCCAGCACCACGCCTCCGATCGCGTCACCCGGATATCGCATCGACGCCTCCCACAGACCGAGCACGGGAAGCATCGATAGCAGGATCGCAAGCGAGCAGAGCGTCGCCCACAGGTCCTCGGTCGAGATACGGTGGGCGATGCCGGACCCCCGCCGCCGGAGCATCACCCAGCCGGCCGCGAGCGGCCGGTAGAGCACCACCAGCCCGAGCCAGCACCAGGCCGACAACAGCAGCAATCCGCCGACCAGCTCGAAGACGGCATAGTCACGGGGCCATTCGATCAGCGGCGACAGCGCCCGCCTGCGCATGCCGCGGACGAACGGGAAGTCACAGGACCAGTCGATGGGGGCAAACAGGTAGGAATACAGGTTCGGGATCACGAAAACCCGGTTGGTCGTAAACCTCTGCAAGCTGGCTTGCCAGCTCGTACCGAATTCCGTGAAGGACTCGAAGCGGCCGTAATTATACAGGGCGTAACCGCCGACCGCGAGCGCCACCGGCACCCCGAGCGCGGTGGTGTTCGAGAGCAGCCTCGGCAGACGACGATCGGAGCGCCACCAGATCAGGCTGACCGTGATCACGATCAGCAACGGCACGGGGATCACCATGGTCACGCGGGAACCGATGGCGAGACCCCAGCAGACCCCTGCGAGCGCCAGTTTGGCGGTGCGCCAGCGCGGCGAGAGCAGGCCCCAGAAAGCGAACAGCAGGCCCCAGAACAGAAAACACTGCCCGGCGGCGAGGCAGGCCTCGTACACCATGGGCCGCGCCACGATGAAGGGGATGGGGCTGCTCAGCCCAAAGACGGCGATGGCGGAGCCCACGAGCCACGTGGGCTCACGGGCGCGCACCGTGCGAGCGAGCCCGAGCAGCAGCAGCGCTCCTGCGCACAGCCGCCCGATCATGAAGATCAGAGTCAAGGTCTGATCGCTGATCCTGCCGTCTCCCGTCAGGCCCTTCCACGCCCAAACCCCGAGCGCAGGTACCGGCCCCCAGTAGAAGTACCAGTGTCCATCGTACAGGCTCGCGTCCCAGATCCAGGCGGGCTTGTTCGACGGATGGAACGGGTCTTCTTGCTGCAGCAGCTGCCGCGACGGCTTCCGGGGCACGTACAGATGACCGCGCTCGAAACCCTCCGCCATGGTCGCGTAGTGAGACTGGCGCCCCAGATCGCGAAACGTGCCCGAGCTCGCCATGAAGGCATAGAAGACCGACAGCGCGAGCACGAGCAGCAGAGCAACGAGCGCCACCCGCCGCTCGGGGCTGACCAGCCAACGCGTGAGCTGGGTGCTGGCCCCCGTGAGGGCGTTACGCGCTGAGCCCCCCGTTTCCATCGTCGACATCGCCTGCGAGGCCGACGCTAGTACCTCGTCTGCGTCGAATCGACGGGAATTTCGCCGGCCCCTGACGGGGCGAGGGCGGCGAATTCCCGGCAATGGCGACGTAGGAGCCGAGGACTTCGGTGCCGGCCCCGTGCCCGGGGCCTGGCCCAGTGGCGTGTCAATCGAAACGCTACGGCGTTATAAACGGCACCCCATGATTCGAGAGACCGAGCAAGGCCCGCCGGACTTCGGCGTGCCGTGGTGGCAAAGCGGCGTGGTGTATCAGGTCTATCCTCTTTCCTTTCTCGATTCGAACGGAGACGGGATGGGGGACCTCGAGGGAGTTCGCTCGAGGCTCGACTACCTGGTCTGGCTCGGCGTCGACGCCGTATGGATCTCGCCCTTTTATCCGTCGCCAATGGCGGACTTTGGTTACGACGTCGTCGATTATGAGGGGGTCGATCCCCGATTTGGTGATCTCGCGACGTTCGACGCGCTGCTCGCCGAGGCGCACCGGCTCGGCTTGCGCGTCATTCTCGACTTCATCCCGAACCATACCTCGGACCAGCACCCCTGGTTCATCGAGGCGAGGAGCTCGCGCGCCAGCGATAAACGCGACTTCTATCTGTGGCGCGATCCCGCGCCGGATGGGGGGCCACCGAGCAACTGGCTCTCGGAGTTCGGCGGCTCCGCCTGGCAGCTCGATGCGGCCACCGGCCAGTATTACTACCACGCCTTTCTCGATCAGCAGCCGGACCTCAACTGGCGCAACCCGCGCGTCCGCGAGGCCATGTACGGCTGCATGCGTTTCTGGCTCGATCGGGGGGTCGACGGCTTTCGCATCGACGCCATCCACCATCTGTTCAAGCACGAAGCGACGCCGGACAATCCGGAGAACCCCGACTTCCGCGAGGGAATGTCGCCACGGCGGCGGCTGATCCGAGCCTACACGACCGATCTGCCCGAGGTCCAGGACGTGGCGCGCGAGATGCGCGCGCTGTGCGAGAGCTACGGCGAACGCGTGCTCATCGGTGAAGCCTGGCTGCCATTCGATCGTTTGATGGCCTATTATGGCAAGTCGCTCGAGGGTTTTCAGCTACCTTTCAACTTCCACCTGATCGGTACGCGCTGGGACGCGGCTGCGTTGCGGGCGGTGATCGACGAGTACGAGTCCATTCTGCCGTTCGGGGCCTGGCCGAACTGGGTGCTCGGCAACCACGACCGGTCCCGCATCTCGAGCCGTATCGGGCCGGCGCAGGCGCGCGTTGCTGCCGTGTTATTGTGCACGCTGCGCGGCACACCGACCCTGTACTACGGAGATGAGCTCGGCATGGAGGATGTGCCGATCCCGCCGGAGCTCGTCCAGGACCCATACGAGAAAAATGTGCCAGGCCTCGGCCTCGGACGTGATCCCGAACGTACGCCCATGCAGTGGTCGGCGGAACGCCATGCCGGCTTTTCGAGCGGAAGTCCCTGGCTGCCGCTCGCCGCCGACCATGCGGTTCGGAACGTGGAAGTCCAGAAGGGTGATCCGGCGTCGATGTTATCGCTCTACCGCGAGCTTTTGCGGCTGCGGCGGTCGCGGCCCACACTGTCGATCGGCGCCTACACGTCGCTCGACACGGCGCCCTCCGTGCTCGGTTATGTACGCAGCCACGGGGCGATGCGAGACGCAGTGCTCTTGAACCTCGGCGGGTCGCCTCAGCCTGTGAGCGGGGAGCTCAGTCGAGCGCCGGTGTTGTCATCGACCCACCCGGATCGAGTCGGATCGGCTTGCGGCGCTGAACTCGCGCCAGATGAGGCCGTAGTTCTCGCGCTCTCGATGTGAATTCATCGCCGGCTCTGACGGACCACCGCCGGGCACGTCGATTGCATTATGGCGCGCGTCATGAACGTAGGACCGGCAGATATTCATTCGTTCGATCGCTCAACACTCGGGCGGCTCGCTCGAGCGCTCGGCGCCAGCCCGGAGGCAGCGCTCGGCGTGAGCGAGACAGTTTTGTCTGCCTCGGCCAGCTTGGATAGCCCGGGACGCACCGGGGCGTTTCACCTCAGCGCGCGCCCCAGTCTGGCGGCTGCTGCAGAAAAGAAGAGGGTGTGGTGAAGACACGGAGCTCCGAGAATGGATTGCCGGCATCGTCGGGCGGTTTTCCACAAAATGGCCGTCAGCGCGTATTGATTGAAGCGCTCGCTCCGTCCCTCGATGGCGGCGCCTACGCGGTCAAACGCGTGATCGGGGATCGGGTGGCCGTCAGCGCGGACCTGATCGTGGACGGGCATGATCTGATCCAGGGTGAGCTCTGCGTGCGCCGTCCGCTTTCGCCAGGAGAGCAAGCTGACCTCGCCAAGGGCCAGAGCGGCGCCGCCAGCACCGAGTGTCATCCGCTCGAAGCGTTGGGCAATGACCGCTATGGCGCAAGCTTCGTGGTCGACACGCTCGGGCGTTATGAATTCACGGTTCGGGGTTGGGTCGATCACTATGCGAGCTTTCGGCGCGGCCTGCTCAAGAAGCATGAGGCGGGGCAGGACGTCGCCGTCGAGCTCCTGGTTGGATCCGAGCTGTGCGCGGCGGCGGCGTCGCGCGCCACGGGCGAGGACCGCACGGCACTGCAGGGCGCCGCGGCCACGCTCGGCGATCGCTCGCGCCCGGCCTCGGAGCGCGCGGCGCTGGTGGCTGGTCGGGAGCTGCTCGCGCTGATGGCGCGTCACCCGGACCGCTCGAGCGCAAATACGCACGAACCCTGGCAGGCGCTCTGGGTGGACCGCGAGCGAGCGCGCTACAGCACCTGGTACGAGCTGTTTCCGCGTTCGACGGGCGTGGGCGGCAAACACGGCACGTTCAAGACCGCCGCGGAGAAGCTGCCGTATGTCGCTGCGATGGGTTTTGACGTGCTGTACCTCCCGCCGATCCACCCGATCGGCCGCACCTTCCGCAAAGGCAAGAACAACGCGCCGAACGCGGCAGAGGGCGACGTCGGCAGCCCCTGGGCCATCGGTGGCGAGGAGGGCGGGCACAAGAGCGTGCACCCCGAGCTCGGTACCCTGGCCGACTTCGACGCGTTCAATGCCCAGGCTTCCCGGCACGGGCTCGAAATCGCGCTCGACATCGCACTGCAGGTGACGCCCGACCACCCGTACGTTAGCGAGCACCCCGAATGGTTCAAGCGCCGCCCGGACGGCACGATCCAGTATGCGGAAAACCCACCGAAGAAGTACCAGGACATCTATCCCTTCGACTTCGAGTGTGAGGCCTGGCAGAGCCTGTGGGTCGAGCTGAAGAGCATCTTCGAGTTCTGGATCGCGCGCGGCGTGTTCATCTTTCGCGTCGATAACCCCCACACCAAGTCCTTGCCGTTCTGGCGCTGGTGCATCGCCGAGCTCACGGCGGGCCACCCCAACGTGCTGTTTTTGGCCGAGGCCTTTACCCGCCCCAAGCTCATGTACGCTCTCGCCAAGATCGGCTTCACGCAGTCGTACACGTACTTCACCTGGCGCCACGGCGCGGATGAGCTCGAGCAATACGTGCGCGAGCTGTCGGCGCCGCCCGTGAGCGAGTTCTTTCGGCCCAACTTCTGGCCGAACACCCCCGATATCCTGCCGGAGCACCTGCAGTACGCGGGGCGCCCCGCCTTTGCGCTGCGCCTGGTGCTGGCCGCCACGCTGTCGAGCAACTACGGCGTTTACGGCCCTGCCTTCGAGCTGATGGAGAACGTGCCCAGGGCAGGCGCGGAGGAGTACGCCGACAACGAAAAGTATGAGCTGAAGCGCTGGGACTATGCTCGGCAGGACAGCCTGCGTTCACTCATCGCTCGCATCAACCAGATCCGCAAGGAGAACACCTCGCTGCAACACGGCGAGGTCACCTTTCATGCCACCGACAACGAGATGTTACTCTGTTTCAGCAAACACGTGCCGGCGGGCGCCACGGACGACAACGCGGTGCTCGTGGTAGTCAACATGGACGTGCATAACCCGCAAGCCGGCTCGGCCGAGCTGGACGTGACCCGGGTGTTTGGCGTGGCGGAAGCGGGCGGTGCCCAGCCGCTGCAGTTGCACGACCTCCTGAGCGACGCGCGTTATTTCACGCAGGGTGGCCGTTTGTTCGTGAGGCTCGATCCGAGCAGCGCGCCCGCCCACATCTTCCGCTTGCGCCGGCGTGCGCGGTCGGAACACGACTTCGATTATTTTGTCTGAAAGAGGGAACATGAAAGACGCAGTGCTCGACAATGATCCCCTCTGGTACAAGGACGCCGTCATCTATGAGCTGCACGTGCGTGCGTTCAGTGACTCGAACGCGGACGGCATCGGAGACTTCCCCGGACTGACCGAGAAGCTCGACTATTTGAAGGGCCTGGGTGTGACTGCCCTCTGGCTCTTGCCGTTTTACCCGTCTCCGCTCAAAGACGACGGTTACGACATCGGCGACTACTTCGACATCAACCCCTCCTACGGCACCCTCAAGGACTTCCGGCGGTTCTTGCGCAAGGCGCACAACCTCGGGATGCGCGTCATCACGGAGCTGGTCGTCAACCACACCTCGAGCGAACATTCCTGGTTTCAGCGGGCTCGGCGCGCTCCCCCCGGTAGCCGCCTGCGCGATTTCTACGTCTGGAGCGACACATCGAAGCGTTATGAAGAGGCGCGCATCATCTTCAAGGACTTCGAGACCTCGAACTGGAGCTGGGATCCGGTAGCTCAGGCCTATTACTGGCACCGCTTCTACTCCCACCAGCCGGACCTGAACTTCGAGAACCCGGCAGTGCACGAAGCGCTGTTCAAGGTCGTCGACTTCTGGCTAGCGATGGGGGTGGACGGGATGCGGCTCGACGCCGTGCCTTACCTGTTCGAGCGTGACGGCACAAATTGCGAAAATCTGCCGGAGACTCACGAGTTTTTGCGCAAGCTTCGCAGCTACGTCGACTCCAAGTACACCGGGCGTATGTTGCTCGCCGAGGCCAACCAGTGGCCGGAGGACGCGGCGGCCTACTTCGGCAAGGGGGACGAGTGCCACATGAACTTCCACTTCCCGCTGATGCCGCGCATTTTCATGTCGGTGCAGCTGGAGGATAGCTTTCCGATCCGGGACATCCTGGAGCAGACGCCCGCCATCCCCGAGTCGTGCCAGTGGGCGACGTTCCTGCGTAACCACGATGAGCTGACCCTGGAGATGGTCACCGACGAAGACCGCGACTACATGTACCGCGTCTACGCCGATGATCCGAGGGCGCGCATCAACCTCGGCATTCGCCGCCGGCTCGCTCCGCTCCTGCGCATGCGGCGCAAGGTGGAGTTGCTCAACTCGCTCTTGTTTTCGCTGCCCGGTACCCCCGTCCTTTATTATGGGGACGAAATCGGGATGGGGGACAACATCTACCTCGGTGACCGCAACGGCGTGCGTACGCCCATGCAGTGGAGCAGCG
>WUUC01215076.1_pt1 | contig 12474 bp, 11 predicted proteins | sample 6278441 | NCBI WGS metagenome assembly WUUC01 (sample SAMN13675441, study PRJNA597444) | soil metagenome | isolation source: soil | place: USA: Washington | collected 2017-10 | reverse complement strand
CCGCGAACGCTGGGTCGGCATCGTCGAGGACGATCGCGTGATTCTTGCCGCCCAATTCGAGCTGCAGGCGCACCCGTCGTGACGCGAGCATCGCGCCCAAACGGGCACCGACGGCTGTGCTGCCGGTGAAAGTCAGGGCGTCCAGCGGGCCCCCGACAAGCGCGGTGCCCACGGTGCCGCCCCCGATGACCAGGTTGAGGACTCCTGGAGGGAGTCCGGCGTCGACGAACGCAGAGGCGAACTCGACGGCGGTCGCCGGTGTGAGTTCCGAGCACTTCCAGACCACGACGTTGCCGAGTGCTAGCGCCGGGCCGATCTTCCAGGCAGGCAACAGCAAGGGGTAGTTGAACGGTGTGATGACACCGACAATGCCGACCGGATGACGTCGGCTGACGCTCAAGGTCGCGCTCTCGGGCGGATAGACGCTTCCGGTCGGCATGAGGAGCAGGCCGGCGTAGTACCGCAGCGTCGACGCCGAGCGTTCGACTTCCCCTCTCGCGTCGCGGAGCAGCTTTCCCTCCTCGCGCACCAGCTGAGTGGCGATGTGGTCCGCTCGAGCATCGAGATTGTCCGCCGCGGCGTAGAGAATGCGGGATCGTTCGAGTGCCGGCGTACGCGCCCACGAGAGCGCTGCCCGCTGAGCGCTTTCGAACGCCGCCGCCACATCATCCGTCGTAGAGGACCGCACGTGCGCGACCAATTTCGCCGGGTCGGCGGGGTCGTACAGGTCGGTGTCCGTACCATTGCCGTGCCACCGTCCGCCGATCAGCGGCAAGACCTCCGGGGCAGAATACGCTGCACCCGTCATCGGCGGCGGTCCTGGCTGATGCCGAATGTCTGCGATAGTGCGAAGGCAACCGGGTCGAATGCGACCGGTGCGCACCGTGCCGCGAGCTCCTCCGATGTGAGTCTGTGCACGGTCTCGGGGCGTGCTTGCACGATCACCGGATCGGATGCTGCTCCCTTGGGCGCGACCCACTCGATATCTACGGAATGGCCCATCAGCGTCTCGATCTCGAGCAGCACGGCAGCGATGCGCGACACGGCATCGTCGGCGAGACTCGCGGTCTCACTGAGTACTCGGGGCATCGGGCGCTCTTCGATCCGATCTCGGCTGTCGGACCAGCTCGAGATGATCTGCTTCGAGCCGATGCGTCGCTTGAGCACGCGGAGGTCGTCGCGAGCCACTTCGAAGTGATCGGGTGTGACGCGACCCTGCACGAGGCACTCGCCCCAGCCGAAGGTCGATTCGATGACCAGCCGCTCCGGGTCTCCGCTGACGGGGTCGATGCTGAACGCGACTCCAGAGGCGCGGGCATCGACCAGTTCGACGATCCCCACCGCCATCGGCGTCTGATCTGTTCGAAAGCCATGCTGCAGCCGGTAATGGATCGCATGTTCGCTGAACAGACTCGCCCAGCATTGCTTGATGGCAGTCAAGATCGCATCTGCGCCCGACACTCCGAGGATGGTGTCATATTGACCGGCGGCGCTGGTGCCCACCGCGTCTTCTTTCAACGCCGAACTGCGAACGGCGACAATCGGGTACGCCTCGCCCCGACGAAGCGTGAGTTCGTCATACGCCGCCCTGACCTCGAGGTCGAGTTCGTCGGGCAGAGTCATTTCGCTGATCATTCGGCGACAGAGTGCGCCGAGCTCGGCGACCCGTTGGGAGTCCGATTCGAAGGTCGAGATCGCGTCTGCTAGCTCCCGCTGCATGCCCGACCTGTTCACGGCGCTGACGTATGCATCGGCACTGAGCGCGAAGCCATCGGGGCTCGGGATCGACGCTGCGCGCAGACGCGCAAGGTGCGCAACCTTTCCGCCGAATGCGCCGACATCGTCGGCCGCTGCGTCTTGGAGCCAGCGCACCCAACGCGCTTCGGCCGTCGCGCCGATCCGATCGAGCCGTGTCATAAAGACTGATCGAAGCGTGAATCGGGAAGGAGCGCTAGGCCTTAGCGAGGAGATCGTGATTCGGATCCGAGGGAGGGTGATAAGCGCTGCGAATCGACGCCTCGGCGGACACGACCGTGAGGGCGGCATGCCGCAACAGATCTACCAGCGGGGTACGGTTGTCGCGCCGCCAGCACATCTCCACTGTCGAATCGCTGACGTCGGTCAGAGGAATGAAGCTCACCGAGGCGTGCTGGTAGCCGCGGGCTATCGACTCGGCGGTAATGCAGACTCCTCGTCCGCGTGAGGTGACATCGAGCATCTCCTCGACCGTGTCCACGGCGGGGCCCCACCGTACGGTTGAACCGTCGGGCCGGGGAGCGACAGCCCAGTAGAGCTGCCACGCCTCGCTCGGACAGGTACTCGAGGTGATGATCGGCTCGTCGGCTATCTCGCGGATCGAGACGGACGCACGCTGCGCGAGTGGATGACGTTCGGATACGCCCAGGTACCGCCCCTCAGAATCCACGGTCATGTGATCAAGCTCAGAAGAGGCCAGCGGGGCTCGGGCGAACGCCACATCGACGTCGCCGGCAACCACCGCCGACTCCTGGATGATCCAATCGAGCCGCCGCGTCTGCACGACCAAGGAGGGCGATAACTCCTCAGCCTTCTCGAGAATCCGCGTCATGTTCGAACCAGGCCCGGGGATGAATCCCACGCGCAGAACATTCCGCTCGTCGCGTCTGGCCTGCTGCACGACGTACAGAGCCGCATCCGCGTGCCGCAGAACTTCTTCAGCCTTCTCGAGGAACTCCGCTCCGATCGCGGTCAGGTCGACCGTGCGATTGTCGCGGGTGAGGAGTTGCACTTCGAGAGTCTTCTCCAGCTTCGCAATCGCCTGGCTCAGCGCAGGCTGACTGATGAACAGCAGGTCAGCTGCTCGGCTGAAGTGTCGCGTGCGCGCGACGGTCGCGAAATAGCGAACGAGTCGCAAGTCCAGATCGGGCACCAGTCACCTCCTGCGTCGTTGCATAAGCAGTGCCTATCGCGGCCGCGGGATTTCCTCTTGGACAGCCGGGATGGTCTTGACGTTACATCGTCCCCATGGCGCAAGCGCAAGATCTGGGAGTGCGGTGACCTCCCTCGGCGAGACGTCGACGGTCGCGATCGAAGATGTTTCTACACCGATGCGGATGAACCAGGCGATCGCACGCGCGATCGCCGATGAGATGCGCGAAGACCCGAGCGTCGTCGTGTTCGGCGAAGATGTGGCCGCTGCCGGCGGTGTCTTCAAGACCTCCACCGGGCTTCTCGAGGAGTTCGGACCGGTGCGGGTACGCGACACACCGATCAGCGAGATGGCCATATGTGGCGCGGCGGTGGGGGCGGCCATCGGCGGCCTGCGACCGGTCGCCGAGGTGATGTTCGTGGAGTTCTACGGAGTCGCACTCGATCAGGTGACGACACAAGCGGCGAAGCTTCATTACCTGACAGGCGGCGCGGTTACCGTCCCCGCAGTGTTCCGTGGTTCGTGCGGGGCGGGTCGAGGATTCGGTGCCACGCACAGTCAAACCCTCGAGTCGTGGTTCCTCGCTATCCCGGGACTGACCCTCGTCGTAGCTTCCGGACCCTCCAGCGCCTATGGGCTGATGCGCTCGGCGATACGCGCGGACGAGCCTGTCGTCTTTCTCGAGCCGAAATCGCTTTACGGACAGCGTGGTGCGGTCGTGGTCGGGGAGCGCGGGGTGATCCCTCTCGGCGTTGCCGGCGTGCTGCGCGAGGGAAGCGATGTCACTGTCGTCGCACTCGGACAGATGGTCGATCGAGCGCTGCGGTCAGCTGAGGCGCTCAGCGGGCGGATCAGCGTTGAGGTGTTGGACCTCAGGACTCTCCGGCCATGGGATCGGGAGACGGTCATGGCGAGCGTCGAGCGGACCGGGCGCCTGGTCGTCGTCGAGGAGGCTCCGATGACCGGCGGCTGGGGGACCGAGATCGCGTCTTCAGTGGCGACGCAGCTGTGGGGGCGCCTTCACGCGCCGGTGATTCGTGTGTGCTGCCCGGATGTGCCGATTCCGCACAATCGCGAACTCGAGATGCGGTACCTCCCCTCGGAGGAGTACATCACCGCTCAGATCAGTTCGCTGATGGATGGTCGCGTGCCCCGGCACTGGTGGGAGGCGAGCGGCGATGCATGAATCGGCGGCGGGATTGAATGACGCGGGGGAGCGACGTGCGCGTCTGGACACCGCGCTCGGACGCTTCGATCGCATGTTGGAGATCCGCCTCGTCGAGGATGCGATCCGCCGACTCCACGAGCAGGGACATGCCTGGGGAAGCACACATCTCGCAGACGGCCAGGAGGCTGTCGCGGTCGGGGTGGCGGCAGCGCTCGACGCAGACGAGCTCTACGTCATCGGGCACCGCGCCCACGGTCACGCACTGGCGGCGGGACTGACTCTCGATGCGGTTCTGGGCGAGAACTGTTCGCGCACCATCGGTGCTGTCGGAGGGGTCGGTGGCTCCTTCCACATGACCGACATGTCCGTCGGGCTCGTCCACAGTTTCACGTTGATGGGAACCCAGATACCGATCGCCGGAGGTCTCGCGATGGCTCGCCAAGTACGAGGAGAAGCCAAAGCGGCGCTCGCGGTGTTCGGTGACGGAAGTGCCAACATCGGCGCCTTTCACGAAGGTCTGAACCTCGCGGCCGTCTGGAACCTGCCTGTCGTGTACGTGTGCGAGAACAACCACTGGTCGGAGTTCACCCGCTTCGACGAGAACCAGCGAGTGCCGAACATCGCGATGCGCGGCGACGCGTACGGCATCCCCTGGACCGTCACCGACGGACAGGACGTGGACGAGGTGAGGGACGTCGTGGGTGTCGCGCTGGAACGCGCTCGCCGGGGCGGCGGACCGACCTTGATCGAGGCGCAGACCTTCCGCTACTCGGGACACAACCGCACTGATCCCGCCGCGTACCGCGCAGAAGGTGACCTCGCACACTGGTTGTCCCGGGACCCGCTCGAGATCGCCGCAGAGAGACTTCGAGCCGCAGGAACCGTTGACGCGGGTGACATCGAACTGCTGCGGGAACAGATCCTCGCGCGGATCGAGGAGTCAGTTCGGCGGGTCCTGGCGAGCCCGTCGCCCGACACCGGTGCGATGTTCGCGAACGTCGTCCCACCCGCACGCACCACATGAGGAATCCGATGGACCCGCAAAGGAGCGACCCACCCATGGCCCAGATGATCCCGATGCCCCGATTGGGCGAGCTGACCGAGAGTGCGGTCATCACCCGGTGGCTCTGCGCGGTCGGCGACGTCATCGAGGAGGGACAATCCATTGCTGAGGTCGAAACAGACAAAGTGGAGACAGAACTCGTCAGTCCTCTCGCGGGGCGCATCACCCGCATCCTGGTGAACGACGGAGACGAAGTCGACGTCGGCACCGCGCTCCTCGAGGTCGAATCGTGACAGCTGTCCCCGAGGTCGTTTCGAGGGTGCGCTTGTCTGGGGTGCGCCGCAAGACGGGCGCGCACATGGTGCACTCTCTGGCCACGAGTCCGCACGCGTGGATCACCTACGAACTGGACTACGACTCGGTCTCCGACGCCCGTAGAGAAGTCGGGCCGGGTTGGCGAGACCTTCACGGCGGTCGATCACTCACCTACCTCCCCTTTCTTTGCTTCGCCGTGTGTCGAGCACTTGAGCGGTACCCGGAAGTGAATGCACGGCTGAACGGCGACGAACTCGAGCTGCACGATCGTGTCGGCCTCGGAATCGCGGTCGACCTCGGACCCCGCGGCCTCGTCGTCCCTGTCATTTCCGACGCCGACCGCAAGGACGTGGGAGAGCTTGCTGTAGAGATCGCAGACCTCGCAGATCGAGCACGCGGTAGGCGGTTGACGGAACGCGATCTCGTCGGCGGCACCTACACCGTGACCAATCCCGGGCCGGCAGGAACGTTCTCGTCGTCACCGATCATCAATCAGCCGCAGGCGGCGATCCTCGCGGTCGACGGGATCGCTGCACGCGCAGTCGTTCGCCGCAGTGCAGAGGGCACCGATGAATTGGCGATCGGTGTGCGGGGCCTCGTCACGCAGGCCTTCGATCATCGGGCTTTCGATGGTGCCTACTGCGCCGGCTTTCTCCGCGAACTCGCGGACATCGTGCGCACGACGTCGTGGCGCGACCGCATCCGGTAACCATTTCCAACGCAGGAGGAACTGTGAACGCCAAATACACACTCGAGGATTTCGTCACCGACGAGTTCTATCCCGGGTACGTGCCGGGCTTCCGGCACGGGCTCGTCAACATCGATCCGATCCGGCCGTTCTCCGAGCAGGACGGTGACGGGTACTGGCTTGCAGAGGGTCATTGGCCGCGTGGCATCGTGCCGCTCGGGTACTCGTGCATCGAAGCGTGCGCATGGGGTACGCAATGGGCGGCGCAAGCGCTGTCGCTCCCTACTGGCAAGGGATTGGCGGCACGGATGGCGGCCACTCACGTGTACAACTCCGAGGTGCCCGTCACTTCGGAATGGGAGCAGCAATCGCGCGGCGCCAGGGCGGCTGAGACCTTCCCTGCGCGGATCGGGGGGTTCTCCCACGAGTGGCCGCGGTTCCGCGATCAGCTGCTGGAGTGGCTCAACCGACTCGAGGATTGGGACCTCAGCCAGGCAGGACTGGCGGAGATCCGCGAGTACCACGCGGAAGCTACGGCGCTTCAGACATGGGCATGGGAACAGCACTTCATGTTCATGTATCCGCTGCTGGCGAACTACTTCGGACTGCGCGGGCTGTGCGAGCAGCTCGGTGTCGATCCGGATCTGGTGCCGCAGTTCCTGCGGGGGTACGACACCAAGATCATGGAGACGGATCGTCGACTCTGGGAGCAGGCCGAGGCCGCGCGCGCTGCCGGTCTTGCCGACCTGTTCGTGGATGGTGTTTCGATCAGCGACCTGCGATCTCTGCCCACGGCTGTCGCGTGGCTTACGGGATTCGACGAGTTCCTCCGTGTCTACGGGTGGCGCACCGAGGGTATGGCGGATCCCGATCTGGCACCGTGGGTTGAAGACCCGACCCCCGCACTCCGAGTCATCACGAACTTCCTCGCCCGCGAGCCACAGGACTTCGACGCGCTCCGGGCGGCGAACGAGAGAGAGCGCGAGGCCGCGATCGCTGCGGCGCGGGCAACGCTCACCACGTCTGAGCTGGCATCGTTCAACGCGGCACTGGCCGGCTGCCAGGCGGCCAACTTCTCGTGGTGGAACGAGGAGCACGACTTCTACATTGACCTTCGGGTGCACATCCCTCTGCGTCGAGCAGCACTTGCGCTCGGGCGCGTGGTGAGTTCCGCCGCGCCTGATGACCTCGTCTACCTTTTCGACGCGGAGATCCGCTCGCTCCTCGATGGCAGCTCCGAGTACTCCGACTTCGCGGGACTGATCCCTGCACGACGCGAGCATCGCGCTCTCTGGGCAAGTCGTCGTGCCGACATGCCCAAGGTCTTGGGGACTCTTCCCGACGACGTCAATGACCCGGTGCTCAAAGAGATCTTCGGGCTGGGCAAGAACTTCTTCGACGTCATCCGCCGAGGGTCGGATGCCGTCCAAGACGAGTTGCGCGGGGTCGCGGCGAGCGGGGGGATATTCACCGGTCGCGCACGCTTCGTCTCTCACGCCGAGGACCTGGGACAACTGCAACACGGCGAGATCCTCGTGTGCGAGTTCACGAGCCCGAACTGGACCCCCGCCTTCACCCGCATCGGCGCGTGCGTGGCAGACCAGGGGGGCGTGCTCTCCCACACGGCGATCGTGAGTCGCGAGTACCGCGTTCCGTGCGTTACCGGCGTCGCGGTGGGAACGAATGTGATCCGCACCGGGGATCTCCTCGAGGTCGACGGAACGAAGGGGCTCGTCCGCATCCTCGAACGCGCTTCCGACATGAGCGAAGCGTCATGACCGCCGACCCTAAGGTGGAGACACGCTCCTGGATCTCTCCGCCATTGGATGGATACCGCACTCTCGTAACCGGGGGCGGAAGCGGCATCGGTCGTGCGATTGCGATCGGCTTCGCCGCAGCCGGAGCGCGGGTCGCCGTCGTGGGAAGCGCGAGTGGGCGTCGGAGCGTCGACCAGACCATCGAGCAGATCGCCGAGTCCGGGCAGCACGCCATCGGCTACACGGTCGACATCGGAGACGATGAGGCGGTCCGGGCGCTCGTCGGTGTCGCCGCGGCGGACCTCGGCGGATTGGACACTGTTGTCACCGCGGCAGGAGTGGCCGCGCCGAGCGGCCTCGACCCCGCCGCCAGGCTGTCCGACCTGAGCACGAGACAACTCCGCGAAGTCTTCGACATCAACGTCCGCGGCACATGGTCGACCGTGCGACACGCGGTGCCATTCCTGCGGCAATCCTCACTGTCGCCTTCGGCGATCACAGTCAGTTCGGTCGCGGCCAAGCGACCGACGCATGGCGCCTACTCCGTCAGCAAGACGGCCGTATGGATGACGACGCGAGTGCTCGCGCAGGAGCTCGCACCCGAAGGGATCCGCGTCAACTGCGTCGCTCCCGGTTTCATCGACACGCCGCTCTTCCGCAGGGCGGTCGAGGCAACGAGCGGTTCCCGCGTGGAGGACTTCGCGGCGCGAGTGCCGTTGGGGCGAATCGGATCGGGGGCCGAAATCGCGAGCGCAGCGATATACCTCGCGAGCTCACTCGCCTCCTACTTTACGGGAAGTGTCCTGAGCCCGGATGGAGGTCATGCGAGTGTCAACGCAGGAGGCTGACCGGCACGACGAGTTCACCGGCCGCACAGCAATCGTGACCGGCGGAGCATCCGGAATCGGCGCTGCCGTGGTCCGTGAGCTCGCCGCGCGGGGTGCACGTGTCGCCATTGCCGACCTCCCGCAGCTCCGCGACGACGCAAGCGATATCGTCGCAGCCATCGGCGCTGATCGAGCGCGGTACCTCGAGGTTGATGTTCTCGACGAGGAATCCATCGCCGCGGGGTTCTCCGAGGTGGAGCAAGCCTGGGCAACGCCGGATCTGCTCGTGACGAGCGCGGGGGTCGACAGTCATCCCGCCATCAACTCGCGGGTCGCGCTTCACGACTTGACTGTGGAGCAGTGGGACTTCGTCATCGATGTGAACCTGATCGGCACCTTCGCGTGCTGCCGGCTCTTCGCAGCGCGCGCGTCCGCAGCAGGGCTTCCGGCCACGATCGTCACGCTCGCATCGCTTGCCGCGCGAAAGCCGAAGGGCGGTGTCTACGCCGTCAGCAAGTCGGCCGTGTGGATGCTGACGCGCGTGCTCGCTGCCGAACTCGGACCTGCAGGTATCCGCGTGAACACCGTGGCGCCCGGACTCATCGACACTCCTATGCTTCGTCGGCGGACGTCCATGAGTGGCGGCGTCGGTGAGACCGGCCGGACGCCGGCGGATTACTACGCATCCGACATCGACGGCTTGGCACTGCGACGGCTCGGGACTGTGGAGGAAGTTGCAGAGGTGATCCTGTTCCTCTCCGGCGATGACAGCTCCTATGTGACCGGCTCACTGGTCTCTCCGGACGGAGGCTTCGCGATGATCTCCGGCGGCGGATGACCAGGATCTGTGTCGAGCGTCTGATCCGTGCCGCTCGAAACCAGCCCCGCCGCACCGGGGCGTTAACGAGAGGTAGTGCGATATGCGTAGTACTCACACCATGAAGCGAAGCGGTGCCGCACTGGCGGCGGCGGTCCTGATCGTCTTATCGCTGGCCGCATGTGCGTCAGCTGACAGCGCGGGCGACTCCGGTGCAAGCGCTTCCCCGCCGTCGGGGGAGCCGATCAAGATCGGTGGGATCGCGAGTCTCACCGGGCCTGCGGTCTTCCCCGAGGCCTCGCAGGCCGCCCAGGCGTACTTCGATTTCGTCAACGCCAACGGCGGCATCAATGGCAGTCCCGTCGAGTACATCGTCGAGGATGACGGCGGGGATCCCGCAAAGGCGGCGCAGGCCGCCAAGGCGCTCGTGGAAGACGACGGAGTAGTCGCCTTCGGTGGGGAGGGCAGCCTGCTGCAGTGCGCTGTCAATGCCGAGTACTACGCGCAGCAGGGGATCGTCGACGTCCCGGGCACAGGTGTCGATCCTGGGTGCTTCACCTCGGCCGCGATCTCGCCAGTAAACACCGGGCCCTACACCGGAGTCACCGTGTCGCTCTATTACCTGTCGGAGGATCAAGGGTTCGATCGTGTCTGCTACGTCCAGCAGAGCGTCCCTGCCTTCAACCCAGCGTTTGAGGCGGCCGTCGTGAGGTGGAGCGATCTGACGGGCAAGGAGCTGGCTGCGCCAGTGCAGTTCGTCAATCCAACGGACGACCTCACGCCGACTGTGAGCACTCTTAAGGAAAGCGCGTGCGAGGCCGTCTTCTTCAGCCTCAATGAGGCGCCGCTCGTCGCTCTCATGCAGGCCGTTGCCACTCAGGGTCTGAGCGACGAGTTCGTTCTCATGAGCCAGACCAGCGGCTTCACCGAGGGCGTTGCGACTGCGCTGGGAGCATCGGGACAGGGGCTTCTGGCGAATAGTGAATTCCTCCCGTTCAACTCGGAATCGCCTGACTTGGACGAGTGGCGGACTTTGATGGAGGATGCAGGCGTACCGCTGACGTCGTTCTCGCAGGGTGGCTACCTTGCCGCAAAGATTGTGGCGGACACGATCGGCGCCATCGAAGGTGAGGTGACTCGAGAGTCCGTCACGGCTGCATTCCAGGCGCTCACGTCCTTCCCGACTCCCCTGATGGGAAGCGATTATGCATTCGGACCGGGAGATTCGCACGCATCGAACTCGGCGAGCATGATCGTGGAGCTCGTCGACGGCGAGTGGGTCACCGTGTCCGACGAGTGGATCCGGTTGCCTGACTAGCACGCGTCGGGTCCCTCTGCGCTCAGGGGGACCCGAACGCACTCCGAGGAGGGTGCATGCTCAATCTCCTGATCGCGGGGCTCGCCTCCGGCGTCGCATATGCGGCCCTGGGAATCTGCCTCGTCCTCACCCACTACGTCTCGCACGTGATCAATATCAGCCAAGCCATCGTGGGCGGGGTGGGTGCCTTCGTATTCGTGCGTCTCTACGACCCGCAAGGGGATATCTGGCTCCCGATCGTTGCGGGACTCGTGGTGAGCGCGGTGCTCTCTGGTCTGCAGGGCGCGGTGCTCGCTACCTGGTTCGCCGGCGCGACCAGTGCGGTCAAGACGGCAGTGACGATTGCGATGGCGATCGCACTCCTCGCGATCGCGCAGCGGCTGTTCGGTTACGGGCCGCAAGTCTTCCCGCTTCTCTTCGCTGGGGCGGTGATCCGAATCGGGGATCTGAACGTGCCAGTTGTCACCATCGTCGCGATCGCCGTCCTCGTCATCCTGGTCGTCGGACTGCGTGCGGTGTTCGAATGGACCCGCGTTGGACTTCGGGTACGCGCGGTCAGTCTGCTTCCGCGAACGGCCGAGGTCCTGGGGGTTAGGTCGCGCCTGGTGGTACCGGCAGTGTGGGGTCTCTCGGGCGTCATCGCCGCGCTGGCCTTGCTCGTGGTCATGCCGACGCGGCAAGCAGACCTGTCGGCGATGACGCTGCTCGTCGTTCCGGCGCTCGCAGCGGCATTACTGGGATCGATGAGGCGGTTCGAGATCGTCTTGATCGCGGGGCTGGGCATCGGCGTGATCGAGTCCATCTTGCTCAGCTGGCCGAGCATCTCGGGCTACCGGCAGGCGGTCGCCTTCGTCGTGATCGTAATTGCTCTGCTCATCGGGCAGCGAAGGGCGGTATGGCATGAAGCTCGCTGACAACGTCGGCAGCCGACGTGCGTGGATCAGCTGGGGGATCCTCGGAATCGTGCTTCTTCCCGTCGCGATGACGGCACCCACCTCGATCACCTTTCTGATGACGACCGCTGCCGTCTACGGCATCCTCGCGCTCAGTCTCAATCCCATCCTTGGCGGCGCCGGGATGCTCTCGATGTGTCAACTGACCTTTGCCGCAGTGGGGGCTGCGACGATGGGCCTGCTCGGCGGTCAGGTTTCCTTCCCTCTCGCAATCCTGATCGCCGCCGCAGCGGCGATGCCGTTCGGACTGCTGCTGGGGGCAATCTCGCTGAGACTTCGCGGAGTCAGCTTTGCCGCCGCAAGCCTTGGTCTGGCAACGGTCGGGCAGATCGTCATCAGCCACAACGCCCTGCCCGGATTCCAATCGGGTTCGATTGTGGTCGCTCCTGCGCCGCTGGATACCACTCGTGGCTACCTTTTCTTCGTTCTCACCTGCTTCGCGCTCCTGAGCATCGTGACGGCCTGGGTGCGATCCGCGCGGATAGGTCAGACGTGGTCAATCACGCGGTTCAATGAACGTGCGGGTGCTTCCGTCGGTGTCAGCGTTCCGTTCGCGAAGCTCAGCGCGACCGCGATGGGAGCCGGAATCGCCGGATCGGCCGGCGCATTGATGGTCGGTCAATATGGGTTCATCACCGCGGACGCCGTCGCGCCCATCAACGGTCTCGTTCTGCTCGTCGTCGCGATGGTCGCCGGGGTCGGTCGCGTCGCGGGAGCATG
>WUUC01041849.1_pt1 | contig 12476 bp, 11 predicted proteins | sample 6278441 | NCBI WGS metagenome assembly WUUC01 (sample SAMN13675441, study PRJNA597444) | soil metagenome | isolation source: soil | place: USA: Washington | collected 2017-10 | reverse complement strand
CGCTGATTTCGACCGCGGCATCCTGGCTGCTCAAGCCTTCGAACAGGTTCGGCTTTGGCTCGAAACACATGCCGGTGGCCTTGTTCAACTCACTCGCTACACGGCGCCCAAACTCTGGATGGGCGTTGATACCGGTGCCCACCGCAGTGCCGCCTTGCGCGAGTTGCCGCAGCCTTGGCAGCGTCGCCGCGACGCGATCCATGCCCATGCGCACCTGCGCCGTCCAGGCGCTCAATTCCTGATCCAGTCGCACCGGCATGGCATCCATGAGATGCGTTCGGCCCGTTTTGACGACACCCTGCACCTCCGTGGCCTTACGCTCCAGGGTATCGGCCAGATGCCGCAGTGCCGGCAGCAGTTGTTCTTCGACCACCAGGCAGGTGCTCACGTGGATCGCGGTCGGAATCACATCGTTGGAGCTCTGGCTCATGTTGACATGATCGTTGGGATGGACCGTCCCGCCGTAAAGATCGCTCGCGACCCGGGCGATGACCTCATTGGCGTTCATGTTGGTGCTGGTACCGGAGCCCGTTTGAAAGACGTCGATGGGAAAATGCTCGTCGTACTCGCCCGCTGCCACGCCTTGCGCGGCCCGTGCGATAGCCGTCGCCATCCCCTCATCCATCAATCCCAGCTCCCTGTTCGCCTTCGCGCAGGCGGCCTTGATAAGCCCCAGGGCGCGTATGAAGGCGCGCGGCATTGGCAGGCCGCTGATAGGAAAGTTATCAACCGCACGCTGCGTCTGCGCACCGTACAGGGCATTGGCGGGCACCTTGAGCTCGCCCATGCTATCTCTTTCAATGCGGTATTCGCGCTCGCTCATGTTCTCCTCTGGGGCCAGGTCGGTGGGATCGGGTTATTATAGGGACAGGTGTAAACCGTGTCGTGTTGCCGGAGCATCCATGGAGTTGTCAGCGCTCACCGCTATTTCACCCATCGACGGCCGTTACTTTGACAAGGTTCCCGCGCTGCGCCCGCTCTTCAGCGAGTACGGACTTATTCATCATAGGGTGCTGGTTGAGGTTCAATGGCTGTTGGCGCTAAGCAAGCATGAGGCCATCGTTGAGGTTCCATCCCTGTCCGCCGCCGCCGAGGCAGCGCTGCAGGACATGGTCGCCAACTTCGATTTGAAAGACGCGGCGCGCGTCAAGGCCATCGAAGCTCGCATCAACCACGATGTCAAGGCGGTCGAGTACTTCCTTGTAGAGAAGACGGCCAAGCACGGCGAGCTCGCCGCGCTGCGCTCGTTCTTCCACTTCGCCTGCACCTCGGAGGACATCAACAATCTGGCTTATGGGCTGATGCTGAAAACAGCCAGGCAAGAAGTATTGCTGCCCGCGGCCGACGAGATCATCGCCCTTATCCGCGATATGGCGCATTGCTACGCAGATGCTGCCATGCTGGCGCGCACGCATGGGCAGCCCGCCAGTCCTACGACCATGGGCAAGGAGCTAGCGAATGTCGTCTACCGCCTGGACGCGCAGCGCGGAACCATTGCGACCGTTCAGATCAGGGGCAAGATCAACGGGGCGGTCGGCAATTACAACGCGCACCTCGTCGCCTACCCGGAAGTGGACTGGCCGATGGTGAGCCGCGAATTCGTGACCTCTCTCGGCCTCGTCTGGAATCCCTATACTACGCAGATCGAGCCGCACGATGGCATCGCCGAACTGTTCGACGCGATTGCGCGGTTCAATACGACGCTGATCGATCTCTGCCGCGATCTTTGGGGCTACATCGCGATCGGTTATTTCAAGCAGAAGCCAGTCGAAGACGAGGTCGGTTCATCGACCATGCCGCACAAGATCAATCCCATCGACTTTGAGAATGCCGAGGGCAATCTCGGCATCGCCAACGCCTTGTTTGATCACCTGGCGCGCAAGCTCCCCATCTCTCGCTGGCAACGCGATCTCACGGATTCGACGGTGCTGCGTAACGTAGGCGTGTGTATCGCCCACACGCAGATCGCATTCGATGCCCTGCTCAAAGGCCTGCGCAAGCTGGAGGTGGATGAGCACTGCCTGCGGACCGATCTAGACGCGAGCTGGGAGGTGCTGACCGAGGCAATACAAACCGCAATGCGGCGCTACAAGGTTCCCGAACCCTATGAGCAGCTCAAGCGACTCGCTCGCGGCCGGCGCATCGATGCCGCCGCTATTCGCGGCTTCATCGAGCAACTAGCAATTCCGGATGAAGCGAAGAGACGCCTGCTTGAACTGACACCAGCAACGTACATCGGCAACGCGGCAGCACAGGCGAAGTCTATCTAGGGGCCAGAATCCAGTCCACGCTAGGCCGGTGCGCACGCTCGATGCTCGCGAAGGCCCGTACCTGCGACCGGCATAACAGCCGTTTCTAGGCGAGTAAGTTTAGCTCCCATCGATCATGTTCAATCGTGTAAAGGCTGAAACTGATGCCTATGGCTCATCGCTGCTGACATAGGGTTCACGTCCACTGCTCTCTGATCCGCTCGTAGTGTATCTGTAGCCACTGAATCGCGACAATCGGCATGGCCGAGATGATGACGCCGGCCGCCACCATATCGAATGCGGCCTGTGCGTTGACGACGAAGACGCGGATGTCCTCTCCTTCTTCGCGTAGTCCGTGGACCCCGGCGACGCGGCTCAGGTCAGCCCTTGCCACATAGACCGATACGCGCTCGTGGAACGCGCCGGGTGACGAGAAGTAGTCGCAGACGTGTTGCAGCTTTGACAGCTCGCAGCCGGCCTCTTCTCGCGCCTCCCGATGCGCAACGTCCTCGTGGCGCTCCCCAGGTTCGATCGAGCCTGCAACGATCTCGATCAGCCATGGGCCGTGGGGCGCATCGACCGCCCCTATGCGAAACTGCTCGATCAACAGAACCTGGTCGCGCACGGGATCGTAAGGCAACACTGCCACCGCGTCGCTGCGCTGGAATAGCTCGCGCCGCAATATCCCGCTCCACCCACCGGCATACAGGCTGTGCCTGATCTGCAACGCCTCCAGACGAAAGAATCCCTGGTAGATCAGCGAGCGATCGACGATCTCCCACTTCATCGCACGTGGCTTGACGTTGCTGGAATTAAGCTGCGAGCTTCGGAAGAGAGTTTCATCAAGCGTCGAGATTCAGTGCCTTTCTTGCTCGTTCTTCATACTCAGCAGCAACTTTGCGACAGCCGCCAGATCATCGGCTGTATCCACGCCCCGGCCGGGCGGTTCGGCCGCTTCGGCGACATAGATGCGGTTACCGCGCCATAGGGCGCGCAATTGCTCCAGGCTCTCGATGCGTTCGAGCTCACAGCTCGGCGATCCCGCGTATGCGGCGAGATAGCCGGCTCGATAGGCATATAGTCCGATGTGTCGGTAAGCACGCGGGTGGGCAGTGACTTGATCCCGCGCGCACGGTATCGGCGCACGGCTGAAGTAGAGCGCGAAGCCGTCGCGGTCGCGTACAACCTTACAGACGTTCGGATTCCGATATTCCTCCGGATTGGAGATCAGCGTACATAGGGTCGAGATTTCGGCCCGTGGATGCACGGCCAGGTTTTCCGCCACCTGACGAATATTGGCGGCCGGCATCAGCGGTTCGTCGCACTGCAGGTTGACTATGACGGCGTCACTGTCCCAGTTCAGCAGGCGCGCCGCTTCCGCTAATCGCTCGCTGCCCGAGATATGCAGGCTTGAAGTCATGCACACTTCGGCCTCGAATGCTCGCGCGCAGGCTGCAATCCGCTCATCGTCGGTAGCGACGACTACATCCTCGGCGCCGCTCGCAACTGCCTGCTCGTGAACGCGCTGGATCATTGGCTTGCCGGCGATTTCTAGCAACGGCTTGCCGGGGAGCCGCTGGGAGGCGTAGCGCGCCGGAATCGCGACCTTGAAGCGGATCATCGCTTCAGCTGTTCGTACTCTTCCTCGCTGATCCGCCGCGCTTCGTCCTCGAGCATCACCGGTATGCCATCGCGGATGGGATACGCGAGCCGCGCTGAGCGGGAGATCAACTCCTGCTTCTCCTTGTCGTAAATAAGCGGCCCCTTGGTGACCGGACACACCAGAATGTCGAGCAACTTCTTATCCACCTCGGCTGGTCTCCATAGTTTGTTTATCGCCGCTCCACGCGGTGTCGCAGTATCGCAGCCGCGCTAGCAAACCTTGTGCAAGCCGCTCATCGGGCTGTGCCGTGACGGGCACATACCAATGATGCGCCTTGGCGAAGGCGCGGCACTTGACGGCATCCTTCTCGGTCATCAGGACCGGGTGCTCGTCGCCAAACTCGAGATCCGCCGCCGTGAAGCGATGGTGATCTGGGAAGGGATGCGCATTCAATTCGAGGCCGATCCGCGCTAAGTCATCGAAAAAGCGTTTCGGGTTCCCGATGCCGGCCACTGCGTGTATTCGCCTGCCCGCGAACGCTTCCAGTGGTTGCACGACACAAGGGTCCAGCAGGTTGAGGGCCTGTTCGCCATGCAAGCGCATCACAAGACTGCCGTCAAGAACCCTCCCCTGTGTGACGACGAAATCTACCTCCCTAAGGCGGGAGGGCGGCTCGCGCAACGGGCCTGCAGGCAGACACCAGCCATTGCCCAAGCCCCGTTCCCCAGCGATCACGGCGATCTCGATGTCTCGTAGCAGGCCGTAGTGCTGCAGACCGTCGTCGGAGATCAGCACATCGCAACCATGCGCCTCCAGCAAAGCGCGGGCGGCCGCGTTCCGACGTGGCGCAACGGCAATCGGACAGCGGGTGCGTCGCGCGATCAATATGGGTTCATCACCTACCAGCGCGGGATCGCTGTCGCTGGTAACGAGTTGCGGCCATACTGACGCGCGCCCCCCATAGCCCCGGCTGATAACACCGGGTCTGTAACCATTGTCCTCGAGCACTGTAGCCAACCAAATCACGAGGGGCGTCTTGCCGGTGCCCCCTACGCTGATGTTACCGACGACGATCACCGGCACCGGCAATCTGGGCCGTAAACGGTTATACGATCGGTGATACGTCCGTCTCAGTCGCGCCGCGAGGCAAAAGACCCAGGACAGAGGGAGGAGCGAGGCAGTCAGCGCGTCCCGCCTGTACCAATGGTGCTCCAGATGATGTAAGCGATCGAGCAATCTCGTGCCGGCGAGTGTGCTCAAGCTTGCCGCGTACTGAGCTTTTCGCGCGCGGCGGCGCGCCCGAACTGCAAGTGGTGAAGATTGGTATAGATGCCGTTGCCGGCGAGCAGTTGCGCGTGTGTGCCAATCTCGACGATGCGACCCTCCTGCATCACGACGATCCGGTCGGCGTTTTCGATGGTCGAAAGTCGGTGTGCGATCACGAGCGTGGTGCGATTTCTTACCAACGCCTCCAACGCGGCCTGTATGTAGCGCTCGGCTTCGCTATCCAGCGATGAGGTGGCCTCGTCCAGAATCAACACGGGTGCATCCTTGAGCAGCGCGCGGGCGATCGCAAGACGCTGCCGCTGACCACCTGACAGCAATACGCCCTTCTCGCCGATCAGTGTATCGAGGCCGGACGGAAGCCGATCGATAAACTCCATTGCGTGCGCGGCTTCCGCGGCGGCCTTGATCCGATCGCGGGTGGCGCCGCCTTGACGCCCATAGACGATGTTGTTGGCAATCGTGTCGTTGAACAACACCACTTCCTGGCTCACGTAGGCAATCTGCTCGCGCAAGGCGGCCAGTCCGTAATCGCGCACGTTGATGCCGTCCAGCATTACCTGCCCGCTGCGTGGCTCGTAGAAACGCGGCAGCAGGTTTACTAGAGTGGACTTTCCGCTGCCGGAGCGCCCCACTAGAGCTATGGTCTCGCCGAGCCGCACTGACAGCGACACATCTTTGAGGACATCACCCTTCGCTGGATCGTAGCTGAAATAGACGTTTCGGTACTCCACCACGCCCTTGCGCGCGCCTGGCTCATAGACCGGTCGGTCGTACTCGCGCTCGGTGTCGATGAGTGCGAAGATGCTCTGACCCGCGGCGATGCCTTGCTGCAGCCGGGCATTGATGCCCGTGAGATTACGCGCGGGTTGCAGCAGCAAGCTGATGGATATGATGAACGACACGAAGGTGCCGACCGTGATGTGTTCCAGCACGGGCGGCAAGGTTGCCATAAACACGATAGCCGCCAGCGCGAGCCCGACGAACAGCTGAATCAGGGGCGTGTTCGCGGCCTCGGTGCGGGCCATCTTCATGTTCATCTTGAGGTTGTGTTCGTTGAGCCTCTCGAAATCCTGCGCCTCCTGCTCATGCCCTCCGAACAGCTTCACGACGCGATGACCCTCGATCGCTTCCTGCGCCGCGTGCGTCACATCGCCCATGGAATGCTGAATACTGCCGCTGATCTTGCGGAAGCGCTTGCTGGCGTGGATCACCATCCAGCTTATTGGGGGCGCCACGATCAAGAAGCATAGCGTTAGCATCCAGCTGAGATAAAACATCCACCCCACCAACCCGATAATCGTCAGCGTGTCGCGTATAAGAATGGTCAGGCTGCGGCTGGCGGCATCGGCGACCTGCTCGACGTTGTAAGTGAGCTGCGAGATGAGTTGACCGGAAGACGTGGCATCGAAATAGGAGACCGGAAGATGCAGGATGTGATGGAACATCTCCCCGCGCAGCCTTTTGACGACCTGCCGTCCCACGAGCGAGACGTAGTAACTGGATAGATAGCCGCCTACGCCGCGCAGCAACAGAATAGCCACCATCGCGGGAGGCACCCAGCGGATCATGGCAGGATCACGCGCGACAAAGCTCCCGTCCAACATCGGTTTCATGAGTGCTGCGAAACCGGTATCGGTCGCCGCGTAGATCACCATTCCCGCGACCGCTGCCACCATGCTGCTCCATTCGGTGGCAGCATAACTCAGTAGCCGCCGGTATACGCCCGGTCCGCCGGAGGTGCGAGGCTCAGCAGGCATGCTGCCTATGGCGCATCTTCTGCCTGGGTGGTGGCGATCGAGAAATGGGTGAGACCGAGTCGCGCCGAGGCATCCATGGCAGTGACGACCGCCTGATAGGGAGTGCGCCGATCGCCGCTGATGACCATGGGCAGGTCTTTGCGCCCGCCGGTGGCGTCTTCGAGCGCAGACATCAGCGTCGCCGGCTTCGTATTGATCAGCGCCTGTCCGTTGATGTAGTAGCGCCCTTGCGCATCGATCACCAACTCCAGCGCCTTCTCCCGAGGTTCAGCTTCGGCGCTCGCCTCCGGTAGCTCGATCTTGAGTTCGGAATTGCGCTTGAAGGTCGTGGTCACGATGAAAAACATCAGCAGGATAAACACCACGTCGATCAAGGGCGTCAGATTGAGCTCCACTCGGTCGCCACGGCTGGTCTTGAAGTTCATGCGGCGTCTTCCGCCGCGTGGCGGCGAGGCTTGTGCCGCCGGTCAGCGTGGAGCTCCTCGATCAGCTTGATCGCTTCGGCCTCCATCTTGATCACCAGATCGTCGACCAAACCACGCAGATGGCGGTAGAAGAATAAGCTGGGTATCGCCACGATGAGTCCCGCGACCGTGGTAATCAGTGCAACTGATATGCCTCCGGCCATCTGCTGCGGATCGCCAACGCCCGCGTCATTGATCGCGCCGAATATCTGCATGATCCCGATCACCGTACCCAGCAGGCCCAGCAAAGGCGAAATGGCTGCGATCGTACCCAGCGTGTTCAAGAAGCGCTCGAGTTCGTGGGCGACCTGGCGCCCGGTCTCCTCGATGCTTTCCTTCATCACCTGCCGTTCTTCGTGCTCGCAGATCAGACCGGCCGCGAGAATACGGCCTAGCGGCGAGCTTTCGCGCAGGCCGGCGATATGGTTTTGCGTCAATTTTCCTTGCTGGCGCAACTGCCGGATCTGATCCACGAGGTTTCCCGGCGCAATGCGCTGCGCCTGAAGACTCCAGAAGCGTTCCACGATGATGCCTAGGGCGAGCACGGAGCAGGCGATGATAGGCCACATCACCCAGCCGCCAGCCTTGATGAGTTCGAACACGGTCAGGTTTACCTTAGTTTGTCGTAGGCGGGGTCGGACCGAATCATACTTGATTGACGGGGAGGCTGTCAGCGCGGCCCGCAGCCGCTACGGCAAGGTTGTCCAATAACGTCTGCGCGCCCGCCGATAGCCCTCGTGCAGCACGATGCCTGCTGCCGGCGCGATGTCGAGCGTCAATGCGCCTTGGGTGCCAGTGTCCGCCATCGGGATGTTGTGCTCCAGATACCGAGCGACGACGGTGGGTCTGGGGAAACCCCAGCGGTTGCCATAGCCGGTCGAAGCGAGCGCGAGCCGTGGCTGGACCGCCCTAATGAAATCTTCCGTGGAAGAGGTTTCGCTGCCATGGTGGGGCACCAACAACACGTCGCTTCTCAGTCTTGTCCCTTGCTCTAGCACCAGCTTCAATTCAGCCTCCGCTTCGATGTCACCAGCGAGCAGCACCGCGCCACCTGCGCCCGCGATGCGCAGCACGCATGATCGATTGTTATCCGACCGCGCGCCGTCCGGCTCCGGGTTCAGGATCTCGAACTTGACGCCATCCCAGTGCCAGCCTTGTCCGGCCCGGCAGGTATCCGCATGAGTTAATGCAATAGTGTCCGGCGCACTGGTCAGCACCCGCACGACCGGCAAGCCCTGCATGACCGCCGCTGCGCCGCCGGAGTGATCTTCGTCACTGTGGCTGATGACCAGGGTGTCCAGGCGACCGACCCCGGCGTGACGCAGGAATGGCAGCACCGCCGCTTCCCCGGCGTTGAAGTGCTCGCTAAAACGAGGACCGGCGTCGTATACGAGCGTATGCCTCGCAGTCTGCACCACTACTGACAGGCCCTGCCCTACGTCGAGCAGACTCACGCGATATGCCCCCGGCGCTGGACCTGCGCTCGGAAACAGCGCCAGGGGCGCGAGCAATGCAAGTCCCACCCAGCGCGCCGGCCAGCCGCTCGGCGCTAACAGCCATGCGGCCCCTAGCGCGGCAGGCGCCAAGGTCCAGCTGGGCGGCGCGCGATACCACTGCGAGAACGGCAGGGCCGCGAGCAACTCGAGCACAGGCCACAACAAGGTCAGGCACCAATCCGCGACCGCCAGCACCACGCTCGCGCACGAGGGCCACAGCGGCAGCGCAAGCGTTCCTATCAGCGCCAAGGGCGTAACGATGACGCCTATCCAAGGTACGGCAATCAGATTCGCCAAGGGCGCAACCAAAGCCGCACGCTGAAAGAACAACAAAGTCAGCGGGACCAGGCCCAAGGCCATGATCCAGTGCAGCCGCGTCCACTGCCACCAGCGCGGCGCAGACAGGTGCCTGCCGGAAAGGCTGTAAGCGATGATAGCCACGGCCGCGAAGGAGAGCCAGAAGCCGGCTGAAATCACCGCTCGTGAGTCCCATACCAGCACCGCCAGCAACGCGGCGGCCAGTGTATGCCCAGGTCGACTCACGCGTCCGAACAACTGCGCGCCGATGACTACGGCCAACATGATGGCGGCGCGCTGCGTCGGTATGGAAAAACCCGCCAGCGCCGCATAGCCCACGCCGGCCATCAGACTGCTTACGGCGGCGGCGCGCGGGGCAGGCCACCAGAGGCATAAGCGTGCGGACATCCGCCACAGGCGACGCGTCAAGAAGTACACGAGCCCGGCGATCAAGCTGATGTTCATCCCGGAGATCGCGAGCAGATGATTGGTGCCCGTGGCCAGCAGGAGTTGCCACTGATCCGCGGCTATCGCCTGCCTTTCACCGATTGCCAGACCCGTGATGATGCCGATGTTCGGGCTATCGGGCAGAGTTGCCGCTACGCGCTCGGCCAGCCCCTGCCGCACGCGACCCAAAGGTCGATCGAGAACTCCGGAGGCAAGCTGTCGCGGGACCTCCTCATCGCGTACATAGCCCGTGGCCCGGATGCCCTGCTGGTACAACCAGCCTTCATAGTCGAAACCGCCTGGATTCATGAAGCCGAGCGGCCGTTTCAGGCGGGCGGTGATCCGCCACCGCTGACCCAAGCGCAGATCGGGCGCGGATCCGTACCAATTGAGGCGCACGCGCCTCGGGATGGCATCCGCCGCCGTCCTGCGAGCGTGCACACGTTCGATATCGAAAACGAAGCGCGTGGCATATCCGACCCGCTCCGGGATCGACGCCACGACGCCCGTCACGTTGAGGTCTCTGCCCTCCAGCGCCGGCGCCAGCCCGGGATACAGTGCGTGGTGGGCCTGGTAGAGCGCCCACAGAAATCCGCAGGCGATGGAGAGCGGGAAGCGAAGCGGCTTGTAAAGCGCTAAAGGGGCGCACACGACCAGCAGGCCCGCCCAGATCACGGATGGCAACGCTGCCGCCTGCTGCAGCATCAATGTCCCTATCAAGACCCCGATCGCCGTGACCACCATGCCGAGACCCTACCTTCCTTGTACTCGGGCCTATTCTAGTCCGCCCCCTGCGCCGCGGCATCAATGCCGCAGTGTCGAAAGAGTTGGGCGAGCGAGTAGCTATAAAATCGGAACGTGGCGCACACAGCCACCCTCATGGTGGGTGCAGCACGCCGTCCTCGAGGGTGTAAACGGTTTCCGTGCGTTCCGCGAGCGCAGGATCATGCGTAACAATGACGAAGGCGGTATGCAGATCCTCGTTGAGCTCCAGCAGGAGCTGATGGACCTGCTCGGCAGTCTTGCGGTCGAGATTGCCGGTGGGCTCATCGGCAAGCACCGCCTGCGGACCCGTAATCAGCGCGCGTCCGATCGCCACCCGCTGACGCTCGCCGCCCGACAGTTCGCCGGGCTTGTGGTGCAGGCGCTTGCTCAAGCCCACCCGGTCGAGGAGTTTGGCGGCGCCTGCCATTGAAGCACCAGGCTCCATCCCGCGGATCAGTAACGGCAGGGCGACGTTTTCCTGGGCGGTGAATTCCGGCAGCAGATGATGGAACTGATAGACAAAGCCAAGCGCCTGGTTACGCAATCTCCCTCGATCGGCGTCCGAGAGTCGACCCATGTTCTGACCGGCGACCGTGACTTCACCACCACTCGGCGTGTCCAGCCCACCGAGCAGATGCAGCAACGTGCTCTTGCCGCTACCGGAGGCGCCTACGATGGCGAGCTTTTCCGCCGCCACCACGCGCAGGTTCACATCTTTGAGTACCTCGACCCGTACAGCGGTGTCCGTGTAACTCTTGGCCAGGTGACGGCACTCGACGACGGACTGCCCCCTTTTCAGCTCACTCATAGTGGAGCGCCGCCGCAGGTTGCGTGCGCGCTGCCCGCCAGGCGGGATAGAGCGTCGCTGCCACGGACAGTACGAAGGCGGCCAGGGAGATGTGGAGCACATCGGCGAGGTGCACGTCGGACGGCAGCTCACTGATGTAGTACACGTCGGGCGGCAGGAACTGGGTACCCAATATGTGCTCCAGCCACTTCACCAGCGCCTCCAGATTGAGCGCCAGGCTGGTGCCGCCGAGAACGCCCAGCAAGGTACCGAACAGGCCGATGATCGTGCCCTGTATGATGAAGATCGCCATGACCTGCCTGGGCGTGAGGCCTAAGGTTCTCAGGATGGCGATATCTGCTTGCTTGTCGGTCACCAGCATGATCAACGTCGAGACGATGTTGAAGGCCGCGACCGCCACGATCAGCAGCATGATGATGAACATAATGGTCTTTTCCATCTGGACGGCGCGAAAAAAGTTAACGTGCTCGCGCGTCCAGTCGGTTACCCAATAGCCGCCGTTCAGTTGCTGCATCAACTCGCGGCTGACGGCGGGCGCGCGGAACAGGTCCGCCAATTTCAAGCGCATCCCGCTGACCGTGCCTGCCGGCAGCTCGAGCAGACGGGCCGCGTCATCGATGTGGATGAAGGCGGCCGTACGGTCATACTCCTGCATGCCGACCTGGAAGATGCCCACGACCGTAAAGCGACGCAGCCGCGGAAGTATGCCGGCCGGGGTAACGGTGGCCTCGGGTGTAACCACGGTGATCTTGTCGCCCGGGCCCGCACCTAGGACGTCGGCAAGTTCACTGCCGAGGACGATGCCGTACTCACCGGATTTCAGATCGGACAGATGGCCATACCGCATGTGCTGGCCCACGTCAGACACCTTAGGCTCCACGGCGGGCAGCACCCCGCGTAACAAGGCGCCGCTCACCTGCTGTCCGTTCACGAGCATGGCCTGGCCCTCTACGTAGGGCGCCGCGCCCACCACGTCGGGGCGCGCGTCGAGGCGTTCCGCCAAGGTCTGCCAGTCCTCGAGCCGTCCATCGAACCCGCTGATGGTGGCATGCGAGGCCATCCCCAGGATGCGGTCGCGGACTTCGGTTTGAAACCCGTTCATCACCGATAGCACGGTGATCATCACCGTGATACCAAGCGCCACGCCGAGTATCGACACTAGCGAGATGAAGGAGATGAAGTGATTGCGCCGCTTCGCGCGCGTGTAGCGCAGGCCGATATACAGTTCTAGCGGGCGGAACATGGCGCGGCATTAGACCATAAAACACCAGCTCCGACATTGCGCAGAGCGGCTCTCGAAGAT
>WUUC01008568.1_pt1 | contig 12478 bp, 15 predicted proteins | sample 6278441 | NCBI WGS metagenome assembly WUUC01 (sample SAMN13675441, study PRJNA597444) | soil metagenome | isolation source: soil | place: USA: Washington | collected 2017-10 | reverse complement strand
GATAACGATGGGCTGATCAAAGCAGAGTTGGAGGCAGAGATTGCCCATCTGCGTAAAGTCGGCGTCGAGTTGCAGCCCCACACCTGGGTAAGCCGGATTTTGCCCGCTGCCTTGGTAATCCTGATGGCGGGAGTGTTCGTTCTTTCTATCTTGATCAGTGTTGAGACGGGCCGCACTGCCGATAAAGTTGCCTCCATCCAGGGCGAAAACATCATGGCTCAATTCGAAACCTGCGAGCGTAACAACGATTCGCGAGTGGCATCCATCGAAGAAAAGCGTAGCGATATCCGGAATACGCTTCGGCCGCAACTAGCACTTTGGCAGTCGGTGATCGAAGTACAAGGTATCGATCCGAATACCCCCGATGTTGTTGTGGACCGGTTTAATGAATTTCTGGAGAAGCTGCAAAAAGGGATTGAAAGCAAGCAAAAGGGTATCCGCGCTTCTATAGCCTCTCAGGCAGAAGTTGCGATTCGCCCCGGTTCGCCTATCACCAACTGCGCGAAACTTTATCCGCAAGCAATACATACGGGATGAAATGTTCGTCTCCAGAGGGAAGCACCTTCAACGGGTCATAGACGAGCGCGACCATCGTTATGCCCGAGAAGCCGAGTTACGGGCTGAGGCGCTGAAAATTAAGCAGGAGGCCGACCGGGAGGCGTTAAATCGAGACCGGGAGGACCGTCGCTACAAAGACGGGCAGGCCAACAAACTGCGCGAGCAGATCGGAGATGAACGTACCGAGGCCCGTGAGCGTGAGGCCAAGTTCCTAACCAAAGAGGAATACGACCGCCGTCATGACGATCTGGTCAAAGTGGTTTCTTCGCTGGCGACGGTCCAAGCTGAAGGTGGCGGTAAGGCCGCAGGATTCGATAAGCTTATCGCTTATGGCATTGGTGCCGCAGCCGTAGTCGTGGCGATCATATCTCAGCTTCACTAGACACCTTGAAAGCAACCCGACGATAGGATAGTCTATCTCTCATGGCGATCAAAAAACTCGGTAACAGCTTCGAACGGCTGGGCATCGTCCGCAAGATCAACGAGCTAGTCGCGCAGGTCAACAAACTGATCGATGCGAAATCGACCCCTGCTCTGGTGTTCACCCCGGCGGCGGGCGCGGCAGCGGATACCAACATCGCCATTGCGGACATTAAAACGGAAGACGAATTGATCGCGGTCCTTCGTTATGACATGAACGAAGGCAAAGTCGATGGTATTACCAACCTCGTGGGCGAGGCCAAAATCTCCTCCGCCGGTAATATCCAGATCGATACCACGGTTACGACCGGCGATTTGCTCCTTGTCGTCTGGAACGACAAATCCGCTTCGGCCTGACGGTCATATAGACGACGACGCGGCTCACAACTATACTTCTCGCGGAGACCGAGCCTATGAGGGCACGGTGGGCGGTCGGGCCGTAGTTCAGGTTCTTCGTATAGCTTGGACGCGACCGACCGCCCGTATTCTGATCTTGGCAAGTGACGGTGGAGAGGTGGTGAGGGCAATGAAAGTCCGCAAGCTCGCGGCCTAGTAGTACCCCTTAACTGAAACACCTTTGAATATAATGAGAGTCGGGTCAGCTATCCGAAGTCGGCTGGCCCAAGCATAGAATGGAGTACCGGAGCCCGGCCTTGATACGTCGGGCTCCGGCGTGTAAATGACGAATATCCGGTTGCTCGAACCCGGAAAAGCTAGTCGGGTAGTCCTCCCGGCACTCGGCCAGCCAAAACTTCGGAGGGAAATATGGACGTCAAGAAACTAACCAACCGCGAGCTTTGGGCAGCCAACATCGTTGCCCGACAGACTGGCAATCGTGACCAGGTAAAAGAGACCGGCGCCGAGCTGATGCGCCGCACCCCGCGAGCGGCATGACCGAGCCTTTCTCTACCCGTGTATTGGCCGACTCGGTTTCCCGCGAGCATCGGCTGATCACGGTTGAAGTCACGTTCCCGCGCTATCTCCTGGCGGAGTTCAACACGCATCGCCGGTTCTCGCGCAATAGCGCATCGTCGCGGGCGATCCCGCCGGAGAAACAGTTGATGCGCATCCGCAACGAACCTTTTATCCCGCGAGTCTTCTACGGACGCGCCAAAGGTATGGGACAAGCAGCGCCGCTGGACAAGCGCCAGCATGGAATAGCTGAAAATGCCTGGCTTCGGGCTCGCGACGAGGTAGTTCGGCAAGCATTGAGTCTGATCACGGCGCCTGGATATGTGAACCAGTGGGAGATAGAGACCGTAATCCAGAAAATCGCGGAGGAACCAGAGGGACGCGAGGGCTGGCTGAACGTTTCTAAGTCTACGGTCAATCGTCTGCTGGAGCCCTTCATGTGGCACACCGTGATCGTTACTGCGACTGAGTGGGACAACTTCTTCGCTTTGCGATGTCCGCCCGGCGACGAAGTGGACGAGGAATTCCCAGCCGAGCCCGAAATCCAGCGCACGGCGTTGGCGATGCGGGAAGCGATGCGGGCCAGCGAGCCCAATCCTATGCCGCTCGGTCAGTGGCACCTCCCGTTGGTTATGGAGGTGGAGAAGACGCAAATCATTAACGCCGAGGACGCAGAGAAAGCGTGGGAATATTGGGCCATGGTCAGCGCCGGTCGTTGCGCCAGGGTCAGCTTCGATACTCACGAGAATTACGAGGCGCCGGAGGCGTCTTACGCTCGCGCCGAGCGGTTGTTGAGCAACGGACATTTGTCACCTTTCGAGCACGCGGCTACGCCTCTACAACCCGATCAATATGGGCCGGACTGGCAGGAAGACGGCACTATCTCCAACTTTGATGGGTGGCTGCAATTCCGGAAGACCATCCCAGGCGAGTACAACCGCGTCGGGCAGTTGGAAGAGCGCCCGCCCTGGGACGCTTAATCTTGCGCTTATAGCCTCTTTCCGCTAGGCTTGCTCCATGCTGCCTGGTGAACCGCGCCCAAATCCGGTTGAGGATCGGATGCGTGCACAAAACGAAAAAGTTCTGCAGGAGACGGGGATCTCACGGCCCAGTTCCCCTGCCGGACCTGTCGCTGCACCCGCGTCGGCACCGGTAGCCCATCAAGGCGCCCCAATCTCTCCCACCGCGCCTCCTGCCGGTTCGCCGCCTAGTCCCACGGCGACCGGCATGGACTTCGCATCTGACTACTCTGATCCGACGCTGGGCGGCAACGCTGCGGCGATTCCGAGTACTCCGGCCTTTGTACCGCCGGGAGCGTCGGCGCTCGCGCTAAACCTGGCGGAGGAGAACCACAAGCTCAAATGCCCGAAATGCGATCTGGTCCAGGCCGCGTCCCATAAAATCTGTTCCAACTGCGGGCATGACCTGGCAGAGGCGCGAAAGGCCAAGTTCGCGAAACTGGGACAGGAAGATGCACCCGCCGAACTTCTGTTGTCCGACTTCGCTATCCCGGACGAGCGTAAATATCCCATTCCCGATCTGGCACAAGCCAAACTCGCGTTGTCGCGATCCGCTGGGAAACCGGAGGAGGCGAAAGTCAAAGCCGCCGTCCTCCAGCGCTATCCGGAGTTGAAAGGGCAGGATCTGTCTCAGGAGGGACATGCCGTCACCTTCTATTCCACTATGCAACTCGGCGGCGTCAAACCTGATGCCGAGGGGCTGATCTGGAAGGCACTCTGCAAAACCGGAGAACTCGCGTTATCGCCCGGACCGGGCCAGGTGGACGTAGAAAAACCTCTCCAGTTGACGCCGGATCTCTTCAAAGAGCTAGATCTGTCGGTCAAAGAGCAGGCTTTCCCCTACGTCACGGTGCCGACGACGCACGCCAATGGTCTGCTGGAAAACTCCGGTTACGTCAAAAAAACCAAAATTGTCCCCAGCACCGATCCCAAAGACCCACCGGGTACGGAGTTGCTGATGGGCGGCATCCACTTCACCGACAAAGATGTGAAAGGGAAAGTCGAAGACGGCTCGATTCCTGACACGAGTATCGGTGTCAAATTCAATTACCGCAACAAGCGGACGGGTAAGCTCTATGCCGCTGCGCTGGAACATGTGGCGCTTACTCACCAGCCCTGGGTGGATGGTCTGCCCGCCTTCGGAATGCTTTCTCAGGACGAGGTTCCGGGCAAAGATGCCTATGAGGGCGTCTACATGAGCGCTGATCAAGCAGAGGCTGAGGAGACCCCGGCAGAGGATATCTTGCCGGGTGATGCCGGAATTGATGGAATTCCTGCACAGTTTTTCTCCATTGAGACCAAACCAATGCCTCCCACTAAAAAAGCCCACACCCGCACTCGCCGCGCCCCCGCCCGCCAGCCGCAGGCCGAGACCGTCGAGCAGCTTCTCGCCCAGCAGCAGGTCCGCATCGAGACCGCTGAGCAGCGTGCCGAAGAAGCAGAGGAAAGGGCAGCTCGTGCCGAAGGTCGCGGCGATAGCCAGGCTCAGGCCATCCACATGAGCAACGTGACCGCCAAGGTCAATCAGTGGCAGAAAGACAACTTGCCGCCCGCTGTTATCGCCAAAGCCAAAGACATTCTTCTTGCCGCCGGTCCCCAGCCCCACGAAGTCACGGAGGACAATGCGGTCCTGACGCTCTCGATCACCGAGGCGCCGGGCACCGAGGGCGGCGACCCCACCGTCAAAGAGCAGCACATGTCTGTCGAGGACATTGTGGACGTGATCCTGTCGCAGGTTCCGAAATTCGGACCGGGCACCAGCGTCCACGAGCTTGTCCAGGAGCATGGTGAACTTATGGCTTCCCAGCGCCCGGACTCCGAGAAAACCTCGAAAGAAAAAGCTGACAAACTCTACGACGAAGCGAAAGAGCGTACGACCGGCGCAGGGCAGGTGGCGTAATGCGCGCTTCTCGCAAAGCAGCCTTCTACGAGAAGGAGATCCTTGCTGTCTTCACGGGCACCGAGGCCGTCAAAAATGGCGTGATCGACTCCACCAAAGTCTCCGCCAACTCCGACAATCGTCTCGTCGTCCAGGCCGGTCAGGTCATGGTCAAAGAAGGCAACAAGGTGAAACCGGGCGCCACGTCTGGGCTGGAAGCCGCGAACATCGTCGGGATTCTCGCCCACACCATCGAGTTCTTCGGTAATGCCGATGCAGACACCGACGAGGCGTGCGCAATGTTCTGGTTCAACGCGGTCTTCGACACCACCAAGCTTCTTTCTTACTCGTCCAACGCGGCTGCTGTGAAAGCGGCCCTGTCCCACTGCGCATTCCAGTAAGGGTGAACTGAGCTAATGACCTTCATGGACCTTTGGGATCAGGTAGTCGTCACCGAAGTTATCAAACGTCGGTACGAGGAGACCCGTCTGGAAGCAGGCGGTGGCGAGGACTTCAAACTCGACGGCGAGGACATTCTCCCGCTCAAATCTCACAACGGCCGTTATGCTCGCGTCCGGATTCACGACATTTCGCCTGTCGGAATGGCGCACTTCAAAGCGCCCGGTGCCAGCCCTGCGCTGTGGACCAAAAAACCGGCTCTGCGCGAGGAAGTCATGGAGCTTGTCGATGTGGACGAGTTCCACCGCATCGATCCCATCGACATGTTGAAACTCCAGTCCCCGGATCCCAATGTGGCGGCGGACATGGTTTGGAGCATCGCGGATCGCGGTGTGGACATGAAAGACCGGAACATCAACCGGACCGAGTGGATGCGCTGGGAAGCCCTCAAAGGCACCCTGGTCGTCAACTACCCGGATACGGCCGGTCCTCAGACCATCGATTACGGCATCCCGGTCAACAACTTCACCACCTTCGGTATCCCGTGGAACAACGTCGCGGAAGCAGAACCGATCGAGGACTTCTGGGCACTCGGTGCCCTGGGGCTGACCAGCGCGGGCGTCTACCTGCCGCTCTATCACTTCAACTCCGCGACCTACCGTTACATTCGCCGTAACGAAAAAGTCAAGGATCAGCTTTCGTCCTACGGCCGCAACGTCTTCCTGCCGACCGATCAGGATCTCCGCGACCTCCTGCGTGAGGGTACGCAGTGGAAAATCGTGGACTCCGGCTACTTCAACGAGGGCCAGACCGATTTCGAACTCCACAAGTGGATCGAAGACGGTCAGATTATGGCCACGACCTCCAACTACAAATACAACGGTCGGCGCATCGGTGAGGTGCTGGACGGATGGGTATTGGTCGGTGGCCCGACCGACGCTCAGCTTCCGGTTGCCCGCCAGGGCGAACAGGCCGAGATCATCTACAAGCGCACGGATCAGCAGACGGTACTCCGTCATGCATCGGCCCGCATCCCGCGCCTGGTCTACCCCGAGACGATTGCCTGGGCCACCGCCTACTAAGGAACTGACGACTAATGGCTAAATCTCTTTACATCAAAAAGCCCGGCGGAGCCATCCTGCATGAAGTAGGTGGCGAGCACCGTCAGTACATGTACGGCGAGAAACTCGACCTGGACAAACTGACCGAGGCGCAGCGCAACAACCTCGATCACGTTACCACGACCAAACGTCCGAGCGACGCTCCGGTCACTGGCAACGAGGAGGCGCAGATCCGTGCCGCCGAAGCTGAGGCGAATAACGTCAACAGCACGGCGACTCCGGTTCCGGCCAACTACGACCAGTTGACCGAGGACGAGGCCGTGCGTCTGATCGGGTCGATGAAAGATCCTTCGGCTCAGTCCGCAGTCCTCCAGTATGAGATTCAGCACGAGAATCGTGAGCGCGTTCTGAACGCGGGGCACGAGGATGCGGTGGCACAGGCGGAAGTCCGCGCTACCGTCGCGGATTTCGAGGCCAAGGCCGTCACCGATGCCGGTGAACCGCCGCGTGGTGTCTCCAAGAAAGAGGGCACCGGGCCGGAGCCGGGAGAGGGCATCCCGATCACCGTCGTGGACGACAAAGGCGGCACCACGACTCCCGCGCCCACCGCCAGTACCGACGAATAGTCCGGCGGTAGCGCGTGGACGCGCCGACCGCTAAAGACGTTCGGGAATGGTCCAAACTCGACTTTGAGGAACTGGAGTTCGAAGCCCCACCTGAGGGCGAAGACACTCCAGCGGATCCGTTAGAACGCGTCGTCCAGCGAGCGAGTGCCTGGCTGCAATTCACGGTCGGGCGCTCCTGGGCGTCCGTACTCCCGGCATCGGATCTGGCTCTCCAGGAACCGGGGCACGAGGAAGAGACCGAGGAAGAATTCCTAGATCGGCAACTGGAAGCCGATTTTGTCGCCACCGCCATGCCGCAGGCGCTGCTGATGTTGGTAGAGTTTACCGTCTTCCAGTCGCAGCCCGAGCATGCCGAGACGGCGGCAGATTTCGGCATGATTCAAAGCTTCTCGGCGGGCAACTACTCCGAGACTCGGCGCAGCGTCAACGCGCACTCCTACGCTCTGCACCCCTGGTCGGCGCTCTCCGACCTATTGGGGGAACTTCTGACGCCTGGACGCCGGGGCAAACTCAATGAGGGACCGGCAATTAGCGTCGATAGCCCGCCGCGCTGGGACGTGGGCCGGGAGATCATGGGCTACAGCGACTGGATTCTGACGCCATTCGGCCGGTTCCAGCCGCCGTGGGATCCGATAATCGAAAAATTGGTCTAGAGCGGCTGACGCGATAGAATCGTTCATAGTGAAACTCGATCAACAGGCATACGAGGAAGCGCTAGCGGAATACAGGGCCAATCCGGACCTGGCGCTGGCGACGGCGTTTGGGACGAAAATCCCCATCGGCGGAGCATATGGAGGCACTGGGTCGGCAGCCCAGCGGCGTTCGGATGGGCTGAAACGCTCCAACACCCTTAAATCCCGCGCCGCGTCCGGCCCTGGTAAACCTGGTGGCGGAGGGGCTTGGAAAGAGACCGCACACCCGCGCAGCGCGACGGGCGAATTCATCCAGGTCGGAGATTCGGGACGCTCGGTCAAGGCGGCAAAGAAGCTGGCCGGGATCAGTAATCCTAAAAGTGACGACTTCGATGCACGCTTCGCCAATCGTATCCGGCGGCTCCAGCGCGAGAAAGGGCTGGAGGTGGACGGGATCATCGGTCAGCAGACGGCGGCGGCACTTCTGGGGAACGAGAACGCGGAGAATGTGGCACCGGGCGCACTGCGGCGGGGTCAGTTCCGTCGGATTATGCAGACGCTCGACGGCAAAAAGTCTAGTTCGTCTTCCTCTTCGTCGTCTTCTTCCTCTAGCAGTAGCGACCGCAAACCGATCAAGGCAGAGGCCGAGGATTCGCTGCCTGAGAAGAAAGCTGACAAGCTGGCTAAGGAGGGCTGGGATTACCATGACGGGTTCTGGTACCCGCCCGGCCACCCGAAGAATAAGAAGGGTTAGACCATGGCGCTCGGTGGGGCACTCGTGGATCGAGCCACGGTGCTGCGGCGCGATGTGGAGATCAAACAGACCGATCCGCCCGAAGAGAAGTGGATAGGCGGCGAACGCCAGTTGTTGCCGCCCGGGCAATCGGGCGAGCCCAACGAGATCAAATTCCGGTGCCGTTTCATGATGATCAACGGTTCCGAGCAGCAACAGGACGGGCGCCGTCGTCGTGTGACTCGTCCCCGGCTGATGATGGGTCGCAAGCTGACGGTCAAAAAAGGTGACAAGATTAAAGTCCTGTTCCGCCAGAAACCCTACATCGAACTGTATGGCTCGAAAGAAGTCGTATTCCAGGTGGACGGGGATCCGCAGGAAATTCGAAAACGGCAGCGCGTGATCGGTTGGGAAGCCAACCTGGTGCGAGCCGAATGAAGCTCAACACCGGAGCATATGAACTCGCGCTAGCGGTCTTCCGGGAGGATCTGCACCCGCGAGATCCCAGCGGCCGATTTCGGAAAGTCCTGGACCGCGTACTGTCCAACCGAGATCGACTGCTTAAAGAGGCGCGATCTAAAGGTGAGGCGCCGGACAAGGGAGAGGCGGGACGTCTCCAACATTACGTAGACACCGGGAAGGTCGCGATCCGCACGACCCAAACGGCGCTATACCATGTCCTGAATGACAAAAGATTCAAGACGTTCCATGAGTCGGGCACCACGCTCGGAGAACCCGATCCGCGCAAGCTAGAGTGGGAGAAAGACATATGGGGCGACCACCCGATCTATGGTTATGTCGCTCCTGGAGACGAGGCTGGGCGGGCACCGTATGACGCCGGGGTGGGTATGTACGGGCCGGTCAAGGTCGAACTGCGCGACGACGTTAAGGCGCGAGCCACGGTTACGCCGAACGATTCCTGGATGGCAGGAGGATACCCGTCTCCGGCGACCAATATCGATCCGCTGACTACGGCCGACGCTCCTAGCGAATGGGAAGATGGTTGGAAGGAAGGGCGGGCCTATGGTGAATTGCATGGGCCTTATGTCGAGGCGCAGATCTTCGGCGGAGTCAAATCTGACGACATAGAACGGGTCATATTTGGTGCCGGTCCTCCTAGTCCCGAGCTTCGGGAGCAACTGGAGGAGCACGGTATCCAGTGGATGCTGGATCCGGATTGGGAAGAGCATCGCGCCGAGTTCGAAGCCGAATACTGGGAGCCGGAGGAAATAGACACCGACCGGTACCGCTAATGGGCTGGACGGTCACTAGGGGAGGTCTATCGCGGGTAACTGGCAATGCCCGCAAAGCAGTAGACCCGGCGATGCGCACGATGGCGGATTCTGGCGGCAAAGCCATGGTTCGCCGCACGGTGGAGAATACGCCGGTCTCCGAGCCCGATCCGCAGCGGCCGGACGACCACCCGCCGGGCCTGCTGCGCGACTCGATCCAGCAGAAAGAGGTCATGAAGGTCGAGACCGACGCTGGTCCGGCCTGGGAATCGGGCGCCTACACCGACGTGATCTATGCCGGGTTCGTGGAGGAGGGCACCGGCCTGTGGGGACCGTCCGCCAGCAAGTATCGGATCGAGCCGAAAGACCCGAACGGGGTATTGGCCTTCTACGCGTCGTCCTTCACCCCTGAGGGACGCCCCGTCGTCAAAGGGTCTTACAACCACGCCGAGGGAGCGCTAGTCTTCACCAAGTACGTCATGCACCCTGGATCTCCTGGACAACACATGTTCGCAATCGGCGCCGCTGCGGTGGAAGGCGAGTTTGAGGCGTTGATGGAGGACGGGTTGCGCGAGTGGGTTCGGAGGGCGGAGCAGTGAGTGACAATTCCGAGCGCGATATTCGCATGAGCTTGCGTTATTACATCGCCCGGCACCTGCGAGCCTATGAACCCAAATATGACGTGCGGATGGCTATCGAAGAGGATGCCTGGGAGCGGCCTTGCGCCGTAGTGCAGACGGCCGGTCCCGTGATTCCCACCAATGTCGGCTACCGCATCGCTTCCAATATCCGGCCCTTCGTCGCTTACGTTTATCCGGCGAGAGGAGAAAATCCGAAGCTAGCTGAATTGGAGGCAGCGCGAGTCGAAAGCGTGCTCAAGGCCGCGATCCAGAAGGGCGGACATGATGGACGCCCGGCACGAGTACCGGTCTTCGACTTTGACGATATTCCGGACGAGGGCGGGGAAGAAGAGTGGGCGGAGCTTGAAGCCAGCGGCGATCCCATGGCATATCTAACCATTATGGACGCGAGCGTAGATCACAAAGCCGATCCCGACGACGAGACGTTGCAAACCGTGTGGATCAACATACGGCTGCGTTGGCGAGCGAAAGGCGAGGAGTATAAACCTTCAACGACGCTCCAATCGGTTGGTGTGGATTCAGGTAAAGTGTCGTAGCATCTTGTGGTTCCCGTGGGTGCTCGATAGGCTTTTTGCCAATGGACGCGTCTGTCACCAAAACCGAGACCAACGCGAAGGAGCTTATCGCCAGTCTGGGCGACGTATCCGACGAGCAGTTGGGCGATCTTCTGAAACTGGAGAAGGACGCGGACAAACCTCGCACCACGGTAGTCGAGGCCATCGAGGCAGAGCAGAAACGCCGCGAGGAGGTCGCGAAAGACGCTCCCGAGGAGCCTGAGGAACCGACTTACGACCACGCCATCCTGTCCGGGCGCCTTTCGCGTCAGGTGGGGTACCCGCCGCATGTCGTGGCAGGAGCGCTGCACGGGCGTAAGCAGAAGCTGACCATCGCTGAGGCCGGAGAGATCTGCAAGGACTGGCTTGACAAGGACGTGAGGCTCTAATGCCCGGTCGTTGGAATCCTGCCAATCCCCCGAAGCGCCCCGGCGCCTACAACAACTTCAAAGCTCGCCCGATTACGCGACTGAACGCTCCGCTGGGAGGCATCGTCGCGATTCCCATCGTCAACAACTGGGGACCGGTGGACGAGCTTTTCGCCGCGCAGAACTTCGGGGAGTACAAGGCAGTCTTCGGAGACACCCCGACTGCGCCCGGCACCAAAGCTGCGCAGATGGCCTTCAAGGGCGAGGGCATCAAAAACCGTGGTGGCGCTGCCGAAGTGCTGCTTATTCGCAAGGCCGGTACCTCTGCGGCCGAGGCCACGGCCAAACTGGCGGACACCAAAGAAGCTCCGAACGCCGAAGCCGTGGTCGTCAAAGCCAAGTACGTCGGCACCCGTGGCAACGATCTTTCCGTCCGTGTCGAGGCCAACGCCCTAGATGCGGCCAAATACGACCTCGTGGTGCTGCTGGACGGCACCGAAGTCGAGCGTTGGGTCTACACGAAAGCGAACAACGCCACGCTCGGTGAAAAAGTCGGAGATAAATCCGACTGGATCACGGTCGAAGTCAAAAAATCCGAAGCTGCGCTTGCTGTCGCGACCAAACCGCTGACCGGCGGCAATGACGGCGCCACCCTGGAAGCTTCCGACTGGACCGAAGTCATGTCGGAATTCGGCTCGCGCCGCTTCTCGGTCTTCGTGCCCTACAACCTTACTGACGAATCGATCATGGCGTCCATTGCAGCGTGGGCCACCGATCCCGAAACCGGCCTGAATTACAAAGGTAAGCGTTTCGAGGTCGTAGTAGGTGGCGCTGCCGGGGAGTCCCTGGAAGATGCAATCGAACGGTCGGAGACCCTCAACGACCCCAACATCGTCAACGTCGGTGCGTTCGAAGTCCGGGACACGACCATCGTGGACGAAAACGACGAACCCGTCACGATGGGCTCAGCCGAATTCGCACCTCGTATCGCTGGCGTGATCGCAGCGACCGGCGGTACCTCGTCTGTCACCTTCTCGCGCTTCGCAGATGTGGAACTCGTCACCGGTCTCTCCGAAGATCCGGATTTCGTGGATGCATCCGAAAACGGCGTCATGACTCTGGCGGAAGACAGTAACGAACTTGCTCCGGTCCGCATCGAGCAGGACGTTACCAGCTACCTGGACGACACGGAAGATGAACCGAAGGAGGTCTTCGGCACTCTTAAGTTCGTTCGTACGCAGCAGTCCCTTGAGATGGACTTCACCGATTTCGCCGAGAACAAAGAAGTGATCGGCAAGCTGGGCAATAGCCCCGAGACTCGCGAGTATCTGGTTGGCCAATACCGACAGATCCTCGAAAAATATGAAGTGCGCGGGGAGATCCTGCCCGAAGCCAGAGTCTTTGTCAGCCAAGATCCGCCCCCGTCCGACCTCGATAACTTCGT
>WUUC01210665.1_pt1 | contig 12480 bp, 19 predicted proteins | sample 6278441 | NCBI WGS metagenome assembly WUUC01 (sample SAMN13675441, study PRJNA597444) | soil metagenome | isolation source: soil | place: USA: Washington | collected 2017-10 | reverse complement strand
TCGGATGCGAAGGCATGACCGGCTGCGCCGTCGTGGCCGGCAGCGATCGCTCACCTCATTCAACGTACATTCAAGTTGCCGGGGATGGCCTACGCATTGGCGCCAGACAATTGAACAGCGCAATGGCCGAGAGCATCACGCTTCGCCCTTGGCTTGCCAAATACGCACATTCCTTTGCGATACAAACAGCTCAGACCGCAGTGGCCAATGCCCGTGCCAGGTTGGTCCCTCGGTTGGCGCGTTGGTTGCTGATGGCGCACGACAGGGTGTCGGGCAATACGCTTAACATTACCCATGAATTTTTATCGATAATGTTGGCTTCGAGACGCGCGGGGGTCACAGAGGGCCTGAAAGCGCTAGCTACCGAAGGTTTGATTTCAACGCACAGGCGGGACATCAAGATTTTGAACCGCAAAGGTCTCGAGAAGGTCGCAGGCAGCTTTTACGGCATCCCGGAAGCCGAGTACCGACGGTTGATGAACTAACGAACGTACTATGGCGTACTGAGAATCCTGTGGGCCTCGGTGGCTCTCATGCTTAAATAAGGGCGAAGAGGGAAAGCACGCGGCCCCAGACGGAGCAAGAAGTAACACTATGGAAAAGGCGCGACGCGCATTTGAAAAAGCTGCCGCGTGCGAACAGCACGCGCGCCAGACGAGCGACACGAAAATGCAAGAGCTGTTCCGCAAGCTTCGGGATTCCTGGATCCGTATCGGCAACGATGCAGCTCTGTCCGACGATCTGAATGTGGCCGCGTAATGAGGATATCGCAGTGTTTTCAGCAGCAGAATTTCGTGATTACGCTCAAGAGTGCATGGAATGGGCACGCGCGGCTCATACGGACGCGGCGCGTAAGAACTTCCTAGACATGGCGAAGATGTGGACCTTGGCAGCGACGCAGATTGACGATTGCCTCATGGCAATGCCGGGAAGGCCGCGGTCCGCGAGCGGTGAGATCGAACTGACCCGCTGATCCTGCAGCTTCGTTGCGGCTGCTCGCTTTTCTGATGCAGAAGGCGCTTGCGGGACAAAAACCCGCTGACTTCGACTGGGTCGCGACGCACGCTAATGGACCCAGCGCATGCCCCACACCGAGGCAGTTAGTCCTGGCCGACACGGTACGTTCCTTCGGAACTTTTGCTTCTTTCCATGAAGCGTTTCCGAGCCTCAAGTCGTGCCATTACGATCCGAAACAGTTCGTCGCTCGGAAGGCTCTTTTCCCATTCCTGCATGAAAGCGTCCAGCCGGCGGTTGACCAACAACCGCATTCGTCGTCGTTTTCCGGGGTCGATGTGGGGTGGCATAAAAAGAAATGCAGAGCGTGGGGCGGATGTTCCTATCGCTCTTTTTGAAATGCTGAGCGCGAGCTAGTGGTCCGATTCTAACATTCGCATCCCGCTTTCGGCGCGCTCTCGTGCGAATGTTGGCATCAAGGACCATCAGCAAATATTACCGAATGTCAGATCCGCTCCACTACCGCCCACCTTGCATTGCCACTGCGGCTGCCGTGCACAGAGGCATGCTCCGCATCGTCGTAAGGAACGCGGAATCGTGAATCAGCATTCAGAAAAAATTCCGTCATCGTCACTGAACCGCGACCATCAAGTCCCGTTTTACGCATGGGCGACCAACAATCGAGTAGGAGTATCACATGCGTAAATCGTTGATGGCCTGTCTTGCTGCGACTGCACTCGTCCTTGCGGGAGCGACAGCAGCGGACGCACAGCGTGGAGATCGCGGAGGGCGCGGTGGCGGCCCGGCCATAGGCGGCGGCCCCCAGATGGGCGGCGCCGGCATGCACCGCGGAGGCGGGCACTTCCGCGGAGGTGGGCACTTCCGCGGAGGTGGACACTTCCACGCTCCGCGAGCCCACATCCGGGCGCCCGGCCATATCCACCGAGGCCATGTCCACGCTCACCGACCCTTCCACGGGCATCGGCGCTTCCATCGTCATGCACACTTCTATGGTCCAGCTTTCGGCTTGGGCTTTGGAGTGCCGTATGTCGGGTATGCTGCTTATGCCGGAGCCGCCTGTGAGTTGGTGCACGTCCGCCGCATTCGTCCGAGCGGGCGAGTCGTGTGGCGGGTGATCGAGCGCTGTTACTAAACGGCGCCTGACGACGGTGGAGGGCTTCTGGCGCGAGCCGGAAGCCCTCCCTTCCCTCCAAGCGCCGTTATTTCAGGGCCTCCTGGAACTTCGACCTATTGGAACGCTTGTCCTGCGTCCTCGGACCGTCCGAGACGTTTAGCCGGAGAAGAGCCATGAAAGGTCATTTGTTGGTGCCGCTAGCCGCTTTAGCGTTCGCGATCGGCACCGCGTTAGTCTACGCAGAACAGGGTACCCAACCTGGCGGCAAAGCACCCTCGGGTGCGCAAACACCGGACGCGCCGCCCGCGGCAGGCGACAAGAAGGGCAAACCGAAGGAGAGCGGGGAGGGGAAACAGGGGACGCAACCGAAAGGAACCGAGCCGAAGCAGGGCGCCCAGCCCAAGGCGACTGAGCCAAAGCAGGACCCGAAGCAAGGCGCCCAGCCCAAGGCGACTGAGCCCAAAACGGAGCCGAAGGCGAAAGACATCCAGCCGAAGGCGGCCGATCCTAAGCAGAAGAACGGCGCGCCTCCCGCCACGGGGGACAAGGCGGCGCCAAAGGCTGACAAAGGCGGGAAGGGGACAACGACTATAACGACGGAACAGCGCACCGAGATTCGCCAGACCATCATCAAGTCGGGCAGTGCGCCTCGGGTAACCAACGTGGACTTCACGATATCTGTCGGCACCGTGGTGCCACGGACAGTGAAGGTGGCCGTTCTCCCACCGCGTGTCATCGAAATATATCCGGCGTGGAGAGGCTACCGGTACTTCCTTGTTGGCGACCGGATCATCATCATCGATGACGCGTACAGGATCGTCTTCATCATCGAAACGTAAACACATCGACATACGCGCATCGAGGACCCCGCTGGGATAACCGGCGGGGTTCTTACGTATAGGATGCCGGGGCCCTTCTCCGAGCCCGGCGACTCATCGGCCGCGAGAGCCTGGATAGCGACACAAGACGGTCGTGGCTGCGGTGTCCTCACGATCACCGTGTACGACGGCGGAAAGCGATCGTGTTTTTCGGAACCTTTGTGTTTCTTCCTGGTTGAGGACGCCGAATGGCAATCCGCCAACGGAAAATCGAAGCCAAGCGGTTGGCGCGGGAACAGCGCCAGCGGGAGCTCATCGCGCTCGCGAGGGCAGGAACGCCGGTCAAGCGGGGGCCGCCGCGCAAGCCCAATCGCAAAAGGCGTGCTTTTAGAGTCGGAGACGAAGCGACTAGCGACGCGTCTTAGTTGGCTATCCGACTTCTATAAGGAGCCGGGTCGTTTTTTTCCGCGGACCTGGCATCTGTGTCGCCTGCCGATTGCCACCGACAAGTAGACACGATGGCTCGCTAATTGCGCGTTATCCGACGCTGCGCGGCCCATTCCACTCCACTTGGTCGTCGAGAGTGCGGTTCGTCCGCCTTCACCTGCTGCGAACCAAGCGACCGCAGCGCCAAGCAGGCCGCCGCGCGAAAATAATGCAGGTCACGCTCGGCAGTTCCGGCGATGACTTGGTCCGGTATTGTACGAACTCAATTGCAGTACCACAGCGATATGCGATCGTGTGATGGCACTTGTTGCGGCGGGACGTGCATCGAAAAACGGCTTCGCTGTCGACGTAGCCGTCGTTCAAGAGTAGCGAATGCGGGTAACGAACCTTCAGGCCATTTCGGCGTTTGATGGGCATGAAGGGTCACACTGCAAATATCGAGGAAACGTTGGCGCTCTGCGAGCGTGATGCGCGAGAGCAAGAGGAGCGAATTGCTCAACAACAGATGCTGATCACACGGCTGCAAAATAATGACCAGACCAGGCTAGCCGACGATGCCAGACAGGCCTTAGCCGACATGACGCTCGTCCTGGCTCAAATCCACCGCGACCTGGAGCGGAGCAGAAAAATGTTGCGTGAAAAGCATGGCCAGATCGACGGTGACAAGCTGGAGCACATGATGCGGGATGGCCCGCTGTAAACGTACGATACTGAACAGAGATTTTTGTGTGAAGCTAAGAACCAGATAATTTATGCTCCGTTGGATAAGTGCGGGACACTGGACAAGCGCCCGCGGTCACTCTGGAAGCCCGGCGCTCTCCTCCTGACATCAGCGCCGGGCTTCTTGCTCATTGTGGAATGTAGGCTGTGAAATTTCGGCCCAAGTACGATAGTGCGGAACGTCTGGCAGAGTTGAAGCTGCGGATTATCCGGCAACAGGAATTAGCTGCGGACTTTTGCCGCGGCGGAGAGTTGCAAGACGCTCGGGTAGTGCGGGCTAGAATCCTTGCCCTGACGAACCAATTAGAAATTGTCGAGATGCTCAGCGAGTGAGGCATCAAAAGTGAAGGCGCTCATTGTTTGACCGATCCATTGTCGTTCTGCAGGACCACACGCCATCGGCAATTGATACTTATAGATCCAGCGATCCAGTCGACGAAGGAACTTGGCTGAAGTGATGGAATTGTCAGGTGGGGGCAGCGGCTTGGCGAGCGCGAGCATGGGTCCGCCTTTGTCAAAAGTTGCCGGTGCGCCGACCATCGCACCAGGTACGCAACGATCCCGCCAAGTCGGTAATGTTACGTTCGCCGTGCCGGGCGATCTCGCTACGCCGACCGGAGGTTATCGCTATGACCGGCGCGTCATCCAGGAACTTCGGCGGCTCGGTTGGCAGGTGGATGTCCTCGACCTGGGAGACGGCTTTCCATTCCCGAGCGCCGCGCAGCGCGCGATCGCGCTCGTGCAGCTGTCCGCTGTGCCGCGCGGCAGTCCTATCGTCCTCGACGGGCTGGCATTCGGCGCGCTGCCCGAGGCCGGCGAGCTACGAACTCGCACGCCGCTCATTGCTCTGGTGCACCAACCCCTTGCTCTGGAAACCAGTCTGGACACCGCGCAGGCGGACGTGTTTCGCAGGACCGAGCGTGCCGCGCTCGCGGCTGCTGCGCGCGTAGTGGTTACGAGCAAGGCAACCGGGCGGATCGTACTCACTGATTACGGCGTGCCCAGTCGTCGCATCAGAGTTGTGCGACCAGGTAATGACCCGGTGCCGTCGGCGCGTGGCAGCAACGACGGTGTCGTTCGGCTCCTCTCGATCGGATCGGTGGTGCCAGACAAAGGATACGATCTGCTAATCGCGGCATTAGCAACCATTGCCGACTTGCCCTGGCGGCTCACCATCGCCGGTGACCGCACCCGCAACCTCGCGGCGGCTACGCGGCTCGAAACCGACATCTCGGTCCACGGACTCGGCGACAGGGTCGCGGTGCTCGGCGCTGTTCCGGCTGAGCGCATCACCGAACTATGTTTGGCGTCCGACGTCTTCGTGCTCGCGTCGCGTTTCGAGGGATATGGAATGGCACTTGCCGAAGCGATCGCGCACGGCCTGCCGGTTGTGTCCACCAAGGCGGGTGCCATTCCCGATACGGTACCTGCGGGCACCGGCCTGCTGGTGCCTCCGAATGATGTTGCTGCGTTAACGCAGGCGTTGCGCCGCGTGATCAGCAATAAGGCCAAACGCCAGCGTCTCGCCATGAACGCTCGCGCAGCAGCAGCGCACCTCCCCACTTGGGAACACTCCGCCCGACTGTTCGCCCGCACAATCGAGTCGGTCCGATGAGTGGGCTATTCGCGAGCTGGGCACGCCCCAATGGTCCACATCAGTTGGACACCGACGTACTTTAACGTGAAGGCTCAGCGTCTGGGCCGGTTTGTCTTCGTATCGGTATGGGTGTTGTCGTGCTTCGAACTCCGCACGTTATCGACGTGGCTGTGCTTGCGATCACGTTCGCCGCCACCTCCTGAGACCCGACTGACCGGAGGATTGGTTGAAGCTCCGGCGCGCGGATCTCGGGGCTCCGGCATCGACTTCGTGCGATCCTCATGACTTGCGCCGGGACCGCCCCAGCGCTGCGTGTTGGGGTGCTTCTCAGGCATTGTTATCGATCCTGCTGATAGCCCTGGTTGTGGGTGTTCTGGTAGATATTTCCCTGGCGGCCTTGCTGCTGGGAGTTCTCGCGCGCGGGCGCCTTCTCGTCGGTCGGGATTTTCGGGTCCGCACCGGGACCTTTCGGGCTGCGGCTTTCCGGGGGGACAGGCGGCATTTTCGACATTACGCACTCCTTTGCTGTTCGAAATACAAACGTCTCAAATGACACAGGGTTTCGTAGTGCGGGCCAAGGGAACGGTACGAGTGCTCAGCCGTTTTCCAAGGAACGACAACGGACGACTGATGAACACGAAACCGCAAGTTCCTTCGCAGGCACCTCGATTTACTTCCTGGGATGGGGTAGGAGCAGCGTCTCAAAAGGTGTGGTGCTTTCCGGAGGGGTATTGAGACGGGGCCATCTCCGCGTACAACCACGCGAGCAAAAGCAGGTCCCGGAGCAGCCTGCGCGGCTTCGGCGTTGCGGGGTCTGATCGAGATTTTTTGGGTGTTCTTGCGATGAACAATGACGACATCACGCGCGTGGTGATCGTTGGCGGCGGTTTTGCGGGGCTGGAGACGGCCAAGGCTCTTAGATATGCCGATGTGCAGATCACTCTCATCGACAAGCACAACCATCATTGTTTCCAGCCCCTTCTCTATCAGGTGGCCACGGCTGCGCTTTCTCCAGCAGACATCGCTTGGCCGATACGTGCGATTTTCTCTGCCCAGGAGAACGTTCGGGTTGTCATGGGCGATGTCACCGCCATCGATCGGCAGGCGCGCTTGGTTAGGACGGCCAGCGGGCAATGTTATCCCTTCGATTATCTCGTACTCGCTACCGGGGCCACGCATTCTTACTTCGGCCACGACGACTGGGGTGAGGTGGCCCCCGGACTGAAGCGCATTGAAGATGCCGTGGAGATCCGACGGAGGATCCTACTTGCCTTTGAACAGGCCGAGATTGAAGAGCAACCTGCCGATCAGGCGCGTCTTCTCACGTTTGCAATCATTGGGGGCGGACCGACCGGAGTCGAAATCGCGGGCGCCATAGCGGATATCGCTCGTCTGGCATTGTCACGCGACTTTCGCAGGATCGATCCCCGCTCCGCTCGGATCATCCTGCTTGAAGCTGGGCCTCGTCTGCTTGCGACATTCCCGGAAGGGCTTGCGACCTACGCAGGCCAATCGCTGGCCCGTTTAGGTGTGGATGTTCGGCTATCGACCCCAGTGACTTCCTGCGATGCGGAGGGTATCGACACGGCGTCAGGAAGGATACAAACGGCAACGGCAATCTGGGCCGCCGGCGTCAAAGCCTCTCCCGCAGGGCAATGGATTGGGGCAGCGGTAGACCGCGCGCAACGCGTCGACGTGCAGGCTGATCTTTCAGTTCGTGATGCTCCGAACATCTTCGCGATCGGAGACACTGCACATGTCACAGGACCGAACGGAAAGCCGGTCCCTGGTATAGCTCCGGCAGCCAAGCAGATGGGCCGTTACGTCGGTCGCTTGATCGCGGCGCGGGTCAAGCATTCTGCTTTGCCGGGCCCGTTCGCTTACAAGCATTATGGAGACCTTGCGACCATCGGACGGAAAGCGGCCATCGTGTCGATAGGCAGCATCCAGCTGACAGGCGTACTGGCGTGGCTGTTCTGGGGTGTCGTGCACATTTACTACCTGATTGGTGCTCGCAACCGGTTTATCGTCGCGCTGGATTGGGCCTGGGACTACGCGACCTTTCAAAGGGGCGCGCGCCTGATCAACGAGTGTGGTGCCCGCTCGCCTATGAAGCGGGATGGCCCGCTGTAACAAGATAGTTTAGGCTATTTTTTGCTGGCAGGTTTTCCTTCGTCGCCGGTCGGCTGAGATTGATCCCAGGAACTGCGGGTCAATTGACCGGTCCACATACTCCCGACGACGACAAGAACCGCGCCGGCTACCAAAAACGCAATTAAGAGCGTGATGGATCGTCGTTTCATGGCGCTACCTCTTTTAGGAAACGTACGTGCGGGTTCGCTGTTCCGGTCCGTACCGAACCAAATGCGCGGCTTGCTGTTGTCCCTTCATGCTGGAGACGCTCACGTCGGTTTCGCTACTTACGACCATGGAGATCGTTGGCCCCGCGCTGCTGGCTGCGGCTATAGCGTATGGTATTTTTGCGACACGTAGACGGCGCAGGGCAGAAAAAAAGCGGACTGAAGAGGCTACCCAGCGCCTTTACCGTCAAGGAGCGGAGGATGAGCAGAAATCAGACCGCTGAGGAGTTGCAGCACCAGTTATCAGGACGCCGTCGGCGCATTCATCGGCTCAAGCTGCGCGCGGAGGTGGGTGTGCGGTTCCGCTAAATGACGACCGCGCTGCCCGTCATATGCCCATAGCCAAGCTCCTCCGGTATTCAATTAATGACCATAGCAGCTCGTCAAAGAGCTTCAGCAGATCGTGCATAACGTCAGCCTGGGGCGAGACCGCTTGCACTGAGACCTGCGGCACGGGAGCCGCTAGCCATGTTCGCAACGGATGCGCCGTAGGGCTCGGGAGCAACAAAATCACCTGCTTCTGTGGATTCCATGAGCCATCTGGATACGGCCTGCATGGCTTTTTTCGGGGGCATCTTTTGCCGCCGCAGCGCGCGATACAGGCGAAGCTGTTGGTGCGCTGACGTACCTCGGGATTGAATAACCTTCAAATGCTGCATCTCCGGCTGCAGGCCCAGTGCGTCGACATCATCTTCGAGGCCGCAGAGTATCTGCTTTAGAAGCGCGTCAAACGAGACGGCTTTGCGGGTGCCTTCATCCATCAAAGTGCCATCTATTCCGTAGCGCTGAGCGCGCCACTTATTCTCCTCGGCAAGCGCCCGGTTGACGGCAGTAAGCCGTGTGTTGAGCCCAGGACGCCTTACCACATGCCGAACGAGTGCGCGATAGAACGATGCGATTGCTACTGCGTCTTCGATCGAGGTGCAGCTGTCGCAAATTCGCAGTTCGATCGTGGGGTGCTTCAAAGAGGGACGGATTGCCCACCAAATGTACGTAGCATCGGGAATGATTCCGGCGTCTACCAAGGCCGTGACATAGCTCTGGTAGTCTGAAACCGATTCGAACAGCTCAGGAGCGCCACTGCGCGGCATCATGTCGTTCGCCGCATTGCGGTAACCGAGAAGGCCCGTCTCGCAGCAAGACCAAAATGGAGATGAAGTAGAAAGAGCCAGCAGCACGGGTATAAATGGTGTCAGGCGATGCATCAGGTCGATCCGAAGGTCTGGATCGGGGACTTCTACATGGACGTGAAGACCGCACACCGGGTTCGCGATGCCGACCATCCCGAGGTCTTCGATGATCTGGGCGTAACGTTTCTTCCGGGTTACCCGCTGCTCGTGCGGGAGCGCCAGCGGGTGACTGCCTGCCGCGACGATGCCCACTTTGCAACCTTGACCAAGCTCCGCGAGACTGCTCCTGAAGTGACGCAGCTGCGACCGTGCATCGGCCGGGGAGGTGACGGGATCCGTTGCGGTTTCGATTTGCGATTGAAGCAACTCATACATTAGGTTGGGGCCGAGCCTCTTCTTGGCGTTGCGCATAAACGTTTTTGGCAGGCTGCACTTGATGCCGCCGCTTAGACGATCGACGACGAAGTATTCCTCTTCCATCCCGAAACGGAACTCATGCATACTGTTGTGCCCATCGAGCTGATGCATACCTGCCGAGCAGGCTGCAGCGAAGCTTGGCGTCCTCTTCCGTGACCCGTAGCTGTTGGACGCCGATCGGCAGTCTGAGGAGGAAAAGAACGGCGGTTCTCCTAAAATGGTTGATCCTATGTCCGTTAAGTCTGCTCGGCGGACCAGCGTTCCCGCGCCATGCCGGCCGCCGGCCCGTAGGTTTTGATTTTGCTCCGCTGCCGCGGGTATAGTTTTCCGTGCACACTACATGGCGCCGTATGATGCCATCTCGAATCCAATCGCTTCGTGCAGAGCGTCGGCAAGGATGCCCGCATAGCGCCGTTGGCCATCACAACTTGCTATCAGGTCCTGTCGTATTTCCACGGCCACGGTCTTTGCATGGTGGCGTTGGACCAGATGCCGATAGGATACGGGAGAGGCCGACCGCTCCTTATCGGGAAAGCCAGGCGTGCGAGCCGAAAACGGTTCATTGTTCCCGATGTAAAGCGAAGGGTTTCGCTCGCACAAAGCTCGAAGAAAGGCCTCAAAGACGATGTCGCGTCCGAATTCCGGATAGTTATAAACACACATATCCTGATGTCTGGGCCGGTCCGGATTTTCTTGCAGCCTGCGGGCAAAGCTGTGCAATCGGAGCACGAAAGGTTCCTCTCCGTGTTCAGCGGCCACCTCCTCGATCAGCTGACGGATCGCGATGTGCGCCGGGAAGAAGTATTGCTCGAGTCGTGCCCGACGCCCCTGTGAGCCAAGCGCCTTGTTCATAGGGATCTCCGTGCCATCCGCCATCGGTGGGATGCATTCCTCTTCGTCCTCAAAGCGATTGAGATCGACGACAAGACGGGAGTGGGTTGAGAGAAAGGCATTTGCGCATAAGCGTTCAGATAGTAGGCGGCTGACGGCAGCGATCCCGATATCAACCGAGATGTGGCGTTCTGCGTCGTCCCGGTTTGAAAGCCCCAAAGGACGTCCCAGAGCGTCATGAAGTTGAGCCGGGATATGCCTCCCGGCATGCACGGACAATACGATCAGGGGCGCTGGACCACGTATGATCTCGAAAAGTGGGACATCGCCGTTTTCAATTCGTGACTCAGGGAAAGCAACCATTGTCTCGGCAACGTACGGCAAAGCCGTGTGTTCCTCTTCCCGAGGCCGTTTAACGGGACGTTCGTAGGTTGCAATACGCATGCTCCGGAGCACTCGCCGCTGCGGGAGCAGCGGTAATTACGGCCCCAGGAACAATCTGCATCGCACTTCGTTTTCGAAACAAGAAGCTAAGGCACGTTCAACGATGAGCCGCATCCTGATCGGCGTGCTGGGTGGAATTGGCGGGACCATCGCGATGACGGCTTTCATGCGGCGGCTGCATAAGAAACTGCCCCCTCGGTCCCGATACCCACTGCCACCCCGTGAAATCGTCCACCAGACTTTTCCGGCCACTTCGAAGCAAGCCGGCCGTTCGCTGACAACGCTCTCGCATTTCGGCTATGGCGCTGCCGCCGGTGCTCTGTTCGCTGTAATGATGCCGCGGCGCGGAATGCTGGCAGGAGCGACATATGGGGCAGCCGTCTGGGCTGCGAGCTATCTCGGCTGGATTCCGGCTGTCGGCATATTAACTCCGGCTACTCGACACCCTCGCGAACGTAACGTTCTGATGATCGCCGCGCACCTGGTCTGGGGCGGCGTTTTGGGACTGAGCGTCCAGGAACTCGACCGGGCGGAGCATTCGATCTTCCGCGAGAATCCAGTCGACAGTCGTGGCCCAGTCCCCGATGCGGCGGATATGACCAGACAGGAGCGGCTCCTATCCCTGAAAGCGCGTCGCGAGCCGATGCGCTGAGGGCCGACGAATGCACCCCTTCCAGTGGGGAATGCTATTCCGCAACTTCGATGTGTTAATAGGCCTTTGGAACAGACGCCCGTGCCCATGGTTAGGCGTTTATGAAAATGGAAAACAAAAAGCAGCGAGAGGAATGGGAGCGGCTGCTCGCCCACGGCCAAGCTGTGCAATCCGATTTGCCCGATCACATGCGCGAATTGCTTCGGCAACTCGACGAGAGCTTGGGAGCAAAGAAACCGGACAAGGACCCGTCGGACTAGTGGAGCGGATTTGACATAGGCTACCCAGCCTACCGCGTGCTCGTCGAGCGAATGTCAAGTCCATGCTCCACCAGAACGTAATGCTTGCTGGTGTTGCTTTGAGAAGCTGCCGAACGGGATGCAAATGTTAGAATCGGACCCCTAGCGTTCTTCCTGGGACAGTGAAGTCGTTCGCCTTTCTCATCCGGCAGATCGGAAGATCGTCGGAGTCGCCTCCGCTAACAGCTTGATGCGGTTACGCGGACGGTCACGAAGTTGCTAAGAATCCGGAAAGACTGGCTGACGGCTCCGATGGCCTCGCGAATTGAGAAGCTGGATTGTCTTATTGTTGGTGGTGGACCGGCGGGCCTGCTGGCGGCGATTTACCTCGGCAGATACCGGCGACTTGTTCATGTGATCGATGCCGGCGACAGCCGGGCCGCCAAAATTCCGCAGAGCCACAACTATCCAGGCTTCTTTGGCATCGCGGGCCCCGAACTTCTGCTGAGATTGAGAGCACAGGCCAAGCAGTATGGAGCGATGTTGAGGAGCGGTCGAGTGTCATCGCTGCGGAAGAATGGCGAGTCGTTTGTCGCGACCGGGGCTGACATCGAGGTGCAAGCAAAATTCGTTCTTTTGGCGACGGGATTGGTCGATCATTGCCCCGACGTAGGCGGCGAGGTGAGCGGTGATTGCCCTACCGAAGCGATTCGATTCTGCCCGATTTGCGATGGCT
>WUUC01137993.1_pt1 | contig 12481 bp, 15 predicted proteins | sample 6278441 | NCBI WGS metagenome assembly WUUC01 (sample SAMN13675441, study PRJNA597444) | soil metagenome | isolation source: soil | place: USA: Washington | collected 2017-10 | reverse complement strand
ATGACATTTCATTTCGCGAAGATGTTGAGCAGGAAACCCTAAAATTGACGCGCCGCCAGAATGAAGTCCTAACCCTGCTTGCTCGGGGGATGTCCAATAAGGAGATCGCGCGAGAACTAAATATTGCCGAAGGCACGAGCAAGATTCATACTGCCGCGCTACTGCGCGCCCTTGGCGCACGAAATCGGACCGAAGCGGCTTTCAAGGCAGCTATGATCGTAAGATCAAGAGGGCATGACAAGAGCCTCCAGGACGGGGCGCCTGCAATCCAGAGGCCGTGGCTTGATCGGGGAAAAGCTCGTAAACTCTCCTCCTAATCGAGAAGTCACGGGATTGGCTTCCGCTTTGGCGAGGTCCCGGACCGCGGCGTAGTCGCCGGACTCGAGCATGTCGCGCCAGCGATGGGCGCGCACGATGGCTTTCACCAGCGTGCTGTCGATGCGAGTGCGAGGGGGCACCCAGGGCGTGGCGCCTGCCGGCGTCACGACCTGTTTGTGACCACCTTGGTGTGATCGGGATGCGCACCGTGATGGTGCGGCCGTCTTTGCTCAACATGGGGTGACCAAATTGACCAACTTGGATGGTGGCCGTGCCGGTCATGCGGCCTCCCGGTGCGCGCCGGCGCCGCCACGGAGCTCGCTGCAGAGCGACGTGAGTCCTTCGACCCGCAGGTGGAGGTCGATGGCGTCGGGTTGCAAGTCGACGCGTTCGACCAGGAGTTCGACAATGCGGGCTTGCTCTGCCGGGAATAGCTCGCGCGCCGTCGAGGAAACGGCGCGCCGAGAGCAGCCCATCCTGGGAGCCGCTGGTCACCAGGTCGAGGGCGGTTGCCCGCCGAACACGACAGCGCTGTGCGGGGTTCGCAACCACCTGAGCAAGGATCGGGACACGCTGCTGGCGTTCTACGATTTCCCGGGCGAGCACTGGAAACACCTGCGGACGACCAATCCCATAGAAAGCACCTTCGCCACCGTGCGCCACCGCACGATCCGATCGAAGGGCTGTCTGTCCAACAGGACCGCGCTCGCAATGGTCTCCAAATTGGCTTGCGTGGGCACCAAAGCAAGACAAATCGTCGCGCCCGCGTATTTCTTGAGGGTCGTCAACTCCTTTCGCGGCGCGACAGATAGAGAGTATCAATGAGCATCAACTTGTCACGAACACCATTTGCACCGAAGTGCCGGCATTGCGGTTCTGATTTGACGTTGAAACTGGTCAACCTTGGTGTCTCGCCGATTGCCAATGATTTTGTCGATTTGGAAAATTATATGAAAGCGGAGGCGTTTTATCCGCTTGCTGAGAGAAGTGCCCGCGGGAAAAATTACCCCATCACTTTGCTAGAGAGTTGCTGAATCGCAACTTTCGAATCGCTTCGTGGGTGGAAGCTCCTGGCGTGACCTGCGAATCGTCGTCTTTCCTTCGGCTGGTCAAGCAAAATCGCATGGCGAAGTTTCACATCCATTTGCGGAGCTGCGATAAGTTCGACAAAGACGAAGTAGGTGTTGACGTGCCGAGCTTAGCAGAAGCCCGGGAAGTGGCGTTAGCCTCCCTTCGCGAGCTGTTGGCCGAAAACATACATGCGGATTCCAAGACACCGGTCGAGGTCGCTATAATCACCGATGGACAGGGGCAGGAGCTTATGGCGATTCCTGTGCAACAGGTATTGCCGGAGCCCTTGAAGAGGGGCAAGCCAACTTTACGGGACATTGAACGTCGAGCCTACGAACTCTGGCAGAACGCCGGAAGTCCGGAAGGAAGGGACGAGGAATTTTATTACCGAGCTGAGCGGGAGCTGAGGTTCGCGGCAGACGAGCCTTCCAAAGAAACCAAATAAAAGTGCGTCGTCGCGGAATGAACTGATCAACGATAATCGGCGACTTGGTCGCCGAGCCTTACCTTCTGTGCGACCAGCACATCTCGGCTCGCAAGGCGAGGATTAGCCTGCTGCTTCCCAGCATTCGTCTTCTCGATTTATCTGGCCATGCATCAGGGCCTCAGCTTCTCGCATTGGGCCTTAGGTCTCTGATTTCCTTTCGAATTAGTTTGCAGCATTGGAAATCATGTGTCGTGAGCGGGCAGCTCTCGCCAAAAGAGAAATGGAAGATTGGCTCCTCGAAGCCAGCGAATGGAAAAGGCTCAGGGAAGCTTCCGATCATCCAAATTGATGCCGCCGGTCCAGCTGGGTGAGGGGCTGGCAGTTGGTTTCGTATGCGGTGCAAACAGGCCGTCCATTGCTGCCCCGCCCTTGGTGCTGATGCAGACTGTCCATGTGAAAGTGAGACATTTTCAGGCTTGAAGAGCCCGGCATCGTCGCACGTGAGAACGAACAGTCGTGAGACCCGACCATGCATTCTGCGTGCTTTCCGACGACCGATCTGAAGAAAGCTTTACCGCGGCGCGAAAAGTCCGCTTGAGCCTACGTTCGTAGCTCACACCCAGGTCCAGAAACCGTGTCTTGATAAATGGATCCACTTTTGGGTCAGACGGCGGATGTGCAGTGCGCGGACTTCAGAACTCGTGTCTCGCCCCTGTCGGGGCACTTCGTGGAGGCCTCGCCGATTTAGCTTCAGTCGGCGAAGAATTCGGGCCTTCACCGGGAGCGACCACCACACTCACTCCTGACCTTCTCTTCATCTGGTGGGGTATCGTTCGATCTGGCTCGCGACCCTTACCCAGCTTTGCGAGAGACTTTGTAGCGCCCTAGCCTCAGCCTCGCTTTCCGCAAATGCGATTAAGCTAAGGCAGTCCGCCGATTGTGCCCGACAATGTTCTGCACTTTCCATGAGCAATTTCCCTCTCATAATACACAACACTATCAAAACCGCGCTCTTAATATCGCTGCCCATTCGCTGTAATTATGGAGCCAGACGCAGATGTCGCCGTGATGACTGAATAGGAAGAGATAACGGCCCCGCGCATTGAGGGCTGAGGTGCGCAAGTTGTCGGCCGAGGGCCATGGTTCGCGATCCGGCGGTGAAAGAGATCGAAGCACTCAGCGTCGAACTGGGCGAGACCGCCATGAAGTGCGAAGGAATGGTTGCCGGTGCGCATGCCATGGTCGCCGAGATCAAGGAACTCGTGGCGAGCTATCGCGATGAAGGCAAGCGCTACTTCCTGCAAATCGAAGAATGCTCCCTGATGACATCGGAAGTGCGCGCCGTCGGCGAAGCTCTCAGGACGAAAATCGCGCCGGAAGACATCTCCGCTTGATGTTCCGGGTGTGGCCGTCCCTTGCCGATTCTCCCCGTCAGTCATCACGGATTTCGATTGTCCCCGCGGACTGCGCTGATGCTGAACAGGTGCGTTCTTTCCCGCGCTGGGGCCGTTTCCTCATGCGAAGCGGTATTGGCAGGCCGTCATGGTCGCTTGGTTTCGCGTGTGCCTAGACTCTCTCGAGAGGCTCGAACACGACGAGATTCCGCAAGGGGTCCGCGCAGGTGATTGCGCCGGGGACCGCCAACCTTGGGGTTTTCTCCCGAACTTGTGCTCTTGGGGCGGACCTTTAACCGGAAGCTCAGATTCGATTCGGGGAAGAACCGTTAGTTCTCCGGTTTAGGGAAATCCCATTGCGGGACGTAGCGGACGGGAACGAGACGGGCTGTTGCGCAATGCAATGCAAAGGGCGGAAGACGCGGTTGGTGTTACGAGGCGAAGGAAGCATCGACAGTACAGCACGATGCCGGGAAAGCGGGCAAATTCCATGCGCCCTCCGCGAAGGGAGCGGAAGAAGTTATCGATTGATGGTTAGGGAGCTTGGTAATCAAAAGCGAAGCAACGAAGAAAACGAAGAAGAAGCCTAGAACGTCATGAACGCTCAGTCTCTTGGCGTGGACAGACAGGGCGATGAAGTGTTTGCGGGACGTCGGGTGAGGGTTGGTTGTGTTTCAAGGTGGGAATCGGCTAGCGGTGGAGGCGGCTCCGCCTGAAGCTGAGCAACGGTCAAGGAATAGAAGCGGATGGTTGACCATTGAGTCGAAAGCTTAACCCAGTTACTTATGCCGGCTCCTGAATTGTTAGCTGAACCCTGCACAAATCCTGCGCTCGCGTCACGCCACCAGTCGGCTCCAACGCTTGCAACAAATTGCATCTTCGGATCATTCGTCCGCATGTCCATCTGCACGTACACACCATCGACAGTTCCAGCCGCATACGTCCCTCGCGTGCCTGGCCAAAATTGATCGTTGTATCCGGTTGGGGGAGCGCCAATGACCACGCTGCGGTCCGGCTGCGCATCTAACCTCATCTGCTTGCCCGGTTTTGCCGAGAAGTCCGAGACAAAATGAGCTCCCGAAATCCCGTCCGTGGCCTGGTCCTGGACTAATACCCATTCGCGGGTGGCGCGGAGGTGAACGTAGGTTTTTGCGTTTGCGATTGTTATAGCGCCTTGGCTCGAATATTCGGGCGAGCCCGCTTCCGGATAAACTAAGCCCTTTCCGGTAACCGATGTGAAATCGGAGGGCGGCAGGCTGTTGTCTGCAGGCTTGTACGAGCCGCTGCACCACGCGTACCCCTTGGGCACCCCCAAGGGATAACCCTCGCTTTGCCCAGGAGTATTCTGAATAATGGCGCCCGCCATTGGGGTGGCTGTTGTAATCTCCCCTATAGGCGGCGTAGGGGGGGCCCGTGGATGCAAGAGGCCCAGCGCAGCATACGAAACCACCAATAGGACGATCGTCCCGACGAACCCAGCAAAATAGGCACGTGCACGATGACGAGGACGAGGTTCATTGTCTCCCCCGGTCTGCACCAAATGCAGGTTCGGCAGACTTTTTTCGCTCATCGCAGAAATTGCAACCGTAGATCCGTCCCACACATAATCGGTGTCCTGCTCTCAAACTATTCCTGCCTAATTCAGCAGCGCGTTTGGACCGCAGCCGCGTGGCGCTGGCTAACATGGTTCGGCACCGGCGGTTTTGAGAATCGTCAAGTTGGGCCAGGTCGAGTGCCGCACGGCCCGTGAACTGTCGCAAAAGCTGGGCGTGCCTGCGTCCTAACCGGTCCGCCAGTTCCGTGAGCCATATGATGGAGTGCATGGGGAGGTTCGATCCGAGTTCCTTTCCCTCGAGCGAGAGGCTTCTCGGAATTTCCTTCGGCGACTACTGAGATTCGGGACTCCAGATTACAAGTCCAAACATGCGAAATTGGTCAGTTCGCCGAAGCAAAGATGCCAAACGGAGTCAGTCAACTAACTGGTAATTAAATACCTAAAATGTATTCATTGCGCCTGCCGCGCGGCGTGGCCGCCTCCGCTTCCACCGCGTCGCTTTGCTCGACGCGGCGATACAAACGCGCGCGTCTATGAGATACAACCAATCGTCGAAGTTCAGCTTGGTCGTTTGACCATCAGCTTTGTGACGTATCGCGCGCGTGTTGCCAACGCGAGGCGCTAGCGCTTTTCGCCCAACAGAACCGGAATTCAAGCCGCGTAGCGTCCGAATTTGCTATGCCACAGCCTTAGGTGTCTTTCTCTGTAAGGAGAGGAGAGTAATCTGATGCTGCCCCATCCAAGTCGGGGAGGTGTCAGAATGACCAAACTCGATGATCGCACTATCGCGAACATGGATGCCGTCTTGGAAGATACGTGCAGAATCTTTCCCGATGGTGGCGACGACAAAGTTCGCAGATACATTGCACAGAAGCTAAGGATAAGTGCGAAGAAGGGAAACACCAGCTTAGACGGCCTGAGCGCCGTGGCACAAAGCGCGCTTCAAGCGTTGATGAAGCGAAACTCCGCCTATCCGCCTCGTATTTCAGCAAACGACGACTTGGGTGGCCTTGCCTTCCTTTCATGCACGGACGCTCTGGAAGCTCTGGATGCGGCGTTGGAAAGCCCGGATACGGAAGTTGCACGCGAATTCATCGAAAATGCCAAGAGACACATTTTGGTTTTAAGAACGCGCCGCCCGTATCATGTTCGCGGATGACTAGATGGCTCCTCAGAAGCATGCGAAATGCGCATTCCTTGATTTGCGCAACTTACAGATTGACGAGGTCTTGCATTCTTGCATTCAAGATGGGTGCTTGGTGTGAAAGTAAAATCGCACGTCTGAAGGCGTTAGCTGTGTTAGGAGCAGTCGAAACTCCAGAAATCGGGTAGTGCGGGAGCGTACTAGAAGGCGTTCGGTAGCGAAATCGAGGCGCCAGATCGTTGAGCTGATGAATTTCCCCATTTCAGCAAAAGCTAAACGATAGAGGCAGTGAGCGCGGGAGCACATCCCTTCTCAGAAGCTTACTCGAAAGAAGTTGCTTGTTTTGCTTTAGCAGTGCGATTCTGGCGGGCTGGCGTCGGAGCAAAATGGCCCGGCACGCAACGCGCTGAGGCCGCTGTTGTCGGCTCAAAGTGGGGGGCTCTGTAGCCGAGGTTCGATAGTGACCTAGGACAGCCAACGATTTACGCGTGGCTATCGGTCTTAGCAAAACACCAAACATAAAGCCTGAAGTTGACGACCGTCAACTAACAGTGACATGGAGCGAAGTGTCTAGGGTGGCTCTCGCTCTCGTACGTCGGAGCGTATGACCAACAACAATTTGGCCTGCTGAGTCCGCAAGTGGACAGACCGGAGCCTAGGGTTTCATTGTCCGAGTAATTGCCGCCGGTTCGCAGATCTACCACCGAACATTATTGATGGTCGTCAATTCATCGAGCAGTAAGACGGTTACAGTCTAGGCTGCTGGGACTTTCTACGGGGTGAACTGCCGTCGAGGATTTGGCACGGCGAATGGAGAGCAGAGCCAGGGCAGTCTCAAGAGGAGAGTATCTTGCAATCTGATGTTTACATTATCGATAAGAATCGGCGGCGAGTTCTTGCGGGTCTGACGCCCGCGGAGACAACTGAGTTCGAGATTTTGGACGCGCAGCTTCCGTTCGATGGAAAACCAGTCTGGCCTCCGCTCCGATCACCTCTTCCGCCAAGAGAGCAGCGATGGCTGGAGCTGTACGAAAAGATGGAAGCAGCTCGCAACAACAGTCTTGCACGCGGATATCAGCGCTGACTGACAAGCGGTCGACGGTCCATGACCCCGCTGGGGGCACTTGGACGTCATGTCGGCCGCCAAACCCGTTCTCCGGTCAATCAGAAGGAGCGAGGGAAGAAGCATCGGTGGTTCAAGAGCTCATTCTTGCGATTGCGCTGCCAGTTGAGCAGGAACCTCTGAAGCTAACGCGCCGCCAGAAGTCCTGACCCTGTTTGCTCTGGGGATGTCCAATAGGGAGATCGCGAGAGAGCTAAGAATTGCCCAGTGGACCAGCAAGATTCATACTGCGGCGCTCCTGCGCGCCTTTGGCGCACGAAATCGGATCGAAGCGGCTTTCAAGGCAGCCAGGATCGTAAGATTGAGGGGAAATGACACGAGCCTCCCGGACGATGTGTCCGAAATACGGAAGCCGTGGCTTGATCAGGGAAAAGCTCGCAAATGCTCCACCTAATCGACGAGCTACCGAAAATCGGTCAAGACCGGACGCGGTGATCGGTCCAGCCTGCGTTGTCGCCGAGCATCCGCCTCCATGATCCCTCAGCTGGCACCCCCCTGCCGCGGCGAACCCTATCGAGCGAGCGATCTCTTGGGTTGCGCGAACGCGTGGTCCAAGACGTCCAACCCGGAGTCGCGGGGCGGGGGCTTGCGCGGGATAATTGACAAAGCTCAAGTTCTGAGAAGTTGGCGAGGGCAGGATCGATAGGTCATTTGTTCCGGAGTAATTTCCATGTTGGAACGGCTGTCGGATCAGTCTGCCCCAAGGAAAGAAGGCAGGTTGCCAGGTAACTATGCGGTGTCGGATGCTTTGCGCTCGCGCTCATTCTCTGATTCCAGGTGGGGCGCATACCTATGCCAAGGGAGATGACCAGTATCCGGTGCTCGCACCACCCTTCATTGCAAAGGTTTAGGTTGCCACGTCTGGGACCCCGAAGGCAATGCGTATATCGAGTATGGCATGGGTTTGCGTTCTGTCGCACTCGGGCATGCCTATCCGGCCGTAGTTGCGGCCGCCACTTGGCAGATGCAGCGCGGAACCAATTTCACCCGGCCGTCGCCACTGGAAGGGGAGTGCGCCGAGCATCTGCTCGAATTTGTGCCCGGCGCGCGAAATTCGCCAAGGACGGCTCAACAGCCACCACCGCTGCTGTCCGCCTCGCTCGAGCATACACTGGCCGGGACATGGTTGCGCTTTGCGCCGACCATCCGTTCTATTCTTATGACGATTGGGCAATCTGTGCGACATCCATGGATGCCGGCATACCGTGGCAAACAGGTCGTCTCACGGTGATGTTTCGTTACAATGATCTTGAGAGCGTGGCGGCCATATTTTCAGCTCATCCCGGGCGTATCGCAGCTGTAATTCTGGAAGCGGCAAAGGACATCGAACCCGCGAACGGATTTCTATCGGCCCTCCGCGACTTGTGCCATCACCATGGCGCGCTGCCTATCATTGACGAGACTATTACCGATGGCCTCAGTGCTCTGCTCAGCGCGATTATGGGGTGCAAGCCGACCTTTCCATCTTCGGAAAGGCCATGGGCAACGGCTTCGCAATTTCAGCGCTGGTCGGCAAGCGAGACATCATGCAGCTCGGCGGCTTCGAACATACTCACAGTCGCGTGTTTCTGCTGTCGACCACCCACGGTGCCGAGACTCGCGCGCTCGCTGCCGCACTGGCGGTCATGGGCATTTACCGCAACGAGCCCGTGATCGAGACGTTGGAACGACAGTGGCAGCGACTGAGGGTGGGCGTCGAATCTGTCGCTGCGCGCCATAACCTCAGAGACCATTTCGTATTGGTCGGGCGGGCGGCGAGCCTTGTCTATGCTTGCCGCGACAGGCATGGCGCGCCATCACAGATGTTCCGCACGCTATTCCTCCAGGAGACCATACGGCGCGGAGTACTCGCGCCATCCTTGGTCGTTAGCTACTCGCATTCGGACGACGATATCGACCGGACCGTTGAAGCAATCGACGGCGCGCTCGGTGTCTATCGGCGCGCGCTGGACGAGGGACCGGACGCCTATGTGGTGGGACGGTCGGTGCAACCGGTTTCATATCGGCGTGAGCCTGTTGGAAGCCGCGCTGTACGGAAACGTCCCAAGGTGGCTCCCGTTGCTCAAGAAGGTGGAGCCAAGCTCGAGATCGCTCCTCTCGATACCCTATAAAGTTGGTCCGCCTCGTAGCGCGCGAGTAGAACGCTTGCTCCAGTGGCTGACGTGTCACGGCCTCGCAATCCCTCGGTCCTGTATCAAGGCTCGCGATCGTTTGACGGATGCCTCGGAACCTCTTTAGTCGCGATCGACGTATCCGCGGTGCGATCGTCACGGAAACTCAACCCCAACCAAGAGTCCCGCCGATGTCACGATGTCACGCCTTGGATGAGGATTTGTCGATTTGCAGCCTGGTCGCTATTCGCTGCTCTAGCCGTAGTGACGCTCGGCCTATCTCGCAACGGCCCCTGTCATCATTGACAGTCAATCTGGAGCGCTTCATCGCGTGGACTTGTGTGGGCGCTATTTTCGCTGCTGCGCATATCGCAGGCGAACGACACCAGCGCGACCTCGATGAGGGCCCCGTTCGCGGCGATCCGACAGCCCTTCTCTCGTTGTTCGATAACCACTCTGCCTGAGCGAGCGGTTCGAGGTGGCATTTCGGAATCGAAGGTCGAGTAAGCGTTGCTTTTGCCGGCATCGGCGTCCGCGACGAAACCGGTATATTGGCCGCAAATTCCCGCCGATTTCGTTGTCCTCAGGCGGATTCCTGAAGTCCTGCAATTAACTGGCGGATCCGGGTTACCACCGCTTTCGCAGAGGCTTCGCCTTCGGTTACTTCGTAGGAGTGCTCGGCGAACAATCTAACAGCCTGAGCTTGGTCGAGGTCGAAGAAGGACTTCACTGCACTCCAACCCTCCAGATCACGGAACGTCGGAGTGAGTTCGCCATGTTCCTTGCCCACCTCCCATGACAAGCCATCTTCTGCGAAGATGCCTGAGCCGCACGCAAGACCAATTGCACACGCCGCTGTGTTGCACGACCGTTCGCCAAGCCAGAGAAATCCGCCTCGTTGAATCTTGGACTTGCCCCAACCTTGAAGGTCCAAGCGAGGGGAGTTACCGTCGCGGTAGTCCTCCAAGAGTACCGCCAGGCGTGTCAGGCGTTCGCGGTTCATTTTTCCGTCCGTAGCCTCTTTCCGGAATCGAAGCAATTCGCCACTATAAATGCACTGGTTCCGGAATTGAAGTAATTCAATTCGCTAACTACAAATGCGCTGGCCCGCCAGCGAAGCCGAACCGCGGCCGCGTTGACGGGAGTCATGCTCAAAGGTGCGCTGCCGGTTCGGCTAGCTCGCCTTAGCCAATGTCTGAGCCAATGTTGCCGACAAGTCGGTCCGACTTAACCCTCCGCTGAGACCAGCTCCGGCGTCGGCAAAACTTGTCGCCGCAAACTGGTTCACCAGATTCATTGGCTGTTGGCTGATGGCACTTTGCTGGACTGCGCTGGGTTTGCTGACCAGGCTGACATTGTCATAGAGCGCGCCGTGCCCGTCGGCGCCCTGGCCTGCGGCCTCGCGGAAGGTGAGGCGGTCTTGACCGCCGGTGCCGGTCACCGAAAAATGGTGGGTACTCCAGTTGCTGCCGGGCGGGACACTGGCGACCACCTTGTCATTCCACAAAACTTCGATGGTGTTGGTCCTCAAGCCGGAGTCGGACCGCGACCGCGCATCGAAGGAGACGTCGTAGCTCTGCCCCGCAGTGGTCTTCACGGTCTGGTAGAAACCGTCACGAGCGCTACCATAATCGAGCTCGCCAAAGTTCGACCCGTTGGTGGCCTTGACGTTGTTGAGATTGTTCCACAACTCGATCGTCCCGCCGCTTATCGCCGTCCAGCCCGCTACCGAACTGAAGCCGGCCCAGCGGTTCGCGGCCACGGATGAGGCTTCGAACGACCCGTTCACCAGCAGATTCGCACCAGTTGCCGGCGGCGTAGTCACTGGCGGCGTAGTCACTGGCGGCGAAGTCACTGGCGGCGAAGTCACAGGCGGCGAAGTCACAGGCGGCGAGGTCACCGCATCCACTCTCAAGCCCAACGGAGACGATGCCGAGCTGGTGTTGCCCGCGGCGTCCGTCGCCCTGACGGTAAAGTTGTGTGTACCTCCCGACAATTGGGACGTTGCAACACTCCAGGCGCCGCTCGCATTTGCTTTTGCGGTGCCGATCTGGGTTGTCGCGTCAAACAGTTTGACGGTGCTGCCCGCCTCCGCCGTGCCGGACAATGTCAGAACGCTCGCGGTCGTGATCTTGTCCCCGACAGTGCCGGTGTCCGGTGTGAAGGCGACAATCTTGGGGGCCGCCGGTGCCGTTGTGTCCGGTGTCCCGGTGACGGGAGGAGTTGTCTGTCCGGCTCCAAGCAGCGGAGGCGGGTTTGCCTGAAATTGTGCAGTGGTTGAAGAATAGAAGCCCATCGTGGTCCATTGGGTCGTGAGCTCTGTCCAATTGTTCGTGCCTGCCGCCGGATTATTGCTAAAATCCGGGTTGAATCCGGCGTGCGCGTCGCGCCACCAGTCGGCCCCCACTTGCGCGATCAGATGCAGGTTCGGGTCGGTTACCCTCATGTCCATCTGGACATAGACGGCGTCGACCGCTCCGGCCGCGAAAGTTCCCCGCGCGGTTGGCCAGATATGATCCATATAGCCGCCATCAGGAGTGCCGATGGCCGTGCTGCCGCCTGAGCCTGCGCCTATCCTCATCGAGCGGGTAGGTCCGGTGAAGTCAGTGACGAATTGTCCTCCGGTGACTCCAAGTGTTCCCTGATTCTGTACTAATACCCATTCGCCCGTGGCCTTGAGATGAACATAGGTCCTCGAATTCGCAACTTCGATCGACGCGTTCGGATTCGAATACGCAGGAGCTCCTGCTTCCTGATAAATGTGCGCCCAACCAGTCACCGCGGTGAAATTGGACGGCGGCGCGCTATTGGGCTTGTACAGGCCGCTGTACCATCCCCAGCTCGAAGGCACACCGACAGGAGCCCCGTCGCTTTGGCCAACTGTGTTTTGATTGATGACTTCCGAGATCGAAATTGCCATTTATTTCCCCTGATGTGCCGCCACCCCTTATTCTCAGCTCTGCCCACGAATTGTGCCTCGTTTCGTGATGAATACGTGAGCAGCGCAAAACTGAGCGGACGTTTGGCAACACAATTTGTCGTCAATGTGGGTCTAGTGGGGCGAGCGGAAGATGGGGTGGAAATGTCCAGGTCGCGCGCTTCCGCTAAGTGGTTGCGCCGAAAAGCACTTCGCACTGGCCGCGACAAAACGTCCGGTGCGGGTCCAAAGCCGAAACGGTGTCGGCCCCGTCAGCAACGAACAGCCGCCGCACTATATCTCTCCATAATTCGAACTTGGCGAGAAGCAACTTTCCATGGAGGCTCAAGGGCTTAAGCACTACCTACGCCTCCAATCGAGAGCGGTCAGCCGTGTGGTGCGGAAGAACAACGAGCTTTCG
>WUUC01008497.1_pt1 | contig 12481 bp, 1 predicted proteins | sample 6278441 | NCBI WGS metagenome assembly WUUC01 (sample SAMN13675441, study PRJNA597444) | soil metagenome | isolation source: soil | place: USA: Washington | collected 2017-10 | reverse complement strand
CTGCCGGTGCGCCTGTTCTTCGAGCGCTCGACGGTGGCCGAGCTGGCCGAGGCGGTGGCGGAGATGCAGGAGCAGCAGCGGAAGGTCGAGGATGCGGAGCTCCTGGATCAGGTCCAGGGTCTCTCGGAAGACGAGCTGGAGATGGAAATCATGAGACTCGAAAAGCTCCTGGCGGGCGGCGAGGTGACCAATGGCTGATCCGTCCCGCACCGCGGGTTTGTCCGAAAAGCAGCTCCGGCTGATGGAGCTGCTCAAGAAGCAGAAGCAGCAAGAGGTCGTCGCCTCGCCGGAGGCGCGGACCTCCATTCCGCGGCGGCGCCCGTCCGACCCCCTGGTCCTGTCGTTCGGCCAGAAGCGTCTCTGGTTCATCGAGCAGCTCCAGCCGGGCAACGCCGGCTACAACGTGCCTGGCGCGGTGCGCCTCCGCGGCCCGCTGAGCCCGGCCGTGCTGCAGCGCTGCCTGGACGAGATCGGCCGTCGCCACGAGATCCTGCGCACCAGCTTCCAGGTGGTGAACGGCGAGCCGATGCCGGTGATCGCCGAACGGCCGAGCCTCCGTCTGGTCGTCACCGACCTGCGCGGCGTACCCGCGGCCGATCGCGAGACCGAGGCCGTGCGCGTGATCCACGAAGAGGTGGTGGTGCCGTTCGACATGACCCGCGACCCGCTGTCGCGCACCTGCCTGCTGCGCATGGGAGACGAGGAGCATATCTTCCTCCTGGTCCTGCACCACATCATCTGCGACATCTGGTCGATCGGCGTCTTCTTCCGCACCATGATGTCGCTGTATGACACCTATCTCCTGGACCGGCCGGTGACCTTCCCCGAGCTGCCGATCCAGTACACCGACTACGCGGTCTGGCAGCAGCAGATCCTGCAGGGGGAGAGCCTCGAGTCGCTGCTCGCCTATTGGAAGGAGCAGGTGGAGGGGGCACCGTTCGTCATCGAGCTGCCGGTCGATCATCCGCGGCCGCCGGTGCAGAGCTTCCTCGGCGGACGCGCCTACATGAGCTTCGGCGTGCCGCTCACCGAATCGCTCAAGGCGCTCGGCAAAGGACAGGACGCCAGTCTGTACATGGTCCTGCTCGCCGCCCTTCATGCCCTGCTCTACCGCTACACCGGACAGGAGTCGATCCTGATCGGCGTGCCGATGGCGAACCGCAACCGGCTCGAGCTCGAGGGTTTGATCGGCCTGCTATTCAACGCCCTCGTGCTGCGCGGAGACCTGACCGGCCGCACCACCTTCCGCGAGCTGCTGGGGCAGATCCGCGAGCGCACCCTCGGCGCCTTCAACCACCAGGACCTCCCCTTCGAGCGCCTGGTGGAAGACCTGCGCGTCGAGCGTGACATGAGCCGCAACCCGGTCTTCCAGGTTCTCTTCGCGTTCCAGAACGTGCCCCCCTCGGTGATGGCGGCCCATGAGCTGGAGATCAGCCGTTACGAGGTCCTGGAGACCACGTCGCGCGAGGACTTCGAGCTCGACATGCGCGAGACGCCGGAGGGCCTCGCCGGCTGGTTCGGCTATGACGCCGCGCTGTTCGACCACGCCACGATCGAGCGCGCCACGGTCCACTTCCAGAATCTGCTCGGCGCCATGGTGAGCGACCCCGACCTGCCGCTGGTCGACCTGCCGCTGCTCGGCGCGGCGGAGGCCCAGGCCCTCCTGTACGGCGGTGATGACGTCGCGGTGGAGCCGGCCGATGAGGCCTCCTTCGTCGAGCTGTTCGCCGCGCAGGCGGAGCGCACCCCCGATGCCATGGCCGTGGTCGACGAGGAGAGCGAGCTCACCTACCGCGAGCTGCGCGAACGCGCCGCCGCCCTGGCTGCCCATCTCGCCAGCCTGGGGATCGGCCGTGGCGACGTGGTCGCCGTGCTCAATCGCCGCGGCGTCGACTTCCTGACCTCGGTCCTCGGCATCCTGGAGGCGGGCGGCGCCTGGCTGCCGCTGGATCCGGAGCATCCGCCGATGCGCCTGGCGCAGGTCTTCGGCCAGAGCGCCGCGCCACTGGTGCTGGTGTCGGACGAGCTGCTGCCCGCGGTCCATGCCGCGGTGGAGATCCTCGAGCCGGGGGTGCGCCCGCGCGTCGAGACACTCGCTCCGGCCGGCGGCCGCGAGAGGGGAGCGTCCCTGCCGCGCACCGGCCCGTCGGACCTCGTCTATGTGATCTTCACCTCCGGCTCCACCGGGCTCCCCAAGGGGGCGATGATCGAGCAGCGGGGCATGATCAACCACCTCCTCGCCAAGGTCGAGGACCTGGACCTGGGCGCCGCCGACGTGGTGGCGCAGACCGCCTCCCAGTGCTTCGACATCTCGGTCTGGCAGCTCCTCTCCGCCCTGCTGGTCGGCGGTCGCGTCCACATCTATCCCGACGAGGTGGCGCACGACCCGGCGAAGTTGCTGGAGCGGACAGGGCGCGACGGTGTCACCGTGCTGGAGACGGTGCCGTCGCTGCTGCGGCTGATGGTCGAGGAGGCGCGCCGCGCCCCCGTCCGCCCGCCCCTGGCCGGCTTACGCTGGATGATCCCCACCGGCGAGGCGCTGCCGACCGAGCTCTGCCGAGAATGGGCCGCGATCTGGCCGGCCATCCCGCTGGTCAATGCCTACGGTCCGACCGAGTGCTCGGACGACGTCACCCACCACGTGTTGCTGGCGCCGCCCGAGGAGAGCGTGTCGCGGGTGCCGATCGGCCGCCCGATTCGTGCCACGCGCCTCTACGTGGTCGACCCCGAGTTGCGGCCGCTCCCCATCGGCGTGGCCGGCGAGCTCTGCGTCGGTGGCCACGGCGTGGGGCGCGGCTATCTCAACGCGCCCGAGCGCACTGCCGGGGTCTTCGTCCCCGATCCGTTCGCCACGCAATCCGGCTTGCGCCTCTACCGCACTGGCGACCGCGTGCGGCGCCTGGTCGACGGTGCCTTCGACTTCCTGGGACGCATCGACCACCAGGTCAAGGTGCGCGGCTTCCGTATCGAGCTGGGCGAGATCGAGAACGTGCTGGGGCAGCACCCCACCGTGCGGCAGAGCGTCGTGCTGGCGCAGGAGGCCGGCCCATCGGAGCGCGCCCTGGTCGCCTATGTCGTCGCCGATCTGGCGGGCGACGATGCCGACCGCTCGCTGCGCGCCTTTCTGCAGGAGCGCCTGCCCGAGTACATGGTGCCGGCCGGCTTCGTCTTCCTGGAGGAGATGCCGCTCACTCCCAACGGCAAGATCAACCGCAAGACCCTCCTCGACCGCGGCGCCAACTTCTCGGCGCGCGAGGACTTCGTGGCGCCGCGCAATCCGGTGGAGGAGTCGCTGGCCGGTATCTGGGCGCAGGTGCTGCGGACAGAACAGGTCGGCGTCTACGACAACTTCTTCGAGCTGGGCGGCCAGTCGCTCGTCGCCACCCAGGTGATCTCGCGCATCCGCGAGGTCTTCGGGGTGGAACTGCCGGTGCGCGCCCTGTTCCAGCAGCCCACGGTCGCCGGCATGGCCGAGGGGATCGAGATCGCCATGTTGCGCGGCCGCGGTCTCCCCGAAGCCCTGCCGATGCTCCGCATCTCTCGCGAGGAGCCCCTCGAGCCCTCTTTCGGACAGGAGCGTTTCTGGTTCACCGACCGCTTCCGTCCCGGGCTGACCGCCTACAACATCTTCGGCGCGGTGCGGATGCGCGGCCACCTCGACGTGGGAGTGCTGCGGCGCAGCTTCGCCGAGCTGCTCCGCCGCCACGAGGTGCTGCGCACCACGTTCGCCGAGGTGGACGGCCGGCCGGTGCAGGTGATCCATCCTCCGGGCCCCATGCGTCTCCCCTTTGTGGACCTGCGGTCCCTGCCCGCGGAGGAACGGCCAGAGCTGGCCCGGCGCCTGGCGAACGAGGAGCCGCAAGCGCCTTTCGATCTCGCGCAGGGACCGTTGATCCGTGGTCTGCTGCTGCGCGTCAGCGACGACGACCATCTGCTGGCGGTGACCGCGCACCACATCGTCTACGACGTCTGGTCGCGTGAGCTGCTGATCCGCGAGCTGGGGACCATCTACGAGGCCTTCTGGCATGGGCGCCCCTCGCCGCTCCCCGAGCTGCCCATCCAGTACGCCGACTTCGCCTGGTGGCAGCGGCGCTGGCTGCAAGGCGAAGTGCAGGATACCCAGCTGGCCTACTGGAAGGGCCAGCTCGACGGTGTCTCCGCCGGGACCGAGCTGCCCGGCGACCATCCCCGGCCGCCGGTGCAGAGCTTCCGTGGCCGCCGCGCCACTCTGCAGCTGACACCGGAGCTGACCCGCGGCCTGCAGGACATTTCGCGGCGGCACGGCGTGACGCCGTTCATGACGCTGCTCGCGAGCTTCGACGCGTTCCTGCAGCGGTACAGCGGCGAGGAGGACGTGGTCGTGGGCTCGCCGATCGCCAACCGGAACCGCGCTGAGACCGAGGCGCTGATCGGGTTTTTCGTCAACACCCAGGTGCTGCGCACCGATCTCTCCGGGCGGCCTTCGCTGCGCCAGCTCCTGGGGAGGGTGCGCGAGGTGGCTCTGGGAGCCTACGCGCATCAGGACCTGGCGTTCGAGCGCCTGGTCGAGGAGATGAAGGTCGGGCGCGACCCGTCGCGCCAGCCGCTCTTCCAGATCCTCTTCAACTTCCTGACCAACTACCGGCCCATTGTCATGGAGCTGCCGGAGCTCCTGCTCACCCCCGAGCCGAACCACAGCGGCGCGGTGCAGTTCGACCTGATCGTCTCGGTCTATGAGGCCGACGGCAGCTTCCACTTCTCGGCCGACTACTCCACGGACCTCTACGACGGGACGACCATCGACCGCATGCTGGGCCATTTCGCCCACCTGCTGAGAGCGGCGGCGGCCGACCCCGAGCGTGTGGTGGCGGAGCTGCCGGTGTGGAGCGAAGCGGAGCGCCACCAGACGCTGCTGGAGTGGAACGACACGCGGCACCATTTGCCGGATGGTCTGTGTATTCACGACCTGATCGCGGAGCAGGCGGAACGGACCCCTGAGGCGGTGGTGGTCTCTTTCGATGGCGAGCGTCTCACCTATCGTGAGCTGGAGCGGCGGGCCGACCGCTTGGCGGCTCATCTCCAGCACCTGGGTGTCGGCCCCGAGACCCGGGTCGGCGTCTACCTCGAACGTTCCGCCGATCTGGTGGTGGCTCTCGTCGGCGTGCTCAAAGCGGGAGGTGCCTACATCCCGCTGGATCCGGCCTATCCCGATGAGCGCCTGGCCTTCATGGTGCGCGACGCCCGGGCCGCGGTGCTGGTCACCCAGGAACGGCTGGCGGGCCGGCTCGCCGGCCACGGCGCCAAGGAGATGATCCTGGGAGCCGAAGCGGGTACGGCGGCGCCGGCTTCACCGAGCGGCGTGGCGCCGGACCACCTGGCCTACATCATCTATACGTCGGGCTCGACGGGACGCCCCAAGGGGGTGATGGTCTCCCATCGCAACCTGGTGCATTCGACGGCGGCCCGTCTGGCTTACTACCGGGAGCCGGTGCGCGCTTTCCTCCTGCTGTCGTCGTTCGCCTTCGACAGCTCGGTGGCGGGCATCTTCGGGACCCTCTGTCAGGGGGGGCGGCTGGTGCTGCCCCCGACCGGCGTCACCGAGGACACGGCCCGTCTGGCCGGTCTGATGGCGCGCGAGGAGATCTCCCACCTGCTCTGTGTACCCTCCCTCTACACCCTGCTCTTGGAGCAGCCTGCGTCGGCGGCCTTCCGCGGTGCCATCGTGGCGGGGGAGGCCTGCCCCGCCGAGCTGGTGGAGCGCCATGCCCGTCTGCGTCCCGGCGCCGGTCTGTGGAACGAATACGGGCCCACCGAGGGGACGGTGTGGAGCAGCGCCTACGCCTTCCCGCCGCAGATGACCGACCGCCGTGTCTCCATCGGGCGGCCGGTGGAGAACGTGCGGCTCTACATCCTCGATGCCGAGGGAGGGCCGGTCCCCTCCGGCGTTGCCGGCGAGCTGTGGATCGGTGGTCAGGGGGTGGCCCGTGGCTATTTCGAGCGGCCGGACCTCACGGCCTTCCGATTCCTCCCGGATCCCTGGGGGGAGCCCGGTGCCCGGCTCTACCGTACGGGCGACCTGGTCCGCCTGCGGGCCGATGGCGAGATCCTCTTTCTGGGCCGCGTCGACCAGCAGGTCAAGATCCGCGGCTTCCGCATCGAGCTGGAGGAGGTCGAGGCCGTCCTGCGCTCGCATCAGGCGGTGCGCGAGGCGGCGGTAGTGGCCGTCGAGGCGAAGCGCAAGAACGCCGCCGGCGAGGGTGAGCCCGACGCGATGTCGCCGAGCCATCAGAAGCTGGCGGCCTATCTGGTCATTCACCCCGGCGAGCCGGAGCCGCAGCCCCACGCTTTGCGGGCCTTCCTCAAGGAGCGCCTGCCCGAGTACATGGTGCCCGCCGGTTTCGCGGTCCTCGCCTCCCTGCCGCTGACTCCCAACGGCAAGGTGGATCGCAAGGCTCTGGCGGTGGCCGAGCTCAGCCGGCTCGCTCCGGAGACTCCCTACGTGGCGCCGCGCACTCCCATGGAGGAGAGCCTGGCCCAGATCTGGGCCGAGCTGCTGGAGGTGGAGAGGGTGGGGGTCCACGACAGCTTCTTCGATCTCGGCGGCCACTCGCTGCTGACTACCCGACTCGTCTCGCGGATCCGCGATGCCTTCCAGCTCGAGGTGCCGCTGCAGACCTTCTTCGAAGACCCCACGGTCGCCGGATTGGCCGAGGGCATCGAGCTGTCGCGCTGGGCCGATGAGGTGGCGCAGGAGCCGGTGACGGCCGGCGCGGCGGGTGTCGACTTCGAGGAGGGCGAGCTGTGACGATGGCCGCGACCACCCTGGCGGAGCTGAGCCGCGAAGCCCAGCTCGAGCTATACACCGGGCTCGCCCACGACGTACTAGCCCTCTATGGCTTGGCGGCGGCCCGGCTGGTGCCTCTCGACCAGAAGAAAAACGTCACCTTCCGTGCCGAGATGCCGGCGCCCGCCGGCGGCACCGACCGCTATCTGCTGCGCGTCTGCAATGCGGGAGAGTACGACCAGCGAGAGATCACCTCCGAGCTCCAATGGCTGCGCGCCCTGCGCGCCGACGGGCTGCTGGTCCCCGAGCCGGTGCCCACCCTGGACGGCTCGGTAATGGTCGTGCGCTCGTTCGCCGAGATCCCCGAGTCGCGCTGTTGCGCCCTCTTCCGCTGGGTTCCGGGCGAGACGCTGCAGGGCGCGATCAATCCGGCGAACGTGGAGCGGGTGGGGGAGCTTCTGGCGCGCCTGCACCGCTGCGCCGAACGTTTCGTCCCCCCCGAGGGCTTCACCCGGCCGCGCTGGGACTGTGACCGCCTGTTCGGCGCCGGGCCGGTGATCCCTGAAGGACTCGGCGAGCCGCTGATCAACCGGCGGTCGCGGGAGATCCTGGACGAGGCGGCGGCGGTGATCCGCGCCGCGGCCGGCGAGCTGGGCGAGGGGCCCGAAGTCTTCGGCCTGATCCACAAGGACCTGGAGCCCGACAACACCATCGTCCATGAAGGCGCGCTGCACGCCATCGACTTCGCCGATTCAGGTTGGGGGTACTACATCTACGACGTGGCGGCCTCCCTGCTGCCACTGCGCGAGAAGAAGGGGTACGCCGAGATGCGCGAGGCGTTCCTGCGCGGCTACCGGCGCATCCGGCCGCTGCCGCCCGGGCACGAGGAGCTGATCGAGACCTTCTCGGTGGCCCGCAGCCTGTTCGCCATCCGGCTGATGGTCATGGAGACCATGCATCTCCCCAAAGTGGGAGAGTACGCCCGGGTCGCCATCCCGCACATGCTGGGGGAGATCCGCCGCTTCCTCGAGAAGCGGAGCGGTGAGCAGCCGGTGGGCAAGGCACCGCGGCGGCTCACCACCGTGCAGTTCCTCTCCCAGCTGCGTTCCCTGGAGATCCGCGTCTGGGCCGAGGGGGAGAAGCTGCGCTTCGCCGCACCGCAGGGGGCGCTCACCCCCGAGCTGCGGTCCGAGCTCGCCGAGCGCAAGGCCGAGATCCTCGGCTTCCTGCGCCAGGGACACGTGGCCACCCGCGCCACCGGCCCGACGCGGAGCGCCGATCTCGACCGGCCGGTGCCGCTCTCGTTCTCCCAGCAGCGCCTCTGGTTCATCGATCAGTTCCGCCCGGGGAGCGTGGAGTACAACATCGCCCGCGCAGTCCGCCTGGCTGGGACCGTGCTCACGGATGTGCTGGAGCGGGCCTTGAACGAGGTGGTGCGGCGACACGCCGCCCTGCGCACGATCTTCACCTCCGTCGACGGCCAGCCGGCCCAGGTGATCGCGCCGCATCTCGTTCTCTCGCTCCCGCTCGTCGACCTGCGCGCGCTGCCCGAGGAGGACCGCCACGCCGAGGCACAGCGCCTGGCAACCCTCGAGGGGCACCGCCCCTTCGACCTGGCGCGCGGGCCCTTGCTGCGCATTGTCCTGCTGCGTCTCGACGAGGGAGAGGTGATCGCCGCCTCCAGCATGCACCACATCATCGGCGACGGCTGGTCCACCGGGCTCCTCTTCCGCGAGATGGCGGCGCTCTACGAGGCCTACATCCGGCAGCGGCCCTCGCCGTTGCCGGAGCTGCCGTTGCAGTATGCCGACTTCGCCCTCTGGCAGCGCCAGTACCTCCAGGGTGAGGTACTGGCGGAACAGATCGCCTACTGGAAGGAGCAGCTCGCGGGCGCTCCCGAGACGCTCGATCTGCCCACCGACCGCCCGCGCTCGGTGGCCCGGACGGCCCGCGGCACGCGTCACGCCCTGCTCATCCCCCGGTATGTCGCCGAGCCGCTCAAGGAGCTGGGGCAGACCGAAGGTGCGGCGACTCTGTTCATGGTCCTCTTCGCCGCCTTCAACGCTCTGCTCTTCCGTCACTCGGGGCAGGACGACATCGTGATCGGATTCCCCATCGCGAACCGCAACCGGACGGAGGTCGAGAGCCTCATCGGGTTCTTCGTCAATACCCTCGTGCTGCGCACGCGGCTAGGCGGCGACCCCACGTTCCGCGAGCTGCTGGCGCGGGTCCGCCAGACCACGCTCGGTGCTTACGCGCATCAGGACCTGCCGTTCGAGAAGTTGGTGGAGGAGCTGCGGCCGGAGCGCCGCGTCAACGAGACTCCGCTGTTCCAGCTCACCTTCAGCCTGCAGAACGTCCCCCATCCGGACCTTCAGCTCACCCATTTCCGGATGAGCCTGCTGGCGCCGATCAGCCAGACGGCCCAGTTCGACCTGAGCTGCGACATGAAAGAGATGCCGGAGGGGGTGCGCACCTCGTGGCGCTACCGTCAGGACCTCTTCGACGCCACCACGGTGGCGCGTCTGGCCGCCCACTACCTGGCGTTCCTGGAGGATGCCGTGGCCCAGCCGGACCGGCCGATCTCGCGCCTGCGCCTGCTCGGAGCCGCCGAGCGGCACCAGGTCCTCCAAGAGTGGAGCAACGCCGATCCGTCGCCGGGGAGCCCCGCCACTCTCGACGTGCTGTTTGCCACGGAGGCCGCGAAACGGCCCGCTGCGCCGGCTCTCGTCTGGGACGGCGGAGCCCTGACCTACGGAGAGCTGGCCGACCGTGCCGGAGAGCTGGCCCGGCGCCTGCGCGCCCTGGGCGTTGGACCCGAGGTGACGGTGGGGCTTTGCCTGGAGCGCTCACCGCGCGCCCTGGTCGCCATCCTGGCCGTGTTGCGTGCCGGCGGTGTCTACGTGCCCCTGGATCCTTCCTATCCGGCGGAGCGTCTGGCCTATCTGGTCGCCGACGCCCGCCCTCGCGTTCTCCTCGCCGAGACCGCCACCGCTGGCCGCCTGCCGGGTGGCGTCACGGCGATCCTCCTGGATGAGCCCGCGGCGGAGGAGGGGGATGGGAGAGACGTGGAGCCCGGCGTCACCGCCGACAACCTGGCCTACGTGATGTACACCTCGGGCTCCACCGGCCAGCCCAAGGGGGTGGCGGTGACCCACCGTGCCGTGGTCCGCCTGGTGCGCGAGAGCACCTTCGCCCGGCTCGGTCCCGGTGAGTGCCTCCTCCAGTTCGCCCCCCTCTCCTTCGACGCCTCGACCCTGGAGATCTGGGGCGCCCTGCTGCACGGTGGACGGCTGGCGTTCCCACCCGAGGGGCGTGCTTCCCTGGAGACGCTGGGGAGAGCCGTCGAGCGGCACGGGGTCTCCCTCCTCTGGCTGACCGCCGGGCTGTTCCACCAGATGACCGATCCGGCGTCGGGGCTGGCCGGGGGCAGCCCGCTCGCCAGCCTGCGTGGGGTGCGCCAGCTTCTGGCCGGAGGAGACGTGCTCTCTCCCGCGCACGTGCGGCGGGCTCTGGAGGTGCTACCGGGGCTGACCCTGGTGAACGGCTACGGTCCGACCGAAAACACCACCTTCACCTGCTGTCATGCGATGAACGATCCCGGAGAGGTGAGCGAGCCCGTGCCCATCGGACGGCCGATCGGACGCACTCGCGTTCATCTGCTCGATGCGGGCCTGGAGCAGGTGCCCGCCGGTGTGCCGGGCGAGTTGTGGACCGGCGGAGATGGCCTGGCGCGGGGTTACGTGGGCCGGCCGGACCTGACCGCCGAGCGGTTCGTTCCGGATCCGTTCGGCGGCCTTCCCGGTGAGCGCTTGTACCGCACCGGAGACCTGGCGCGCTTCCGTGCCGATGGGCTCCTCGAGTTCCTCGGCAGGATCGACCGCCAGCTGAAGATCCGCGGCTTCCGCATCGAGCCGGGAGAGATCGAGGAGTCGTTGCGCCGCCACCCGGACGTGGCCGAGGCCGTGGTGTCGATCCGCCAGGAGACCTCTGGCGACAAGCGGCTGGTGGCGTACGTGCAGCCGCGCTCCGGCGCGCCGATCGATGAGGCCGAGCTGCGCGCCTTCCTGCGCGGCTCGCTGCCGGACTTCATGGTGCCCGCCTCTCTGGGGCAGGTGGAGTCGTTCCCTCTCGATCCCAATGGCAAGGTGGACCGCCGGGCGCTGGAACGGCTGGAGCTGGCGCCGCCGCAGAACCCGGGGGAGGAGATCGCGGCGTCCCCTCTCGATCCGATGGAGGAGCTGCTGGCCGGGATCTGGAGTGAGGTGCTCCGCCGCGACCGCGTCGGCCGGAACGACGACTTCTTCGCCCTGGGCGGCCACTCCCTGCTGGCGACCCAGGTCGTGTCACGGGTGCGCCAGACCTTCCGCGTCGAGCTGCCGCTCCAGCGGCTGTTCGAGGCTCCCACCATCGCCGAGCTGGCGACCGCGGTCCACGAGGCCGCGCGCGATGCGGGCGCTCCAGAGGCCCCTCCCATCGTTCCGGTACCACGCGGCGGCGACCTGCCTCTCTCGTTCGCCCAGCAGCGTCTCTGGTTCCTGGACAGCTTCGAGCCCGGTAGCGCGACCTACAACATCCCCGCCGCCGTGCGCTTGCGTGGCCGCCTGGAACCGATCTGGCTGGAGGCTGCCTGCCGTGAGGTGGTCCGCCGGCACGAGGCGCTGCGCACCCGCTTCGCCTTGCGCGCCGGCGGGCCGGTGCAGGTGGTGGAGCCCGAGCCCCGCCTGACTCTCCCCCGGGTGGACCTCGCGGCGCTGCCCGCCACGGAGCGTGCGGCCGAGGCCCGGCGATTGGCGGCGGCGGAGGCCGCGCGGCCGTTCGATCTGGAGTCGGGGCCCCTGCTGCGCACCACCCTGGTGAGTCTGGGAGACGAGGAGCAATTGGCTCTGGTGACCCTCCACCACATCGTGTCCGACGGCTGGTCGATGGGGCTCTTTCTCGGAGAGTTGGCGACCCTGTACGGCGTGCTCTCGCGCGGCGAGGCGTCGCCTCTGCCGGAGCTGCCGGTGCAGTACGCGGACTTCGCGGTCTGGCAGCGGGGCTGGCTCGCGGGCGAGGTTCTGGAGGCCGAGCTCGCCTACTGGCGGCGGCAGCTCGCCGGCGCGCCGGGCCACCTGGAGCTCCCCACCGACCGGCCGCGACCGGCGGTGCAGACCTATCGCGGCCACCGGTTTGCGGTGAACCTGCCCAAAGGGTTGACGGAGGCGCTCACCGCGCTCGGACGGCGTGAGGGCGCGACCCTCTTCATGGTTCTCCTGGCCGGCTTTCAGACCCTGCTCGGCCGCCTCGCCCGTCAGGACGACGTGGTGGTGGGCACTCCCATCGCCGGGCGCAACCGCCGTGAGATCGAAGGGCTCGTCGGTTTCTTCGTCAATACCCTGGTTCTGCGCACCGGGCTCGATGGAGACCTCGGCCTGCGTGAGCTTCTGGAACGGGCGCGTCGCGTCTCCATGGAGGGCTACACCCACCAGGACGTCCCGTTCGAACGGCTGGTGGAGGAGCTTCACCCGGAACGCGACCTGAGCTTCCATCCGGTCTTCCAGGTGATGCTCGCCCTGCAGAACCCGCCGCGCGCCTCCTTCGCGCTCCCCGGCCTGACCATGGAGCCCCTGCCCTCCGAGGGGGCGACCGCCAAGTTCGACCTGACTCTGTCGCTGCAGGAGGGCGAGAGCGGTCTGCGCGGCTCGCTCGAGTACAACTCCGACCTGTTCGACGCGG
>WUUC01100568.1_pt1 | contig 12482 bp, 12 predicted proteins | sample 6278441 | NCBI WGS metagenome assembly WUUC01 (sample SAMN13675441, study PRJNA597444) | soil metagenome | isolation source: soil | place: USA: Washington | collected 2017-10 | reverse complement strand
CATGATGTTGTCCTCCTCAAAATGATTCAATCTGCAATCAATCTGCAATCTGCAATCTGCAATCTGCAATTTCAGAGTTCCATTTACACTTCCGCGTACTCCGCGTCCACGACGTTGGCGTCCTTCCCGGTCGAACGCTGCGAAGGCTGCGAACCCCCGGACGTTCGCGAACCCTGGCCCTCTTGCGCGGCCTTGTAGAGCAGCTCGGCCACCGCGTGCGACGCCCGCTGCAGGTCCTCAGTGGTCTTCCGAATCGCCGCGACGTCGTCGCCCTGCGCCGCCTGCCGCGCCGCCGCGACCGCCGCGTCGACGCGCGACAACTCGCCAACCGGCAGCTTCTCGCGGCTCTCGTTGACCGTCTTCTCCACCTGGTACGCCAGGGCGTCGGCCTGGTTCCGTGCGTCCACGAGCTCGCGCCGCCCCTGATCGTCGGCCGCGTGGCTCTGCGCATCCTTCACCATGCGATCGACCTCGTCTGTCGTCAGGCCGCTCGAGCCGCTGATGGTGATGCGCTGCTCCTTGCCGGTCGCCATGTCCTTCGCCGACACGTTCACGATGCCGTTGGCGTCGATGTCGAACGACACCTCGATCTGCGGCAGACCGCGTGGAGCCGGCGGCAGCCCCACGAGGTGGAAGCGGCCAAGCGTCCGGTTGTCGCGGGCGAACTGACGCTCGCCCTGCAGCACGTGCACTTCGACGCTCGTCTGGTTGTCGGTGGCCGTCGAGAACAGCTCGCTCTTCCGCGTCGGGATCGTCGTGTTCCGCGGGATGAGCGTCGTCATGACGCCGCCGAGCGTCTCGACGCCGAGCGACAGCGGCGTGACGTCGAGCAGCAGCACGTCCTTCACTTCGCCCGCGAGCACGCCGCCCTGCACCGCCGCGCCGACGGCGACCACCTCGTCGGGATTGACGCCCTTGTGCGGCTCCTTGCCGAAGAACTCGCGCACGAGCTGCTGCACTTTCGGCATGCGCGTGGATCCACCCACGAGCACCACCTCGTCGATCTTCCGCGGATCGACGCCGGCGTCCGCAAGCGCCTGCGTCACCGGCCCCATCGTGCGCTGCAGCAGATCGTCGACGAGCTGTTCGAGCTTCGCCCGCGTGAGCTTGATCTGCAGATGCTTCGGCCCGCTCTGGTCCGCCGTGATGAACGGCAGGTTGATTTCCGTCTCCATGACGGTGGAAAGCTCGATCTTGGCTTTCTCGGCGCCTTCCTTGAGGCGCTGGAGGGCCATTCGATCCTTGCTGACGTCGATCCCTTCGGCCTTCCTGAATTCAGCCGCGAGCCACTCGACGATGCGGTCGTCCAGATCGTCGCCGCCCAGGTGTGTGTCGCCGTTGGTGGCCTTCACTTCGACAACGCCCTCGCCGACCTCGAGGACGGAGATGTCGAAGGTGCCGCCGCCGAAGTCGTAGACGGCAATCGTCTCGTCTTTTTTCTTGTCGAGGCCGTACGCGAGCGCGGCCGCCGTCGGCTCGTTGATGATGCGAAGCACCTCGAGACCGGCGATTTTCCCGGCGTCTTTCGTCGCTTGCCGTTGTGCGTCGTTGAAATATGCCGGCACGGTGATGACTGCGTTGGTGATTTTCTCGCCGAGGTAGTCCTCGGCCGCCTGCTTCAGCTTCTGCAGGACGATCGCCGAGATCTCGGGTGGCGAGTACTTGCGCTGGCGCGCTTCCACCCACGCATCGCCGTTCGTTGCCCGCGCCACCTTGTAGGGCACGCGCGAGGCTTCGGACGAGACCTCGTCGAACTTGCGGCCCGTGAACCGCTTGATCGAGAACACGGTGTTTTCGGGATTGGTGACCGCCTGACGCTTCGCCACCTGGCCGACCAGCCGTTCGCCGTCTTTCGCAAACGCCACAACGGACGGCGTGGTTCGCGCGCCTTCCTGATTCACGATGACGGTCGGCTGCCCGCCCTCCATGACGGCCACCACGGAGTTCGTCGTGCCGAGGTCGATGCCGATGACTTTGCCGGTTGCTGTGTGCGCCATAGATTTCGTACCCCGTCGCTGAGACTTGAATCGAGTATACGCACGATATGAGTGCCTGTCAAGCATGTTACGTGCGTTACATACGCTCATGTTTGAGAGGCGGCCAAGGCTCGTCCGTAATACCCGCTTTCCCGTCCCTCCCGCCCTCATGCCGTTCCTTGGCCCGCCCTCCTGCGCTTCGGGCCGTCGCTGTGCCATCATTCAGCAATGCGCTCCCGCATACAGTCGGTCGTGCTCCCTTCCGAAGCCGGCGAGTTTGCCGACGAGTTGCGGCGCATCTTTCTCGATCTCGGGCGTACCGGCGGCGGCGCGCTGACGGGCGAATGTTCGCCTCCGCTCGACGTCTTCGAGACCGACGAGGCGATCGAGATCTGGATGGACGTGCCGGGGATTGAACCCGATGCGATTCGCGTGGTGATCCGGGGCAACGCGGTCCTGATTGCCGGAGAGAAGGTGCCGAGGCGCAGCCGCGGCGATTCGAGCTTTCACCTTGTAGAACGCGGCTTCGGCCGGTTCGCTCGCCTCGTGCGGCTTTCAACCGCGTGCGACACCGGCCGCGCGGGCGCGCGGATCGAGGACGGCGAGCTGCGCGTCAGCCTGCCGAAAATCGCCGACCGCCGCGGCGCGCGGGTCGACGTGCCGGTGAAGGGCGCACACCCGCCCCACGACGCCTCGTAGATGCGGATCCTCTTCATCGGAGATATCGTCGGCCGCCCAGGCCGTGAGCTCGTGCGGCGCGGTCTCACGCCGCTCGTTGAACACCACCGCATCGATCTGGTGATCGCCAACGCGGAGAATGCCGCCGCCGGCTTCGGCATCACCCGGGAGATTGGCGACCAGCTCCTCGAGTGGGGCGTGGATGTCATGACCTCGGGCAATCACATCTGGGACAAGCGGGAGGCGATCGATTACATCGGCGCGGAGCCGCGGCTCCTCCGGCCGGCGAATTTCCCTGCTGGCGTGCCGGGCAACGGCAGCTACCTTGCCCGAACGAAAGACGGCCAGAGCGTCGGCGTGCTCAACGTGATGGGCCGTGTGTTCATGCTGAACATCGACGATCCGTTCGCGGTCGTCCGCCGCGAGCTCGACGCGATCGGTCAGCGGACGCGGGTCGTGTTCGTCGACTTTCATGCCGAGGCGACCTCCGAGAAAGTCGCCATGGGCTGGTATCTCGACGGCCTGGTGACGGCCGTTGTCGGCACGCACACGCATGTTCAGACCGCCGACGAGCGCATTCTTCCGAAGGGGACGGCGTACCTGACGGACGTCGGCATGACGGGGCCTCACGATTCGATCATCGGCGTGGAAATCCAGCCGGCGCTCGGACGGTTCCTGAATGCGATGCCGGCCAAATTCGAGACCGCCACCGGCAATCCGCGGCTGAACGCCGTCATCGTGGATGCGGACCCGCGGACCGGGCGCGCCACCGACATCGAACGACTGAGCTACAGCCACGAGGAGATCGACGAGCTCGCGCGCCATGAAAAATCTGTTCGATCTTCCGTTTGAAGAGGAACCGCCCGACGCCGAACCGGAGGGACGCGGGAACCCGTCCGCGGCAGACACACGGCTACCGCTCGGCGGCTCCCGCCTATCGACTACCGATTCCCGACTCCCGACGACCGACTCGCAACTGCCGACTGCCGACTCCCCACTCCCGACTACGGACTCCCGACTCCCGTCGCGGTCCATCCTCTCCGTCACCGAGCTCACGGTTCGGCTCCGCGATTTGCTCGAGTCGCAGTTTTTCGAAGTGTGGGTAGAGGGCGAGCTCTCGAACTGCCGGCTCTGGAACACCGGTCATCTTTACTTCACGCTGAAGGATTCCTCGTCGCAGGTTCGCGGCGTGATTTTTCGATCGGCGCTCCGCTACCTGAAATTCAAGCCCGGCGACGGGCTGCACGTGGTCGCGCGCGGGCGTCTGTCGGTGTACGAGCCGAAGGGCGAATATCAGCTCGTCTGCGAACATCTCGAGCCACACGGCCTGGGCGGCTTGCAGCTCGCCTTCGATCAGCTGAAGAAGCGGTTGCAGGACGAGGGCCTGTTCGACACCGCCCGCAAGCGGCCTCTGCCCGCCTTGCCGCGGAAGATCGGCGTGGTCACGTCGCTCGACGGCGCGGCGATCCGCGACATCATCAAGGTGCTGCGCCGGCGATACGCGAACGTGCAGATGGTGATTCGTCCCGCGCGCGTGCAGGGCGAGGGCGCGGCGATCGAGATCGCGCAGGGCGTCAGGATGGTTACCCGCGTTCCCGGCGTGGACGTCGTGATCGTCGCCCGCGGCGGCGGCTCGATCGAGGATCTGTGGGCCTTCAACGAGGAGATCGTCGCGCGTGCGATCTCGCGCTGTCCGGTGCCGGTAATCTCGGCGATCGGGCATGAATCGGACGTGACCATCGCGGATTTCGCCGCGGACGTGCGGGCGCCGACGCCGTCGGCGGCGGCGGAAATCGTCGTCTCGGCGAAGAACGAGTTCTGCGCGCGCATCGACCGGCTGCGCGATCGGGTGGCTGCGGCGGCGCGCGGCCGCGTCCAGCGCGCCAGCCGTCGCGTGCACCAGCTCGCCGGCCGCCCTGCGCTCGCCGGCTTTCCAGGCCGTCTCGCGATGCGCGGGCGCCACGTGGGCGAGCTGACCCATGCGCTCGGCCGCGCGACGCACGGCGCGCTCGCACGGCGCGAACGGAGTCTGCAGGTGCTCCGCCGCCAGCTCGAGACCTGCGATCTGGGGCGGCGCCTCGCGTCGGTGCGCACGCGCCTGGTGAGCGCTGAGGGCCGCATGACCGGCGCGATCGCGCACCGCCGGCACCAAGCCGATGCACAGCTGCGCGACTGCGCGGGGCGGCTCGAGAGCCTCAGTCCGCTCGGCGTCCTCGCGCGCGGCTACGCCGTGTGCTGGAACGCGGATCGGACCGCGGTGGTGCGCGACGCCGGGTCGGTCGCGGCGGGCGGTCGGGTGACGGTCACGCTGGCGAAGGGCGAGATCGAGTGCGATGTTCTGAACACAAAGGGCACAAAGGGTACAAAGAGCACGAAGGAATAGAATTTCCCAGCCATGAGCGACACGTCCATCAAGGACTTCGAGGCGGCCATCGCCGAGCTCGAGGCGATCGTGAAGAAGCTCGAGGAGGGCGACCTGCCGCTCGAACAGTCGCTCGCCTTGTACGAGCGTGGCGTGCAGCTGTCGCGCTTCTGCCACGCGCGCCTGGAAGACGCCGAGCGCCGGATTGAGATTCTCAGCGAGCGCGGCGAGCTGCGGCCCGCTCCCGCCTCGATCGCGGCGGATGACACCGACCGCTGAATCGCTGCGCGCGTTTGCGGACGGCGCGCGTGCCCGCGTGGACGAAGCGCTCGAACGGTATCTGCCGAAGCCGCCGCTCTGCCCGGCGCTCTTGAGCGAGGCGATGCGCTACAGCGTCTTTGCCGGCGGGAAGCGGCTGCGCCCGTTGCTGGTGCTCGCAGCCGCAGACGCGGTTGGAAAATGGGGGCGGGTAGATGACTCGGCCTCTCCGAAACATGTACCCGACCCGGCTTCTCTCGCGCTCCCGGCGGCCTGCGCCGTCGAGCTCATTCACACCTACTCCCTCATTCACGACGACCTGCCCGCGATGGACAACGATACGCTGCGTCGCGGCCGGCCGACACTGCACGTCGTTTACGGCGATGCCGTCGCCGTTCTCGCCGGCGATGCGCTGCAGGCCGAAGCGTTCGCGCTGCTCGGTCGCGAGCCGGCCAGCGACCATCCGGCTATCGCCGAGCGGCGGCTGCATGTCGTGGCGCGCATCGCCGGAGCGGCCGGCGCCGTCGGGATGGTGGGCGGTCAGACGGTCGATGTCCAGGCAGCCGGTCAGGTTGCGGGCCAACAGATCATGCTCGATGCCGAGGGGCTGCGCGCGATGCATCTGATGAAAACCGGCGCGCTCATCCGGGCCTCCGCCGCAAGCGGAGCGATCATGGGCGGCGCGGACGGCCCCCTCGTCGGCGCCGTCGATGAATGGGGCGTGCAGGTGGGTCTCGCGTTTCAGATCGTGGACGACATTTTGGACGTGGAAGGCGACGCCCGCGATCTGGGGAAGACCGCCGGCAAGGACGCCGCCGGCGACAAGCCCACCTATCCGGCGCTCTTCGGCCTCGATCGTTCGCGCGTCATGGCGGCGGAATGCGCCGGCCGCGCCCGCGAGATCCTTGCACGCGCCGGTCTTGCCGGCAGCTGGCTGCCCCAGATTGCCGAGTGGGTGCTGACGAGAAAGAGCTGATGGAGCGTATCCCGTGAATCAGCACTGTCCGACACGACGTACAACGCAGAGGCCGCAGACCGCGCGGAGTTTTCCCAACGATTCTCTGCGTGCTCAGCGTGCTCTGCGTTAATCGTCGTTGTTCGCACCGTGTACTGAATCAGCAAGACGGGGCATTAATGCCTAAACAGCGCCTCGACGTGCTGCTGGTGGATCGGGGGCTCGCACCCTCGCGCGAACGGGCGCGCGCGCTGATCCTCGCCGGACAGGTGCGCGTGGACGGCCAGATCGTCTCAAAGGCGGGCACGCCCGTCGCCGCGGGCGCCGCTATCGCGCTCGCGGCTTCGGACCACCCTTATGTCGGACGCGGCGGTGTGAAGCTCGCGCACGCGCTCGACGCATTCGGCGTCGATCCCGCGCGCCGCCGCGCCCTCGACGTGGGCGCGTCGACCGGCGGCTTCACCGACGTCCTCCTGCAGCGCGGCGCCGCCTCCGTGATCGCGCTCGACGTCGGCCACGCCCAGCTCGATTGGCGGCTGCGCAACGATCCGCGGGTGATCGTGCGGGAAGGTGTGAATGCGCGCGGGCTCACCGCCGACGATGTGCCGCATGCGGTCGACCTCGTCACCATCGATGTCGCGTTCATCTCGCTCCGGCACATCTTTCCTGCTCTGCCCCCGTTTCTGTCGCCGGACGCGGACGTCGTCGCGCTCGTGAAGCCCCAATTCGAAGCGGGACGGGAGGAAGTGGGACGAGGCGGGCTCGTGACCGATCCCGCGGTCCACGATGCGGTCATCGCACGCGTCACCGACCATGCGGCGTCGGCTGGCTTCGCGCGCGCCGGGATGACACCGTCGCCTATCACCGGCGCTACCGGAAACCGCGAGTTCTTCCTGCATCTCGTGCGTGGGACCCGCGGCTAGTGGGCCTTGACAAACGAGTACTATCAATACGACGTACACCGCAGAGGCCGCAGAACACGCCGAGAGTCCTTTTCAAGTGTTCTCTGCGCGCTCGGCGCGTAGTGTGGTTGATCGTTCGTGGCGCCTGCCAGTCCTGATTCAGCCTACGTCCATATCGTGACGGCACGTTTCGCGCGTGCGATCCGCTCACGGAGGTCCGCCTTTAGGCGACCTACGCGCCTACGCTACGATTACAGCCCTGATGACCGCACCCCCCAATTCCTCGCGCATCACGCGCGTCGGCATCGTCGCCAAGGCTCACCTCCACGCCGCGAAAACGCATCTGTCCGATATCGCCGACTGGCTCGCCGCGCGGGGCGTGGACGCGGTCTTCGATCCGGCGACCGCGGCCCTGCTGCCGCCGAACGCGCCGCGGCACACGATGGAAAAACCGGCGATCGCCCGCGAGGCAGGCATGGTGCTGGTGCTCGGCGGCGACGGAACGCTCCTCAGCATGGCCGACTGCATCGGCGAGGCGGGCACGCGGATTCCCATCCTCGGCGTGAACTTCGGCAGCCTCGGCTTCCTCACCGAGGTGACGCTCCCGGAGCTTTATCCGTCGCTCGAGGCGGCGCTCACCGCGCTGGCGCCCATCGAAGAGCGCCTGATGCTGCAGTCCTCGACGGCGCGGGAGGGCAAGACGTTCGCGCGCCACATCGCGTTGAACGACGTCGTCATCACCAAGGCCGCACGCTCGCGCATGATCGACCTGTCCGTCATGGTCGGCGACGAATTCGTGACGCGCGTGAAAGCGGACGGCCTCATCATCGCGACGCCGACGGGCTCGACGGCCTACAACCTCGCCGCGGGCGGCCCGATTGTGCAGCCGAACGTCGATGCGCTCGTCGTCACGCCCATAGCGCCACACACGCTCACGAACCGGCCCATCGTCATCCCCGCGACGTCTGCCGTGCGCGTGCAGCCAAACATGGACGAGCGCGACGAGGTGTTCGCCACCTTCGACGGCCAGGCCGGTTTTCAGGTTCAGGCGGGAGATGAAATCGTCGTGCGGCGCGCCGACGCGCCGCTGCGGTTGATCAGACCGTCCACGCGCAGCTATTTCGAGGTGCTGCGGACGAAGTTGAAATGGGGAGAAAGGTAAAGACTCCTTCTTCCTTCTTCCTTCTTCCTTTTTACTTTTTACTTTTCACTTTTCACTCCGTCCGACCGGCTCTGCGATCGCGGAAATACTGCACCTGCCACCGTTGCACGTTGCGGTTGTGCTCGGCGAGGGTGCGGGCGAACTCGTGCGAGCCGTCGTTGCGGCTCACGAAGTACAGGAAATCCGCATCGGCGGGCTGCGCCGCCGCCTCGAGCGAACCTTTACCCGGCGCGGCAATCGGTCCGGGCGGAAGTCCGGGATACCGGTAGGTGTTGTACGGTGAATCGAACGACAGATCGTCTCGGCGCAGGTTGCCGGTGTACCGGCCCGCAAGCTGCAGCGCGTAAATCACCGTCGGATCGCATTGCAGTCCCATGCCGATCTTCAGACGGTTCGAATAGACCGCTGCGACGAGCGGCCGCTCCTCGGGCTTCGCGGTTTCCTTTTCAACGAGCGACGCGAGCGTGACGAGCTGCCGAACGTTGAGGCCGCGCGCCTCCGCGGCCTTGCGGATCTCGGGTGTGAGCACCTCGCGAAAGCGGCCGACCATCACGCGAACCAGCCGCGGCGCGTCCGTCTGGCGCGGAACGTTGTAGGTGTCCGGGAACAGATATCCCTCGAGGTGCGACGCCGCAGGATCAACGTCTTTCACCAGCTGGAGCAGCGATGGGTCCCGCGCCGCCTCGACGAAGGTCGATGCCGGCCCGAAGCCGGCGACCTCGAAGACGCCGGCCATCTCGGCCACCGTGAGGCCCTCGCGGAAGGTGACGGCTGTCACCGCGACCTCCCCGCGCGCGATTTTCGCCAGCACGTCGACCGGCGTCATCGGGCTGTCGAAGCGATACTCGCCGGCGCGCAGCCGGCGCGCATCGCCGCTCAACCATAGCGCGGCGCGGTAGGTCAGCCTGTCGCGGACGAGGCCGGCCGCGATCAAACGATCGCCGATCGTCGCAGGCCCGACGCCCTGGGGGATCTCCACGAACTGATCGGGCGCGGAATAGCCGCGATACGGCTCGTGGACGCGACGATACAGCCAGCCGGCCGTCGCGGCCCCCGCGGCGAGCACCAGGACGAACGCGATCAGGAGAATTTTTCTCATCGGTCTGCTTGTGGGCGACGGTCCAGATAGTCCTGCAGAATCACGGCTGCGGCGGCGGCGTCGAGCCGCGCCTTGCGCTTGCGCCAATCGGTTTCCCTACGCGCAAGCCGGCTCTCGGCCTCGCGGCTCGAAAGCCGCTCATCTTCTACGACGATCGGAATGGCCGTTCGCCCGCTCAGCGACTTGACGAACGCCTCGACGTGCGGCGTGGCTTCGTTCGCCGAGCCGTCGAGGCGCGACGGCATGCCGACGACAATCGTGCCGAGCCCGTCTTCCTCTCCCGACAGACGCTCGACTTCCTGCAGGACGCGGCGCACACCGTCATGCGCGCCGACCGTGAGGGTGGACAAGGGACGGGCCAGCGTCCCGCTCGGGTCGCTGATCGCCAGGCCAATGCGTTTGCGGCCGACGTCAATCCCCAGGACGCGCATGATCAGATGTTATAATTTTCGAGTCCCTTCACCCGCGTGAAGTCATTCCGCCTGAGCTCGACGGTCGCGTGTCTGCTGCTGGCGGCCGGTCCGATCGCGGCGCAGCAACCGGATCGCGCCGCGACCGAGGCGCTGGCACGCCGCGCCGCCGAGCGGCTCAAGGCACTCCACGCTGAAGCCGATCGCCTCGTGGCGCAGGAGCGCTCGCTCATCGGCGAGTTGCGTCGCCTCGAGCTGAACAGGCAGATCAAGTCCGAAGAGCTGAAGAAGATCGACGCCGAAGCGGCAACGCTCGCGGCAGAGCTCGCCCACACCGACGCGGAAGTCCGGCGTCTCGAAGCGCGCGATTTGGCGGAGCGGCCTGAGATGAGCGCGCGGATCGTCGAGCTGTACAAGCTTGGACAGGGACGTTACCTGAAGCTGCTCCTGTCGACCTCTGATTTGCGCCGCGTCGGTCAGGCGTCGCGCATGGTTGCCGCGCTCGCCAGGCGCGATCGAGATCGGTTCGCGGCGTATCAGCAGCGACTCGAGGAGCTGAAAAAAGCGCGCGCCGCTCTCGAAGATCGCAGCGCCCGGCTCGCGAAGCTCCGCGTCAGCGCTCAACGCGCGCAGGCCGACGCCGTCCGCTCAGTCCAGGCGCGAAACGCTTTGATCAAGGACATCGACGCGCGTCGCGATCTCACGGCACAACTCGCCGGCGAGCTGCAGGGCGCGCAGCAGAAGCTGCAGCTCACGTTGCGCACGCTGGCGGCCGGCGGTGCGCCCGCCGAGGCACCCACCCTGCCCTTTCGTCCGTTTCGGGGCGACCTCGACTGGCCCGTCGCTGGTACCGTGCGGCACGGGTTCGGCAGCGGAACGGCTCTGCGCGGAGCGGCCGCAAACGGCATCGAGGTCGCTGCAAGCGAGGGCGCTCAGGTGCGCGCGGTTCACCAAGGGCGGGTCGCTTTTGCGGGGCCTTTCACCGGCTTCGGCAACCTGGTCATCGTAGAGCATGCGCCGCAAACCTTCAGTCTTTACGGCAACCTGCTCGAGATTGCGGTCGCGCAGGGGGCCCCGATTTCCACTGGCCAGCCGCTCGGAACGGTCGGCGCGTCCGCCGGCGGCACGGCCGGCCTGTATTTCGAACTCCGCGTCGACGGTCGTCCGGTCGATCCTTTACAATGGCTCAAGGCGCGGTAGGGTGCCGGGATGCCGGGTGCTTGGTGCTTCGGGCTTGGTGCATCGAGCGGGTGCCGGTGCTGTGAGGGCGACGCCTTCAGTATCGCGTCAGCAATCGCTTCAGGATGGACCGGATCGGAAACAAGGAAAACAGACGCATGGCCGCGTCACTGACGTGCCATCGCAGCACGCTGCACCTGGCACCCTTCACCTTACATTTATTTATGTCAACCAGAACCCGCCGCATCGTCCTGTTGATTTCAGCGCCGGTCGTCGCGTTTGCCATCATTGGCGGGTTCCTCAGCCGCGTGATCGCACGTGAGGACACGTACCAGCACCTCAAGGTGTTCGACGATGTCGTTGAGCTCATCACGTCCAACTACGTCGAGAAGGTGGACGTGGACAAGGTCATGAGCGGCGCGATGCAGGGACTGGCCGACAGCCTGGACCCCGACAGCGCCCACCTCTCACCCGATCAGGTCAAACAGCTCGAAAGCGGAAACGCGGGTCCCTCGGGCGAGGTCGGCATCGACCTCACCCGGCAGTACTACTTGAGGATCATCGCTACCCGCGACGGCTCGCCGGCGGCGAAAGCCGGACTGCGCACCGGGGATTACGTTCGCGCGATCGGCGATCAGCCGACGCGTCAGATGTCGGTGTTCCAGGGCATGCGTGCGCTTCGCGGCGCGCCGGGCTCGAAGGTGTCGCTCACCATCATCCGCGGCAGCGCGAACGATCCGCACGTCGTCGAGCTCGTGCGCGAGCCGGCGCCGGGTACCGACGTGAGCAGCCGGGTCGCGCTTCCTGGCGTTGGTTACCTGCGCGTCGCGGCGATCGGCCCGCGGACGGTGGACCAGGCGAAGACGCAGCTGTCGGCGCTCGCCAAAGGCGGCGCGAAGACGATCATCGTGGACGTGCGCGGCACATCCGGCGGCTCACTCGAGGGCGGCCTTGCGCTCGCGCGGCTGTTCGTCGGAACCGGTACGCTGGCCGTGCGCGAGACCAAGGGCATGGAACGGGAAACGATCGCCGCGGGCGCGGGAGATGGATCGATCTCGCTCGCGACCACCTTGCTCGTGGACAACGGCACGTCGAGCGCAGCCGAGCTCTTCGCCGCGGCGCTCGCCGGCAACAACCGCGCCCAACTGATCGGCGAGCACACAATCGGCCGCGCGGCCGCGCAGAAGCTGGTGAAGCTCCCGGACGGCAGCGGTCTGTGGCTCACCACTACTCGCTACCTCACACCCGCGGGTGAGCCCCTCCACGAGAAGGGGCTCGCGCCCACCGTACCGATCGATCAGCCGGACGTCGAGTTCGGACAGCCGGCGCCCGCCAACGATCCGATTCTGGAAAAGGCGCTGGAGCTGGCGTCGCAGAAGGCAGCCGCCTAAGGGCCGACTCACCTGTTCTTTGATATACTGGTCGTTCGTTTAACGCCTGTATTTTCAAGATGTAGGCGCGTAGCTCAGAGGTTAGAGCGCCTGCTTGACACGCAGGAGGT
>WUUC01136281.1_pt1 | contig 12485 bp, 6 predicted proteins | sample 6278441 | NCBI WGS metagenome assembly WUUC01 (sample SAMN13675441, study PRJNA597444) | soil metagenome | isolation source: soil | place: USA: Washington | collected 2017-10 | reverse complement strand
TACAGATACGCTATCAGAACCAGTGTTAGCTACGTATACAATTTCTGTCTCTTCCTCTGTCACTGGATCATATCTATAACTAATCGCTATAGCTTCAGGTTCATTGCCTACATTGAGTCCAGAAATCTCATTCAATCCAGCTGTCTGATTTACAACTTCGTATAACGTTCTATCATGCAAAGTCTGCGCAAATACATCACTTGGTGATAGAGCAATTATAAGTACCAATACCATAATTCCCAATATTATCAGTGAAGCCCATATCTGGTGAATTTTGTCATTATTTGCACAATTTGGCACTTACATATATTGCTATTAGCAAACCACATAAACTTTGCTTCAAATATTGTCTGAAACCTAATAATCTGACGAAGTTTTGCTAATAGCTGCAATCTATAACAAATATGAGTAGGCGGCGTGCATGCGTCAGAATTGATTAAATCAGGAGTTAATGTTATCAGCATGAAGAGAAGAACCACCGTCCATAGGCGCTAAAAAAGCAGTAATAGAAAAATTCATAGTTAAAAACTGGAGACCGGTCTTTCCTTTACCTCCAGGGTTTAACGCCTTATTTTTTCAATCCGCAAATTTTGATGTTTTTTATGATTATCTTATCAGCCAAGATAGCCATTCCGTCATTTATTACTATCAAGCTGGTCATTCGTTAGGGTCGAAACATATAGTACGGTCTCTTGAGTAAGCCCATCCATGCTCTTCGCATTGGTCTCCTTTCAACAAGGCTATCGCCACATACGTCTGGCTAGTTCCATCAGTAAACGAAACATGCCAGAACAAAAATACCTTGAGACCAATATCGCTTGCTGTAAACGTGTCTTCCAAGCCATTAGGCGCGTTAATAACATGTGTTTGTAGGTATGCAAGTCTAGTATCTCTTGTATTCACTAGTTCTTTTTGTATGCGAAAGTCATCATCTCTGCATCTATCGTCGCTACAGACCGTTAAACTGGCACTTACTACATCTTTGAAAAAGCCGGAAAATTGTGGAACTATAAGCTGAAAGCGCTCACCAAACGATATTGTTCCCTGAGCAGGTCTGCTATAGTCTGCAGTCCTACCCTCACCTGACATAGGGTCGCCGTTTTCAAGCTGAAGTCTGGATGGTTTGCTATCTACCACAATGTATGCTGGAGGGACCCTCTGTTCTAACCCGTATGCTGTTGCCTCAGCTTGTTGTAAAGATAACATGGAGGAAGATGAATTAGCAGAAACAAGAACCAAAAACATCATAGTTGTTATGGTACTTACCAAGATAATTCTTGAAAGGGACATTCTTTCTTTGGTATTGGTAATTTTATTACCTTGCAACTGATTAGTTAGTTTCCAACTAGATACTTAAGAGTCTCTTCACATTCTCATCTGATATTCTTTAGAAGTTTCTCATTTAGTTCGTACTCTATGTTAGATAACATACGAGGCAAGTATCCCCTAATAGAGACCCCGCAGTTCAAAGAGCTTCTTTTGAGAAGAACGAGACTTTGATTTTGAGCTATGCCCATAAAATGGAGCCGACAATGGCTCGTGAATTTGCCAAAAAAATTTTCATAAAACAAGGTGGCGAGAGGATGTCAGAAAATTCAGTACCAACTACAATATGGCTAAAATGAATACATACGAGTAAGCCTAATATCAGCTCAATTGTTGTTGTGCTTAGAAAGTGTATATGGACTTTCTAAATTATTACCCCAAGTCTGGTGGAGGATCTATAAATTGATAACTGTGAACAAAGAAACCTCGATATGTCTCTTTAAGGGTCCAGCTACCGTCATCTTCAATAACAAATTCCTCGAATCCTGCTCTAGATGGGTCTGAGTCTAGAATGGCTACTTGTCTTGGAAAATTGTTGTCATATGTAAAAACTTGCATTGATTCAGAATTTCTATCAAACCTGTAGCCAAATGCAACCACCTGATGATTCTCGTTACCTATCTCTAGTAAATTGGTGGCTTTGATAAGACCCAGTGGCACTGGCATCCCATTATCAATATAATTTCGTAGTCTAAAAAATTCGTCTTCCTTAGTCCAGCGAGTAACTTCATCAGTGGATGCTAAGGTCCATCTGGGATAGTTAACTGCACGAGGAGCTGTAAAACTATCAAAAAGCCTTCCGTAAATATACTCCGCTAAAGGATGTTCGTCGGGTGGATGGGGTGGTCCATAGGTCGGAATTGGTCTATCTGCAAAGTAGTAATCGAGTGATGCATAAGCCATTCCGCCGCAGCGTCCCTTTGTTTTGATATCAAAGATTACGTTATTGACAAATGCATTAGAAAAATTAAAACCGTGTCTGTCTGGACGAAAGTCCGTTAGCCGTTCTATGACGTCCTCCACTGGAGAATCTAATCTCCACATATCTTCCCTTAGCCGGCCCCCAGTAACCGAATCTCTGGTTACTACTCTTCCACCTGACTCAGCTGGTATCAGCCCTGTCCAGGTTTTGTATCCATAGCCCCGGTCCGAATCCAAATTCCAATTCGTAAAGGCAATCGATTTTAACTCGGGTGATTCACCTGCATCATTTGCTATAGTAATCATCCAGGCTGATAGATCTGTAGCATTACCAATTCGTGTGCGTCTATCATGTAATCTACGAGTCTCCTCGGGGGAAGCAGAATTTGAATATGCTCTTAGGTTTTCCAGATTGAATGGCAAATTGGTAATAAATTCGTTGGGTGTAGTCGTAACAGCGCCAGGGTCATCCCCCGATGGATTAAAGTCAGGCATCGTACCTGGATTTTCTACATTTGGTAGAGGACAAATCAAATGACTTCTAGCTGAAGTAGATTGCTTTGGATACTGAAAGGGCTCTAATCTACATTGAAAGGTAGTGGTCAGATTTCGACCATGACTCGAGTTTATATCTGTTGGATCTGGAAATATAAATCCAGCCAACGACAATGCCGAACGGGCTGTTTGATATATCTCATATATGATAAGCTGTATCCCATACAAAACAGCCAACAAAATCGAAATAGGTAAAGATTCGAGTGCAGTTAGCAAAAAGTCAATGAACCTTCTCAAAGTATCAAAAGCCCAAGCAAAAAACTCTCCTAGATACGCAAAGAATCTTCCAACGTTATTGAAGAAATTTTCATAGCATTCACGCGAGCGGGCAGTTGTACCAAACGACAGAATATCTCCTAGTGAACACGCCCCTGTTCCAGCAAATGAAGGCGGAGATGGAGGCGGACGGCTGGTTATTCTTCTCCAAGCCTCTGCCAGAACATCTGCTACATCTGAAAATGGTTCTTCTGGAGGATTCACATTCATGTCTCTCATAATCTGCAAAACCTCATAGAATATTCTATAAGTTTCGTCAATCTGCTCACGTTTTAGAAATCCGCGCTCCTCACGTGGTGTAGATGCATCATTGTGGATCAGCCTTGGATGCTCCACATTCCAATAAGTGTTAAGAAGTGCTTGATAGATCAGATCGCCAATCTCTCGTGGGAGTGTTTCTGGCAGGGCTAGTTTTTCTAACAGAATTGAATTTATGTTTTTATGATAGCGCTCATCAAAAATTTTACAATCCATAAAATTCTCCACAGTCACATGACGCTGTACATGCATACGATAGGGGCCTCCAACTATTTGGTTTACAAAGGCATGACCGATGAGATCAGTTGCTATATGAGATAAGTAACCATAAGCATACGCGCGTTGCTGAGGAGTTGCAGCAAATGAGACGAGGTTTCGGCCAAAGTCTCCAGTATTTCTATAATGAAGCATGTCAAACCAATACCATTTTCTCACAGGCTCATTATTCTGCAAAGGTGGCGTAAAAAATCGTTCGAAAAACGAGGAGCTTAGTCTGGGAACCGAGGCGGCTTCTGCCAACAAGTCAGCTCCCTCTAGCACGCCTGCAAACAAACCTGTGGATATCGCTGTTTTGAATAGGTTGACTGTTTCATCTAGCCTTTCAAGAACCATCCGTATCAACCTGGCCGTATCGGGCCTATCAGCTAATCCTCCAACTACCGTGTCTAATGGTATATCTGTAGTTATGGCTCGATTAATGTCTCTGATAGGTTGGGTAACTCGATTATATTGATCAATTACATCTTTTATGTTCCTGTAAAGTCGATAAGCTTTGTTGAACTCCTCATAATCAGGGGCAAAAAACAATAGGTCTGGGCCTATTGCACCAATCATTGCTATTCCTTTATTTTCCTCTAGAATATTTCCAGCGTCACGAGCCGCTGCTGCAGATGCATCAGCTTTAAGACGGGCAACTGCATCCGACAAAACGATATGATGGATTCCATATTTTGGCATTGATTACAAACAGACTCCCATTATTTATTGGGGCGTATCGGCGGAGAAAAATTGAACCCAACCTGTCTGTCTTTTCAGTTCTTTTAAATCTAATTCGGTTAGTGTTATTAAAGGAGCAAGACTCATAGTAGATACCGCTGCTGTCATGGACGCGCCCTCAGGTCCAATAAGACTGTTTGACATACCGCAAAGCAAGGGAGCACAAGGTATGTCGTGAGCTGAATTGTTAGAGTTTTGGTGCCTAATTTGCAAATATGGGTTGGGTGGTAATGAGGGCTTTAACTCATTGCCGGAATTGGGGTTGTTTCCCTCTTCTTTGGACAATTTCTTATCGACGTGAATTGAAGACCACTATTAAAGTCTTGTGGCGTCACATTTGTAGTTAGTTAACCGCATACATATCGAAAGTGTACAGGAATCACTTCCTTTCATATTATATAACAATAGCAAGAGTCCAAAAGTGGTCACATTCTAACCAAAATTCATCTGCACATGTCGAAATATTCGCATCTAGGTTCATAGGAGAACGAGAATGTACAAGCCTGAAAAATATATAAAAATATTCAACGATTTCCTCCAGTAAACTGAGTGTATGCTAGCTGCCTTTGTTCAGAAGGTCCTATAATGATAGAACGAAAGGGCGTTACTAATGGATCAAGGATAGGATCATGGCAAATACCTACAACTGCGCCACCGCCTGGGTAGCGGGTCCTCCAAGAAAATGTAATCTCTTGGGATTCACTAGGTTGTAGGGTTAAGATCCTTCTGCCCACACGTTCCAAGCTAGACAAGTGCTTGTCACATCCAAAATCTGTATTGAATGCCTCAATGTAACATGTCCAAGCAGGAAAATTTCCCAAATTAGTTACTTTGAATGTTTCTTGTTGCTGGTCACCCTCATACAAATCCCTCTGTATGATAGTGATCTCGCTGTCCATACAAGGGGCAACAATACCAGAGAAGGGTGAAGGCTGTGGATAATCTATCTTGAGGTAGGGATAAGGTAACTCCGCTTTAGCATCCTCTTTTTTCTCTTGTACTTTGTTATCGTTTCTTGCCATGTCCTTTTTGTCGGGCTGTCTCGATTAGATATAAGTTTATTGCCTTACATTAAAATGAAGTCTGGCATATCATCATTATCAAGATGATGCTGTTCAAGATAGCTATAAACTAAACATATCATATGTTCTAGTGGATATGCTAGATTTTGCAATTATTTAGGGAAGCGAAATCTAATCTATCTTTATTTGCCTAAATGCACGCCTACGATATTATCGCATCTCTTGGCCCGCATTTAGGAAAGTATTACGCTCTCCAGGAGTATTAATAGTCATTTTAAAAGATCTTCTGCCAGATTCCCTGTCTATGTTGTGTAGTGAATTAGTGACAACTCGTAGATACTAATTCTGAGCGCCTGAGAGAAAGTTATAGAGGACATCACCTCTCTATCACCTCTGTGTAATTTCATCCCAGACGTCCTCGTAGGTTTTATCACCATGTGCGTTAGGTCTGAGAGAGGAGTAATATTATTATCGTTATAACTGGCTGGCATTGAGTGGAGAGAAATGGGAGGCACTCTAGTTCAGAAGGCGCCGCTTCCTCCATTAAAAACAGAGATAGAAAAATTCGTAGTTGAAAACCAAAGACCGGTCGTTCATTTATGTCTCGAGTTATGAGCCCCATTTTTTCAATTAGCAATGTGTAACCTTTATCCATCACACTATCTTGACAGTAGAGAGATAGATGCTCTGCAATCATCTCTCATACTTGTTTTAGTACTTCTATGCTCCCCTTTACCATACTTTTCTAAATCCGGAGTACTCACGAAGTGGAGTTAGCAGATATAGCAGCTAACCCAAACCCAATTCAGGCAAGAGGTTAAGATTAGCTGGCACGTTACTCTTATCGACTTCTGGGGCAATGTTATTTGCCAATTCTCCCAGATTCGTTGAGCCCACTCCACTGTTTATGTTTGTATTTATAGCCACACATATGTCACTAAGATCACTGCCGCTGACAGTACTGCCGCCCTTCGGGTACATCACTGCCCAACCTGTGCCTCCGCTAGTGTCACCGCCCTTATAAAGCCATCTTTTGTTGGTTGTTACTTCCCAACCCATTTTATTAATGTCTTCCCACTCTGCTAATTCCTCACCTGGAGTACTCGCATTCTCGTATTTGCGTTTCAAGAACCTCATCACCCGGATCATATTTTGCGCAGAGGCCATGAAGCCACCAGAAGCTAGCCCAACTGTACTATTTTCGAAGGGGTTGGACAAGAGGTTTCCCCTGCTATCAATTCTATATCCTACAGCATCACGTGAATCCGGAGTTTCACTTTTCGCATGGATAGAGTTGTGCAGTCCTGGACTGATAAGCCCCAGATAGTCATTCTCAATATACTGACTGTATGACTTGTTAGACATTCTCGGTACGAGGAATGTCCACAAGCCAAATCCATGATTGGAGTAACTATATGTTTTGCCGGGTTCGTCTAATAGCGGTCGAGTACGCAAAAAATGCTTATGGATGTGTTCATAAGTAAATGGATCCGCTTCAGGAAACATTCTCCTCGCACCCGGTTCATCTCCGCCACCACTGAAGCCAGAACGATGGTCCAGCAGGTTCTGAATCGTAATCTTACGATACCACTCCATCCATTTAGAAGAGTCAAAGTTGTCATCATTAGCAAAGTTCTCGATTCCCATTTTGATGTCTTCATCAAAGTTATTACCGAATAAACCCATTGGCCCATATAATGTCTGACTTTCTGGTTTAATTCCCTTAGAGTCCATCAATTGGCAACCTGCGGGGCCAGTAATCAGCGCTTTCGTCACGCTTCCGATCAAGACATGCATGTCCCGTTCCATTGGTCTTTCCGGAAAGCGAGCCCAGCCGTATCCCTTAGATAGGATAACCCGGCGCCCTATGCTAACTGCCACTGTCATCCCCACGACGGGACGGTCGAGAAAGAAATCCTTTACTAGAGCATCCACTTTTGATTCTAGCTGGGGCCATGCCACACCTGAATGTGGAAGTGGAGGAGATGGAGTTATGGTAACTCCCCATGTTATAAGACGTAATTCTCCATCTCTATTCTTTATACCCACAAGATACAATGGATTTCGAAGATTAGTAATCCTGACTTGTTCAATCCCACTCTCCTGTCCAGGAGTCTCCTCAACTTTTATGAAAACCCCAGCTCTGTATACTCGCCATAATGCTAATCTTAGATTTCCACCTGTTGCTGTGATAATATGGTCTCCTTGAAACTCGTCAGCAGAAACTGCGCTGTTTTGAAAACTATGTGACCATAATTTTATGATATGGGCGCCGTCGTCTATCTTATAAGAGATAAGAACCTTCTCAGTTAACAGCGAAAAAATGTTTCCCATATTGGTAGTAGGGATAACTGCTGAAGATCTTTCATTAAAATCAACATTAGGCTCTGATATATTATCCAGTATTTCCAAGCGTGTTCCATTAACTCTAACGTGGAATAATCTCCCTCCTACGTGAATGATAGCTCCTGTTGAAAGGAGACTCGAGCTTACATTAAGTGGATTTCCACTACCACCTGGGAATTCCTTTCCATCGTGAGTTATAAAAGAAGTCTGTCCGTCAAAGAATTCTACTTCATGCAGCGAGACTCCAGATTTATGGCTAGAATGAGCAGGAAAAGTGGAGTACAATAATCTCGAAGAAATGTAAGGGGTAAAATGAGCATTATGTTGAGAAATAGGTAATCCACCGGTGGGAGCTATCTCATTTACAAAGCTCTGTCTTGTGATAGTATCCCCCTTCACCTGAAATGTAAATGCATGATCAATTCCATGCTCTTGATCTATTACAGCAACAACAAAAGTAATGAAATGCGGGTTGGACAAACGTAGTATAGAGCATAATCTCTTAATACGGAAGATCTTGCCAGGTGCTATCTCAAATGGTGTTATTTGAGTATCCAAATGTATTGCGCCATTGCTAGAAGCATGTCCGGCAGCCAGGTTCAAACGGTTCTGAGAATCTCGAAATGCAATTACGAATCTATTATCTCCAACGTCACGGATCTCAAATTCCTCTACGTTGGAAGCGATTAGATCGGTATCTCCCCTTTGAATGGGCATAGCTAAGTTAAAGGGGTGAAATATAAAAGAATATAGGCTGGGACAGTGGCTGTGTTAGCCTAATCACCACCATCTCCACTATACTGAATTGAACTTAATTGAGGCAAAAGAGTGGTGGAGGATACGCATCTTGTTCAGAAAGTGCCGACGGCAGCTGCTAGTAGATTTAATGAATTATTTTGTGTTCTAAATAACAGGACGTGGTTGTTGAGGTGATGGTTCCTTTGCTGTTGCACCATCTCTCTTTGGTCATTCTCCGCTCTTGCAATCGCGGGGGCTTTGATTACAATTATTATATTTGCTGCAGTAGAGGCGCCGCTTCATCCACTAAAAACAGAGATTCAAAAATTCGTACCTAAAAATGAAAGACCGGTCGTTGATTCGGTCTAAGCTTCATCGCCTTCTTTTTTATGCCGATAAAGGTAGCAACGTCATCTATACCGTCTATACCACGAAAAAAATTTGATGGGAAAATTAGCAAGTAGATCTCAGAAACCGGTCGTGCATTTATGTCCCGAGTTATGAGACCCATTTTTTTCATTCAGCAATGTGTGGTCTTTAGGAAGTATTATGATTCTCTTTACCATCTAGTTTGGAGATATCCTCATTGAGCAAAGCATAATGCTTTTCGTTTATCTTTCCTTTTGAAAAAGCGTATTTTATCTCATTTCTTATTTGAGCTACTTGTTCTTGTATGGGTTTCTTGGCAACTGAGTAGTTGTTATTACTATCGAGCGTAGCAATCTTTTTTCTAAATATTTCTTCATAAAGCGTTGAGATTTCGCCTCTTAAAGTTTCGTAATGCTTCTCGTTTAGCTTTCCTTCTGAATATGCATTTGTAACTCTATTTCTTAGTAGGTCCAATGCTTCAATATCTTTTTCATCAAGTCTACCATCCTCATCAAGACGAGCAATTTGTTTATGATAATAGTTTAATTTTCCTACATCCCTCTTTGATTTAATCCAACCTATGATACTTGGTATAGACCAACCTACAATGGGACCTAATATAATGCCTGCAAGGAGCTCCCAAGGAATAGTGATCTGAACAGGATTAATAAAATTTGCAGATAGCGCTCCATATTTTGAAACTGTAAATCTTGTGTTAGCATTATTGTCAGAACTAGGAGAAATTAAGTCGCCAGACCATGAAGTAAATTGAAAACCACTATTAGCTTTAGCTTTGCATTCAAGTGACGTGGCGGTATCATATATGGCAGTATAGTTATCCGAAATTACTTGCCCATTACATTCTATTAAGCCTGCGTTTGGTGGATTGACATTAAAGGTCACTCCAGCTATTACTTTGTTTGTGTGACCGTTTATGACAGAAACTGAATTTGAATCGTAATTAGCTACATATATCATGTTAGTATCTGGATTAATAGCTAAAGGCGATGGATCAACAGCTACTGTGACATTTTCCACGGCATTTGCTGTCAAATCTATGCTAGAGAGAGTATTAGAATAAAAACTTGTCACGTATACGGTATTGGTCACCGGGTTAACGGCTATATCTTCTATCTGCCCTTGTATTGTAAAATTATTCAGTAAGGTTCCTCTGAGAGGGTCGATCTCAGACAGTGCATTACCACCATTGGTTGAAACATATAACAGACTAGTAATTGGGTTAACAACTATTTGCCCCGCATCTTCTATAGACAATCCTGATATCGTTTCAGAACCTATTTGAAAATAGTAACTAGAGTTATATGGATGTCTACGTAATTCTGTCACAGTTATATTGTCAGACGAGAAGTGAGCTAGATATATAGTATCAGTATTTGTATCAAGTCCCCAATACCTTCCATCACTGATCGTGAGATTGGCAACTTCGATGTTTGTAGCACCGTCTATTGCACTGATTGATGGGGATATAAGAAATCGATCATCATAGTTAAAGGTATATATCATGTTAGTTTCTGGATTAATAGCTAGATCCCGGGGAGTATCACTTATGGTGATGTTACGTGTTATGGTGTTTGTAGCACCGTCTATTGCAAGAACTGAATCAAAATAAGGACTGGTAACATATATCGTATTTGTGAATGGATTAACATCAATAGCAGAAGGAGGAGTACCTACTGTAATAGTATCCACTATACTGCTCGTATCGCCGTCTATAACAGACACTATATTCGAAGTCAAATAAATCACATAAATCATGTTTGTCTCCGGGTTAACAGCTATGTCGATAGGCTTGCGCCCTACTTTAATCCCAGGTACATTATCTTGTTGATTAGTACTGATATCATCATCTGCTAACATAATCTCTTTTTTGCCATCTATTATAGAGATTATACTATTAGTTCCCGATGTGGCATATATCACGTTGGTTTTTGGGTTAATAGCTAGATCGTTTGTAAGCCTCGCCTCTACCATGAAACTGCTCACTATATTATTTGTTGTGCCGTCTATCACATAGACTGTACTAGCTGATGTTGCAACGTACACCAAGTTTATGCTACTATCAACAGCTAAATTCGTCCAAGTGAGAACACCACCAGTAAAATTCCCTACTATAGTCTTTATCTCCTGATTCGTTGTGCCATTTATGACGGATATTCTATTACCCATATGATTTGTCACATACACTATGTTTGTCTGAGGGTTAACATCAACATCTGCTGGTCTAGGGACCACAGTGATATTTGTCACTAGAGTATTATCAGAGCCATTTATCACCGAGATTTCATCAGAACCTTCAGCAACAACATACACCATGTTTGTCTCCGGGTTAACAGCGACCGCCTTCGGACTATTGTGTATAATCATATTATGTACCTTGTTCGTATGACCGTCTATGGTAGAGATTCTTGAACCAGAGTCGTCCGTTAGATATACCATGTTTGTCTCCGGGTTAACAGCTAAATCTGTCGGATCACCACCTTCTATTGTTATATTGCTCACAATATCATTTGTTTTACCGTCTATCACATGAACTAGAGATGTACGATTAGAAGAAGAAAGAGCCACATAAATCATGTTTGTCTCCGGGTTAACAGCTATATCTTCAACAGAATTTTCAACAGAATGTGTCAAGGTGACATTTGTTACCACCTCATTTGTTGTGCCATTTATCACATAAACCGTAGAAAGAGAACCAATAACATACATCATGTTTGTCTCCGGGTTAACAGCTATATCGCTCGGAAACGCTATATTTATCGTAGTTAGAAATCTATTTTGGTTGTCCAAACCTTGAATAGACGCCTCTTGTAAAGAGGATGGTCCAGAGTTTAGCTGCGCATCGATATGATGATAGGGTATTGTTATCATCATAGACATTAGTAGTAACGCAAATATCATTAGAAAGACTAAAATTTGTTGAATTTTATTATTGATTTCCACAATTTGGCACTTTATACATAGCTAAATTGACAAATCACATAAACTTTGCTTGAAATCTTGAATGAAGCTTAGTAATCTGTAGCTTTGTCGCTAATAGATGGAATCTATAACAAACACGGCTAGATAGTGTGCCAGTCAAAATTGGTTAAATCAGCAGATATCGTCAACTGATTTTGTTTCTCGATTTATGAATCAGTTTGCAAAAGTAATTTGGCTTAACAACTAGAAATGTAGCAGCTTGATATCAGCATGCAATTTGGATAAGGCTCTGCCGTCTTCTATAATCAAAGGTCTTATTGACATATCCTCAAATGAAACTGATAGGATAATCGAGCGTTTGATAAAAGCAAGAAAATTGCTTGCGGTCCCATGAGCTTCTTTTGAGACAGACGATACTCTTATTTTGAATAATTCGTTGTAAGCGTACGCCTATCATTATTATCATTTCTGTTAACCAAATACCGTATAACTCTCAATACTTCAATTTCTGCAACTAGACTCTCTATGTCAAATGCATATTTAGCCTTCTTACAACCTTTTTCTTTTATTTTCAAAAGCCTTTCGAGTTTCTTCAGGTCTCGAGGTGCATTTTGCAGAGTCTTCATTTTCTGTTTCAGATACTCGTTTGCGACCACCAGACTGTTAATGTTGTATTGTTCATCGTCAATATTCCTTTGACATTCATCTATCAGTTCTTGAATGACTACTTCCGTAGAG
>WUUC01199474.1_pt1 | contig 12486 bp, 7 predicted proteins | sample 6278441 | NCBI WGS metagenome assembly WUUC01 (sample SAMN13675441, study PRJNA597444) | soil metagenome | isolation source: soil | place: USA: Washington | collected 2017-10 | reverse complement strand
CCGACTATTGTCGGAGCGCACTCTGCCGAAGCTCGGCGTGCTGCGGGACGCCCTGGCGGAGAAGGCCCGCGAGTTCATGCCCATCGTCAAGATCGGTCGAACGCACCTCATGGATGCCGTGCCGCTCAGGCTGGGGCAGGAGTTCTCCGGCTACGTCGCCCAGCTCGATCAACGCCTGTCCGCCCTGTCGGCGTCCACGGAACGCCTGGCGCTCCTGGCCCTGGGCGGGACCGCCGTGGGTACGGGGCTGAATGCGCCGGACGGCTTCGCCGAACGCGCCGTGCAGCGCCTGCGCGAGCTGACCGGGATCGCGTTTCTGCCTGCCCCCAACCGCTTCGCTGCCCAGGCCGCGCACGACGACATCGTGGACGCCTCGAGCGCGCTGAAGGCGACCAGCGTCAGTCTGATGAAGATCGCCAACGACCTGCGCTTCATGTGCTCCGGGCCCCGCGCTGGCATCGGTGAGCTGATCATGCACGCCAGCGAGCCCGGCTCGTCGATCATGCCGGGCAAGGCGAACCCGACCCAGGTCGAGGCGTTGACCATGGTGTGCGCGCAGGTCATGGGCAATGACCTGGCCACGAGCGTGGCGGGCATGGGCGGGCAGTTGGAGCTGAACGCTTTCAAGCCCGTGATGATCTTCAATTTGCTGATGGCGGCGCGCAACCTGGGTGACGCCGCTCAATCCTTCGCGGAGAGAGCCGTCGCCTCACTGGCGGCCGACGAGCAGGTGATCGCGCGTCATCTGGAGCGCTCGTTGATGCTCGTCACCGCCCTGAGCCCGCATATCGGCTATGAACGGGCCGCGCAGATCGCGCAGAAGGCGCACGGCGAGCGCTCCACGCTGCGCCAGGCGGCGCTCGCGTGCGGCGTCACGCCGGAGGACTTTGACCGATGGGTGGACCCGCGGCGCATGTTGGGGACGGAGCCCTCCTGAACGCTCACTGGTCATCTCGCTTGAGCCCGTAACGCTCGAGCTTGCGATACAGCGTGTTGCGCGGGATACCCAGGCTGCGCGAGACGACGCTGACGTTCCAGCGTGTCCTCTGCAGGGCATCCAGGATGCGCAGGCGTTCCTCGCTGGCGAAGGCCTCGCGATTCGTCGCCTGCTGTGGACGAGCACGCTCCTCTAGGTTGAGATCCGCTGCGCCCAGCCGCGCGCCGCTGGACAGCACGAACGCCCGCGTCAGGATGTTCTCCAGCTCGCGCACGTTGCCGGCGAATGCGTGAGCGCTGAGCGCACGCAGCGCATCGCGGCCGAGCTCTGGAGCGTCTCGCCCCGCCTCCTGGGCCAGGCGCGCGAGGATGTTGCGCGACAGCTCGGGCAGGTCCTCGATGCGCTCCCGGAGAGGTGGCAGCCGCACCACGACCACCGCGATCCGATAGAACAGGTCCTGACGAAAACGGCCCGCGGCCGCCTCCTCCGCCAGGTCCTTGTGCGTGGCGCAGACCAGGCGCACATCCAGGGGCAAGCTGCGCTCCGATCCGAGCGGCCGAACCTCCCGCTCCTGCAGCACGCGCAGCAGCTTGGCCTGCATCGCCAGCGGCAACTCTCCGAGCTCGTCCAGAAAAAGGGTGCCGCCGCGCGCGGCGAGCATCAGGCCCGCCTTGTCCCGATCGGCGCCCGTGAACGCGCCGCGCACGTGGCCAAAAAGCTCAGACTCGAGCAGCGCCTCGGGCAAGGCCGCGCAGTTGACGCCCACGAACGGGCCGGCCTTACGACTGCCGTGCACGTGAATGGCCCGCGCGATCAGCTCCTTGCCGGTGCCGCTCTCCCCCTGGATCAGCACGCTGGCGTCCGCCTCGATGATGCGATCGAGCTCCGAGAGCACGGCGCGCATGCTCGGTCCGCGTCCGATGATCTGCGAGTAGTCGTAGCGGAGCTCGAGCACCTGGCGTTGGCTCTCCAGCTGCTCACGCAGGCGCTTGAGCTCTCGATCCTGGCCCTGCGCCAGGCGCAGCACCGTCTGCTTCTCCGCGGCGAGCTCCTGCGACCGCCGCTCGAGCGCGCTATGCAGCCGTGCGTTGCTGAGCGCCACGGCCACCTGATCCGCCAGCGCGAGCAGCAGGTCGCGAGCGGCGGGTGTGAGTTGTGCTCGATGGATGCGGCTGTCCACGTACAGCACGCCCAGGAGCTCGGACGGCGACGCGATGGGCACGCAGAGCACGGCCTTGAGCCGCTGCGCGTGCACGGAGCGCTGGCCCGAGAGGCGGGCATCGCTCTCCGCATCGGTCGTGATCAGAGGCTGGCCGCTCGCGAGCACGCGGTCGACCACGGTCCGGCTGGGCACCGCGAAAGGCTCGCTCGACGCACGCAGCGTGACGGGTTGGTCCGGCCCTTCCGCGAGCAGTAGAAACCCGCGCTCGGCCGCCGAGAGCTCGACCGCCGCGTCCACCGCGTACTTGAGCACATGCTCGAGCGACAGGGACGAGTTGATGCGGCGGCTGAGCGAGAGCAGGCGCGCCAGGGCCTGGGCTTCGACGCCGGGCGCACGGACTTGGGTCCCTTCTCGGCGGGCTCGCGTGAGCAGCCGCGCACGTCGTTGATCGGACCAGAAGACCTCGCGCTGCGCCTCCGTGAGCTGGGCTGCCACCCGATCCCAGCGTCGAATCGCGGCTTCGGCGTGCGCGTCGGCGCCAGGCAGCTGGAGCCGGTCGGAGCAGATCCAGAGCTCGTTCTGGATCTTCGCGGCGAGCAGCAGGCTGCCGGACTTGTCAGCGAGCGCGAGGGCCGCGCCGAGACCGGCGATGGCGGCCGCGTCGCCGCGAGCAGCGCTCAGGCGCCCCAGCAGCAGCTCACCGCGCAGGCGCAGGTCGAGCGCGCCCTGCTCGCTGGAGCGCTGCTTGGCCCAGAGCAGCCGCTCCTCGGCCGCGTCCAGTGCGCCCTCTTCGATCTCCAGCTCCGCGCGACAGAGCCCCACTTCCACGCCTTCTCGCGTGAGACCGAGCTCCGCGTAACCGGCCTCCGCCCGGTCGAGCTGCGCGTGCGCTCGGGCGCGGTCGCGCGTGCGTTGGGCGATCTCCGCGCGCACGAGCGCGATGGCAGGCGCGAAGTGCAGCAGCCTCGCCTGTTCCGCGCGGCGTTCCAGGTTGACGAGATCCGCCTCGATCGGCGCGAGCTCGCCCAGCTCGATCTGGATGTTCAGGCGATTGTACAGGAGCACGAGCTCCGTGCTCTCGCGGCCGAGGGCACGGGTGATGGCCAGGCCGCGCGCGTAGCGCTCGAAGGCACCCCCCAGATCACCGAGTTGTTGCAGCGCCGTCCCCAGATTCAAGGAGCAGACCCCGACCAGATCGTCGAGCCCGGTCAGCTCCGCCAGATCCAGCGCGCGGGCGTGGTCGTCGCGTGCCCGGTCGGGATGCCCGGCGCGGAAGGCGGCGATCGCGCGGTAGCCGAGCACCCGACAACGATCGCGCGCCGTCGCCTCCGGGCCGAGTCCCGCCAGGACCTCGGAAAAATAGGCCTCCGCCTCCGCGAGTTGTCCGGCGTACAGGGTGGCGACGCCCAGCGCCTCTCGCAACGAGGCCATCCGGGCGGGCTCCGCCAGCGCGAGCCCTTGCTCGGCGGCGTCACTCGCGCCGCTGTAGTCGCCGCGTTGGACTCGGGCACGCGCCAGGCGCTCGAGGCCGAGGGCACGTAGCTCGGTGTCCTGCTCCTCACGCAGCAGGCGTTGCATGGCGCGTTCGGCGCGGGCGCCCCGTCCGAGCCGCGTCAGCGCGTCGGCGCCCAGGATGCGCGCGCGGCTGGCGCTGGGCGCCTGGGGGCGAGCTCGCAGGATCCGGGCGACCAGCGACAAGACGCGGCGCGGCTCGCCGACGATCAGCGCCATCTCCGCGAAGGCGAGCAGGCACTCCGCGGGCAGCCACGCCAGCGCCAGCTCGGCCAGGCGCGTCGAGAAAGGGCGCGGCTCGCTGCGCCAGACCGGGGCCGCGATAGCCAGGCGCTCGGCGGCCTCGGCCACCGCTCCAGCCAGGATCAGGTGACGTATGATCTCTGCTTCACGCTCACCCATCGCGGCGGCGGGCCCCGTGGCGGCGAGCGCCGTGGCGATCTGACGATGGCTGGCGCGGAGCAGCTCCGGGCCAAGCGCCCCACGTAAGGCAGTCTGGTCGACGAGCGGGCTCAGCCGCACGCGAGTGCGTTCACGGTCCAGCAGCTGCGAGGAAAAACCGAAAGCAAAATCCTGGAGCGTCAGAGCCCAGTCGCGTGTCTCCAGCTCCCCCGAGAGCGCGAGCAGGAGCGCTAGCTTCTGGAGCTCCCCGGGACTGAGAGGCGCGAGCAGCGTAGCTGGCGAGAAAGCGGCGCTGCCGGCCTGGGAAGCGCCGGAGCGAGCGGTGATCGCGGCAGGACCCGGGCGCTCCCGAGCGCTCGCCCAGTGGCTCAGCGCCGCCTCGATGCGCGCCGGCACTCCCTGTGTATTACCGAGCAGCTCCGAGAGCGTGGAGTCGGAGAGCGAGTGCTCGGTCCACTGGCGCAGCGCGTCCATGTCCAGTGGGCCGAGCTCGATGCGCAGCGCGTTCGGCAACGGCGGTGGATCCACCCCTGTGATGATGAGTCCGACCTTCCCGCTGTCCTCCAGCGAGCGCGCGAACTGGAGGAGCAGCTCCGCTTGCGCGAGGTTCAGCTGCTCGGAGTCCTCGAGCGCGAGCAGCAGCGGGCCGCTGCGCTCGTTCAGCGACTCCACGGCCGCGAGCGCGGCGCGCGCGCCGAGGAACCCTTCGTCCGCGTGAATGGCGGCTCCGAGCAGCCATTGCACCGCGCTCGGCTCGCTCCCGTGTGCGCGCACGACGTCCAGGCCCAGCTCGGCTTCCGCCAGGAGCTCCCGAAGCAGGCGTGATTTGCCGAGACCCCGCGCGCCACCGAGTAACAGCACGCGCGAGCTGGCGCGCCCCGAGCGCAGGGCGTCGAGAAAGGCCGAGAGCTGCGCTCGTTCTGCATCGCGCCCGACCAGGCGCAGGCACCTCGCGCGTAGCGCGAAGGCTCCCGGGGCTCTGCAGCCCAACGCCGAGAGCACACCGTGCACGTCGCTCGGACGCTGCCGTGGATCGGTCGAGAGTAAGCGCGTGACCAGCTCGGCACGGCTGGGGCTGGGCTGGACGCCGGACAGCTGGTGCAGCCGCGCGAGGGTGGCGCCGATCGCGTACACGTCGGCAGGCATATCGCTCTGGCCGCTGGCGAGCAGCTCCGGAGCCATGAAGCCCGGCGTACCGGACACGCTGTCGGAGACGTGCCCCGCGGGTCGAGCGCAACCGAGGTCGATCAAGACACCGCTGCCATCCGTGCGCACGAGGATGTTGTGCGGCGTGAGGTCGCCGTGCACGATGCCGAGCTCGTGCAATGCCAGCAGGCCGAGCACGGCGTCGATCAGGGGGCGGAGCCAGCGTTCGTCGCGCGCGCGGAGCGCATGATCGTACAGCGTCGTGCCTTCGACCCATTCGGCGGCGTAATAGTAGAGCGCCTCGCCCCTCAGGTTGACCGTGCCGAAGTCGTGGACCTGGGCGAGGTGCGGGTGGGTCAAGCTGGCCAGCAACGAGAACTCGCTCTGGAAGGCGCCGAGCAGGTCAGGGCGTGCCGCGCCGAGCTGTTTGATCACCACCTGCGCGCGGCGCGGTTCGTCCAGGGCCAGAAACACCGTCGCCATCCCGCCCCGGGCCAGGGGGCGTAGGATGCGATAGCGGCTTCCGACCAGGTCGCCAGGCTTCAGGGGCACGCCCGACTGTACCATGAAGCCGCCGGCTCGGGCCGTTTTGGAGCAGAATGGAACATCTGCCGGCGCGCCGACGTCCGGCGCCCTAGCGAGCTCTCATTCGGGGGGTCACGCTGCCCTGCCACAGGCCCGCACGAGCCGGGCCCAGGCGGAAAGCACGGCTCTCAGCTGCTGGTCTGCGATAAGTCGCTCAGGGAGCGACGGCGACGCTGGTGTCGGTGATCTGGATGCGGACCGAGGCCGAGTTGTTGTCAAAGCTGAGCTCGGCCAGGCTTTGCTCGGCGTTGATGCTGACGCGCAGCGCGTAGGTGCCGGGCGCGACGTCGGTGATGTCCAGCCACTGGCAAGGCAGGTCCGGCGTGTAGACGTCGGCGCAGCCTTGACCCAGACCTTGATCTTCGCAGGTATACTCGGCGCAGCCGGCGGTGGCCGCGTCCAGATCCCAGTTGCCGTTGTCCCGCAGGCAGAAGCCATTCTTGTAGCCGATGGGCAGCAGCTGCGTGGTGTCGGTGTCGATCAGATCATAGCGAGCATAACCTTCGAAGTGGTAGTGCTCGTGGCACTCGTCGAACTCCCAGAGTGGGTTTGCCATCGACGGCGTCCCCATCTTTAGGTCGGCGTTTCCGATGTTACCACTCCGCGTACCGAAGCGGACGACGCGGCGCAGGCCGCTGCCGGTGACGCAGCCCTCGTTCAGCAGACACGGGTCCGCGGAGGCGTCGACGAAATCCTGCGCCACGGTCGTCCTGAGATACTCGGCGTCCAGCACCAGGTCAGGCAGCGCTGGTGCCGGCGTGGGCTGTGCCGCCTCGGGCGGAGTCGCCTCGGACGGAGTCGCCTCGGACGCGGCGCCAGGGGCCTCGGAGCCGTTGGGCTCGGGCGGCTCCGGCGACGCGGCTATCGCGGCCGTGGCTGTGGGCTCGCCGGACGCCGACGGAGCCGGCTCTGGCTGGGTGGACGAGGAGGGCGTGGGGTCTGCCGCAACCGGCGGCGAGTCGGTCGCGGCGCTGGCGTCCTGCGTGGGACCGCAGCGCGCGGCGCTCGCGTCCGCGGCTTCAGCAAGGCACGCGTCGTCTGCGCCGGCGACGGGCCCGCGCGCTGGCGCAAAGATGCCTGGAGTGCTCTCCGGGCGGGCTGCCGCGTCGACGCTCGCGGAAGCCGCGTCCGGCGCGACCGACGCGACCGTGGCCGGTGTTGGCTCGCCGGTGAGGCGCGCCGGCGGGCCTTCGTCACAGCCGGCCAGAAGACAAGCGAAACATGAGCCGGGCAGGATCCAGGATGACGTCAACGGCCGGTGCAACATGCCGAGAGACTTGGCAAGAAGCATTCCGCCGGCCAGCAACAGCGCAGCGCGAGCCCCTGCACGACCGCTCCGTGCGACGAGCAGACGGCCGAGATCCAAAGGTCCGTACGTCAGCAGAGTTGCCTGTCCGGCTCGGGCGCTCGCGCCCGCTACATGCCCAACCGTGGTACGCCCTGCGTGACAGCGCCGCGGGGACACCTGCCCCGTGCACCACTAGCGAGTCACGCTGGGGCAGACCGGTTGCGACGTGGCGCTGTCCGAGCCAGCAGCGCGTTCGAGCCGGCACGTCCCCGCCGCCGCGCCACCCGCTGGCGTCGAGCTGACGTCTCGGCCATGCGCGCCGCTCGCGCAACTCTGACCCAGCGCGGCAAAGCTCAGCGCCCAGATCCAGCCGATGGTCGCCAGGATCAGCACCAGCGAGTGGAGCAAGCTCGACGATCTCGAGACCTTCCGCATCGATGCCCAAGTTAACCATCGACCTCGCCCCAGCAAGCCACCGACCACCGCCGTACGGGGTGAATTCGCGCGGGCCCAGACGCTGGCTCATTCAGCGCTCCGGCGTCATTCGGCTCCGCGTGGGGGCCGAGCGCGCTACTCGCCTCGGACCGGTCGAGCTCGCGCCGAGCTGGCGTGTACGGGCACCTGGACCGCGAGCAAGCTCTCGGCTGGCGCGCCCGGGGCGCCGTAACGCAGGCTGCCGAGGCCAGCGAGCTCGTGCATGCGCTCGGCCCGGCTCACGACGAACACGTCTCGAGTCGTGGCCAGCTGAAGCAGCGTCGGTATGAAACCAGCGCCGACGCGGGCGCGTAGGAAGCGCGAGCTCGGGAGCCCGCTCAGCACCTCGACCGCCGCCTCGTCGCACACGATCAGCGAACCCGGCGCAGTGGTCTGCAGAAAACGCCCCGCACGCCGGGCGTCGCCGAGCGCAGCGCGCGTCACGTCTTGCCAGTCCCCCATCCAGTCCACGCAGCGCACCACCACGCCCAGGCACAGCGAGAGCGAGATGATCCCGAAGCTCCAGGCGCGAATGTCCAGCGCCTTCAGGTCGTGAGCCGCGGCCAGCAGCGGACCCCCGCGTGGGGAGCCGCGCAGGCGAGCCTGGGCCAGCGCCAGCCATTCGGCGACACGAGCCACTCCGTGTGCCACCCACAGGGCCGCGAACGGGAGCACGGACAGGAAGTGCCGGTCCAGACCCAGCTGCGAGCGCGTCAGCGAGCTCACGGTCAAGAAGCACACGACCGCGAGCGGCAGCGCGACGAACCAGATCCCGTGCTTCCGGTAGGTGCGCGCGAGGCCTAACGCAGCGAAAGGCAGCGCCAGACCCAGTACTCGATACGGCACGATCAGGACGTAGCGGCTCAACGCGACAAACTCCCAGTGAGCGTCTGCCGTCCGGCTCTGCAGCACGCCTTCCGCGAAGCGCTGGTTCTCGCGAATAAAACCAAACCAGGGCTCTCCGCCCCACCAGCGCAGTCCGGCCCAGAGCAAGACACACGCGCCGGGGGCGAGCACGCAGGCGACCGCCCCCACGTCCAGGTGCGTGCCTCTGAGCCAGCGGCGTGCGGCCAGGACCGATGCCACGGCCAGCACCACCGCCCAGGCCTCGTAACGCATCAGCACGGCGGCTGACAAAACCACTGCTGCCAGCCCGTGCCGCCCCCGGCCGAGCAGCGCGGCCGCGCCCACCAGCAACAGTGAAAAGAGCACCTCCATCTGGCCGCTGGTGCCCACTTGATTGGCGATGGGGCTGGCCGCCGCGACGCAGGCGGCCAGGTACGGCAGCGCGCGGTCGATGGCATCGGGGGTCGCTGATTTGTGCGGCTGCGACGCCCAGAGCAGCACCAGGGGCGGGAGCGCGGCCAGGCTGGCATTGACCGCTCGAACGTGATCGAGCGACGCGCCCATGGCCACGCCGAGCGCGACCAGCACGTGATAGAGCGGCAACCAGACCCAGTGAATTTTCAGGTTCTCGGGCGTCTCCAGGAACTGACGCGCGATCACGTAGTGACCATACGCGTCGGTGTCGGGATCGGGCCCGAGCTGCACGCAATACAGGCGCCACAGCACGAGCAGCCCGGCGCCCAGCACGGCGAGCGAGATGGGCAGGTAACCCGGAACATACTCGGCGCGGTGCCGAGCGCCATTCGCGAACATGGCCGCGTTACTAGCATCAACGGCGCCTTCGGCGCGAGGCGCTTGTGCACGCTCGCCAGCGCGATGTCACGCACGTCAGTGTCCTGCCGGCGCTCCGGGGCCGCCGCGCGTGCCGGCCAGCAAGAAACGCGGTCGCGCTGGCGAGCCGAGCACTCGACAAGCACCGCGCGGCGCCGGGCCGGGAGGGCAAGCTCCGAGCACCAGGACATCCCGGAGGCGAAGCCAGCTCGCTCGCGCCAGACTGGCTGTGGGCCCCGAGCTGGCTCGGGAGGCACGTGGAACGAAGCGTGGGCTGCCTTTGGTGCAACATAGAGTGCAACTGTCGAGGCGCGCGCACCCGGGGGACGGCGCCGTCCGCTCACGCTGTGTGTTTCTGGGACGTACCGCCTGGCGGCTCCGCGCGGGTGACTCAAGGCGCGCACCACAAAGCCGATAACTAGGTGCGCCAGCGTAGGAGCGGGTGCCTCAGGTGTGTGTCCGGTTGGGACGACACTGAACACGAGGGGCGGGTAGTCGTTGCCACAATCGCCGTTGCGGGAGCCGAGGAGTCGAAAGCAGACATGAGCGCCAAGTCGTTGAAGCAGTCAGAGCCCGCGTATGGACGCGGCTCTGGAGTCCGGAGGATCGATCTCTCCTCCGTCGCACCCCCCCCCTCGAAAGCCGGCGAGCCAGGGCAACTCGGCAGCGCGGCGGCGACGTCGCCGGCTGGTGCCGTCCCGCGCCTGTTGCTGACCCTGGGCGCACAATCTGCCACCCTGCTCCTCGGCTGTCCGAGCTCACCGGACGTGACCGCCGCCTTCGGCTCCGCCCTGGCGTTGGCTGGAGCTCGGGTGCTCCACTCCGAACAGTGCACGCACCCCGAGAGCGGCTACCTGTTCCAGCGCATACACGCCGACACGTCGGCGCTGCCGGGCGGTCGCGAGGCGCTGGAGCGCTCACTGCGAGAGCTGGCGCGGCAGCGCGGGGTCGGTGTCGAGGTCCAGAGGCGCGAAAAGAAGCGCGTCGCGATCTTCGTGTCCAAGTACGATCACTGCCTCTACGACCTGCTGCTGCGCGAGCAGGCGGGTGAGCTCGGCTGCCAGATCGCGCTCGTGATCAGCAACCACCCCGACCTCGCGCGCGTGGCGGCCCAGTTCGGTGTCGAGTTCGAGGTCAGCGGCAAGAGCGCCGCCAACAAATCACAAGCCGAGCAGCGCGAGTGTGCGCTGCTCCAGGATCGCGACATCGACCTGGTGGTCATGGCGCGCTACATGCAGGTGCTCAGTACCGATTTCGTCGCGCGCTGGCCCGGACGCGTCATCAACATTCACCACTCGTTCTTGCCCGCGTTCATGGGCGCAAAGCCGTACCACCAGGCTCAGGAGCGCGGCGTAAAGCTGATCGGCGCGACCGCCCACTACGCGACGGCGAGCCTGGATGAGGGACCGATCATCGAGCAGGACGTGGTGCGCTGCTCGCACAAGGACACCACGCTGGACCTGATCACCAAGGGTCGCGATCTGGAGCGACAGGTCCTGGCGCGTGCGGTGCGTTATCACGTCGAGGACCGGGTGATCGTGCACGGCAACAGGACCGTGGTCTTCGACTGAGCGGGCGCACGCGCGAGCCGGCGCGCGGCCCCCTCACGCGAGGGGGCAACGGCTCGAGCGCGGCGATCGGCCTCGGGGAGGCCCGCCAACAATCAGTCCTGGAAATAGTAGAGCGCGGAGATGCTCCCGGTGAAAATGTCCCAGGGGTTGCCACCGACATTGGTACCGAACGCGGTGCGCGACGTGCTGATCACCGTGTCGGCGGCCTCGTCCTCCTCGCTGGTCCGGTCATAGGTCAAGGCGACACCCACGCCGGCCTGCAGCGAGAGCTGCGGGATGCCGATGAAGCCGAAGTGGACCTCCGCTCCCGCGCGTGCTCCGAGATCGAGGTGGAAGCCTCGCAGGATCACGTCCCCACCCGCCTGCTCGATGGTATTTCCGCCGAAGCCCAGGTTGATCTCGGGCACCAGCTCGAACACGAAGTACTGGCTGTCCGCCAGCGCCAGCGGCAAGCCGCCGTGCAGGATGAACGCGGCGGGCTGCGGTTGGTCCGTATCCGTGGACACTCCGCCCGCATCGGTGGTGCTCGAGCCACTCGCCAGCACGAAGCCCAGGCCCGCGTCGATGCCCATGCCCGAGTCGAGCCAGTAGCGGCCACCGATCACGGGCGCATCGACGGGCGTCGCCCCGCCATTGCCGTCGGCGATGGCGAGCTGCCGAAAGCCCAGAAAACCGATCGCGAACGTGCCGACGAACTGCGAGTGGTCGGTCGGGCCCACCGCCGTGCGCGGCGTGGTCTCCTGCGCGCCAGCCAGCGCGCTCGTGCTGGCCCCGAACAATGTCACGGCCAGCGCGGCCAAATATGGGATCTTCATCGTATTCACTCCTGAAGGGGAAGGGCGCGCAGTTAGCAGGGCGGGACCGACCCGACCAAGTAATGGCCTCCGGGAACAGATTTCTTGACAGAAAGCCGACTCGGCACGGCGCGCGCGGCCGCTCGCTTCTTTCCGCCACGGAAATCGGCTAGCGTGTGCGCGTGCGGCACATGTTCTCAAACGGGGCAGATCGCGGCTTCAGTATCGAGCGTCGTGAGCGCGGCGGCTCGCTGCGTGGAGCGGTCCGCGCAGGGGTCGCTCGTGGGCTGGGCGCTGGCCTGGCTTGCAGCGCCCTGGCATGCGGCGGCGCGGACGTGACCACGCTCGATCGAGAGCCAGCGCCGGCGTCGGAGGCTGAATCCACGCGCACCCTGGCCGTGTTGGCGGAGCCCGAGTCCCTGGATGCGTTGTGTCGCTTGATCGGCGTCTCGGGTCTGAGCGGCGCCTCGGGCAGCGCTGCCTCCGCGATGGCCAGCTGTGAACGGGTGGTCGAGGGCTGCCGCAGCGGCGTCGCGGATCTGCTCAACTCGCGCCAGGTCGCGTCGGACGCTGCCACGTCGGGCACTGGCGTGAGCGCGGAGCCCGCCGCCCCTGACGTCGATCTCGGTCAGCTCCTCGGGTGTCCGATCAGCTCGACGGAGCTGGATGGTTGCCTCGCGCGGGTGCTGGAGCGCAGCCGCGACACCTATTCCGAGGGGTTGAGCTGTGAGGCGCCGGCCGCACCCGAGATCGATCCCGCTTTCCTGGTGGCGGTACCGGAGTGCTTGATCGTGGTGCTGCGCTGCCCGCAATTGTTGACCCTCGCCGGGCTCTGATCCGCCGCGGGATCGCGGGATCGCGCGCGCGGCACAACTCCGGCGCGGCCTACATGCTCGGCGCGATCGTACAGAAGGTCACGGGCATGAGCGTGCAGGACT
>WUUC01236707.1_pt1 | contig 12487 bp, 6 predicted proteins | sample 6278441 | NCBI WGS metagenome assembly WUUC01 (sample SAMN13675441, study PRJNA597444) | soil metagenome | isolation source: soil | place: USA: Washington | collected 2017-10 | reverse complement strand
GGCAACGCTCACGCTCTGGCTGGTCGCCAGGAACCTGAATCACCCGTGGCTCGAGCCACGCATCCTGGCGTGGGTCAAACAGAGCTCCGGTCTGGACATCGAATACTCCGAGCTCGAAGTGTTTTTCCTGAGCGGCGTCCGTGCTCGCTCGCTGACGGTACTGAGTCCACCGGCGCTCGCGGCGGCGGCCCCGCACTTCGTGCACCTGGAGGGGCTCGAGATCCAGGCCAACCTCTGGTCCCTGGTCTTTGGTGGGATCGAGCTGGATGCGCTGCGCGTTCGGAGCATCGAGCTCGCGATCGTGGAGGACGCGACGGGCAAGACGACGCTGAGCGAGCTGTTCCCGGAGTCGGCTGACCCCAGCCGCGAGGAGCGCACGCGGCTCTCCCAGTCCCTGGCCGAGCTGCCCGAGCTGTCCGTGGCCGAGCTGGATCTCGGAGCGATCCGCGCGCGGCGCGTGCAACGCTTCGCCGACCGCCCCGCTCACGTCAGCACGCTCTCGGGCCTGGCCGTCCGCGGCGTCGTACGGAGCGGCGCACGCGGTCTCCAGGGCACCGTGCTACACGCCGTGGGGCTACCGGCGCTGCGCCTGGAGCTCGCCGATGCCGGAGCGCCGCGCGCAGCCGAGCTCGGGTTCTCGTTTGACGTGCTCGGGCCGGATCCCGACTCGGTCTCGCTGCGGGTGAAGCTGAGTCTGGAGCGGCAGGATCTGCTGCCGCAGCTAGCGCGCGTGCCCGAGCTGCTGGAGCTGAAGGCCGAGCTGCATTTCGACGCGGCGGGCAGCAAGACCTCGCTCTCGCTCGGCGCGCTGCGGGCGTGGGATGGCGCCCTCTCGGTCCAGGCTGACGCGCAGCTCTTCGACGCGGAAAGGCCCCGCGCGCTCGTGAGCGGCCAGGCAAAGCTTCAGCTCGCGGCCTTGCCCGTGCCGATCGAAGGGGTGTCGCTCGATGCGCTCGGGCTCGACCTGCGCGCCCAGGAGCTCTCGTGGCAAGAGGATCGCGTCGCCGGAGCGTTCAGCGCTAACGGCGGCCTGCGTGCGCTCAGCTGGCAGGGCGCCGACTCGAGCGCGCGCGTGGCGGACGCCACGTTGCGGGGAGAGGGCCGGATTCAGGGCGCCGCCGGCACGTTCCAGCTCACGCTGCAGGCCCCGACGCTGGAGGCCCGCTCGGGCGCGTCGAGCGTGGAGCTGCGCGCCGCCCAGATCGAGCTGAACGGTCAGGCCCGGGATGCAGGCGCCGGACAGCACCTCGAGAGCGAGCTGCTGCTGGCGCTCGGCTCGGCGCGCCTGCGCGGCCCGGAGGGCAGTCAGGCACAGCTCGAGACCGCGAACGCGCGGGCCCACGTCAGCGGCTCGCCCGCGCAGCTCGCCGCCCTCTCGATCGCCCGCCTGGAGAGCAGCCTGAAGGTCGCAAAGATCACGCTGCGCGACGCCGCCCGGCAAAGCGCCGCCTCCCAGGACGTATCGGCGAGCGCCAGCGTCGACCAGCTCGCCCGCGCTCCCCAGAACGAGCTCGGCTTCAGCGGTCTTTTGACTATCGCCGCCTCCGCGCCCTCCTCTCAGCTCGTCGATCCGAAGGGACGCTGGTCCGTCGGCACGACCGAGCTGCGGGCCACGCTGCCGCTCTCACTCTCGCGCGCCAGCGCGACGTTGGCGGTGGCCTCGCTGTCGGCACCGCAGCAATCCTTGCGCGACCTGGCGCTCCAGCTGGAGCTCGAGGCGCCGCTCGAGTGGTCGCCTGCCGGGGCGAGCGCTGCGCGGGCCAGCCTGACGGGTCGGCTCGCGGCGTTCCGCGTGGGCGAGACCCGGGGAGCGCTCGACGAGCTACGCCTGGTCGCGGAAAAGCAGGACGCCGATCGGTATCACCTGGAGCTGGATGGCAAAGGTTCGTCGCTGGTGGCGCTGGGCGTCCCCGTCGCGGGGCCCATCGTGACTCAGGTTCGCGCGGATGGCGCGCTCGGTGCGGGCAGCCTCGGGTTGACCACGACCCTGCGCGGCGCCGCCGGGGCCGCGGTCGATCTGGAGCTCGACGCTCGCTTCGAACGTCTCGAGGAGCGCTTCGTCTATCGAGCCAAGCTGGCCACGGAAAAACTGGAGGCTTTCACGAAGCTCCTACCCGAAGCCACACAGCGCGGCGCGGCGGGCATGCGCCCCGGGGCTCGGCTGCAGGCGACGGCGCGCGGGGATTTCACGGGCGTGCTGCGAAACGGGCCGGGGCCATTGCCCACCCTGGTAGAGGCCCCCCTGGCGAGCGCGCGCGGCGAGCAGGCGTTCGGAGTCGAGCTGCTCGGTCTGGACTATCGCGAGCCGCGCGGCTCGATCGCGATCCCTGCGTTCGGCATCCAGATCGAGAGCACGCACCGGGCAAACGGTGCGGGCCGCGTCAGCGCCAGCATCGGCGCCAAGTCCATGGATCTCGCCTTTCAAGGCGCGTCGCTGCGCCTCGGCCAGCTCGATCAGAAGCTGCTGGCCACCTTCGAGCAGTCGCCGCAGCTCGGCCGCATGGATGTGAGCTCGAAGCTGCTGCTCGCCTCTGCCGCGCAGTCGTACGTGCCAGGCTATATTGCCAGAGATCTGCGCCTGGAGAGCGAGATCGAGGTGGACCGACTGCAGTCGGTCTTCATCCGGGAGCTCCTGCTCGACAACCCCGCGTCCGGCACGCGCCTGCGCGGCTCCGGGACGCTGGAGCGGGCAGCGCTGAGCACGCGAGCAGGCGCCGACGACACCCTGATCGGTCGCGAGGCGCTCCAGATCGACGGGCGGCTGACCCAGGATCTGCCGCCGCTGGTGGAGGCCGGCCTCGCCTCCAGCGCGAGCGGCAGGCTGGAGCTGCCGTTCCGGCTCGAGTCGGGCGGTCTGCTCGGTTATCGTCTGCTCGCCAAGCTGGAGGCCCACCAGATCTTCTTCGCCGATCCGGATCGATCGCTGGTGATCGAGGATCTGCGCGGCGGAATCCCGATAATCCAGGAGTTTGCGCTCTTGCCGAGCGGGCTGGTGCTCGGCGAGGGTCCCCGCGACAGCCCGCTCTCGGAGACCCGTTTCTTCGACGTGCATCCTTTCCTCGCGGGCGACGACTACGTGACCGCTCGTTCGATCCAGTTTCGCGGCGAGACGCTGGGTCCACTCGCCGCCAACCTGCGCATCGATCGCACCGACTTCGCGCTCGACCAGCTCCAGGCTGGTTACCGCGGTGGGCAGGTCGTGGGTCAGGTGCGGGCCGCCTATCGCGCAGGCGACCCGATCGTGCGGCTGCGGCTCAACGTCACCGGGCTCCGCACCAAGAAGAGCGGCGGCGTCCTGGATGCCAACGCCGCGCTGTCGTTCGTGCCCGGCGCTCTGACGCTCGACGGAAAAGTACAGGTCGTTCGCGCCTCGCGCGAACATTTGCTGGAGATGCTCGACGTGCTCGACCCGTTTCACGAGATGATGAATGCCAATCGGGTGCGCCGCGCGCTCGGCTTCGGCTATCCAAAGTTCGTCCGCTTTGCGCTGCGCGACGGGGCAGTGGACGCCAAGGTCGAGCTCGGCGGCATCGCGAGCTGGGTGCGCATCGACGAGATCAAGGCGATCCCGTTGGGGCCCGTGCTGCAGCGCTACGTGGCGCCCATGCTCTCGGGGCTGATCGAGACGCGCTCGGAGCGAGCCGCGCGGGTACGGGATGCCGAGCCAGCCGCCACGGGCGGCGAGCGGCGGGAGCCTTGACGATGTACCACCCGAGATCCATTGCCATCGCCGTCGCTTCGCTGGTCCTGGGTTGCGTGGCGCCCAACGTGGTCGTCGTGGACCAGAAGACGGCGCTGGAGCAGCAAGCGGCGGGCGGGTATCCCGCGCTGGAGAACGATCTGGAGCAGGCGGGCATGGCCCCCATGCCCGAGGCGTTCGCGCGTGAGGAGCTGGCGGGAGGGCGCGAGCGCGCGGGCGGCAGCGCCCTGAGCAAGCTGGCCGAGTCGTATGCAGAGGGGGCCAGCGACGCCGACACCATCGATCGCCTGCTGCTCCAGAAGTGCATCGGCGAGGCGCTCTCGGGCTTGCTCGTGCCGCGACCGGGCGACTGCGTCGGCACGACCGACGCGACCGAGCTGGCACGTGTGCTCGGGCGCGAGAACCTGCACCGGCGCCAGCTCTGGCAGCTCATCGCGAGCGAACGGCGCACGAGCATCGAGGCCGTTCGCGACGTGTGGCAAGAGCTGCATCTGGCGCAGGTGGTGTGTGGCGGCCTGATGGAAACCCGGGGTGGGAGTTGGGCCCCGAAGGCGTGTTGAGGCGCTGCTGGCTCGCGCTGGGCCTGGGAGCGGCGCTGCTCGCGCTGCCCGGCCCCGTCCACGGCGCCGACGCAGCCGCCGAGGCACCGCGCGCGATCCGCGAGCCGGTGCGCTTGACGGCGGGCGGCTCCAGCGAGCTCATGGGCGTGTCCAGCCCCGATGAACAGGCGCTGTACTTCGTGAGCGACGCCAGCGGCACGCTCGACATCAACGTTCAGGCGCCGATCCAGAATGGGCCCTCCGCGCTCTCCAGCGGGCTGGGGGACGCCGCGTGGCCCCAGATCTCGCCCGACGGGCAGCATATCGCGTACATCTCCTTCGAGAACGACTCGACCGGGGACGTCTGCATACGCCCGATCTCGAAGCGCGACGTGGACGAGCCGGACGCCACCAGGATCAAGGGCGGCGAGGAGAAGTGTCTGACCGACTCCGGCACCGCGGAGCTACAGGTGCTCTGGTGGGACAATGCCTCGCTCGCCGTCTTATCCAGGCGTGGGCTGCATGGTGACTTCGCCCTCACGCGGCTGCCCATCGCCGGCGGGCAGCCGCAGGCGCTGCTGGCTCGCAACATGGTCGGCCTGGCCATCTCACCGGATCGGCGCTGGCTGGCGTACATCCCGCTGACGCGCGGCGCGGTCGACGTGGGCGTCACCTTCTCGCAGCGGGTGGCGCAGGGCCTACGCCTGCAACGCCTGGGTGAGGACGCGCCCGCGCTCGAATACACCCCGCGGCTGCCGGGCGTGACCGGTTACCTCGCCTTCTCAGCGGCTGGAGACTTCCTCGAGTTCACGCAGTTCCTGAACGACACCAACCGCGACGGCGTGATCGACGGCGACGACAACGCGGTGATCTTTCGTGTTCCATTCCACGGCGCCCAGAGCGCGCCCATCCTCGCCCGCGACGAGCCGGAGCAGCTCACGAGCGCCGCCTGGGACTGCCACTATCCAGCGCCCGCGCGGAGCCGGCTGATCGCGAGCTGCAGCCACGACGGCTCACTCGACATCTACTCACTCCCGCTCGAGGGGGCGGTCCCGGTCGAGTGGGACGAGGCGCGGCTGGTCGGGGAGATCGCCTATGCGCGCGATCTGCGGCTGCGCCTGCTGCTCTCGGCACGTCGCCTGGCCCTGGCGCCCAGCGTGAGCGCGCAGGAGGCGATCGTGCGCGAGATGATGGCGGTGCATCTCGAGCTGGGCGAGTACGAGTCGACCATCTATTACGCGGAGAACCGCCTGACCAGCCCCCACGCCGCGCGCTGGGGCCAGGTCAGCGCCGAGCTGGCCCGGCATCGGCGCGCCGATCTGGCGTTGATCCGTGGCGAGACCAGCCAGGAGTACATCCAGAGCGAACGCGCCCGCGCCACGGGCCTGGCCGAGCAGCTCGGCTCTGCTCCCGCCGCCGTCGCGCAGCTGGCTCGGCTCGTGATCAGCGAGATCGAGGACGACGTCGGCGACAAAACCGCGGCTCTCCAGAGCTTCCGCGCGTTGCCCCTGACGGAGCTGAAGGATCCGTTGCTCGCGCCGCTCGTCGCGAGTCGGGCCGAGCGCCTGTATCGCCTGCGCGGGGAGCGCGAGAGCCTGCTTCAGGTCTATCGAGTGCTCTCCGAGTTGCCGTTGCTCGACGTCGCGCGCAGGCTGGAATACGCCGGGCGCTTCGTCAGCGAGCTGGGCCGCGGTCGCGGTCCGGTCGCGCGGGCACAGGCGATTGCCGAGTGGCGCGCCCAACTGCCCGAGGAGAGCGAGCTCGCGCTGCTCCTGGACGTCGAAAAGGCGCTCCTGGCGCTGGACGACCAGAACCAGGACGCGGTGCGCGCTGAAATCTTCGCGCTCTACACCGCGAACGATGACGTGGACCGCCGGCGCGCGCTGGTCCTCGGCACGCTCCGCGTCGCCGCCCGGGCAGGCAACGAGTTCCTGCAATACCAGTTCGTCACCTCGTGGGCCAGCTCGCTGCGCAGGAGCCATCCGGAGCGGAAGTACGCCGAGGCGCTCTACAGCAACATCGTCCTCGATCGCGCCTACGGTGAGGGACGCCAGGGCAACATCGACGAGTCGCGCGGTTACTTCTACGGTGCCACGCTCAGCACCGAGTCACTAGAGGCTCACATCGGCTTCATCGAGGCACGCTTCATGGAGAACGCCGCGAGCGCCGAGGCGGACCTCGATCGCGTCTACCAGAAGCGCTTCGCGCGCGCGCCCGAGAGCCCGGTGTATGCGTTCGTCAAGGCGTACCGGATCGCCCGCACCTTGCCGGAGCAGCTCGACCCCGAGCGCCACGATCGTGACGTCAGCCAGGTGATCGAGCAGCTCACGCGGGTCATGCAGGCTCTGCCCAAGGAGCCCCAGGTGTACCAGATCTGGGGCTTCGCGCTGCACGAGCGGGCGCGCCGCCTCGGGTCACGCGAGGCGGCGGTGGCCGCGAATCGCCAGTACCTGCTGGCGCTCGATCTGGCACGGGACGACGAACGGCTCACGGCCGCCCTCTTGCACCGCCTGGGCCTGCTGCAAGCTTCGCTGGGCAGCTACGGCTCGGCGCTCGACTATCTGCTGCGCCGCGACGAGCTCCCGCACGTACGCCCGCTGGAGGAGCTCGGACTGAGGGTCGCGATCGGTCGGAGCGCCTGGCATCGCGCCGATCCGCTGCTCGCAAAACGACACCTCTCCAGCGCCATCCAACAGATCGAGAAGGACCCCGCTCTCGCCCGCTACCGACCGCTCGTGGTCGACCGCCTGGCATTGTCGCTGTCGGCGGCGGGTGACACCGCGGCGGCGCAGCAGCATTACACGCAGCTCCTCGGCCTGCTGCGAGATGATCCGCAAGCCACGCCCATCAATCGCCTCAAGGCCAACATCGGTCTGGCGGCAAGCGCGCTGGAGCGCGGCGAGCTAAAGACGACCCTGAGCGCGCTCGACGTCGCGGACGCCATCCTGAACGACAGCGCCGAGCTGCATCCGGAGCCTGCCGACGTCGCGCCCCGGTCACTCGTTGGTGCATTTAGCTACACGCGCCTTCAATATCAGGCTCTCGTGGCTGGGCTGCGCGCGAGCGCGCAACGCACGGCGGGTGACACACGCGCGGCGCTTCAGGCGAGCCAGCGTCGCGCAGCGCTCCTTTCGCAGCGGCTGGACGAGACCGATACCGACGAGGACCGCCTGGATCTGGCACAGGCGTACCAACATGTCGCGGCGCTGCAATATGACCTGAAACAGCTGCCGGAGGCCACGCGCAGCGTCGAACGCGGGCTCGAGCTCGCCGCGCAATTTAACGAGAACACCGGCAGCGAGGTCAACGACGCGCAGCTAGCGCTGATTCAGGCCTACGCGGAGCTGCACCTCTACGGCGGCGTGCCCCTGAGCGAGCTCCGGCACGGCCTGGTCCCCGAGCTGCGCCGCATTTATGCCGCGATCTGTCGATATCGAAGCCCGGCCTGGGCGGGCCAGCGTTTTCTTTTCAAGCTCTACCTGACGGAACTTACGCTAGAGTCAAAGGACTTACCCAAACGAGGAGAGAACCCGTGACCCTTGGACGCTCCATGACCTTAGTGAGAATCGCACCTGCCCTCGTCGGGGCGTGCGTGCTCGCGCTCTCGATCGGCTGCGGTGACGAGCTCGACACGCTGGGAGACGGCACCGGCGGGGACGGGACCGCCGGTGGCGACGCCACGTTCACCCAGATCTATGCAGCGCTCGAGCCGGAGTGCTCCAGCTGTCACGCGCCCGGTGCACCGGGTCGAACCCAAGGCATCGAGGCCACCCAGGACTGGTCGACGCGCGCCAGCGCTTACACCTCCCTGCAAGGCACGGCCTCGGGCATGATCGGCAACTTCCAAGCGTGTAACGGCGTGCCGTTCCTCGGCTCCACGGCGGAGCAGAGCCTGCTGGTCGCCTCATTGGACGAGGACGTCCGCAACGCCTATGACAACCCGAGCAACCCTGATTGTAACAACGACACGATCTCGGATCAAACGCTCAAGATCGGCGGCCCCTTGCCAGCCCAGGTGCTGCAAGATCTCAAGGATTGGGTGGACGACGGCGCGCCAGAGTGACGCGAGGCCTCGCTCGGAGGCGCCCCGCGTCAGTCCGGCGCTGCTGCTCTGATCGTGCTCGGATCGAGCTGCTCTAGAGCAAGCGCGTCCTCACGCACGTCAGCGCGAGCGCTTCACGTCGGAGCCCGGCATCGGTTGGCCGCGCGGCACGAATTGATCGACCGTTGGCCCCTTGGGAGGCCCGGGGAGGAGCCCCTTCTTGGCCAGGACCAGCTGCAGCTCGGCCGCGGCCAGCTTGCTGAGGTTCTCGGGCAGCTCGGTCACAGAAATGCCCCGGGGCAAAGCTGCCTCCACCTCCTGCCGCAGATCATGCAGCATCTGCGTCTCCGAGATCAGGATCACGCGCGAGGTCCCGTCGCGTGAGACGAGCTCGCTCAGCCGCCGACCGACCTCACGCGCGAAGCGGCGCACGCCTTCGCTCCGATGCGCCTCGCGGTGGTCGTCAAACGCATGCGCGGGGCCCGGACCCGTGGTGCGATTATTGCCTATTTCGTTACTAAAAACCTCGCGATCCTGCAGACGCGCTTCCGGGTGGGTCAGATCCTCGAGCTCGATCAGCCGCGGCGGCCCATCCAGCGACGGGTCCCCGGTTCCGTCCCAGTAGAACACGCGAGCCCGCGCCGTATCGAGTGCGACCAAATGCGCTTTCATACGTAATCCTCCATGCTGACAGTCAAGCTCAAGGAACGGGTGCACGGCCCATGCCAGCGCTGCCGCGCCCTGGCGCTGTTTAGCGCCCATTTCGCAGCAGATCACGCGCCAGCGCTCTGCGGACCCGGCTGAAAAGGAACCGGTGCCGGGTGCTCCACGAGCAGCGGGGAGCCGCGCCGCCGCGACGGAAAAGAAGTACCAGTCGGCCCGCAAACTCTCGGCCTCTGCCCGGCGTCCCCTTGCAGCTGGCAGGCGCCAAAGCAAAGGTACCGCCCCGATGTCCAGCGCACCACCCGCCGGCGAGCGAGCACTCAGCCTTCCGAGCGTGCTCGGCTTGCTGCGTAGATTTGGCTGGAACGCGACCTCGTTTCAGGTCCTCGAAGCTGGCTTCTCGTATTGGTCCGACGGCGCGGACCACTGCGTGGCCTACGTGGACACCGGGCGAGCCTGGGTGGCGGCGGGGGCACCCATCGCGGATCAGGCGCGGCTGGGCGAGGTGGCGCGCGGCTTCGTGCGCGCGGCGCGTCGAGAGGGTCGCCGCGCGCTGTTCTTCGCGACGGAGCGCCGCTTCGCGGATACGGACGGCTTCGACAGTCTGCTGATCGGCGAGCAGCCGGTGTGGGATCCGCGCGACTGGACGGAGACGCTGCGCCGCACGCAGAGCCTACGCGAGCAGACTCGGCGCGCGCGCGCCAAGGGGGTACGGGTGAGCGCGGTGTCTCCCGAGGAGGTCGCAAGCCCGAGCTCGCCGCTGCGCCAGTCCATCGAGGCGATGATCGCGAGCTGGATGGGCTCTCGCGCCATGCCTCCCATGGGCTTCCTGGTGCGGGTCGACCCGTTTGGGCTGGTAGAGGAGCGCCGATTGTTCGTGGCGCAGAGGGGGGACGCGCCCGACGCAGAGGTCGTCGGGTTTGCAGCGGTCGTGCCGGTGTACGCGCGCCAGGGCTGGTTCATCGAAGACCTGATCCGTTCGCCCGCGGCGCCCAACGGCACGACGGAGCTGCTGGTCGACGCGGCGATGAAGGCCACGGCGGAGCTGGGCAGCACCTACCTGACCCTCGGCCTGTCACCGCTCGCCGGCCCCGTCGGCCTATCACTCACGCTGGCGCGCAAGTACGGCTCGTCCCTGTATGATTTCGGCGGGCTGCGCGCGTTCAAGGCCAAGTTCCGACCGCGCGAGTGGGCGCCGATCTATCTCTCGTACCCACGGGGCAACGCGGCCGTCGCCATCTACGATAGCCTGGTGGCCTTCGCGCAGCGCGGCTTGTTGCGGTACGGCATCGAGACGCTGCTGCGTGGACCGGACGTGGTGCTGCGCGCGCTGGCCGTGTTGCTCGTGCCCTGGACGCTCTTGCTCGCCCATGTCGACACCGAGCACTGGTTTCCCTGGCCCTGGGTGCAATGGTCGTGGGTGGCCTTCGACAGCGTGCTCGCGCTCTTACTGTTTGCGCTGAGCCTGCGCTTTCGACGCTGGTTGTCCGCCACCTTGATCGTGCTGGTGATGGCCGACAGCGCGCTCACGCTAGCGCAAGCGCTCAGCTACAACCTGGCTCGCCTCCGCGGCGTGCCGGACGTGCTGATCTTGCTCGTGGCCCTGGCCGCGCCAGCGCTGGTCAGCGTGGTGCTCTTGAACGCACACCGGCGCTCATCCCGAGCCAGTACGGCGCCGATGCGCTACGCACACCCGGACCTGGCGCGCCCAGGCTGACCCGGCTCACCTTCAGCTGGAGCTCAGAACCGAGTTTCCTGACGAGGCTCCGATCCCTGGTAGAGCCATGGATCGCTCTCCCGCTCGGTCGCCCTGGAATGAGCCGGCAACGCGAGCGTGAGCCAACTGCCCGCGGCGAGGACAACCTCTGATAACCAGGCCAGGTGGCAAGGGCCGGCGCTCCCCGGTATGCTCCGGCCCTGCCCAGGGGGCGAAGAGTGATGGCGAGCATGCCGCCCCGACGCGTCATTTCAGGCGCGGCAGGGGGGCTGGTCTAGAAAGGTCAACCCAGTATGAAACACAGCAGCTTCCGGGTTCTCCCCCTGCTCTTGGGATGGGGTACCCTGAACCATTGCGCGAGTCACACCGGCAGCGACGGCGCCGGGCAGGCGTCTCCCACGGCTGACGGCGCGCCCGAGCCTGCTCCCGCGGGGGCCGCGGGCGTGCTTTCCGACCCGGAGGCTGCCCCCGTCTCCCCGAGCACGTCGAGCAACGCCGAGACCGATCCCCTGCCCGCCGGTCTGCTCGGTACGGCAGGCGCATCGGCGCTGGGCGCTCCTGGAGCGGACGCCGGCGGAGCCGCCGCGACCCCTGGCCTGCCCGAGACGCCCCGCTTCGAGGGCAGCTTCATCCTCGGCGCGGACATCTCCAGCGTTCAGGAAGCGGTGGATCAAGGCACGCTCTACGTCGACACCGACGGGCAACAGAAGACCTTGCTGGCGCTGCTGAAGAATCATGGCTTCAACTACGTACGTCTGCGGACCTTTCTCGATCCTGCCGCCGAATACGGGTACGCCTCCGGCTCGGGCTGCCCGGCGAAAGCAGAGCCTTATAACGATCGGGACCACACCGTGGCTTTTGCCCGAGAGGTCAAGGCCGCCGGCATGGGGCTGCTCCTGGATTTTCATTACAGCGACACCTGGGCCGATCCGGGCAAACAGGTCATCCCCCAGGCCTGGCGTGGCGTGGGCTCCGTGGCGGCGCTCGCGGAGCTCGTGCGCGCCTATACAGTGGATGTCGTCGGCGCGCTGGTGGCCGCGGGAGCGCGGCCCGACATGGTGCAGGTCGGAAACGAGATCACGCCGGGCATGCTCATCCATGTCCCCAGCGCGACCACCGACTGTTATGGCAACGGCTCGGTGCTCAACCCGAGCGTGAACGGCAGCCAGAGTAACTGGGACAACCTGGCGCTGCTGCTACGAGCCGGCATCGAGGGGGTCCGGCAAGTCGACCCCGCCATACAGGTGATGTTGCACGTCGAGAACACCGAGAGCATAGCCGGGGTCAGCGACTGGGTCCGCAACGCGCAGCAACGCGGGGTGGGGTTCGACGTGCTGGGTCTATCCGCGTACGAGGCGTTTCAGGGGCCCGCCGCCGAGTGGCGGCCCACCCTGCAGGAGCTGGCGCAGACGTTCCCGGAGCTGTCGTTCTCGATCGCGGAATACAACCCGGAGCGCCGCCTGCTCAACGACATCATGCGTGAGCTGCCCGACGGCCGTGGCCTGGGCACCTTCTTCTGGGAGCCGACCCAGTCGGGTAGCTGGGGCGAGTCGATGTTCAGCCGCATGGGCAACACCCTGATCGCCCGTCCCGAGGATTTCGCCGAGTACGATCAGCTGCGCCAGGACTACGGCTTGTGACGTTCAGAGCCGAGCGCCGCAGCGCCGGTGTGCTGGGAGCAGGGTGTGCTGGAGGCAGGGTGTGCTGGCAGCTCGAGCCGACGCGACCCCTGACAAAAAAAAGCGGCCAGGTGGGTTCGAAGGGAGCGGCGCGCTGCGCATGACAAACAGGATCACGCAACGACGAGCTCTGCTGGGCGCTGGGCT
>WUUC01083662.1_pt1 | contig 12487 bp, 16 predicted proteins | sample 6278441 | NCBI WGS metagenome assembly WUUC01 (sample SAMN13675441, study PRJNA597444) | soil metagenome | isolation source: soil | place: USA: Washington | collected 2017-10 | reverse complement strand
GGCTGGGGGACTAGGATTCGAACCTAGACTGGCGGAGTCAGAGTCCGCTGTCCGGAGCCAAACGCCTTGCACCCCGGCATGGCGAGAATAGTCGTGAGGCAAGTGGGATTCCGAGGTTATGCCCGCCGTGAAGCCTAAAGAATCGCGTGGTCGAGGTGCAAATAACGCTGGTTGCGAGCCCCCGCAACCAATTCAAGCCCGCCGGACTTGTTAAGTCGCTCACTAGGGCGGGCCCTCTTCATGGACTCCCAACTTGCCGTTTCTTCCCCCAAAATCCCGACTATGATTCGCGAACGAGCGCACGGATATCGCGAGCGGGCGCAAGCCTGTTTGGACGCAGCCGAAAAGGCCGAGGATCCCGAGACGAAAAGATATTGGTCGGAGGCGGCGAAGCGCTGGATCACCCTTGCCGACCAGATCGACCAAGCCGCTGACCTGTTTGACAGCCTGAACCCGCCCGAACAGTGAGGGTAGAAGGAGGCGAGCGTGGAGCCTCGGGTCACGGTGATCACCTTGGCGGTCGACGACCTTGAACGATCGCTGAAATTCTATGGTCTCGGCTTTCCGACGAACGGGATCGTCGGCAAGGAATTCGAGCACGGCGCCGTCGCCTTTTTCGATCTCAAAGGAGTGACGCTCGCGATCTGGCCCCGCGAGGATCTTGCTTGGGATTCGGGGCTTGCCAAAGGCCATGCAAACCCGACGGAGCTCAGCCTCGGTCACAATGTGCGAAGCCGGGAAGAGGTGGACGCCGTCATGGATCAAGCGACGAGGGCCGGCGCCAAGATCGTCAAGTCTGCTCGCGACACGTTCTGGGGCGGATATGCCGGCTACTTTCAGGATCCGGACGGTCATCTCTGGGAGGTCGTCTGGAATCCGAGTCTGATTCCCTGAAGCGTGAGGTTGCGTCGGCCCCAAAACAGCAGTCGGTTGAGAAAAGCCTCAGCCGACGAGGAGCCCTTCCGGCATTTTGCGCACATCGTCGATCCCGGTCATCGCCATGGCGGTGTCGAGTTCTTGCTCGATCAGCTCCAATGCGGCCGTGACACCCGCTTCACCATAAGCAGCAAGGCCGTAAAGATAGGCGCGGCCGATGAGACAGCCGCTGGCCCCGAGCCCGAGCGCCTTTAGAACGTCGAGTCCGGATCGGATGCCGCTATCCAAGATGAGCTCCGTCTCCTCGCCCACGGCGTCACGAATGGCGGGGAAGGCTCTTACTGAAGTCTCCGCACAGTCGAGCTGCCGGCCCCCGTGATTCGAAACGACGATCGCATCCGCTCCGAGCTTTGCCGCCATGGTGGCGTCTTCCGCATCGAGAATGCCTTTGACGACGAGTTTGCCGGGCCAGATCTCGCGCACCCATTCGAGATCGGAGAGGCCGACTGCACCCTTGAAGTGGCGCTCCGCCCACACCGTCATGTCCGCGAGCCTCGTGCTTCCGCGCACGAACATAGTGAGGTTGGCGAAGGTGGGCTTGCTTTTCAGATACGAGTACGCCCATTGCAAATGGGTGAGAAGATCGATGATGTGCCGGGCCCGTGCCTTCACCGGGACTGTGAGGCCGTTGTCGAAGTCGCGATTGCGACGGCATTGCACGGCGGTATCGAGAGTCAGCACGAGCGCCGAGCACCCCGCATTCCGGGCTCTGTCGATCAAGGCTGCGTTGATGCCCCGATCTTTAAACAGATAAAGCTGAAAGAAGAACGGTTCTTCGATTGCCTCGGCCATGTCCTCGATGGAGGAGGTCGCAAGCGTGCTCAGGCAGAAAGGTATACCGAACGCCTTCGCAGCCCTTGCTGCGTGAATCTCGCCTTGCGGGTAGAGCACACCGGCAAGCCCGATCGGTGCGAGCGCAACCGGGATCGTTGCACTCCGTCCGGCGATTGAGGTGCTCGTCCGCCGAGCCGAGGTCTCGGCAAAGACGCGTTGCCGCAGCCGCAGCGCACACAGATCGGCAAGATTGGCCTTGAGCGTCACCTCGTCGTAGGAGCCCCCCTCGAGATATTCGAAGATCGGCCGGGGCAGGCGCCGCCTTGCCCTAGCGCGCAAATTGCCGAGATGTCCGGCGAGGGTCGGTTGTTTCGTCGGGCTGCCGGTGGCAGCGACGACCTCTTCCAGCTCCGCGACCGCGCTTGGAACCGCGTCACGGTGCAGCTTGCTCTTTGCTTCTTGCATCCTCATTTCGTGCTGAGATACGGCCGATATGCCTCTAAAGTTTGCATAGAATGCATCAATTCCGAGACAAGTTGCAGCGATGACGTTAGATCACCGGTCATACATAACAATTGCCGGCGCCGGAAGCATCGGCTGTTATCTCGGCGCTTGCCTCGCCGCCGCAGGACGAAATGTGACCTTATTGGCTCGCGGCGCGCTCGCCGAGGTCTGTTCGCGCCGCGGCTTGCACGTCTCCAACCTCGAAGGAGATGACCGCCTTCTTCCGCCGGACTCCGTCAAAATCACCACCGATCCCGCCGAAGCCTTTGACGCAGCCGATCTCGTATTGGTGACGGTGAAGTGCCGCGATACGCGCCAGATGGGTGCTCTCATCGCCGAACATGCCCCGAAAGACTCCGCGGTGGTCAGCCTTCAGAACGGAATCGACAATGGAAGGATTCTCAGGGAGGAGCTCGGACAAGGCGACCGCGTGCTCGCCGGAACCGTGATGTTCAATGTGGTGCAGACCCGAAAAGAGGGCGAGCCACCTAGAGTTCATCGCGCGAGCAGCGGAGCCGTGATGATCGAAGCCGGTGTGCCGGGCTTGCGCGGCCTGCTCGACGTTCCCGGCTTCACGATTAAGGAGCACGCAAAAATCGAGCCGATTCTTTGGGCGAAACTCCTGCTCAATCTCAACAATGCTCTGAATGCGCTCTCGGGTCTGCCCCTCGCCAAGGAACTTGGCGACGGGCGGTGGCGGCTTCTCCTGCGTGAGCAAATGCTAGAGGGATTGGCCGTTTTGACAGCGGCCGGCATCAGGGCAGGGAAGATCGAAGGAATACATCCGAGATTGAGCGCCTTTGCTTTGGGTCTTCCCGATCCGTTCTTCGCGCTCGCCGCGCGGCGGATGCTGGCAATCGATCCTGCGGCCCGGTCCTCGATGTGGGAGGATCTCGAAGCGCGGCGTCCGACCGAGATCGATCAAATTCAAGGGGAGATCGTCAAGCTGGCAACGGCCTACCGCGTTCCTGCGCCTTTGAACGAGCGCGTTATGCGGCTGGTCAAGGCCGCGGAGGAAGCCCAGCAAGGCTCCCCGCATCTCAATCCCGAAGCAGTCGGCTAATTCTGCGCTTCAATCGATTGCGAAGGCGATCATGCGCCCGCAGGCGAGCGCCCCAAGCCAACAGCCCATCGACATGACGGCGTGAAGTCTGTGCCGTGCCCGGCTGGCGTGTTCTAGCGTCAAGCCATGCGAGCGGTGGATCATTAGGGCGGAGACGATACCGACGAAGATGAGCGCGAGCTTTGCCTGGAAGAAGCCGACAAGGGCGTATTCCTGCGCACGAACGGAAAAGAGCAGAAGTCCTGTCGGCACGGCGAGGACAAGCCCCGTGACGGCCATCGGAACGAGAACGCGGAGCAGGGTCTCGCGCGACGTCGCCGGCCAAAAACCAAGAAGGCGAAGGTCGAGCGGCAAGACGGCACCGACAAGAAGCGCGATGCCGAGGACATGCGCGCCGCTCACAACGGCATAGCCCCAACGCGCGACGCGCAGATATTCCGCGGGCGCGGTCGCTTCGATGCCGGCGAGGAACGCCTCCATCCAGCCGCTACTTCCGATCGGGATAGAGGACGTATTCCCGGTCGCCGAGATACAGACGCTCGACCTTCAGCCGCTTGTCGGAGGGATCGGCGGCCGGCTCGCCGATAAGGCGTATCTGCACGCCTTTCGCGAGGTCGCTGTCCTTCAGCCCGGCGCGCTCATTGCGCCAAGGCTGGCCGACCTCGACGGTCCAGAGCGTCCCGTCGATGTCGACCTTCAGAATTCCGTGCGGATTGCCGAGCTTCACTTCTGTGATGGTGCCCGCAAGCTCGATGTCCTTGCCCGTCGTCCAAGCCCAACCGTGATGCGCAAGAGCCGGCTCACCGGCGAGGGCGAGTCCGAGGGCAAGAACCGCGCTTTGCAGAAAACGCGTTTCTTTGTCCGATTTAGAAATCTCCGAAATCACCGCCGCCATCGTCATAACCGACTTCCTCGAATTCGGGTTCATCGTCGTGAGAGTCCCGATCGTCCTCCGACTCCCGATTGTCCTGCGAAGAATGGTCCTTCGCGTCCTCCTTTTCAGCCGCCTCGGCCTTGCCACTGCCGAACATGCCGGCAATCGCATTGCCGAGAAGGACGCCGCCGGTGACGCCGAGCGCCGTTTGCGCGGCGCCGGCGAGGAAACCGGAACCGCCCTGTTGCGGCTCTTGAGCCTCTCTGCCGACGCGCGGCACCGACCCCGTGCCTCGATCTGCCGGCCGCGTGGAGCCTCGGCCGTCTCCGAACAGACTTCCAAACAGTCCTCCGCGCCCGCCCGACTCTTGCGATTCAAGCTCGGCAATCCTCTGTTCGGCAGCAGCGAGAGCTTGCTCCTGCACGATGATCGTCTGAGCCATGTAGTAAGGCGCGGCCGGCTGAGCTGCGATCTTGTCGCGGATCAATGTCTCCGACTGGCTGTCGCGGGGCGGTGAGCTCCGTTCTACGCTGGCAAGCTTCCCGAACAACGATTCGATGGCCTCGCGGTCGTTCCGATCCATGAAAATGGCTCCTCTAGGGTTCCTGTCTCATGGATAGATAATGTCGCCGACCGACGTTCCAAGCCTGGGCCAAGCGTGGCCTGCGCGATCGGAAGCCAGCGCAAAGATCACGCCGCTAGGCTATGGCGAGACGGGTCCAGGCGGCTCGTCGTCGGGAATGACACCTGGTATGAAAGGAATGGTCCCGATCCCAGGCGCGAGTATTCCCGGGTTGATGTTGACGACGTTGACGTTTGTCTGCGCCAAGGCTCGCGCGATCTTGTCCGGCGGCCATTCATAGGCTCCGGAACAATCGTCGTCATCGTCGCCCCGGCGCAAGGGAATGTCGACGCCCCAATTCGCTTTGGTCAGCAGCTCGTCGCAGTTTCGGTTCCGTACTGACAAGGCGCTGTTGCTCATCAGGAGGACGCCATATTGGCCGTCGATGACGCCGCCCCAGAAATCCGTACCGCGCACTGCAAGAGCCGCGACAGGCGTTTTCACCGTGATGCGCTTTTGTCCCATGGAGCTGATTCTGCCGGTCGCGAAGCGAAAGGCGCCGCGCGTGGCGTTCAGCGCGCTTTCTCCGACGCTCGCTTCGGGATCGAAAACAAAGCGGTCGACGATGACCGTCGCGTTCTCGCCGAGCGTGAGCTCGCTCTTGTCGCGGAAGGTGACCTGCAAACGGGCCTTGCTCCCAGTCCGCAGCGTAGCGTTCATGGGGACGAGCGTTCCGACGGCGGCGGGCGCGCCGCTGACCGTCGCTTGGTTCGCGACGCTGGTGACAACGCCAACGCTGTCGGCGGCGAGAGCGCCAACCGTCGCGAGGCAGAGGACGAGCAGCGCCACGCAAGAGATGATGAAGCGAGAGAAGATAAGCGCATGCGCCGACTGCGCGTCGGCCGTATCGACCACGCGCCACCGATGCCGAGCATGACCAGGCATCCGGCGCCCCCCTCCCGTCCACAGATATCCCAAGCTTCTCCGAAAGCTACTCAGTGACGCTCATCCCAGCAATCGCGGACCCTGCGCTTCCGGCCGCTTTGCCCGTGACTGTGGCCGCTCGGTCACAGCATCCGCGAACAGTCTCTGGGGCGATAGATCCGAGAATCGGCGGTGCCCCTTGAGGCGCCGACCATGTCAGCCATTTCCGTTAGGACCTTTGAGCATTGCCTGCTTCGTATTCTTCTTTCGTGGGCAGGTCGTAGAACGGTGGCTCGTATCCCTTATGCTCGTAAATTACACGGGGGACGCCACCATGGCGCTGGGAGCCGTAATCGACATAAGCGTATTCTGCCCCGCCTTCCGCAGTCCTGGTGCGATAGAGGCCCTTGGCTGCCATGTGCTGCTCCCTGCTTCCCACCAAAGCATATAGGAGCTTAGGACTGAACTCGATACGCCGTCAGGTGGCGCCCCATCAAACTGAGACACTACCCTCCAGCGGATTCCACAATGATTTTTCCCGACTTACCCCGCTCCATAAGCCCGCGGGAGCCAAATTCGTAGGTGCCCGGTCGTATGGCCACAAAAAAGATCTCTGCCTCTCCGCCGTTTTTCGAACTCGAGTTCGTCGAGCGTCGCGGCCTTAATCTCTACCTCGCCAACCTCGACCTTGCGGATCCAGACGTTCCTCAAGAACGCGGGTGCTACGAACGCATATTCCGCACCGGGCGTCGCGACGATCTTCCAGCGATAGCCCTGGCCGACCTTGAGACGGTACTCGGCAGGCTGCATGTGCGTGTTATCTTGCTCCGATCCAAATGTCAGAGTTTCCAACCGCTTCAGACCATGAACGGCCGGATCAAGGATTTGACCGTCAGCCGCGTTTTCTGCCGTCGAGGCCGGTGCGGAGATGGCCAGCAGTCCAAGGACCAATAGCTGCTTTCGCATGACGTGTCCTCCCCACGCTTGGCTCGGCGAGTATTGCTTGCATTGTTATGCGGTTTAACCTTTGCCGGGTACGGGAAGAGTTGGCCAAAATGATTGCTAATCGTTCCGGTCCAACTTGCCAAGAAGGCCTATCGTGGCCTGCTCACCAAGCAATTCAGCGCCGGAACCCTCAGTCGGACAAAGCGCTCCCAGTTCAGGTTTAACTATGGGCCTGTGGCATCGGTCTCGTCTTAATATGCTGCAGCGATGACAGTGCTGCAGCGGGTTCGACAGTATATAATCTCGGGTGCGCCACGCCCGGTATGCGACGACTGCATACGAAGTGCTTTGGTTCTTCCCAAGCGGCAGCATGCGAATGAAAAGACACGCGAGTTGGCCGAGACCCTCGAATTTGAGCGACGCCAGGATGTCTGTCGCGTTTGCGGGGATACTAGATTGGTGATCGGCTATTCCCAGCGGTCTTGACGCAGCCCAAAATTTGAGACTGGGCGGAAGCTCCAGTACCCAAACCCCAACTCAGCGGACAATGAAGCGGAAGGGAACCGAAATTTCGATCGCGTCGCGGCGAAGGTCGGAAGGCATGGCCGGGAAGGGAGCCGCCTTATGCACCGAGGAGAGGGCCGCGTCATCGAGCTGTTTCTTACCGGAGCTCTTCGCAATCTCCAGCTTCAAGAGTTCTCCGGCCGCGTTGACGCTGAAGCGCACGACGGCCGTGCCGACGAGATTCGTGCGGGGCTTGACCTTGCTGCGCTCAAGATGCGTGCGGAGCGTGCCGAGATAAGCGGAATGAACGGTGGTGTCGCCGCCTTGCATCTCTTCGCCAGAGCTTTCACGCATCGCGACGACGCTCTCTTGCTGCACGGCTGCGACCTGCGGCGGCAAGGGCTGATCCACGATTTCTTTATCGGGCTCCTCCAGCCTTTCCTCGGGCTTCGCTTCCGGAGCATCCTCTAGGTCCGGTGCCTTGACGTTTTCCTGGTCGGGACCGGTCTCCGAGGCAACGACCGGAAGTTCCTCGATCGGTTTTACCTCTTCGGGCAGGGGCTGGGTCGCTGCGGCCATCACCGGCGTCGCCTCAACCTCTTCCAGCGACATCTGATCCTCGCCGAGCTTGGCGAAACCTTCGGGCGCGAGACCCTGCTCAACAAGCATCAGATCAAGACCGCTTCCGGCATGTAGGGCGGTTCCTGCGGGATACAAAAACACGGCCATTACGAATCCGATGTGGAGGGCAAAAGATAAAAAATAAGCGAGGAACGAGAGCGCCATGAGAGGTGCACGCTATTGGCTTGAGCTTCCCCCATTTCCCTTAGGCTGGGACAACAGGGAGACGCGAGCATAGCCGCTCTCGCCGACCCTGCCGAGAATGTCCATCACATCGCCATAGGGGCGGGCCTTATCGGCACGCACATAGACGACCATGTCGCCCTCGGCGGAGCGGACCGCCATCAGCTTCGGAACGAGCGTCTCGCGGCTGACCTGCTCATCACGGACGAAGAGCGAGCCATCAGCAGCCAGCGATACGATGACGGGCTTCTTCGGCTGGCTGATGCGCGCTGCGGAGGTGTTCGGCAGCTCGACAGGGACGCCGGCGACGAGCAAGGGCGCCGTCACCATGAAAATAATGAGGAGCACCAACATGACGTCCACCATCGGCGTGATATTGATCTCGGAGATCGGCCGATATTCGGTCTCGTCGACGCCCGACCCGCCATTGCCTAAGGACATTGCCATTTAGGGATGCTTTCCCATGCGAATCGGCTCGACGCTTGCGCCGCGAAGACGCCGCACGTCCGAGCGGCTATCGCTCACCACCGACTCCCTGGCGATGTCAGCGATGTAGCTGCTTCCGCGTGCGAAGGCGCGCCCAAGCGCAACCGAGATCTGGTTGTAGGCGACGACCGCCGGAATGGCAGCGGCAAGGCCGAGCGCCGTCGCGATCAGCGCCTCGGCGATGCCGGGGGCAACGACCGCAAGGCTCGTATCTTTCTGCTGCGCAATGGCCGTGAAAGAATTGACGATGCCCCACACCGTTCCGAAAAGGCCGATGAAGGGTGCCGCGGAGCCGATGGTAGCGAGGAAGGGCAAGCCATATTCGAGCCGTTGCAACTGCGCTCTGAGAGCAGCGCGCATCGTGCTCTCCACGCGATGGCGTCGCTCGGCAGGGCCATCGCCGAGATCGGTCTCGGCTTCCTGCTCGCCGGCGTGAATCACCGCGCGAACGAGGCCGCGCTGGATGCGGCCATCACCCGGATCGTCAAGACGGCGAATGCTGCGGTTGAGATTTCTGATACGAACGACCTTTTCAAAAATGATCGCCCAGCACACGACCGAAGCGATGACGAGAAGGAGCATCACACCCTTGACGACGGGGTCGGCCTGCATGACCAGGCCGTAGACTGAGTAATCTGGACCGGCGGGAAGCGTCTGCTCCACGGAAGCAATCCTTTATTTGTTCAGCTCGACCTTAGTGCGGGTCGAAACGCTGATGTTCTTCAAACAATCGGAAACCGTCCCCGATTGAGCCTTGCACTCCATGACGTCGTTGATGAGGAAGCTGCCGACCTCATCGCATTTCGTCCCTTCGATGTCGAAGAGCTTGACGGAGCGCTTGTCGGCTTTCAGAGGGGCAAGATCGACGGCAAATCTGCGTCCAATGACTCCGTCCGGACGGAACAGCACGAGATCGAGCTTCAGCTCCTGATACTCGGTGCCTTTGTTGCCGACGACGAAATAAGCGCGGCAGCTTTGCCCTTGAGGTTCGAGCTTATTCAGTTCGATGCTGATCGCGGCGTCTCCAGCAGGCGGGCTCGGAGCCGCTGGCGTGGGTGAGGCATCCTGCGCCGCCGGCGATGGGGTTGAAGTTTCCTGCGCGATCGCGGCGACGTTTGTCGCCGCCCATCCTACGCAAGCTATGAGAGAAAGTGCCAAAGCGCCCGGCCAAGAGACTCGTTTTCGAAGCAATTCCTCCCGCTTCGACGCGCTCCGCCTAAATTTCAATCGGCAGACTCTCCAATGGGGGCGAATGCGGTCGGCAAGATCGGAAGGAAAGCGAGCGAGCATATCCATTCTCCCCATCGATGACGTGTCCGGTCGCGGCCGATTTACCGTGATGCGCATGGCCATTCAAGCGCGGACGAGCGGCTGCAGCGCCGGTGGCCAATAATGGACGCTCAGCCGTTGCTTCGCCAGGTTCCCGTGGCGTGATGTTAGGGGACTGCAGCGCCTTTGCCTTCGACGACTTTGCCAAACTATCCCATCGCTTTTGCCAGTCTCGCCTTAGACTTCCGCCGAAAATTGAGACATCATTTGAATGCGCTAGATCGGCAGAAACACACGGCGGCGTCTGGGGGGACGAAGTTGGATGGGGGGCACTGTGGCGAGATCGAGATTGGCCGAAGATCGGCCTGCTACGCGAATCGGTGTCGACAGATACCGATTGTCAGCTGATCGACTGCAGAGGGTGGTTCGCATTCCAAGGATCGGCGTCGCCTGCCTCTGCTTTGGCACCGTCGTTGTCATGGCAAGCACTTCCGCGCGCGCCGTGGATTTCGAAGTGCAGGAAGCAACGGTCGAGAAGGGCGAGGTCGAACTCGAATATCGCGGCGCGATCTTCGATGGGCAGCCTAGGGTCGAAGAGGACGAGGAGGACGAGGCCCCGTTAGACCACACTCACGATCTGGAGGTTCAGTTTGGCCTAACGGATCGCTTTATGTTTTCCGTTACTGGAGTTTTGGATGAGCCGGTGAACGATGATTTTCGATTGTCGGTTGTGGAAGCCGAGGTTCAATACGAACTGTTTGCCCGCGAAACCTCTGCGCTGTCGCTCCAGTTCGAGTACGAGTTCGCCACAATCGGCAATACGCCCGACGAGCTTTCCTTCGGCCCGCTGATCGAGTTTGGAGCCGGGCCGTTTCATACGACCGCCAATCTGTTCTTGACGGGCCAGGTCGGTGATGCGGCGGAAACCGATGCCCCGGGATTCGAATATGCGCTGCGGTTCGCGCGAAGTATCGGCAAGCGCTGGGCGCTGGGAGTGGAGGCGTTTGGCGAAATTGAAGATCTCTCACAGCCCGGCTCCTTTGAGGACCAGGAGCACTATGTAGGACCAATGATCTATTTGGGCGGTGGAGAGGAGGATGAGGAGAACGGTGAGGAAGAGGGTAAAAATGGGGGCCGCGAAGCTCCCAAGCTCTCCTTCTCAACCGGCGTCGTCTTTGGTGTGACTGACGTCACGTCGGACATCGCCTACAGAATTAACGCGTCTCTAGAGTTCTGACTGGGTAATCGAAGCCCTAACGTGCGATTATCATTTGAAGGAGCTCTTCCGCCGAAAATTTGGTCGAGGGCGGTATGGCTGCCTCTGACCTAATCGGGCGTTGACCATGGCTCTGAGAACCTTTTGGTTCAACCTATCGGTCAGAACTCAACTTCTTGCCGTTGTTGCAGCAATCAATCTAATTGCCGCTCTTGTCGCCGGCGCGGTCTCGATCTTCAACACGCGCCTCGCTACCCGCCTCGAGATCGATGCGTCCCTTGAAGTCGCGGAACGCTTCGTCGCTGCCACTCTGAAAGATCTCGCCGCTCAAGGTCGCCTGAACCAGCTTGAGGCGCATCTGCCCCTTCAACTCAAGCATCTTCGTCACGTTCGCATTATGCTGGTCGACAGTTTCGGCAACGTCATCGTGCTTTCGCCGATGGGAAGCGCCGAAGAGGGTGCGCGCTGGGTGCCCAACTGGTTTGCCGCGCTGATTCGCCCCAAATTAGCAGAACGGGCTGTCAAGGTGACCAGCGGCAGCGGCAAACCCTTAATCATTAGAGGTGAGCCGGCTGACGAGATTGCTGAGGCCTGGCAGGATTTCTATCAGCTCGCGCTGGTATGGTTTGTGCTCAACGCGCTTACCCTCGGTCTCCTTTACCTGATACTCGGCCGCATTCTTGATCCGCTCGCCGGCCTCTCAAGCGGAATGCGCAGCCTTGAGGACGGCAATTACACCACGCGATTGGAGGAGCCGAAGGTGAGGGAGCTCGCCGCAATCACAAACCGCTTCAATATGCTTGCTGGCGCCCTCGACAAGGCAAAGGAGGAGAATGCAATGCTGAATCAGCGGCTGATCTCGATCCAGGAGCATGAGCGCCGGGAGATCGCCAACGAACTGCACGATGAGGCTGGTTCGTGTCTCTTCGGTATTACTGCCAATGCGTCCTCGATCAAGACAATCGCCGACCAAATGTCTGGTCGCAAGGCCGCGGAAATTTCGCGCCGAGTCGGGGAAATTTTGCTCATCCTTGAGCGGCTTAAATCCATGAACCGGATGCTCTTGAAAAAGCTCCGACCGGCCCCGCTCGGTCGTGCCAAGCTGGTTGACCTGCTGGATGAGCTCATCATCGGGTTTCGGCGTCGACATCCAGACACACGAATCGTTTCAACCTTCAGTAAGTTGCTAACCTCCTATGGCGAAGCCACAGACCTCACCCTCTTTCGTTGTATCCAAGAGGGGCTCAATAACGCCATTCGCCACGGTAGGGCGGTAAATGTTTCGGTGGAAGTGAAGCAACAGAACGTGCGAGCGCCTGCTTCAGGCTATGGGCCGAAACCTGTACTCAAATTGCTCATCTGTGACGATGGCAACGGTTTTGACCCTGCAACGACCACTGGCTTTGGCCTCACCGCCATGACCGAACGCGTGCGCTCGCTTGGTGGCACCTGTGTCATCGAAAGCGAACCCTCAAAGGGAACGTCGATCCACATTCAAATTCCTGTCGAGGCCGGGCTTGTCGGCGGTCAACAGGTGCTGGCGTTGGCAGAAAACGGATTCTAACCATGTCCCGCAGGGCGGTGAGCTGAATGTCTTCCGGCTCATGGAATAGTACTTAGACTCTC
>WUUC01214435.1_pt1 | contig 12488 bp, 11 predicted proteins | sample 6278441 | NCBI WGS metagenome assembly WUUC01 (sample SAMN13675441, study PRJNA597444) | soil metagenome | isolation source: soil | place: USA: Washington | collected 2017-10 | reverse complement strand
GGAACTTCGTCAGCTCGACCCGGCCGTGGCCGTCCGGGGTCCGCATCATGGCGATGTCGGCACGGACGCCATCGAGCCCGACGACGCGGTCCGCCCAGGGCCCCTCGACCTGCGTCTCACCATCCAGCTCCATGCCGAGCTCGGCGAAGAACGCCTTGGCGGCCTCGAGATCCTCGACGACGATGAGAACGTTGTCCATCCGCCGAAGCGTCATTTCCCCAGCATAAGGGCCTGGTCGGGCTCCGCCGGTCGGCTCGGGATCATCGCGGCAGAGCGCTCAGGATAGGCTCGCGACTCCCCGCGTTCGACCGCTCGGGGCATCGATGGACGCCAATCAGCACAACAAAATCGTCAGCTTCATCTGGGGCCTCGCGGACGACGTCCTGCGCGACCTCTACGTGCGCGGCAAGTACCGCGACGTGATCCTGCCGATGGTCGTCCTGCGCCGTTTCGACGCGGTGCTCGAACCGACCAAGGCGGCGGTGCTCGAGACCAAAACGCTGCTCGACGAGGCCGGGATCAACGACCAGGACCAGCCGCTGCGCGACGCCGCGGGGCAGGCCTTCTACAACCACTCGCAGTTCATCCTCAGGGATCTCCGCAACCGCGCGAATCGCCAGCAGCTGACCGCCGACTTCGTCGCCTACCTCGATGGCTTCTCGCCCAACGTGCAGGAGATCCTCGACAACTTCGAATTCCGCAACCAGGTCCCGCGGCTCTCCAGGGCCGACGCGCTCGGCGACCTGATCCACAAGCTGCTCGACCCGGCGATCAACCTCGGCTCCGAGGCGGTGCGCGACGCGGACGGCAACGAGCTCCAACCGGCCCTCGACAACCACTCGATGGGGACGATCTTCGAGGAGCTGGTGCGCCGCTTCAACGAGGAGAACAACGAGGAGGCGGGAGAGCACTGGACGCCGCGCGATGCGGTGCAGCTGATGTCGCGGCTGATCTTCACGCCGGTCGCCGACCGGATCGAGTCGAGCACCTATCTGCTCTACGACGGCGCCTGCGGGACCGGCGGCATGCTGACCGTCGCCGAAGAGACCCTCGGCGAGCTCGCCGCCGAGCAGGAAAAGGACGTCGTCACCCACCCCTACGGACAGGAGATCAACGCCGAGACCTATGCGATCTGCAAGGCGGATCTCCTGCTCAAGGGGGAGGGGGAAGGGGCGGACAACATCGTCGGCGGCCCCGAGTACTCGACCCTCGCCAACGACGCCTTTCGCACCACGCAGTTCGACTTCATGCTCTCCAACCCCCCCTACGGCAAGAGCTGGAAGGGGGACCTGGAGCGGATGGGCGGCAAGGCCGGGATCCAGGACGACCGCTTCGTGATCGAGCACGGCGGAGACCCCGAGTACTCGCTCGTCACCAGGGTCAGCGACGGGCAGATGATGTTCCTCGCCAACCTCGTCTCGAAGATGAAGACGGACACTCCGCTCGGCAGCCGCATCGCCGAGGTCCACAACGGCTCCTCGCTGTTCACCGGCGACGCCGGCCAGGGCGAGAGCAACATCCGCCGCTGGATCATCGAGAACGACTGGCTGGAAGCGATCATCGCGCTGCCGCTCAACCTCTTCTACAACACCGGGATCGCGACCTACGTGTGGGTACTCAGCAACCGCAAGGCCGAGCACGATCCGCGCCGCCGGGGCAAGGTGCAGCTGATCGACGCAACCAGGTGGTTCGAGCCGCTGCGCAAGAACCTCGGAAAGAAGAACTGCAAGCTCTCCAGCGTCGACATCCAGCGGGTGGTCGACACGCTCCTCGCCTTCGAGGAGAGCGAGCAGTCGAAGGTTTTCCCCAACGAGGCGTTCGGCTACCGCCGGGTGACGGTCGAGCGACCGCTGCGGCTTGCCGGCATCGACCCCGAGCGGGCCTATTCCGCGAAGGAGATCAAGGCGCTCCGCGCCGCCGGCGCCGGGCCGGTGGAGGACGGCGAGCCGGTGATCCGCAAGATCCACAAGATCGGTGGCGTCGAGGCGGAACCGCTGCACGGGCGCTTCGAGCGAATCATCGACGGCAAGCCGCGGGTCGTCGAGTACGAGCCCGACAAGGACCTCCGTGACACCGAGCAGGTGCCGCTGCTGGAGGAGGCCGGGGTGGAGGGCTTCGTCCGCCGGGAGGTGTTGCCCTACGCAGCCGACGCCTGGATCGCTCCCGCCTCGATCAAGGTCGGCTACGCGATCAACTTCACCCACCACTTCTACAAGGCGGCCGAGATGCGGCCGCTGGAGGAGATCCGCGCCGACATCCTCGCGGTCGAGCGCGAAACGGAGGGCCTGCTCGCAGAGATCGTCGGCTCGGCGAAGGCGGAGCCGTGATCGCGGATCTAAAACCGTACCCCGCCTACGAGGACTCGGGCGTCGAGTGGCTGGGAAAGGTGCCGGAGGGGTGGAAGATGCTTCCCCTCGGCAGTGGTTTTCGCTCCTCCCTCAAGCGAAACGTCGGCATGCAGGAGCGTACGGTGCTGTCCCTCAGCTACGGGCGGATCGTCGTCAAGGCCGAGGATGACCTCCGGGGGTTGTCGCCGGAATCATTCGAGACCTACCAGCTGGTGGACCCCGGCGACATCATCCTCCGCACGACCGATCTGCAGAACGACCAGACGAGCCTCCGGGTCGGCCGCGCCGAGACCAAGGGCATCATCACCGCGGCGTACCTGCGCCTGGTCCCGAGGAGGAACCTCGTGCCTGGATTCGACTTCCTCCTCTTGCACGCCTACGACGTGATGAAAGTCTTCTACGGCTACGGCTCCGGACTCCGGCAGACGCTCGATTTCCATCAGCTCAAGCGGATCCTATTTGCGCTCCCGCCGGCGGCGGAGCAGGCCGCCATCGTTCGCTTCGTCGCGGCGATCGACACCCGGGTTCGGCTCTTCATCGCCGCCAAGAAACGGCTGATCGATTTGCTGACCGAAGAGAAGCAGGCGATCGTCCACCGGGCGATCACGGGCGGCCTCGATGCGAGCGCTCCGGTCAAGCCCTCGGGCATCGAGTGGCTCGGCGATGTGCCGGCGCACTGGCAGATCAAGCCCTTGAGGTATCTGGCGCGGTTTCACAACGGCTTCGCGTTCAAGCCCGCCGATTGGGGTTCTGACGGGACCGCGATCATCCGCATCGCGAACCTCAACGGCAGTGAAGAGTTCAACTACACGTCACGGGAAAACGTGCCCGAGAAGCTGCGCATCCGGCGAGGCGACCTCCTCTTCGCCTGGTCGGGCAATCGCGGCACCTCGTTCGGCTCGTTCGTCTGGGACCGTGATTTCGACGGCTATCTCAACCAGCACATCTTCAAGGTCGACGGTTTTGACCTCGAGCCCACCTACTTCGGCCACCTGCTGCGAGCGGTGACGAAACACGTCGAGGAGCAGGCCCACGGGATCAGCGGCCTGGTCCACGTCACCAAGTCGAAGCTGGGAAGCATCCGGGTTCCCGTCGCTCCGCCCGACGAGCAGGGCATGATCGCTCGGGCCATCGACGAGGAAATGGGGAAGGTGTCGGCGATCCAGAGCAGGGCCCGGCGTGAGATCTCTCTCATTCGCGAGTACCGCACGCGCTTGGTCGCCGACGTGGTCACCGGCAAGCTCGATGTTCGTGAGGCGGCGGCGAACCTCGCGACGGACCCCGACCTCGACCTCGACGAAGTGGTGCCGGACGAGCAACTGGAGGGGGCGGCGGCGTGAGCACGGACATCAGCGAGGCCGGGCTCGAGGCGACGATCGTCGCCCAGATGACCGCGCCCGAGGTGGGTTGGATCGAGGGAGACCCGGCTGCCTACGACCGCGAGTTCGCCGTCGACCTGGCCCAGCTCGCAGTTTTTCTCGAGGCGACGCAGCCCGAGGCCGCCGAGGCTGTCGAGATCCGCGACGACGGGACGACGCGCCGGCGCTTTCTCGCCCGACTCCAAGGCGAGATCACTTCACGCGGGATCGTCGACGTGCTGCGCAACGGCATCAAGCACGGGCCACTCGACGTCGACCTGTTCTACGGGGCGCCCTCGGCCGGCAATCCCGCAGCGGCCGAGCGGTACGCGGCCAACCGCTTCGTCGTCACCCGGCAGCTGCGCTACAGCCGCGACGCGACCCGGCTCGCCCTCGACCTGGCGCTCTTCGTCAACGGCTTGCCCGTCGCCACCTTCGAGCTGAAGAACAGCCTCACCAAGCAGACGGTGGAGGACGCCGTCGCGCAGTACAAACGCGACCGCAGCCCCAAAGAGCTGATCTTCCGGCCCGGCCGCTGCCTCGCTCACTTCGCCGTCGACGACGCCGAGGTTCGCTTCTGCGCCATGCTCGACGGGAGCAAGTCGTGGTTTCTTCCCTTCAACCGCGGCTACAAGGGGGGCGCCGGCAACCCTCCCAACCCCGAGGGCCTGAAGACCGACTACCTCTGGCGGCGGACCCTCGCCCGCGACAGCCTCACCGAGATCATCGAGCACTACGCGGCGCTGCTGACCACGAAGGATCCGCGGACGGGGCGCAAGTCCTCGACCCAGATCTTCCCGCGGTACCACCAGCTCGACGTGGTTCGCAAGCTCCTCGCCGATGCCGGAGAGCGCGGCGCCGGCCACCGTTACCTGGTCCAGCACTCGGCCGGCAGCGGCAAGTCGAACTCGATCGCCTGGCTCGCCCACGGCCTGATCGAGCTGCAGCGTGACGGCAAGCCGGTCTTCGACTCGGTCATCGTCGTCACCGACCGCCGCGTCCTCGACCGGCAGATCGACGCCACGATCAAGCAGTTCTCCCAGGTCGGCGCGACGGTCGGCCACGCTAGCCGCTCCGGCGACCTGCGCCAGTTCCTCGAGAGCGGCAAGAAGATCATCGTCTCGACCGTGCAGAAATTCCCCTTCGTCCTCAAGGACATCGGCACGATCCACACCGAGGGCTCGTTCGCGATCCTGATCGACGAGGCGCATTCGAGCCAGGGGGTGAAAACCACCAGGGCGATGAGCCGCGCCCTCTCCGGCGAGTCCGACGACGAGGAGGTCGAGGAGGAAACCTACGAGGACCGGGTCAACCGTCTGGTCGAGGCGCAGAAGATGCTCCCCAACGCCAGCTACTTCGCCTTCACCGCCACGCCCAAGAACAAGACGCTGGAGATCTTCGGCGAGCCGTTCGACGAGGGCGGCGACACCAAGTACCGGCCCTTCCACACCTACACGATGAAGCAGGCGATCGAGGAGCGGTTCATCGTCGACGTGCTCGCCCACTACACCGCGGTCGCCAGCTACTACCGGCTGGTCACCGTGGTCGACGACGATCCGATGTTCGACACCCGCAGGGCGAGCAGCAAGCTGCGGGCCTTCGTCGAGGGCAACGACCATGCGATCGGGCTGAAGGCGAAGATCATCGTCGACCACTTCCACGACGAGGTGCTGGGGCCGCGGAAGATCGGCGGGCAGGCGCGGGCGATGGTCGTCACCGGCAGCATCGAGCGAGCGCTGGAGTACTTCCACGCGATCAAGGGCTACCTGCGCGAGCGCCGCAGCAGCGTCGAGGCGATCGTCGCCTTCTCCGGCGAGCACGAGTACGGCGGCAGGTCGGTGACCGAGGCTGCGCTCAACGGCTTTCCCTCGAACTCGATCGTCGAGAAGATCCGCGAAGACCCCTACCGGTTGCTCGTTTGCGCCGACAAATTCCAGACCGGATACGACGAGCCGCTGCTGCACACGATGTACGTCGACAAGGTCCTCAGCGGCGTTCAGGCGGTGCAGACGCTCTCTCGCCTCAACCGCGCGCATCCGGACAAGTACGACGCCTTCGTCCTCGACTTCGCCAACGACGCCGAGACGATCGAGGCGGCGTTCTCCGACTACTACCGGACGACGATCCTCAGCGAAGAGACCGATCCGAACCGGCTGCACGATCTCCAGGCCCGGCTCTACAGGGCTGAGGTGTTCGGCGACTCCGAGGTGCGTGAGCTCGGCCGCCTGTTCCTCGGCGGGGCGTCGCGGGAGCAGCTCGACGTCGTTCTCGACACCTGCGTCGCCACTTACAACGAGCAGCTCGACGAGGACGAGCAGGTGGAGTTCAAAGGCGACGCGAAGGCGTTCGTTCGGAGCTACGGCTTCCTCAGCTCGATCCTCCCCTACGCGAACCCGCAGTGGGAGGAGCTCTCGATCTTCCTCAACCTGTTGATCCCGAAGCTGCCGGCGCCGAAGGAAGAAGACCTGTCGCGGGGGATCTTGGAGACGGTCGACATGGAGAGCTACCGGGCCGAAAAGCGGGAGACGATCGCGATCGCGCTGGAGGACGAGGACGCCGAGGTAGGGCCGGTGCCGGCGGACAAGGGCAGCGGCAGGCCAGAGCCCGAGCTGGACCGCCTCTCGGGCATCGTCAAGACCTTCAACGACATGTTCGGCGACATCGATTGGGACGATTCCGACCGCGTCGCCCGCACCGTCGCCGAACTGCCCGGCAAGGTGGCCGCGGACCCCGCCTACCGCAACGCGATGGTCAACAGCGACCGGCAGAACGCCCGCATCGAGCACGACCAGGCGCTCAACCGAGCGATGCAGGCGCTGCTGCGGGACAACACCGAGTTGTTCAAACGCTTCAGCGACGATCCCGAGTTCAAGCGCTGGCTCGCGGACATCTCGTTCTCCGAGTCCTACGACCCAGAGGAACGCCGGCGGAAATAGCGCGGGGGCGGGGTCGCTATCGCAAGCAGACCCCGCCCCGGCTGCCTAGTTGCTCTTGCTAATTGAGAGCAGCGGCAGCACTGGCTGCGCGGTCGTGTCGACCTTCATCGCGCCTCACCCCCTTCCCGTTATCGAGGAAGGAGAGGATCGCTAAAAAGCGTTTAAGCGCTTAGGGAAACGTGGCGAGGTTCCTTGAGTTTTCCTCTGTAGCGTTCCACCGCCAAAACCCGGCCTGCTCGGGGGGCGATGGAGCATTTCTACAAGGCCACCAAACGAGCGCTGTTCGATGGAAAACCCTGGGATCGGCTGCCGGAGTCGATCCGGGCGAAGATCAGCGGCCAGATCATCGGCGACTTTCTCTGCGCGACTGCCAAGGCCATGCTGGCTGAAACGGTGGACGCCCGGGTGGATCGTCATCTGACCTGGACCGAAACCCGGCTGGACACGAAAGGCTGGCAGGAGGCGACCAAGGCTTACCGGGATTTCCTCGGCCGCATGGTGAAGATCAGCAAGGGTGCCGAGGGTCGGCTCGATGGAGCCGATGAAGCGGGCCTTATGGCGATCTACGGTCTCTTCCTATTCGAGTCACCCCTGCTGGAGCCAGAGCAGGAGGAGAAGGGCGAGGAGTGAAGCTCCTCCGTCAAACGCTTCTCACGTGCCCCTACACGCGGAGGACCGCGACTTCTGAGAAGGAAGAAAAATCGGAGTCCTGGGTGAGGACGGCGGCCCCGTGTTTCATCGCCGTCGCCGCGATCCAGGTGTCGTGCCGCCGCAGACGGCGGCCGCGACCACGCTCGGCTGCGGCGATGCGAGCGAAGCAGGTTGCGATCTCGGGAGTGACCGGCAGCATGGGATAGGTGGATTGGACTCGGGAGAGCGTGGAGAGGCGGCGGGCGCGAACCTCGGAATCGCTTGCGCGCAGCACTCCCAGCTCCAACTCGGCCACGGTGATTACGGAGACGGCGATCTTCTCGGGAAGCTCTCTGAGCTCGCGACCGGTCTCCTGGGCGATGAAGACCGAGGTGTCGGCGACGGCTTTGCTCAATCGTCCAGCTCGGCGCCGCGGACGTCGTCGAGGTCGTGCAGGAGGCCGGGATCGGCGGGCGCTTCGCGCACGATCCGCCGCAGCTCCGAAGAGGAGACCCACGGATCGCGCTGCTCGACGTGGGGGAGGATGTCGGCGACCGCCCGCCGATTGACGGTGAGCGTCAGTCGTTCCCCCGCTTCCAGGTCCGCGATCACGCCCGAGGTGGAGTTGCGGAGCTCGCGAATCGATACGTCTCGAGGCACGCGCACGACTGTAGCACTGACTGCTACCTAGAGCACGGTGAGCTGCAGCAGCGCGCCGATTGCGCCGCAGCCCAGCACCACGTAGAGCACGGTCAGCTTGCCGTGCCAGCGGTTGAGGGCGAGGAAGGCGCCGACGGCGAGGATTGCGGTCGGCACGTCGACCACGCTCGTTTCGATGATCGAGACCGCGACCGCGGCGATCAGGCCGACGACCGCAGCGGCGACGCCGAGGAGGAAGGGCCTGATCCGCGGGTTCTCGGCCATCGCCACCAGGCCGCGGTGGAAGAAGATCGGGAAGACGAAGGCGGGTAGGAAGATTCCGAAGGTCATCACCAGGCCGCCGACCAGCCCGCCCGCCAGGTAGCCGACGAAGGTGGAGAAGATGATCAGCGGCGCCGGCAGGATGCCGCTGATCGCGAGGCCGTCGACGAACTGGCTCTCGGTCAGCCAGTGGCGGCCTTCGACCGCGCTCTCCTGCAGGAAGGGGATCACGGTGAAGGCGCCGCCGAAGGTCAGCAGCCCCGCCTTCAGCCCCTCCCAGAAGATCGCACCGGTGAGCGAGAGCGAGATCGTGCCGAGGGCGAATGCGACGACGGCGACCGGGCCGATCGAGAGGGAGCTGGTGCGGCCGCGCCAGCGCCCGCCGTTGGTCCATAGCTCGTAGGCGAGGCCGGCGCCGAGCAGGACGAGGACGAAGCTCGCGTCGACCAAGAGGGTCAGGGCGAGGGCGGCGACGGCGATGATCGCCAGCGGGACGTCGGTGACGAAGGTGGGGCCGAGCCGCACCAGCGCTCGCGCCAGCAGCGCCCCGACCGCCGCCGTCAAGCCGTAGAAAAGCTCCTCGAGGTGCCCGGCCAGGTTCGCCTCCACGTAGAGGACCGAGAGCCCGAGCATGAGCAGGAAGCCGGGCAGCATGAAGCCGAGGCCGGCGGCGAGGCCGCCGAGCCTGCCGCCGCGGATCCGGCCGAAGTAGACGCAGAGCTCGTGGGCCTCGGGGCCGGGAAGGATCTGGTAGACGGCGAGCTGCTTCTTGAAGGTCTCCTCGGAGACCCAGCGCTCCTCGTCGACGCACTCGTGCTTGATCATCGCGATCTGCGCCGCCGGGCCGCCCCAGGCGAGCAGGCCGAACTTCAAGAACCGCACGAAGATCGACAGGGGTGATTCAGGCACCGCCGACCTCGACGTGCTCGTAGTGGTGGCGCATCGCCGCCAGCAGCTCGGGGACGTGGTGGTCGTAGAGGGAGTAGAAGGCGTGGCGACCCTCGCGCCGCACTTTCACGAGGCGGCTCTCGCGCAGCACCCGCAGCTGCTGGGAGGTGGCGCTCTGGGTCAAGCCCGCCTCCTCGGTCAGTTCTTCGACCGTGCGCTCCTCCTCGATCAGCGCCCAGAGGAGCCGCAGGCGGCTGGCGGCGCCGAAGGTACTGATCGCCTCGGCGAGGTGCTGGGCCTCCTCAGGGGGAAGCGGCCGCGTCGCCGGTCGGTGTTCGGAGGGGCGAGCCATCGGCGGCGGAAGACTATCGTGTATGCACAGCCATGCATATGTCGCACGGACAAAGCCACCCATACGACCACGACCACGGTCACAGCCACGGCCTCGTCCATCACTCGATCAAACGCTCGCGCGCGGGGCTGCGGGCGGTCGGGCTCTCGCTGGCCATCCTCGCCGCGACCGCGCTGGCGCAGGTCGCGATCTTCGTCGCCACCGGCAGCATCGCCCTCCTCGCCGACCTGATCCACAACTTCGGCGATGCAGCGACCTCGATCCCGCTCGGGATCGCGTTCCTGATGCGCTCCGAGCGAGCCGAGCGGATCGCCGGCCACTTCGTCGTCTTCGCGATCTTCGCCTCCGCGGCCGTCGCCGGATACGAGGCGGTCGTCCGCCTGATCGACCCTCGAGGTGTTGATCACCTTGGCGCCCTGGCCGCCGCCGGCCTGATCGGCTACGCGGGCAACTGGCTCGCGGCGATCGTCCGCACCAACGCCGGCCGCGCGCTCGACAGCCCCGCGCTGGTCGCCGACGGCAATCACGCGAAAGCGGATGCCTACGTCAGCCTCGCCGTGGTCGCGAGCGCCGCCGCCGTCGCCGTCGGCCTCGAGCTGGCGGACCCGCTGATCGGCCTTGGGATCAGCGTCTTGATCATGCGCATCACCTGGCAGTCGTGGCGCACCGTGCGCGACGGCCACAGCCATTAGGACGAGTCTCCGTTTGGCGGAAGCTTGTCTGCGCGCCGGTACTGTCTGGCCGGACGACCAAACGAAGGGACCATGATGGCAACGCAGGCGCAGGTCATAAGCGGCACCGACTTCATCACCGTGGCCACGCAGGACTACGACCGGGCGGCGAGGTTCTACGGCGAGACCCTCGGCCTCGAGTTCGCCAAGCGGTGGGGGAGCATGCCCGCGGGCGAGTTCGAGACGGGGAACCTGACGATCGCCGTCATGCAGTCCGACGCCTTCGGGGTCGAGTTCCGCGCCAACAACCATCCGATCGAGTTCCACGTCGACGACTTCGAGGCGGCGAAGGCGGAGCTGGAATCCCGCGGCGTCGAGTTTCGCGGTGATCCCATTGACTCTGGTGTCTGCCATCAGGCCTTCTTCTCCGACCCGGACGGCAACGTGCTTGCCATCCACCACCGCTACGCAGCGGCGGCCGAGAAGCCGGGCGGGTAGTCGACTTGGCAGGCGACAGCGAAGACCGAGCCGCGGGGACCGAAAGCGGTCGCGCGGCTCGCGCCGAGGCGCCGCGGTCGAGCCACGGTGAATGGACCGGGGCCGAGCGCGACCCGCTCGCGATCCTCGCGCGGCAGGACGAGTCCCGGGTCGCCGAGCTGGTCCCCGTCCGCTACGGGCGCATGCTCGCCTCGCCCTTCGCCTTCTTTCGCGGCGGCGCCGCGGTGATGGCCGCCGATCTGGCGCAGACGCCGGCGGCCGGCTTCGAGGCGCAGCTCTGCGGCGACGCGCACCTCTCCAACTTCGGAGTCTTCGCCGCCCCCGATCGCCGCCTCGTCTTCGACTGCAACGACTTCGACGAGACCTGCCGCGGGCCCTTCGAGTGGGACCTGAAGCGGCTGGTGGCGAGCGTCGCCGTCGCCGGCAGGGAGCGCGGCTTCGGCGCCAAAGAGCGCCGCCGGGCGCTGCTCGACGCCTCCTCCGGCTACCGGCGCGCGATGCGGGCGTTCGCCTCGATGCGCAACATCGACGTCTGGTATTCCCGCATCGACGCCGAGCCCAAGCTGGCCGAGATCCGCGGACGCCTGGACGGGCGCCGCCGCCGTCAGATCGACCGCAACCTGGCCAGGGCCCGTTCCAAGGACAGCCTGCGGGCGCTGCGGAAGCTGACCTGGGAGGACGGCGGCGAGATCCGAATTGTCAGCGACCCGCCCCTGATCACGCCGCTTGAGGAGCTGACCGACGCTCCCGACGCCGAAGCGCAGCTGCAGGCGGTGCTCGCCGCCTACGCGGAGACCCTCGGCGACGACCGGCGCCACCTCGTCTCCTCCTACAGCTACGCGCACGCGGCGCGGAAAGTGGTCGGGGTGGGGAGCGTCGGCACCCGCGCCTGGATCGTCCTCCTGCTCGGCGGCGACCCCTCCGACCCCCTCTTCCTGCAGGCGAAGGAAGCGCAGCGCTCGGTCCTCGAGGATCACCTCGGCGCGAGCCCCTACGACAACCACGGCCGCCGGGTCGTCGAGGGGCAGCGCCTGATGCAGGCGGCAAGCGACGCCTTCCTCGGCTGGGTCGAGGTGAAGGGCTTCGACGGCGAGGAGCGCTGCTTCTACGTCCGCCAGCTCTGGGACGGCAAGGGCTCGGCCGACCTCGAGCGGGTGTCGGTGCGCGACCTCGCCACCTACGCCTCGCTCTGCGGGGAGGCGCTCGCTCGGGCCCACGCCCGCTCCGGCGAGCGCTTCGAGATCGCCTCCTACCTCGGCCGCGGGGAGGCGTTCGACAAGGCGATGGCCCGCTTCGCCGAGAGCTACGCCGATCAGAACGAGCGCGACTTCGCGCGGGTGACCGAAGCCGCGGCCGGCGGCGAGATCCAGGTCGAGGCCGGGGTCTGAGAGTGCCCGCCGTCCGCCGCGCCATCTTCGTCCTCCTGCTCGACGCCGGCATCCTCCTCCTGCTCTCGGAGCTGCTCGACGGCTTCGTCCTCGACGGCGCCGCCACCGCCCTCGGCGCCGCCGCCCTGATCGGCGTGCTGAACGCGCTGGTCTGGCCGGCGCTCGTCCGCTTCGCTCTGCCGATCACCGTGCTCACCCTCGGGCTGGGGGCGTTGCTGCTGAACGGGTTGCTCGTGACGCTGGCGATCGACGCCCTGCCCGGGGCGGAGATCGGCGGCCTCTTCGAGGGAACCCTGGTGACGATCGTCCTCGCCGCCGTCACCTCTCTCCTCTACGCGGTCTTCTCGATCGACGAGGACGACACCTGGTACCGCAACGTCGTCAGCCGCCAGGCGCGGCGGCGCAAGCAGGCGACCGAGAGCGACGTCCCCGGCGTCCTCTTCCTCGAGATCGACGGCCTCGCCCACGACGTGCTGCGGCGGGCGCTCAGCGACGGCA
>WUUC01103742.1_pt1 | contig 12488 bp, 9 predicted proteins | sample 6278441 | NCBI WGS metagenome assembly WUUC01 (sample SAMN13675441, study PRJNA597444) | soil metagenome | isolation source: soil | place: USA: Washington | collected 2017-10 | reverse complement strand
TCGATCACGAACTCGGCCTCGCAGCCTTCGTCGACCCAGATGCCGGCGCGGTTCCAGCCCCAGGTGCGGTCCTCGACGCAGCGCGAACCGGAGATCTGCCGCGTCAGGCGAACCTCGCTGCCACGGCCGGTGTCGACTTCGCAGAGGCGGTAACCGAAGTCCTGGCTGCCGCAGCGCACGGCGATGCGCTGGCCGCGATCGTCGTCATCATCGTCACGACGCCTGTCGTCCTGATCGCCCTGGTTGTAGCCGCGGATCTGACCGCCGCCGCGATCGTCACGGCGGTCATCGCGACGGTCGTCGTCCCCATTGTCGTAGCCGCGATCGTCGCGTCGATCGCCGCCACCGCGCCGTTCGACGCGGAATACGCCGGCACAGCCGTCGTCGACCCAGACACCGGCGCGATTCCAGCCCCAGTTCCGGTTTTCGACGCACTCGGTATCGGAAACCTGGTCGATGATCTCCACGCGCCCGCCGCGACCGGTGTCGACCTGACACAGGTTGTAAGCGTAGTCATGGCTTTCGCAGCGGACTTCGATGTCCCGGTCCCAGCCGCGCTGCGCGGACGCGGCCGGTGCCACCAGAAACAGCGCGGCCACCACGGCCAGCGCCGCGGAACGTTCATATACCTTCATCGCCAACTCCCCATGAGTCCCCGAGTCCTATCGCCAGAACCGGCCGCGTGGTGCAGCGCAGCGCTCCGGCATGGCCGCGCGCGTCACGCACGGCTGTGTCCGGTTTTTATCATTTCGCGAGGGCGATGCGCAGCGGCGATCCAGTTTCGCTGCGCTTGGCGGATCCGGCTCAGCGTTCGCGCCACGACAGCGATGGCCGCGGACCGGGGAACGAAAACAGCGGATCGCAGGTGCCGACCTTCGTCGACGTGCAGACGGCGAGTCAGTCACTGTCGGTGCAAGACGCCCCGTTTGGTGGGTGTCCACATCTTTCCGACATCTTTCCGGTTGACCGCGCAAGCGTGAGGCTTGGCTTGGTGGGGATCCTTCCAGGTTGACTGCGGAGGCGCGGGGTCTGTTTCAGTGGGTGTCCACTTCTATCGACATCGGTCGAATTCAGGGTAGTAGCTTGATGGGTGTCCAGATCCCTCCCCATGAAGCAGGTTCAACGCGCTCGACGCCCAAGCATAGAACTGCTGCGCATCCGCGCTCCGGCCTTCCTTGCCTCCGATGTGAACGGCTGCGGCTTGCACCGCAAGTTGAGCGAACCGTTCCTTGATCTTGGCTTGAAGGGACGGCAGGACAAACTCCAGTGCAGCCAGCGAGACGCCTAACGCCAAGTTCAGTGGCTTCGGAACGGAGCGCTTTTTTGTGCCATAGAATGAGCGCGGCAAATTGCACAAAAAGTCGCGGAGTGTAGGGTCCACTGCAACGTCTTGTTAAGCGACGGGTTTAGGCGGACCAGCTCTGCCTGCAGAATAGTGCCCATCTCTGATTAGGTTCATAACATGCTGGACCGCCCGTTCAAGGCGGTCTCGATTGCACCAATACTCAGCTATTCTTCCGTGCTCAGAATATAGAGATCGGTCAAAGCCTTCTTCAATGTCGTTGTACCAAATGACAGAACTACCAATGAGCGCAACGATCCAGAAACCGTTACCTTCATTTCCATATGGCTCCTGGCTCCATTTGGCGGGAGGAATTTTGATGATCTCCCAAATTTTGCGCTGCTCAGGACTCATGCGATCGCATGCGTCGTTTATACGATCCCAAAGCTCTGCTTCTGTTAAAGGTTGCCAGTTCATTGATTCGCTTAACTTCAATTCTTACCCCCGTCGCGTTCAACGACTACCAGCGCTTCGGGAAGACGTTATCTTGGATCTGTCATGTGAGGCCTAACGCCTGAATTGAGCCGACCCGCGAAGCGGGTTCGGCTTGAATGAATTGTTAGGCGACACTCAGCGCAGCCTCCGCCCAACAACTCGTTGCGGCACGAATTTGCCGTGAGTGAAGGGTCCGCCTGTAGTTTGCCCCACAAACGATCCTTCGCTTAACGCGCCCTGGATCTCTCCGAGGTCACACCATCCGGTCAAGTCAAGAGTCATCAGGCGACCTGAAACGCTGTAGGCTTGCTTGAGCTGAATGCTCCCGTCTCCGATCTGACCTCCGACTATCTTCAGTTCCCGCCAATCTCCCGAACTGCATGTCTGCGTAGATTTGTCTGTAACGCGGAAGGTGACGTCTAGGACTGCGCTCCCGTCCTCTCCATATTGCACGAAGTTCCAGACTGAGCCAGTCTTCCAATCTGATGGAGTTGGCTCCGACATCAAAAGCCCGTTTTCCTCGAGCGATCTTTGCTGGATGAAGCTAGCTTGGCGAGTCGCCGCGCAGCCCGCTAGCAGCAGAATGAGGGTGACGGTTGCGAGTGGTCTCATGTGGCACCTAAGGCCGTGTTAAGCCGCCGCCAGCGGCAAGGTTGGATCGAAGCAACGAACTCTCCGCGGTCGGCTTGAACACATAGTTAGGGCTCATGAAACCCAGAGCCTAGTGCCGCCTTCGATCTTCCACGTTCCGCCGTTCTTCCGGAGGATGACGATGCTCTCGTTCGCGCCAGTCATCGGAGCACAGGCATACGCGAGCTTCAGCATCGCGAATTGACCATCTTCACTGAACGCAACCTTTGAGAACGAATAGTACGGACGGAACATCCGGCCGCTGATCGCAACTCCAATGGCTGGCATTGCTTTGGCTGCGAAGCACATGGCATCTGTCTCATCTCCCGAGCGCGGCTTTGCTCGATACGCACCGACCAATTGTTGAACTCGCCGGTCTCTCGGCGACCAGTCTACCGACTCGTCCTCCATGTTCCGCTCAAACAGGCGCTTGAGGAGTGGGATGTGCTCCTGTCGGGGGGAGCCACGGCGGCTCGGTGCCCAGGCTAAAGGTGCCCTCTGCCACGACTGAATCCACTGTGTTCTCGTGAAACCATCGGGAGTCCGTGGTCGATGCCACGAGCAGAATGTCTTTGCCCTGGATTAGCTGATCCGCAACCCAATCGTAGACCGCCTCGTGTGGCGTTGAGCGACAAGCCGACAGCAGCATGAGCGCGCTTGTGAGCACGAGGATTCGGAAGGTGAGGATCATGAGGCCTAACGCCGTGGTAAGCGGCAGCGGCACGATGAAACATAAGGAAACACGATAGCCTCTCCCCGCCGTCTGCTTGCCCACAGTTATGCGGCACCCGATGCATGCCGGAACAGTGGAATGAACTGCCCGACTTCCTCGTAGGAAACGAAACAGCCGAACAGCGCAGCCTGTGCCTTGTTGCGACGCTGGAATACCTCTGGCGCAAGCAAAACTGTCTCATAGTCAGCGTAGCCGCCATAGCGTGGGTTGCCGATCCAATGAGCAGCGCGGTGGGCGTACATCTCTGGCTGAAGTTCCGTGAACTTGCCTGCTCCAACTTTGTTCTCGATGTGTAAGCCGAGTAGCTGGCCGTTCCGGTCTGAGACGATTAGCAGAACGTCCGTTTCCGATTGGCGCAAAGTGCTCGCGCGCTCTCCAGTGGCAGCGTCGGTACTCGGGAAAGGGTGCGAACCCCATGGATGATTGGCGCGGCAACTTCGAAAGACTGCACCGCAATCAGCGAACTTAGTTTGGGTCACAAACCATTGCAAGAAAGCGGAGTTGAACTCCAGCTCAGCCGCAAGGGCGAGATCAAGCTCCTTCTCAGTTGCCATAGGTTTCACGTGCCGCATAACGCCCAGGTTCAGCCGCGGCCCCGCGAAGCGGGGGCGTCGGCTGGAACCGTTTGTTGGACCTCATATGTCGGTGTCTATGAGAAACTTTTTGAGGATTGGCTCGCCGACCTTCCAAGTTGCTTCCCAAGAGACGGCAGGCGATTCAAACGCGAGGAATAGACGGTGCCTGTTTCTTCATTGCCTATCGCCAGGATGTGATTGATGAAGTCGCCATCTTTTGAGTCGGGCACGAGCGTGCGAACGCCGAACTGATGAAATGGGCCGAACTTCTTTTGCCACGGCTCAACAAGCACTTTGTGGGATTTTGCGGCTTCAGCAATGAATGCTGCTGCATAGTCCGGAGCTGGAGCACCGCTCTTAGCTGGCACATACTTAACAACATTCACCGATAGCCCGGTAGTGAACGCTCCCAGTTTGTCTATATTTTCCTTCGTGAAGAAATATCCAAAGGCGCCGAATTCTTTGCCGGCTTTCTTAAAAAACCAACCGTCTGGCTTAAGGAAAGCGCTTTTGGTTTCTATACAACTAACCCAACTATATCCAACAGGAGGCGGCGGAAAGTCAGAAGACTGAGCCCAAGCGCCGATTGAGACCACTGCAACTAGCAACAAAGCAGCAACACGGTTCATAAATCTTTCCTTATGAGGTCCAACGCCTGAATTACTCAAAATTCAGCAACTTTTGGAACAGAAAAAGTGTCGCGGGAATCCCGCAAAACAAAGCACTTTCATAATTGCCGTGTTCCCGAAGTTACGAACTTACGATAAGCCGACCCGCGAAGCGGGTTCGGCTTGAATGAATTTGTTAGGCCTACTGACCAAAAGACTACGAACATTGTCATTGAGCTCTTGGAATTGACGCACGACACGATCGCATGTTTCCTTTGATGAGCCGCAGAGAATAGTCATGGCCACGTTGACACCACCATCCCGCTCCACAAATGCACGTTTGACTACTGTTGGATGTGCTGCGTGACGATCGCTTGTTATAGACCAGATTGTGTGCTCGGCGGTATCGCTCAGTACTATCCAGTCATTCTGCTCTCGTATAGTGACGCCTGGCTTGTCGCGTAGAGCCTTGAGCGCAGCATCCGGATTGGGATAGCCAATATCGGCACTGGGCGATTCTGGAATTTCCTGCGCGAAAGAACAGGGGCAGAACAGAAGCCCGAATGATAGTAAGCATGTGCTGAGCTTCATCGCACTCTCCCCAGAGGCCTAACGCTGCGTTGAGCGGCCGCTGGCCGGTAGCGTATTAGGAAACATCGTAACTTCTCCCAGCGGTCCGCCCGAACGAGTAGTTAGGCGCAGCATTGGAGACATCTCTCATTCAGCAAACTTGGCGATGGCGAGTTTTCCTGCGGCATTTCCGGAGCACTTCGCACCTTCAAGATTCGATGTGCTCTCACGTCCAAACGCATTCATTTGATGGGGGTCTACCCCGTGGCGGAGAAGTTCTTCGACTTCGCGTACGCGATTAAGGCCTACGGCATGTTGCAGCAATGTGTCCCCGCCACAAACGATTGTGTTCGGGCTTACACCCGCAGAGAGCAGGGCTGAAAAGGTCGGAAAGGCATTGGAGTTGGTATTGGTCAAGGAGACGCATAACTCAAGTAGCCCAAATCGATCGGGCTCGATTCGTTCGGATTTTGTGCAAAGTTTCATACACTCAACGACCGCGTTCGGGGGCGCATTCAGTTCAATGAGCCAGGCTGCCGGCGAGGAACTGGGACAGCGCACCGAAAGTGGCTCGGCCTCTGACGCGAGAGCCGAAAGCGCAAGCTCCCAGTCGGCGTCTCTGACAGCTTCAATGAACTCGTGGCTCATACTGTGTTCTCTGCCGCAACGTCACAGGTTGCGCCCGAAGGCGTCTAACGCCTGAATTAAGCCGACCCGCGAAGCGGGTTCGGCTTGAATGAATTGTTAGCCCTCTGGCACCGATATTTCACGGTGCAAGTCCTCATTGCGCCACTTCTCAACGGTCGCGGAAGTGTCTCGAACAAGCGACTCCGGCAAAAGCTTGTGAGCATCCGCGGCGAGCGTAGCTTGGCAGAAGTTTGCCCACAATCTGGAAAGGTGTTGAGCAAGGTCCAGCCAATGAATTTCTTTTGAGCCGATAGGATCTGCGTGGCTTGAGAGTAGATGGCGTCCTGCTGGGCTTGGATGACCGCCCGAATCACAATGAATCCAATACTCCTGCGCTTGAAATGCGGAGCCTGCACGATCTCTCATTTTACTGGGCGAGAACTCCTGCCTGATCTTTTGCGGAGTCGCGTCCAGCCATGTTTCCGCGAGGCTAGTGTCCTTGGCGAAAAGGAACATTAGGCACTCGGTCTCGATCAACTGGCGGACGAGAGAAAGGCCGGCGTACCAGCGAATGCTTTGAAACGCTGCAATGCTAGTGGTGTCGAGCTCTGAAGCCATCTCTTTCAGAGTGCCAAGCGCCTCGACACGCCGCAGTTTGAGTGCCCAGCCGAGTTCGTAAAGCCTTGGGCCAGCAACGGCGAGGCTTTGTGCTACAGCCGTGCATGTTTCGATGCGCAAGGAGTGCGCAACTCGGTCGGCAACAGCAGCCTTCAGAAGCTCAGCGACTCGGATTCGGTTCGGGTCGATGGGATGGCTCCACAGGGGGCTAACGCTGGAGTTAAGCGGCGGCGAAGCCGTCCGCCTTGAACGAGTTGTTAGGCCAAATAGCTACACGCGTTTCCACTTGCGACCCGTTGCCTTGCCGATATGAAACCCAAGCGAAGATCGAAGGTTTACGTAAAACGCGTTGCCGCGCTTGGAATGAAGATTCTGCTTTATTGCTGCGCGCACCTGCTGCCAAGTAGTGGTGGATTTCGGCGCGAGCGCGACCGATGTCTTTGTTTGCAAAGTTGTGACTTTGCCGAGACTTTTCAGCGCGCTTAGCATCGTCCTGGAGTCGGCGGGGTCCGGGTTGTCCCACGAAATGAAGTAGTGCCACCGCTTTACTTCTGAAACGAGCATACGTCCTCCTGATTGGCCTAACTTCAATTCATACCCCAACTCGGGGCGTAATAGATCCAGTATCGCCCGAATCTCAAGAACTTTCCTACACACCGCTGCGCCGTTCTCTGATGCCCTCCTGCGCGGGGCTCGTCCACGCTACCGCCGTTACTTCGGCAATACGGGGGCGTATGACTTACGTACGGCAGGATGAAGGTGTAATGGGCGAGGCGGACGTCACGCGCAAGCCGGGATCTCGCTCGGTACTGCGCCGGGTGCTGCGAACGAACCATTGCAGTCTGCGTACCGAGCAGGCCTACCTGGGCTGGATCCGGCGCTTCATCGCGGAGAACCGGCCAAACCACCCGCGCGAACTGGGCGCGGAGGCGGTAAGCCGCTTTCTCTCGCGGCTTGCTGTCGAACGCAGCGTTTCGGCGGGCACGCAGAACCAGGCGCTGGCTGCGCTGCTATTCCTCTACCGGCGGGTGCTGGGCATCGAGCTGCCGTGGCTGGACGACCTGATCCGCGCCAGGCAAACGGTGCGCGTGCCGACGGTACTGTCGCGCGAGGAGGTGCAGCGTTTACTGGCGCTCGTCGACGGCAGCGCGGGCTCGTCATCCGTTTTGTACGGCAGTGGGTTGCGCATCGGCGAGGCCACGCGCCTGAGGATCAAGGACATGGATTTCGCGCGTCGCGAGATCACGGTACGCGACGGCAAGCGCACGAAGGATTGGCGCACGCCGCTGCCACGTTCGATCGAAGCCACGCTGCGCGAACAGGTGGAGCGGGCGCTCGAGGTGCACCGCAGGACCGCGCCGCTGGAGCGCCGGGTGTCTGGCTTCCGAACGCGTTGGCGCGCAAGTATCCGAACGCCGCGGCCGAGCCTGGCTGGCAGTACGCCTTTCCGGCGGCGCGCCTCGCCTGGGATGCACGCGCGGCGGTACGCCGGCGTCATCATGTCGATCCCGAGCGCGTGCAGCGCCTGGTCAAGTCGGCCGCGCGAGAAGCCGATTTCTTCAAGCACGTCACCTGTCCCACGTTGCGGCATTCGTTCGCGACGCATGCTGGAGAGCGGGGTGGACATTCGTACAGTGCGGAACTTCTCGGACATAGCGACGTGAGTACGACCAGATTTACACGCATGTGTTGAATCGTGGTGCAGGCGGTGTGTTGAGTCCGCTGGATTGCGCAAACCTGAGCGCGAGGGAGATTTACGCGATATTCCGCCACTCACTTTCCACGCGCGCGGAACGTTATGTCGGGTGTCGGACGGCAAGTCACCGGCCGGGTCCGCCAGCCGCGAGCCGAGGGTTCTTCCTCAAGCGCGAGGTTGATATCTCCTCAAGCCCGGTCGCTTTGCCCGCAAGATCGTATCGCTTTGTAAACATCCACTTTCGCAACAATTGTTGACTCGCTTCTGCGGCGAGGCGCGCGGACCATAGGCTCAGTTCAAGACCTCAGGGGGTCGCGATGGGCATGCAGTCGATCGACAGGGGCGCCGGTTCGAGCTACCGGGCGCGGCTGTTCTGGATGTGGCAGGCGTGGCGCCTGCGCAAGGCCATTCCGCAGGAAGGCTCGCGCTCGGTCAGTCTGTTCAGCAATTTCGCCGCGCTCGATCACCGCGGCTATGCCGACACGCTGTGTACGCTGCTGGAGGCGCTGTCCGCCCGTTGCGGCGGACGCGTCGTGACCACCGCAGCCGAGGCGCGCTTGCGCCTCAAGCGCGAGATCGGCCTGCAGTCCTGTGTCGCGGTGCTGGCCACGGGTACCGGTGCGGTCGGCGGCTATGCCTGGGCACGCGTGACGACGGGCAGCGAGGCCGTCGCCCGGTTCCGTCAGGCGCCCGGCCTGTCGGCACTGCAGGAGTCGGACTGGAACGCCGTGGCGGCGCTGGTCAAGGACACGCCGACGCTCGCGTTCTACGACATCGGGCTCGACACGCATTACCGCCGCGGCTTCTCGCCACTGAAACTGCTGCTCAGGCCGCTGTTCGAACTCGGCGTGACCCATCGCGCCCAGCGTGCGCTGTGGTGGGCGCAGCGCGGCAGCGCATTGCACGCGATTTCGCTGGCGTTCGGCGCACGCGCCGTGGTCGAGCGCGAGGACTGCGTGTTCCTGCAGCACAGCGATATCGCGAGCATCGCCCATGTGCTGGCCGTACTGCCCGCCAGCGAAATTTCCGACCTGCTCGCGCGGGTCGCGCCGGGCCGCCCGGTGCGTATGCGTGACGCGAACGCGACCGTGCGGACGATTCGCGAGCCGCAGCAACTCACGACAGCAAAATCCGCCGCGGTGGCATAGGCGTCACCGATGCGCGTGGCTGCCGACGCGATCGCCAGCAACGATGCCGACGGCGGCAACCGTCAGGAGCTGGCCTCGAATCTGTGGTGATGGCGCCCGCATCGCTGCCGGGCGAGCGCATGGCGGCCCAGGCCGGCGGCGACGCCGACACCGAAGCCGTATAGCCGGCAACCCCGGCCGACCGACGCCATCGCATACATTGCCGGCGCGGCTCGCGGCCGCGAATGGCGAGCTGACAGGTTTGCGCAAACCACGGTGCGTTGCCGATTTGCCAAGCAGGTCTGGCCCCGCATACCGTGGTTGCGCGTGAGCAATCTCCGAAACCCTGGAGATTGCCGCATGATTCCCCGCCTTTCCGTTTACTGTCGTCGCGCCTGCCTGCGCGTCGCGACCGTCGTTGCCGTCGTGCTCGCCGCGCCCACCCTCGCGCAGACCGCCGCGCCGTTCAACCCGGACGCAGACGCCGGTGTCGCCACGCTGGCCACGCAGCCGGACGGAAAGGTTCTCGTCGGCGGTTCGTTCACCGAGATCGGCGGCGCGGTGCGCAACCGGCTCGCGCGGCTCACCGCGGACGGCCGCCTCGATCCGGCCTTCACGGCGATCGACGTCGACGGTGTCGTGCAGGCGATCGCCGTGCAGGACGACGGCCGCATCCTGATCGGCGGCAACTTCAATCAGGTCGGCAGCAGCGTGCGCAGCCGCATCGCGCGGCTCATGCCCAACGGCACGGTGGACACGGGCTATGCACCCACGGTCGACGGCGTGGTTTACGAGATGGCGTTGCGACCGAATGGACGGCTCGTGATCGGCGGCCAGTTCACGCTCGTCAACGGCTTCCCGCGTTCCAACGTGGCCGAACTCGATGCCGGTGGCGGTCTGCTCGCATCGTTCAATCCGCCGGTGAACGGCATGGTCGAGGGCATTGCGTTCCAGGCCGACGGCAAGACGATCCTGAGCGGCGGTTTCAGCCAGGTCGACGGCCAGGCGCGCAGCGGTCTCGTGCGTCTCACCGCCGGCGGCAACGTGGATACCGGCTATGCGCCGAACCCCAACGTCTGCAGCTGCGCGCTGGCGATCCAGAACGACGGCAAGCTGCTGGTCGGCGGCAACTTCACGACGATGGCCGGCCAGTCGCGCAGCTACCTCGCGCGCCTGAACGAAGACGGCTCGCTCGATACGACCTACAGTCCCGTCCTCAACGGCGGCGTCATCCGCATTGCGCTGCAGGCCGACGGCAAGGCGTTGGTCGGCGGCATCTTCACGACGGCGGGCGGACAGCCGCATGCGCGCATCGCGCGCGTCAACGTCAGCGGCAGCATCGACGCGGGTTTCGACGCGAGCGCGACGAACACCGTCCTCGCGATCGCCCCGCAATCCGACGGACAGATCGTGATCGGCGGCAGCTTCACCACCGTGAGCGGCCAGACGCGCCGGCGCATCGCGCGGCTGCACGCGGACGGCGCGGTCGAGATCGCGTTCAACGGCGCTCCGACCGTCATCGAAGCGGCGCCCTCGCCCATGGCCGCGCAAGGCGACGGCCGGCTGCTGGTCGGCGGCTCGTTCTCGGCGCTCGGCGGCCAGACTGTCAACCGGCTCGCGCGGCTCAGGCCCGACGGCAGCGTGGATACGACCTTTGCGCCGAACCCGAACTCGCAGGTCACGGCTATCGTCGTGCAGCCGGACCTTTCCATCGTGGTCGGCGGCGGCTTCACCCAGATCGACGGCGCCGCGCGCAACCGCATTGCGCGGCTCGACGCGGACGGTGATGTCGACACGACGTTCGATCCGAACGCGAGCGGCCCGGTGCACGCAATCTCGCGCCAGGCCGACGGCCGCTTCGTCGTGGGCGGCGAGTTCGGCTTCGTCGGCGGCCGTACCCGCAACAACATCGCGCGAATCAACGCCAACGGCAGTATCGATACGGGCTTCAATCCGAATGCCAACGGCCGCGTGCGCGGCGTGCTGGTACAACCCGACGGCAAGATCCTAGTCACCGGCGATTTCAGCAGCATTGCCGGCGCAACCCGCTCCGAGATCGCGCGGCTGCTGCCCGACGGCAGCATCGATCCGAATTTCCACCCGGGCGCCAACAATTCGGTCACCGCGATCGCGCTGCAGCCCGACGGGCGTATTCTTATGGCCGGCATATTCACCGTGACCGGCGGTTTCTCACGCGCCGGTCTCGCGCGGCTCAACCCCGACGGCACGGTGGATACGGACTACAACCCGAATCTCCCCAACAGCGCACGATCCCTCGTGCTGCAGGCCGACGGCAAGCTGCTCGTCGGCGTCAGCAACGCCGGGCTTCTCACGCGGCTCAACCCTGACGGCAGCGTGGATCCGGGCTGGACCTATCCCACGGCGACGATCACCAGCCCGATGCAAATCACCAGGCTCGTCGTCGCCAACGACGGCAAGATCCATGGCAGCGGCTATTTCCGGGATCTCGGCGGCAGCGGCGACCACGACAACTTCACGCGCCTCAACCAGCCGCAGGCACTGCTGCAGTCCGTCGAGGCGATTGCGTATACCAACGGCCCGGCGCTGATCCGCTGGCGCCGCGCCGGTGCCGCGGCGGAACTCGGCGCACCGCCCGACGTCGCGTTCTCGTTGGCCGGCAGCACGTATTCGGTGCTCGGCACCCTGCGCCGCAGCGGCGCGGACTGGATCTACCGCGACTACGTACCGCCGCTGGCGCAGACCTTCTATCTGCGCGTGCGCGGCGCCGTCGCCTCCTCCGGCGACAGCTCCAGCAGCGGCATCGACCTGCGCGTGCAGCAGTTCCATCTCGCGCGCGTCGATGGGATCTTCGCCGACGATTTCGAATAGCAGCGCGCCGCACGCTCATCGCGCCGGGGAACACGAACACCGCAGGATCGAAGCACCGGATCGCTATTTCGCCGGGTCACTAGCGGTCCCCGCCGCAACCACGGCGACCATCAGTTCCGTTGCGCTGAGCATGACGGGACCGGCCGCCGCGTCGGCCTGCATCACGTCGGCGGGCGCATGGCCGAAGTACGGCCCGTCGGAGACGAGGAAAGTCAGGCGTACGTCGCCCGCCTTCGGCGGCGCCCAGCGCGCCCCATCGGCCGGACCGAGGTGATCCACGAGCGGCTGGGCGGTTGCGAACAGGTGCCGCACCCGCGGCACGAAACTGCCCACGCCATCGATCACGACCAGCTTGCCGCTCTGGTTGATGTAGCGCACGCCGCCTTCCTGGAACGCGGCGAGCGTATCCAGGCCGCCGTCCAACGCAACTTCGACGATGACCCCGAGCAGGATCTTCGGCGTCACCGTCTGGCCGATCGCGCGCAGCCGCGAGAACGCGAGATAACGCACGCGCCCTTCCTGTGCCGCGTCGCTCGCGAGCGACCGCAGCGCGGTCACGTCGTCGGATGCGAGGGTCGCCTGCCAGGTTGCCGGCGCCTGTCCGGGCTTTGCCGCGTAGCCCGCGGGATCGTCGCAGAACAGCAGGTTGTAGATCTCGTTCATAGCCGGGTTCGCAT
>WUUC01119901.1_pt1 | contig 12489 bp, 27 predicted proteins | sample 6278441 | NCBI WGS metagenome assembly WUUC01 (sample SAMN13675441, study PRJNA597444) | soil metagenome | isolation source: soil | place: USA: Washington | collected 2017-10 | reverse complement strand
ATGTGTCCACACGAAGAAATGAACCATTATCAAAGCTAATTTCCCTAGCCGATCTATTGACAATGCCCATATAGGGCCGAAGCTCTTCGGGGAATGTATCTAGGGCATGGCCTATAATACGCTTAAAGATATGTTGGGCGTGTTCCAAGGAGTATGACACAATGCCAGCGGATGAATTGCCGGCGAACATGGTTTTATCAACCAAATACAATACCGCAAAAGTTGACATGCCCAATTGACGTGCTTTCAAAATTATATTGCGCGAATGGAGATTGGCCAAAACATCTGCTTGAACAGGGTTTAACTTGAACGGAATTGAATCGCCCTTCTTATCCACAATCCGATAAAGGTTATTCAATCGCCATACTGGATCATGTATCACTTTTGGGATATCTCGCCCTTGGCGACTTTATCCATGATGCCCTTAAGATTCTCGCCTAAAGATTCATTCTCTTTTGATTTGAGCTTGGATTCGAATTCAGCCTGTAAACGCTTCTCTTCTTTTAAAAAGAAGTCATAAGTGCTTGCATTTAGGTCATATGCCTTAACATGAAGTTCATTAGTAGAAAGTTTTTCTTCACGTCTTGCGCCTATAAATGCCTTAGCGTAGTTATACGCTTCACGAAAATGTTCGTTTTCTTGTGCCCACAATGAGAGTTTTTGAGGAGGTATTCCCTGCTCGGCACAAAACTTATTTAGGTTAAGGCTGTCTTTCTTTGATGCCCAATCAACTAATGCCTGAGCGACTTGTATCCTGTCATACTCTTTGGGTCTACCAACAACATATGACATTTAGCATTCCCTCATAGTTCACCTATTGTTTGCCTATTTTTCCACATATTAAATATTTGCCTATTATCAAGCATTTCTTTTTTTGCTTTTCTATACATTTGTCTACGTGACAAAAAATGTTCGAAGATTTTATCCTTCATGGATTCTTAAAAGGAGTTATAAATGGAACAAGTAGAAAAGACGAAAGAATATGAAAGATTTAAAACACTCAATGGAAACCGTCATCTAGATAAATATCATCTAAGAAAGCTAACAGAATCGATTGAGAAGAATAATCGTTTAAATCTGCATCCAATCATCATCAATCAAAATGATGAAATCGTTGATGGACAGCATAGATTAGCAGTCGCAAAAGCTCTTGGTTTAGATATTTTTTATATTAAATCAAATTCTATCAATGATGAGCATCTTATCGATTGCAATGTTAATCAAAAATCTTGGGAAGTTGAAAATTACATAGATTACTTTAGCGTAAAAGAAAAAATTGAGGATTATATTTGTCTTAAAAATTTGCTTGCACGAACTAGATTAAAGCCAAAAGCAATCCTAAACCTAGTATTGGGCACAGTCAGTTCCGAAATGTTAAATTTTCTTAAAACTGGTAAATTTAGATTTCCTAAGAATAAAGAATACGAAAAGCTTTCAGATTCATTTTGCGATTTTTTAGCCTATGCAGATGATAAACGGATCAAACCCAAAAGTATGTTCACTAATCATTATTTCACAAAAGCTTTCCGTTGGCTATTGATGACAAATGGATTCGATTATCAGATCTTAATCAAGAAGCTAGATCTTCGCTGGTTTGATTTAAAACCACAAAGGGGTGCAGAAGATTGGTACAAGCTTTTAATTTCCATTTACAATTTTAAGAATCATAACAGGCTTGAAGAAGAATATGGGAAAATTGATTGATTTATCCGGTAAAAGATTTGGAAATTGGACAGTTCTTGAACGCGACTTATCAACAAAAAGACCTGTAAAATATTTCTGCAAATGTGACTGTGAAGAAGTATTTTCAATACATTCAGAAAATCTGAAAAGAAATCTTTCCAAACAATGCAGAAAATGTGTGGATTTATCGCGTTCAAAAAATCTTATAGGAATGAGATTTGGATTTGTTAGAGTTACCTCTGTTGAAAAACACAAAAATATAGCAAAGGCAAAGATTACATGTGATTGTGGAAGAGAACGTTTTATTTCACCAGGAAAATTGAAATCAGGAATTTATAAGTCATGCGGACTCTGTAATTTAAATAGAAAAAAGAAAAAGCATGTAAACAAATATTTCAATATTGGGAGCAAATTTGGATATTTAGAAATTATAGAAAGAATCGATTCTAAAACAATGAAGGCTAGATGCGAATGTGGAAATGAGAAAAAAGTGAAAATCCATCATTTACAAACAAAACATCCTTCTTGTGGCTGCTATTGGAAAAATAAAAGAATAGAAAAAGCCAAGAGATTAGTCGGAATTAAGATTGGATATCTAAAAGTGCTAAGTTTCTTAGGTATGACCGGAAAAATAAACAAAAATAGAGCGAATTATTTGCTAAAATGTAAATGCGGCGTGAAATTTGAAAGAAGTATTTCTTATCTTTTTGGATCTAATTCTTGCGGCTGTTTGCAAAAGGAAAAATCCCCTAAGGGAAGTATAAATTCAAATAGTATTTTAAAAGAATTTGAAGTTACATCCATGCGCGAATTGTTTAAAAGCGGATATTACAACAAAAGAGAATTGTCTAAAATGTTTAATATAAGTGAATCAACCTGTGGAAATATCATTAACAAGAAAACATGGAAGCATATTGATTAATTAGAAACCTCAGTTAATCTGCGGAGTTTTCTTCTTCTTCCCTATCAAGAATTCTATCAAGTGAATAGGGACTGTTATCTTTATAATTAGTTTTATAAGTTAAAGCATTAATCATATAATTATAAATTTCCTCATCAGATATTTCGTTGACGTCATTTTCAATGATCTCGCGAATTTTTGTGATTATCTCATTCATTGTTTTTTCTTTTCTCCTTCTTTCTTTGTTCGTATTTGAGTAAAGCCACATATTTCTTCATCATCTTTGCGTGAGCCTGTAGCGACACCATAAACTTGTGTTTTTGGTTTAAGTGTTTTGATAAATTCCTTTACTGATTCTTCGAATTCATCGAACAATTTCATCTATCCCCCCATTTCCTTGAACATTTCTAATCCTACGTCTCTAATGGCATTTAATCCCCTTTCTCTGGCTATTTGCAATATCCGAATGATGCCGGCATGAAATGCTGGGTCAAAATCCTTGTCTTGTTTAATCTCTTGTTCTAGGATCTCTAGCCTATCTATTTGATCTTTGATGGCAATTAACACTTCGAGTGTGTGCATCCCCTATTCCTCACAAACCAGCTTGCCGATTTCTGTTTGAAGGCATAACATAAGATCATCTAATTCACCATCTATTGTATCTTCATAAACAGTTATATCTCTAATCCACTCTAAATTAAGTTTTTCTTTAAATTTCTTAATTTCTCTTGTCATTTCTTTCAATTCGGCCAATTTTTTTTCTTTATCTGTCATTTGTTTTGGTTCCTCCATTGATGTGGTCATTTTAAGTGCCTTGTAGGCACATGTATGGGTGTGGTCATAAAATGAGCCATAGTTAGCACAAAAGTGCGAATTCATTATTCTTTTTCCCTCCAAGGTTTGTGGCTTCTGTATTTTCTAATGCCTTTGACACAGGATGGCGTAACGCCAAATATCTCCGCAATGGCTACTGAAGTCATTCCCTGCTTACCAAGGCTTCTGATTGTTTCAGCATCGTTATCGCTTATAGTGGGTTTGTATATTTTAGCCTTTCTTTTAGGTATTGTCATTTTTTCCTTGAAAAAGAATTTTAATTTCCGTATTGGCCTGGTCATCTGCTTCCGTTTTTCTTCTGATCCCAAATATTGCCAAACCGTTATTGCCTAATTACGCTAGGTGCTTCCCTCTAAACATTAGGCGTTACTTTTTTACATTGTTACTGCATTATCCCCTAATATCCTATCCCTAATCCCATTACGAATTATCAGACTCATTAAATATTTTAAACACTACTATCTAGGTTAAACACTAAGCGTTGTATGTTATGGAAATATTCATCTCTTTCGGTAATGTTATTGAAATCAAGTTTGCATATGATATCATGAATAGTATATAACTTTATTTCGGGTTTATTGTTTTTATCGTATTTAAAAATGCTAATTACGTTATCTAAATTATATAAATTCCCATTATGATGGATCCACATAGCTACCTTCTATAGTTTGTTGTTGATGTGTTATTGCGTCATTTATGTTTTCTGAAGGGATATTGGCATCACAAATAGCGATGTCGTCTTGTAGTCTTGAAAAGACTATTTCGACGATTTCGCTAGGTGGTAGCCAAACTCCCTTAGACATGTTATCTATCCAAAGGATTTGGCTTTTGTTAATTACATCTAGGAAAGCATCTAGAGAATCAGTAATTAAATTATATGGGTTAACTTTTGATTTAGTATTGATGGTTATTTGATATTTCATTTGGGAACCTTCTTTACTACGTTAATGGTTAAAGGGTAAGTATCTAGAAATAGTTTATGTTTAAGCTTCCATTCGGGGGTTTCCATTCCCTTGACTTCAGTCAAGATGATGTCGCCGTTTTCCCAAAATTCCATGAAGTCTAGGCGATAGATGACGCCTCCAGGGAGGCGAAAGGGTACTTGCTCTAGGTAAAAGATCAGGGAACCGGAAGCTTTGGCAAGTTCAAGGCGAGAGGCGTAGGCGGCCTCCAGTTTAGAAGCGTAGCTTCTACCGGAAGAGGCCGTTGTACGCTTCGCTCCGAACTTATGCTTAAATTTAAATGTCATGCTAATGGAATATAGTAATAACTTTAGGTTATGTCAATAATAGAAATAGAGGGCTAAACCAAATAGAATAATCATAAGGGTTTTGACAAATAAATCTGCAACCCCATAAACACCTTTTGATTGCCCCCATTTCCCGACAATCAATCCAAAATCCAATAGGCATGTGATAAAAACATACCAAGACATGAACACGATCATTTTCATTACACTTTCTCCATTTTTATCATTTGAAAATTCTTTGGCTGGTTTCCACTTCATACAATTGCCGCATGTCTTTTCAATAATTTTCTTTTTTTTCATATATTAAATCCCGCTAAAATTCGAATGGCCTAATTTCGCATTTAGAGGCCCGTAGGCGAAAGATCGTCTTATTAGGAGTATTTTTACATTTGAATGTTTTTTCAAGCTCCTGAAGCTTCCTAATCATTTTTAAGCCTATTCCCCATCAACCTTGTAAGTCATCTTTACCAGTTCTTCATCAATGCGGTTATATTGATCCATCAAGATGCCGATCATGAACTGGTTAATGTTTCCTTGACCAGCATCCTTCATGATGCAATCCCATTGATTGTCTAATTCTTTGCGCTCTTGCTTCAAAGCATCCTCCTTCATAACGCGTCGCTGTCGTCCCAATCCTTGCGATTGTTGGCTTCGTACATGACGCTTGCGATCATTGTTTCAACTTTCTTTTGCTCATATAGCCGGCCTTCTTGGTATCTAAACTGAACCATGCCAAGATCCCCAAAAATACGATTCTTGCAAACGTAGATCTGCGTGATATCTTCCGGCAATGAAGCATCATAAAGTTTGGGACGATGCAGCATCATCACAAGATCAGCGTCCTCCTCGATTGATCCCGATTCGCGAAGATCAGAAAGCAGTGGACGCTTATCCGCTCGCCCTACGCTTTGGCGATTTAACTGCGCCAGGCAGATAATGGGAATACGTAGCTCTTTGGCAAGCGATTGAAGACCTTTCGAGATCTCGTTTACCTCCAAGTGCTTGTTAGAATACTTGCTGTCTGACTGGACAAGAGTCAGGTAGTCCACGAAAAGGATCTTGATCTTGTGCTTGATGATCAAGCGACGGGTTGCACTTTTAAGCTTACCGATTCGAAGCCCAGATTCGTCGACAAAGACAACGCTGTCGCTGTTACTCAGCTCCTCGGTCGCCCTCTCAACTTTTTCATATTCCAGCGAATTGAGCTGACCCTTCTGGCTCTTCTTGAAATTAACCCCCGACAGCATGCAGGCCATCTTGCCCATCAACACCTCTTGCGGCATCTCAAGGGAAAAGAAGCCAACCTTCATGTCAGGGTTCGTTTCCATGATGTTGAAGATCAAGTTCAGCAGGAACGTTGTTTTACCCATCGAGGTTCTGGCCCCAATAATCACAAATCCCCCATTCGGGAAACCGCCAATCAGATCGTCCAAATTCGGGTATCCCGATAGAATTCCACTAAAGCATTTTCCTGTCTCGTGGTAGCTGTCCATCTTCTCTTGAAGAACGTTCAGATACGACTTGCCATCTTCGTAATCCTCGATGATCTCCTTGATCGACTTCGGCTTCCTGTCTGCATTCTGCGATAGATCGCTAATCTTTTTCATGGTATCCAAGATCAAATCTTCACTACCATTACCTTTCAAAGCTGTCTCCCAAAGTTCTCTTCCAATCATCGCAAGCCTCCTTGCTTTAGACGTTTCTGATAATTTATCAAGATAAAACTTTACATCAGCACCGCTGCCGACAAATGCCAAACTTTTGAGATACTCATCACCACCCGCGTCCGAAATTTTGCCACCATTTTTGAGGCTTGCATGAAGAACACCGATATTTACATCATGGCGGCTCGCAAGAGCTTTGATCTCGGAAAATATGGTCTTATGCTCAAGAAAGTAAAATTCTTCGTCTGTGAGTCCGCAAAGCAGCTCATCACGCAGTTCCCGCGACCTCAGCATTAAGCTCAGGATGTACATCTCCGCATCCTTGTTCGTCGGCATCGTTGATTCCATAATCGATTTCCTTGTTTAGTTTGTCGTTCAAGATCGCGGCGAAGCTGCGCTGCCGGTCGCAAGAACGTTTTTCTTGAAGAGTTTCATTGAAGAATTTCTTGAAGGATGCAACTCCAAAAGCATGGATCATCCGCTTGGCAGAACTTTCGGTAAGATCCAAATTCTTCTTTTGGCAAAGAGAGATACATTTTTCGAGAAGTTCAATTTCTTCTTGAGAAAGTTTATTCTTCGCGCTTGCGCATTCATCATCATCAAAAGAGTTATCGGTATTGTTATCTTTCTTATTTGTGTAGGAACGTTGTAGGAATGTAGTAGGAGTTTCTGTAGGAGTTGTGTTGTTCTTTTTTTTGTAAATCACTGAATCATCTATTGTTATGACTGATTTTCCATGTAGGACTTCTTGTCGGAGTTTTTTCATTTTAAAAAAATGTTTCAAACAACCCAAAACATCGTCCTTGGTGAAGTCACTTCCAGTCCATTCTGCAATCTTCCGAATTGATGCACAAAGCTGACCAGGCTTCAGGACAATGAGATTGCCTTTAATGTTGAAAGTTTTTTCTTGATAAGTGCAGCGTTCTAGAATGGTAATAAATATTTTTGCATGTTTAGGAGAGGCTTCGATCCATGCGTCATCGTGCAGGAAATCCCTGAGGATTCCGAGAAAAGATTCCTTGAATTCTTCGGTCACGAAAGCTCCATGCTTGCATATAAAAGCTTGCATGTGCTACATTGCGCTTAGTTATTTGACGCATGTTTAGCACATGTAGAGGCTCAGAGATGTCACTCTCTGGGCTTTTTTATTTATTACAAGTTTTTAAATGGAGAGCGAAAAAGATAAGCAGACTGAACGTCTGCCAATGTATGTTATGTTGCAAAATCTTTTTCTTTGGTGCTTCCTATCTAAAAAAATTTAATTCTAAAGCCAGAACATATCCCTTTTTCAGAATAAAATGCAAGTAGGTTTCCTGAGGCCGGAAAAGTAAGTTCAAGAATTAAAGTAGAAGCACGCACTCGATCTAGAGAAGGTACGTGCTTTATGCGCGCAAATTGCGTGTAATGCAACGTTTTTTAGCGCTCATTAATAAAGTAATGTTTATTAAATAAAATGTTATTTTAAATTTTAATTACCATTCTTTTGATCTTTTTCTTCTTTCCTAGTTTCTCCAAGATAGCATCCATAACCCATCTATTTTTGGATATTCGACGGTACCTTTCGCCCAGGTCTGATTCGATCTCTTTGTTGATTGATTTAGGCATTTTGAAACTAAAGTAAATTGTAGCCTCCTCCTCTTTTTTTTCCTTTAGCTCTGCCTGCCTCTGCTCTTCCTGTGTTTCCTCAACAGTTTTTGCGCCCCCTGCTACAGCTTTGTTAAAAAGTTCCTCGGCATCTAGAGGTTGTTCAAATATTGGCATCCATTCTTTCTGATTTTTTGGCATATTATGCACCCTCCTGGTAAATTTCTTGATATAAACTCATCATTTCATCTATTGCTTTTTGATCTTTTGGTTTGGCTTCAAGGATACTTAATCCTTCACCAATGCAGTTTCTGAAAGAAACTCTATTTCGAATAATGGTATTCAGAGGTTTAATAAACCCTGATGATTGAATCACATTTAGCGATCGATCATTTGCTGAACTTTTAAAGTCGGCTTGATTTAGCACTCCATAGACTGGCAGTCTTGGATTTGCGGGTAGCACAGCGTCCAATATGATTTTAATGTCATTAATGGCTTTAAGATCAAACCAGCCTGGTTTAAACGGGATTAAATAATAATCCGCAATTGTCAAAATGGCTCGCTGGGTTGACGTATCTCGGCCCCCAACATCTACAATTATATGATCGTAACCATTTTTTGATTGGAACACTTTTTCTTTAATCTCTCTTCCTGAAAGCTGACGATATGACCATGGAGTTTCAATACCGCGATCCGCCCGATTCTTAGACCATTGCAATGAAGATTTCTGTTCGTCGCCATCCACAAAATTGACGTTCTTATTGAGCGAGGCAAGCATAGAAACGAGATTGATTGCAATCGTCGACTTGCCTGCTCCTCCTTTTGTTCCTCCAACTACTAATATCATTTTTTCCCTTTTTTCCTTGTGTTTTTTCGTGTAACTTACATGTTTTCCGCGTGTGTTTTGCGGGTATTTTTGTTCATCCGGAATTTTATGTAAAGGAATTATTTCTTTCAAAAGAAACTCCCTTATATAACGATGTGCTTCTTTGCAGGTGATCTTGAATTTACGTTGTAGATAGCAGGCAGATATGCCCTGATGTTCATGGATATAATCCCAAAGACATGCGAATACTTTAGTCTCCATTCTCCCCTCCCCTTTGCTGATGATTAGCAGAAAGGATGAGGAAGTGACAAGGCCAAAATCGTTATCTACTAAATTAGTAGTAATTGGTAGGTTTTCAGTAATTATACCTAATTATATCCGGTTATACCTGCATATAAGTATAACTACCCCGACAGCACGGAGCCATCGGGGTTCTCATAGCGTGCTATAAGGGATTTTGCATAAGACTTCATTGCCTGCCTCATCGCTTCATTGGGCTCTGGAGGATTGGCAAGTGTAATTAGGAAAAGCTCCATATCTTCTTCAGAGATGATAATTTTCTCATAGTTTTCAGATATGGGTTTCTTTTCCATTATTTATTCTCCTTCAGTAAATCGACAAACATTCTGTAAAGCTGATCTATTCGTGTGGCATGTCCATCCATCCTTCCAGATAATTTATTTATATCCCCGTCTACCTTATTAAAGAGGAAAATCATTAATCCGCTGATTAGGGCGACGAGAGCTATGTTTGCTCCTATTACTGATACGATGATTGTAATCATTTCAGTACTACTCATTATTTCTTCTCCTTCAGTAAATCCACGAACATTTGATAGAGTTGATCAGTTCGGGCGGATTGTGAATTCATTCTTCCATCAATTTTGTCTATTCTTGAAGATATTTCTCCAATATCTCTTTCAAGACGGTTGAGCATGTAAAATAGGAATCCTCCTATTACGCCCATTACGGCAAAAGCTTGTGTCCAATCCATTATTTATTCTCCTTTAGTAAGTCGACAAACATTCTGTAAAGCTGGTCTATTCGTGTAGCATGGGAGTCCATACGGCTTTCGAATTTGGCCATTTTAACGTCAGAATCTGTTTTAATTGATTTGATATCCTTTTCCAATCTGTCCATAATATATAGCAATATTGTAACAATAAGGGCTGTCATTCCGACCATTGCCCCAAACATTGACCAATCCATTATTCATTCTCCTTCTGTTCTTGCGGATAAAGTAATTACTTCATAAGCTCCCTGATATCCCAGGGGCATTCTTTTGGAAAGTTTTTAATATCAATTTCAGTTTCTATTGCAGCATCGCGCCTTGCGTATGAATATGCCTTATTAGCAAGGGACTCTAGCTTAGATTTAAGGCTTGGGTTTTCCTGCAAAGCTTGTTTTGCCTTCATTTTGCTATTCTTTATTGACAATTCCCAGGATTTACTGCGGTTATTAGACTGGTATTGCCATTTAAGGAGATGCATAAAATACACCTCTAAATGACTTTGCAATTTGTCTCTCTGCGACCTTCCCAAGGACTCAATCTCCTCTATAATGTTTTCGATGTCCACTTTGTCAAACTCCTGGTTCTTTAGTAATTTAGCCTGTACAAGCGTCCATTTGTAGAAATCCGCATCATAAGGCGTTTTCTTCTGTTGTTTTCTCATTCTTTCTCCTTGTAAATCACTTATTCCGCTCTTTCCACAATTCTATGATCTTTGATCATGCAGCAGTCTTTAGACGCAAATGCTCCTTCTAGGCGGCAAAGTCTTCTATCGATGTCAGTTACCTTTTCCTCTAGTTTGTCAAATCTTTGATCAACTTTGTCGAATTTCTTATGAATTGAATTCCAAATAATAAGGAGCAGGGCGAATTGCAATCCGAATGCTCCTCCTAATACCCATTCTAGCGAAATATCCATTATTCATTCTCCTTCTGTTCTTGCGGATAAAGTAATTCCATTATCGTTACCTCTCCATTTGTTGCATTCTGAATTTGCTTAGCTAAATTCGCCCCTGGGCGACCTCTGCCGTTTACGATTGCATTTATATGATTGCGTGATACTCCTATTTCTTTTGCGAAATCCGTTACTGATTTGCGTTTTCTAAAAAGCCATTCACGAAGATCCATTTTTTTACTCTCCTTTTGATAAGTGCATTTTATCAAATGATTACTTTTTTAGCAATATGATAAGTTTCTGTTGTCATAAATCCTGTGCATGTGATAGCTTTGACTTATCAAAAGACAAATCTAGACCAAAAAGAACAAAAAGAATAAATTAAAGGAAATGTTTATAAAGGGGCGAATATGGATTGGGAAGAAACAAGTAAGGTTTTATTCAGATACCTACAATCTCAATTTGTAGAGAATAGGGATAAGGAATTATTAGAAGTTTGTGTGGAGCTTGTGAAGTACGAGCATTTTGATATGAATGAGCTTTGCGGAGATCTGCACGAAGCCGTTGATTATAAACTTATAGAAGAGGCAAGAGAGGCATATGTCTGAACAAGAAGCCATGCAAGATTTAATCGATGCTCTGCAAGAGCTAGAAGATAGTAACGATAAGATGATTAAGGAATTAGAAGAATTATCCAAAACAATAAGAGAGATAAGCTACTAACTTACCTCTCTCAAAACACATAAGAAAAACCAACAAAATAGGGGAAAACATAATGTTGATGATTGCACCAAACAGTAAAACACTAAAAATAGATTTTCAAGAACAAAAGGCAAAGACAATGAGCTTATTTAGAGACGGATTCAAGTTAGAAAAGAAAGCATCAGACAGCTATATGAAGCTGCAAAAGGGTGATAACAAAGTGCGGATTTTATCCGCGTTTATCGACGGATGGGAAGAATGGGATGAAAATAGGAAGCCTATCCGCTACCATGACAAGCCTGAATCCCCAAGAGAAGGGTGCAAGCAGTTTGTCGCTTGTATCGTTTGGAATTACAACGAAGGCAAGATCCAGATCATGCAATTGACACAAGCAACCATCATACGCGCGATAGATAAGTTGTCAGAGGATGAAGACTGGGGACCAGTCTTTTTCTATGACATCAAGATTACGCGCTCAGGCGATGATAAGTTGACCAAATATGACATTAACCCAAGCCCTAAGAAGCCGTTGCCTCCACATGTAGAAAAAGCATTTAGGGATAAGCCGATTAACCTTGAGGCCCTGTTTACAGGGGATGATCCTTTCGAATTAGGTCAAAAGCAATACACCCCTGGGGTATTCAGCGAGGATGACTTTCCTAAGAAGGAAAGAAACATCAATGCTGATGAAGCCGCCGAGGTGATTAACCTGATTGGCGATGATCAAGATTACCTTGATGCGTTAAAGGTAAGACTAAAAAAGGTATTCGGGTCTGATAGATTAGTAGATGTACCGGTATCACAATTACCAAAGATTCGTGAAGCTGTATTCAACCATGTTGAAAAGGCGGCGATAGCATGATTCGCTGCAATGTTAAACAAGGGTCTAAGGAATGGTTAGCGCTTCGTAGATCAAAGATTTCAGCGTCAGACGCTCCAGTAATCCTGGGGCGTTCTCCGTGGAACACTCCGATAAATCTCTGGAAACAAAAGATGGAGATCATACCAGAGCCTGAGGAAACATTCGCTATGTGGCGCGGCTCAATGTTAGAGCCGTTTGGGAGAAAAGTGTTTGAAGAGAAGATGGGCGCGATATTCCCGCCAGCTGTTGTGCTAACTGAAGCTAACGATTGGCAAATGGCAT
>WUUC01098320.1_pt1 | contig 12490 bp, 13 predicted proteins | sample 6278441 | NCBI WGS metagenome assembly WUUC01 (sample SAMN13675441, study PRJNA597444) | soil metagenome | isolation source: soil | place: USA: Washington | collected 2017-10 | reverse complement strand
ATGCGGCCGCGGGCGAACGGCTGGCCCGCGAGACCGGGGCGAAGATCGCGATCGTCGGAGGCGTCCTCGAGCGGCCGCTGGGCGAGGCGATTGCCTCCGCCATGAACGTCCCCGCGCGCGTCCTCTGTGGCGAGACGACGCTGGGGGAGCTCCTCGGCGTACTGTCGCACCTGCGGCTGCTGCTCACGAACGATTCCGGACCGATGCACCTGGCCGCCGCGCTCGGGGTGCCCGTGGTCGCGGTGTTCGGCCCCACGGACTGGCGCGAGACGGGCCCCGTCGGCTCCCGGCAGCGGCTGGTGAGGGAACCCGTCCACTGTTCGCCCTGCCTCCTGCGCGAATGTCCGATCGACCATCGGTGCATGCGGCGGGTGGGCGTCGAGCGCGTGGTGGGCGAGGCACGCGCCCTCCTGGCCGAGGCATGACGGCGCCGCGGCCGGCCATCTTCCTCGACCGCGACGGCACGCTGGCTCACGAGGTCGGCTACATCAATCACCTCTCGCGCTTCCGGCTCTATCCGTGGGCGGTCGACGCGGTACGGCTGATCAACCACGCGGGCCTGCTCGCGGTCGTGGTGACCAACCAGGCGGGCGTGGCGCGTGGTTACTTCCCGGAGTCGGTCGTGCACGAGGTACACGAGTCTCTGCGCGCCGCCATGGAGTCCGGTGGCGCCCGGCTCGACGCGATCTATTACTGCCCTCACCATCCCGACATCGGCGAGCCGCCGTATCGGCTCGACTGCGACTGCCGCAAGCCGCGGCCCGGCCTGTTGCGGCGAGCCGCCGCCGAGCTCGGCGCCGACCTGGAGCGCTCGTTCGTCGTGGGCGACCGCTGCCGCGATCTCACCGTCGCCTGGGCCGTCGGAGCCCGCGGCGCCCTGGTCAAGACGGGCTACGGGCTCGGCGAGCTTCTCCACCTCTCGCCGCGCTGGCCGCGGCAGCCCGACCTCGTCGCCGAGCACGTGCTCGACGCGGTCGAACGGATCCTGACCCTGGTCGAGGCGGAGGCGTCCTGAAGCGCGCGGCGCCGCCGGCCACGAGCGAGCGGCTCTCCCGCCTGGTCGCGCGCTTCCGCGGCCGCCGCGTGCTGGTCCTGGCGGACCTGGTGGCCGACGAGTTCCTCTCCGGCCGCGTCCAGCGCGTCAGCCGCGAGGCCCCCGTGCTCATTCTGGAATACGACGGCACCGACGTGCGCCTGGGCGGCGGGGCCAACGCGGCCCACAACATCCGCACCCTGGGCGGCCGGCCGCTGCCGCTGGGCGTGCTCGGCCGGGACGACCACGGGCGCCGCCTGCGCGCGCTGCTGCGCGAGTGCCGGATCCCGGCCGCGCGCGTGCTCACGGACCCCGCCTACGTGACGCCGGTCAAGACGCGCATCCTCGGCGGCGGCGTGCACTCGACGAAGCAGCAGATGGTGCGTATCGACAAGACGACGCGCCTGGCCGAAAACAGCCCCGCCCGGCGCCAGATGCTGCTCACGCTGCGCGGGACGGCGGAGCGCGTGGACGCGGTGCTGGTCAGCGACTACGGCTTCGGCCTGCTCGGAAGGGAGCTGGTGCAGGCGGCCGTGGCGCTGGCCCGGCGGCGCAAGGTACCGGTGACGGTCGACTCGCGCTACGCGCTGCTCGGCTTCCGCGGCATGACCGCGGTGACGCCGAACGAGCCCGAGGTGGAGGCCGCGCTCGGGATCACGATCGGGAACGACCGGCGGAAGCTCGAAGCGGCCGGCCGCACGCTGTTGCGGCGGCTGGGCGTGGCCGCCGTGCTCGTCACCCGCGGCAGCGACGGCATGGCCCTGTTCGAGCCGGGCCGGCCGACGCTGCACATCCCGATCTACGGCTCGGACCAGGTGGCTGACGTCACGGGCGCGGGCGACACCGTGATCGCGGCGTTCACCCTGGCCCTCGCCGCGGGCGCGACCCCGCCCGAGGCGAGCCTCCTGGCCAACTACGCGGGCGGTATCGTGGTGATGAAGCGCGGGACGGCGACCGTGTCCGGGGCCGAGCTTCTCGCCGCGATCGCCGCCGACCACTCGCTGCCATGAGACGGGCGCATTCGAAGGTCGCCTCCCTGGACGACGTACGCCGGCGCGTCGAGGACGCGCGGCGAAGGGGCCTTTCGGTGGCCCTCGCCAACGGTTGCTTCGACGTCCTGCACGTGGGTCACATCCGCTATCTCGAGGGCGCGCGGCGCGAGGCGGACGTGCTCGTCGTCGGCGTCAACGGCGACGGCTCGGTCGAGCGGCTGAAGGGTCCGGGCCGGCCGCTCCTGCCTTCTGCAGACCGCGCCGTGCTCGTGGCCGCGCTGCGCGCCGTGGACCACGTGGTCGTGTTCGAGGAGGATGACGTCACGCGCCTGCTGCTCGCGTTGAAGCCCGACGTCCACTGCAAGGGCACCGACTACACTCCGGACACCGTGCCCGAGAAGGACGTCGTGCGGTCCTACGGCGGCCGGGTGGCCATCGTCGGCGATCCCAAGGACCACGACACGCGCGCGCTGATCCAGCGGATCCGGGGTTGAAGGCGCTGCTCCTGCGCCTGTCCGCCATCGGCGACATCGTGCACGCGCTGCCGATGCTCTCGGCTCTCCACCGGCACGGCTGGCAGGCCGGCTGGCTGGCCGAACCCGCCGGGCGGGCGCTGCTCGACGGCCATCCTTATCTGTGGCAGCTCGCGGCGGCCCCTTCGGCCCGGCGCTTCGACGTAGGACAAGCCCGCGCGGCCGTGACCAACCTGCGGCGGCAGCGTTACGACGTGGCCGTGGACGTCCAGGGACTGTGGAAGTCGGCGGTCTGGGGCCGCCTATCCGGCGCCCGCCGCGTGGTCGGTTACGGGCGAGACGGCCGGGTGGAGCCGCTCTCCTCGGTGTTGTTGCACACGCGCGTCCGGCTCGATCCCCGCGCCCGCCACGTCATCGACGAGAACCTGGCCCTCCTGCGCGCGGTGGGCATCGAAGCCGTGGGCACGCGCGAGTTCGTTCTTCCGGACCTGAAGCCACAGGCCGCGCAGGTGGAGGCGGCACTCGGCGCCGTGGGCGTCGCGCCGGATGCATTCGCCATCCTGAACGCGGGAGGCGGCTGGCCGGAGAAGCTCTGGCCGCCCGAGGGGTACGGGGCCGTGGCGCGCGGCCTGCGCGAGCGGGGGCTTCGCGTGCTCGCCACCTGGGGCCCGGGTGAGGAGGCGCTGGCCGACCGCGTGGTCGCCGCCTCCGACGGCGCGGCGCAGCGATGCTTCCCGACGGATCTCCGGCAGTTCGTGGAGCTGGCACGTCGTGCGCGCGTGATGGTGGCCGCGGACACGGGCCCTCTGCACCTGGCGTGCGCCGTCGGCACGCCGGTCGTCGGCATCTACGGGCCCACCGACCCGGCGCGCAACGGACCGTTCTCGCCGGCGGACGAGGTCGTGCGCCGCGAAGGGCCCAGGGATCCGCGGCACCGCGGACGCTTCCTCGTCCCACCGGCGAGCCTCGCCTCGATTCCGGCGACCGAAGTACTCGAGGCGATCGACCGGCGGCTGGCAGGCACGTGGGCGGGGGCGCGTGCCCTCTAGGCTCCGCGTCCCCACAGGTTACCTGCTCGGCGTCCTCGCGCTCGCCCTGGCCCGTCCGTCGGTCCGGTCGCTCGTCTGGTCCATGCCGCTCGTGATCGCAGGCGAGGGTGTGCGGCTGTGGGCGTCCGGACACCTGGAGAAGTCGAAAACCCTGGCCACCGGCGGCCCCTACGCGCATAGCCGCAACCCCCTCTACCTGGGAAGCGGCCTGCTGGCCCTGGGTGTGGCCGCGGCCTCCGCCAGCCCGTGGGTAGTCCTGGCGGTAGCCGCCTATTTTCTCGCCTTCTACCCCCGGGTCATGCGCGAGGAAGCCGCCTTCCTGCGCGACAAGTTCGGGCGGGCCTACGAGAACTGGGCGGCCGAGGTCCCGCTGCTCTGGCCACGCCTGACCCCGGGGGGTACCCGAGAATCGCGATTCGAGTGGAGGCGGGTGAGGGTCAACCGCGAATGGCGCACGGCCGCCGCGCTGCCCCTGGTCGCCCTCCTTCTGTACGCCCGAGGCCTCTGGATGGGCTGACGCCAAGACGAAGGGGCGAAACCGCTACGAGATCGCCCCACCCGTCGTGGGCCGGCCACGCCCGCTGCCTGACGGGCGGCGATCTCTCCGCCCTCCCCCCACTGCTATCATTCGGGCCTCCGGCCGCGATGATCGCGCGACAGCGAGGGACCGCCTGATGCCGCCCGGCCTGCTGGCCGCCGCGGGAGCTGCCTTGGCGGCGGCGCTCACCGCGGCCGCTGCTCCTGCCGCCGGGCCCAGCACGCGCGAGCTGGAGCGGATCAACTGGATGGAGCTCCGCGAGTGGGTCCCCGCCCGCAGCGAAACGGTGCTGCTGCCGCTGGGCACGCTCGAGGCGCACGGCGTGACGGCCAACGGAGCGGACATCCTCGCGCCGGTAGCGATCGCCCGGGCCATCGCGACGCGCCTGAACGCGTTCGTGGCGCCCGCCGTGCCCTACGGGTTCACCGGCTCCATGGACGCCTACCCGGGCGCCTTCACCGTGCCGGAGGACGTATACAGCGCCTACGTCCGCTCGGTGCTCGTCGGCCTGGCCCGAAACCGTTTCCGCAACCTGATCCTGGTGAACGGGCACGGCGGCGGGCAGACGGCGGTGCTCGGCGCGCTGGCCCAGGACGTAGGGCGCGAGCAGGGCGTGCGCGTGCTGGTGGTGAACTGGTGGTCGTACTGCGCGGACGTCACGCGCGAGGTCTTCGGCAACGAGGGCGGGCATGCGGGCGACAACGAGACCGCGTTCATGATGGCCATCGATCCCGCCCTCGTGCACGCGGAGCGTTACACGACGGACCTGGCCACGGCCAACCCCGCTCCCAACACGTGGATCGCGTACCCGCACCCGTCGAGTATCGGCCTCTACAAGGAAGGCGAGGGCCAGCCGGCGTTCGACGCCGCCAAGGCCAAGGTCTATTTCTCGCGCGTGAACGACAAGGTGGCCCGGCTGATCGAGGAGACCATCCGCAAGTGGGACCTCGCCGGACTGCAGAGGTAATGGGATGAAGCGGATGAGCCGGAGGGACTTCGTGAAGGCGGGCACGCTGGGGGCCGCCGCGGTGGGTGGGACCTCCGTGGCCGCGCAGGGACCCACCGTGATCGCGCGCGGCACCACCGAGCCGGTGGTGGTGGCCTCGGCCAACGGCCACGAGTACCGGAATGGCGGCCCGCGGACGGCGGTGGAGGAGGCGTTCTCGCGCATCGCGCGTGGCGAGGACGTCCTCGACGCGGTCATCGCGGGCGTGGCGATCAACGAGCTCGACCCCGCGGATGACAGCGTGGGTTACGGAGGGCTGCCCAACGGGGACGGCGTCGTCCAGCTCGACTCCTGCTGCATGCACGGACCGCGCAAGCGCGCGGGAGGCGTCGCCGCCCTGGAAGGCGTGCGCACGCCGTCGCGCGTGGCGCAGGCCGTGCTGGACCAGACCGATCACCACCTGCTCGTGGGCCGCGGCGCGCAGGACTTCGCCCGGCAGATGGGCTTCACGATCGAGGACGACCTCAACACCCCGCACTCCCGCCAGCAGTGGCTCGAATGGAAGCGGCGGCTCGACCCCAAGCGCTGGCTCGACCCCGCCAAGCGGAGCCACGAGGCGGAGCGCGTGCGCAGGGAAATGGTCGTGGAGGGTCTGATCGACCGGCAGCACGTCTACGGCACGATCAACTGCAACGGCGTCAGCGCGAAGGGGGAAATCTGCGGCGTCACCACCACGAGCGGACTCTCGTGGAAGATCCCGGGCCGGGTCGGCGACTCGCCCATCCTCGGCGCAGGCCTCTACGTGGACGGCGAGGTGGGCGCCGCCGGTTCCACCGGCCGTGGCGAGGCGAACCTCTACAGCCTGGCCTCGTTCCTGATCGTGGACGAGATGCGCCGCGGCAGGTTGCCGAAGGACGCGGCGATCGAGGCGCTGCGCCGGATCCGGACGAACACGGTGGAGAAGCGCCTGCTCAACGCCGACGGCAATCCGGCCTTCTACGTGAAGTTCTACGTGGTCAACCGCAAGGGCGAGCACGCGGGTGTCGGGATGTACGCCAGGCACTCCGGCAAGCCCCAGATGTACGCCTTCTGCGACGAGCACGGCCCCCGACTGGTCCCCATCGAAGGCCTGCTGGAGGACGGACCGGGCTTGTGACCGAGCAGCCGACGCTGGACCGCATCCGAGCGGCCCGCCAGCGCCTGGGCGATTTCGTGGTCAAGACCCCCGTGCGCCGCTGGCAGGACGAAGCGCTCGCCCCGGCCGCCGGGCCGGATACCCAGGTCTTCCTCAAGGAGGAGCTGTTCCAGCGCACGGGCACGTTCAAGCCGCGCGGCGCCCTGTCCGTCATGCTCGACCTGCGTCCAGGCGCTCTCTCGCGCGGCGTGACCGCGGTCAGCGCGGGCAACCACGCCATGGCCGTGGCCTATGCCGCGCGCGTGCTCGGCACCACCGCCCTCGTGGTGATGCCGAAGAACGCCAGCCCCTTCCGGGTGGCGCGCTGCCGCGAGCTCGGCGCGGAGGTCGAGCTGGTGGACGACGTCCACCGCGCCTTCGAGCGCGTCCGCGAGGTCGAGCGCGAGGAGGGCCGGACGTTCGTTCATCCCTTCGAGGGCCCGCTCACCGCGCTCGGCACCGCCACGCTCGGCCTGGAGCTCATGGAGCAGGTGGAAGACCTCGACGCGGTGGTGGTGCCGATCGGGGGAGGCGGGCTGTGCGCGGGCGTGGCGGCGGCGGTCAAGCTTTGCCGGCCGGCGTGCCAGGTGCTCGGCGTAGAGCCCACCGGAGCCGACACCATGACCCGCAGCCTGGCCGCGGGCACCCCGCAGGCGATCGACGCGGTGCGTACGATCGCCGACAGCCTGGGCGCGCCTCATGCCGCGCCCTACAGCTTCGACCTCTGCCGGCGGTTCGTGGACGAGGTCGTGCTCGTGGACGATGATCAGCTCCGCCGCGCCATGCTCCTGTTGTTCGCCTCGGCGAAGCTGGCCGTGGAGCCGGCAGGGGCGGCGGCCACCGCGGCGCTCTGCGGCCCGCTCCGCGAGCGCCTGTCCGGCAAGCGCGTCGCGCTCGTGGTGTGCGGCGCCAACATCGACGCGCCGACCTTCTCCAGGCACCTGCAAGACGCGCAGGCTGAACGACGGGCCTGAACGGAGACCGCGGAGACGCGGAGAGCGCGGAGAACGCGGGGAACGGAGAACGAGAGATTCCTCTCTGTTTTCCGTCCTCTGCGTCCTCCGCGCCTCCGCGGTGAAAAGGTAGGCGGGTGGTTCAGAGCCGACTGCGGAGCTGGTCCCAGAGGAGGCGCAGGCGGCCGTAGGCCGGCGGCGGCTTCTGGTCGTTGAGCGCCCAGTCGTAATCGAGGTGCTCGATCTGCAAGACCGGCTTCGCGGCGAGCGTGCGCGCGGCGGGCGGCCCGTGGCGCTTCAGGACCTCCTGGACGCCTCCCACCTTGGCGAAATCGTCCGCGAACCATTTGAAGATGCTCGATACCTGCACGCGTTCCGCAGGGCCGTCGAAGCGGTTGAGGTCGCTCCGCGCCAGCCAGGCGGCCATGGCGGAGTCGAGCTGCGCGTCCAGGCCCGAAGCGGTGAAGGCCTCGCGTGAAAGGGGCGGACAGGACCGCGCGGCGCAGACGACCGCGGCGTGGACGCGGTAGCCGACTTGCGGCCGGAGCGCTTCGTGCTCGATCTGGTCCAGCGACACCTTGTGTCCGCCCACCGTGTGGCGGGCGGCGGTGAACGAGTCGGGCAGCGCGCGAATGCTGGGTGTCGGGTAGTTGTCCAGGATCCAGCCGATGGTCAGCGCGTTGTACGCGTTGATCAACGCCGCCGCGCGCGCCGCGCCGGCGGCGGCCGGCTCAGGGGCGGCGGCGAGGCGGGCCAGGTACGCTCGCAGCTCCTCTCGCGCGTCGCCCGAGGCCTTCCACGCCCCGTAATCCACCAGCCCGCGCTCGTCCACGTACGTCCGCAACAGACCCGACCACGCGCCGTGATCGATGCCCGCGCGAACGTCCACGGTGCCGGCCGAGGCGACGGAGTCCTTCCGGCAACCCGCCACGAGCGCGGCCGCGAGGGCGAGGAAGGCCGCGCGGCGCTTCACCTCAGGCCCCCTCCACGCGCATCTTCTCGAGCTGCTGGCGGGCGGCGCGCGTGAGCAGCACGGTTACCGCGATGGTCGCCCCGAGGCCGGCCGCCAGGAGCGCCCATTCCCAGGGGCTGCGGCCCTCGCCCCGGCCGGCGGCGGCCGCCGCGCGTCCCGCCGCACCGAGCCAGACGTAGAGGATGGTGCCCGGGAGCATGGCGGCCCAGCTCGTGAGCAGGTACGGAGCGAAACGCACCGGGGTGAGACCGTAGAGGTAGTTCGACAGGCTGAACGGCACCACCGGGCTCAGCCGCAGGAGCGCGACCACCTTCCAGCCCTTCTCCGCGATCGCGCGGTCGATCGCCGCGAACTTCGGGTTGCGCCGCGCCATCGCCTCCACGCGCTCCCGCGCGAAGTGGCGGGCGATGAGGAAGGCCAGGCCGGCCGTCGTGGTCGAGGCCAGCGAGACGATCACGGTTCCCCACAGCAGCCCGAACACCAGGCCGGCCCCGATGGTCAGGAGAGAGCCGGGAACGAACAGGAGCGCGCACCCGACGTACACGAGCCCATACAGCACGCCGCCCCAGGCACCGACGCCCGCGACCCACCGCTGGAACTCGCCCAGCCACTCCTCCACCGGCAGCAGCCGCACGGCCGCGAACACCGCGAGCGCCGCCAGCACGGCCAGCACCCAGCGGGCGCGGCCGCTCACCGGGCCTCGAGGCCGCGCCGGTACAGCCACGCGAACAGCCGCCGCGCGCGGGGAGTGAGGCGGCTCTTCTGGTAGCGGTCGGCGGCCTTGCGCGCCACCTCGGCGAACGTCGGGTACGCGTGGATCGTGGAAGAGATGCTCTTCAGCCCCACGCCCGCCTTCATGGCCAGGGTGAACTCGTGGATCAGGTCGCCCGCCCGCTCCGCCACGAGCGTGACGCCGAGGATGCGGTCGCTGCCAGCGGCGGTGAGGACCTTCGCGAACCCGGTCTCTTCGCTCTCCAGCACCGCGCGATCGACTTCCGAGAGGGGTTGCACCCAGACCTCGTGCGGCACGCCCTGCTTGCGGGCCTCGGCTTCGTTCAGGCCCACCCGCGCCACCTCCGGCGAGGTGTACGTGCACCAGGGCAGCACCGACGTGTCGGTCTTCGTCTGGACCCAGGGGATGAGCACGTTGCGGACGATGGTGCGCGCGTGATGGTCGGCGAGGTGCGTGAACTGGTACCCGCCCGTCACGTCCCCTGCGGCGTAGATGTGCGGCTGCGAGGTCTGGAGGTGGGCGTCGACCCGGACGCCCTTCGCGTCGAACTGGACCCCGGCCGCTTCCAGCCCGAGGTCCTCCACGTTGGGCCGGCGGCCTGCCGCCACGAGCAGGGCCTCGGTCTCGAGTGTGCTCGCGGCCTCAAGCTCCAGGCGCGTGACACCGCCGGTCCGCGAAACGCGCTGCACCCGTGCTCCGGTCACCACCGTCACGCCCTCGGATTCGAGCTGTCGCCTCACGACCGCGGCGGCGTCCTCGTCCTCCTTGTCGAGGAGTCGGGGCAGCGCCTCCAGGATCGTGACCTGCACGCCGAGGCGGGCGAACGCCTGGCCCAGCTCGCAGCCGATCGGGCCACCGCCGAGCACGATCAGGCGGGACGGCCGCTCGCGCAGCTCGTCGAAGATCGTCTCGTTCGTGAACGGCCGGGCCTGGGCGAGCCCCTCGATCGGGGGCAGGCCCGCGCGGCTGCCCGACGCGATCACGAAGTTGCGGCCGCGCAGGCGCTTTTCGCCCACCTCCACCTCGCGCGGAGAGACGAAGCGGGCCGCGCCCCGGAAGACGTCGACGCCCAGCGACTCGAAACGCTCCTGCGAGTCCAGGGGCGCGAGCCGCGCGCGCCGTTCCCGCACGCGCTCCATCACGTCCTCGAATCGGAACCGCGGCTCCTGGGATTCGAGCCCCCAGCGCCGGCCCTCCCGGACGTGCTGCGCCGCGCGCGCGGAGGCGATGAGCGCCTTGCTGGGGACGCAGCCGGTGTTGAGGCAGTCGCCGCCCATCCGGTGGCGCTCGACGAGGGCGACCCGGCCGCCCAGCCCCGCCGTGCCCGCGGCGGTGACGAGCCCGGCGGTGCCGGCGCCGATCACGACCACGTTGTACGTGCCTTCGCCCTTACCCGGCATTCCTACCTTCTTCACCGCAGAGCATATACTCACCGGTTCATGTCGACGGACCGCCCGCCGCTCTTCACGCCGTACTTCTTCTTGATGTGCGGCTTCAGCTTCACGGTCTTCTTCTCCGTGTTCTTCCTGCTCCCCACCGTTCCCTTCCACATCCTGGCCCTGGGGGGGACCAAGGCCGCCGCCGGCCTCTTCCTCGGCTTCCTCACCTACGCCTCGGCCTTCTCGGCGCCGCTCACCGGCGCCCTGGCCGACCGCGTGGGCAAGCGGAAGATGCTGATCGTCTGCAGCCTCGTGATCTTCGGCTTCTCGGCCATGTATGCCGTCTCCCACGACTACCGCGTGCCCCTGGCCCTGGCTTTCCTGCACGGGTGGTTCTGGTCCGGGCTGCTCTCCGCGTCCGCCGCGTACGTGACGGACATCGTGCCCGAGTCGCGCCGCGCGGAGGGCTTCGGGTACTGGGGACTGGCTTCCATCAGCGCCATGGCGGTGGCTCCCGCGGTCGGGTTCTGGATCTACTCCCACGGGTGGTTCTGGCTGTGCGCCTCGGCCGGCGCGTTGAACCTGGCCATGGCTGCGATCGCGTGGCGTCTCAAGGAACAGCGCGAGCCGGCCGGGTGGGGCAAGGGCGGGTTCTTCTGCCGCGGGCTCCTCGAGTGGCGTGTGCTTCTTTCATCGCTCACGCTCTTCCTCTATTCCTTCGGGTACGGCGGCATCACGAGCTTCGTGGCCGTCTACGCCGATGCCAACGACGTTTGGCCCAAGGGCATCTACTTCACGGTGCTGGCCGTCACCATGCTGGCGAGCCGCCCACTCAGCACGCCTCTCGGCGATCGCATCGGCCACAAGAAGCTCCTGATGCCGTCGCTGGGCCTGATCGTGGTGGGGTTGGCCCTGCTGGCGGTCGGGGGGACGATGCCGTGGCTGATCTCATCGGCCGTGGTCTTTGGCCTCGGCTACGGGACCGCGTACCCCATGTACGTCGCGCACGTGATGCGCCACGTGGATCCCGCGCGGCGCGGGGCGGCCTTCGGAGCGATCCTGGCCGCGTTCGACACGGGCGTCGGTACCGGCTCCATCAGCGCGGGGTGGCTCATCGAGCATCACGGGTTCCGCACGGCGTTCGGGACGGCGGCGGTGCTGGCGGCCCTGGCCGCTCCCTACTTCCTGTTCGCGGAGAAGCGGGTGCTGAGCCCCGAGCGGGTGGGCCGGACGGTGGAGATCTCGTCGTGAGCGTCGGGTACTTCCCGCAACTGGTCCGGAGGTGGACATGTCATCGCTTCTCGCGCTTGCTCTGCTCCTCGCGCCGCCGGCGACTCCGCCGGCTGACGCCGCCGGCCAGCTCGCCGCGCTGTCCTGGATGGTCGGGGGCTGGGCCCGGAACGACGCTGGCGCCTTGACCGAGGAGCACTGGCTGGCGCCGCGCGGCGGCACCATGCTCGGCATGCACCGGGACGTGAAGGGCGGCCGGACGGTCGGCTTCGAATACCTGCGCATCGAAGCGCGGCCGGACGGCCTTGTCTACCTGGCCAGTCCCGGCGGTCAGCCGCCTACCCCGTTCCGCGCGATCGAGGTCTCCGGCGACCGCGTCGTGTTCGAGAACAAGACCCACGACTTCCCGCAGCGCATCCTCTATTGGCGGTCGCCCGGCGCCTTGCACGCGCGCATCGAAGGCCAGCAGGGCGGCAAGGAAGCCTCGATGGAGTGGCGCTGGCCCGCCGCCCCGCCCTACAGCCGCGACAAGTAACGGCTTAACGGATCAACGCAGAGAACGCAGAGATCCGCAGAGAGCGCAGAGACCGAGAGCAGGGAGGTCGGAGAGAATGCGCAAGCGCAACTCTCGCATTCCACTCCCATTCCATCCTCTGCGTTCTCTGCGCCGCTCTGCGTTCTCTGCGTTTTCCGTGGTTAGCGCCGGTCGTCAGTCGGCTTCGTCCGGGGACCACAGCCAGGCGGCGCCGCGCACGCCGCTGGCGTCGCCGTGCTTTGGCGGCAGGACGCGCGTGTCCACGCGGTCCGAGAACACGTAGCGTGGCCAGAGCCGCGGGATGGCGTCGTACAGCCGCCGAAGGTTCGACAGGCCACCGCCGAGCACCACGACGTCGGGGTCGAGGACGTTGATCACGGAGGCCAGCGCGCGCGCCAGCCGGTCCTCGTATCGCCGCAGCGAGGCCTCGGCGGTGGCATCGCCGGCATCGGCGCGCGACACGATCGCCGCCGGCTGCAGGG
>WUUC01096185.1_pt1 | contig 12491 bp, 8 predicted proteins | sample 6278441 | NCBI WGS metagenome assembly WUUC01 (sample SAMN13675441, study PRJNA597444) | soil metagenome | isolation source: soil | place: USA: Washington | collected 2017-10 | reverse complement strand
CAGCGGGCAGGCACGCTGGATCGTTTCAACAGACCTCGATGGCGACGCTGACCTGGATGTAGTTGTCGCAAGTCCGTCAACAGATAATCTTTGGTGGTTCAGGAATCGCCTCAATGAGGTAAGCGCAAATTTTACTTTTGGTACAGTCTCGAATGCACTCGACGGCCCGGTGATTGTAAAGCAAGGAGACTTTAACGGCGACGGTAAGATTGATCTGGTAGCGATCTCCAACGTAGACAATAAACTCACGTGGTTCAGCAACAACGCCGCACCTCTGCCACCTCCAACAATCACCAGCTTTGCACCAAACAATGGACCCGCTGGAACAACGGTTACTATCACAGGCACGAACTTCAGTCTATCACCTTCAGGGAATACTGTCAGGTTCAATGGTACTCAAGCAGTTGTTACCGCAAGTTCGGCCACGTCGATAACAACAACAGTACCAGCAGGCGCTACCACCGGAACAATCAGCGTTACTGTTGGCGCGAACACGGCAACAAGCGCCAATATATTTACGGTGACTGGCTCTGCAGTGCTGATTACTGCTGTAGATCCGTTGCATGGTTGGGAAGGACAAACTGTTGAACTTACAGGCACTGGTTTTAGTCCAACGCCGGCAAACAACGTTGTTTCGTTCAATGGTGTAACAGCGACCGTCACAGCAAGTACCGGCACGTCCATAACTACATCGGTTCCTATTGGAGCCATCACCGGACCGATCACCGTTCAGGTAGGTGCAGACAGCTATACCACGGATTTTGATTTCATCGTGACGGCACAGCCACCAACAATTGATAGTTTCACTCCCGGGTCCGGTCCCGTTGGGATCGAAGTCATCATTACCGGAACTAATTTCAGTAATGTGCCTTCCGAAAACACAGTGATGTTCAATGGTACCGTTGCGGATGTAACAGCAAGTACAACAACGTCAATAACAACAACCGTTCCCATTGGGGCCGCCACTGGTTTGATCCACGTTGGGGTGGGGCTCAACAGCGCGATAAGTGATGATGATTTTGAAGTAACCGGCGCGCCATTGCCAACCATCATAAACTTCAACCCAACGGATGGGCACGTTGGCACAACCGTAACTATCATCGGAACTAATTTCAGTGCAACACCGGGAAGTAATGGTGTTGCATTCAATGGTGTTACCGCAGTGGTAACAAGCAGCACGCACACGTCGATCACCGCGACGGTGCCGTCGGGAGCAACTACGGGACCGATCACAGTAACTGTATCCGGTAACACCGCTACGAGTGCAACGGACTTCATAGTTACAGTTCCCGTACTTGTTGTAGACGATCAACCTGTTCCGGCGGATGTGTGTAATGGTGCGAATGTGGAAATCAGTGTCTCTGCATCCGGCGATACCGGCATCACATACCAGTGGCAGTCGGCAACAACCGGTGCCGGGCCGTTTACAAATATTTCCGAAGGCAGCGGATATAGCGGGGTAACAACAAATTTGCTGACGATCAGCACCACTGGCGGTTTCGGCGCGGGATTTTACAGGTGCGAGATTGGGAGTGCCCTTGCGGCAACAGTGCATTCTGATGCCGCACAGGTTGGAGTAACCACCGTGCCGCCACCAACAGCACAGGGTGACCACGCCTGTCCGCAAAATACCATTACGCTTACAGCCGCAGGCGCCAGCAACGGACAGTACCGCTGGTACACGCAACCCACTGGCGGAACACCTGTTGTCGGGCAAGTCCACGCGGCCTTTGCAACCTCGGCACTTACTGCAACTACGACTTACTTTGTGGCTATTCACGATGGCACTTGTGAGAGTACGCGTACACCAGTAACCGCAACGGTAGAGGATTGTGACCCGCCGGAAATTACGCAGCAGACTTTGACGACCCAGGTAGGAGGGATCGTAACGATCGATCTCACGTCGCTGATCACAACTGCAAATCTTGACCTGTCAAGTTTGCAGATCATCAATCAGCCAGGCAGTGGCGCTTCGGCAACCATCGATGCTGGAATACTGACGATCGATTATACCGGAAGTGGTTTCACCGGGTCGGAGAGCATTACGATCGAAGCGTGTGACATGAACGGACAGTGCGCGCAACAGTCACTGAATATCAATGTTGCGGGAGACATCGTAGTTTACAATGCGGTTTCACCTGATGGCCGAAACCCGATCTTCCGGCTTCAATACATTGAACTGCTTCCCGACACTAAAGTGAACACGGTAACGATATTTAACCGGTGGGGTGATGAAGTATTTTCGGTATCTGATTACGACAATGCTTCGAGGGTCTTCAAAGGGTACACCAATGAAGGCAACAAGCTTCCATCAGGTTCATATTATTACAAAGTGGATTTTAATGGTAGACGAGAAAGTATTGCCGGTTTTCTTGAACTGAGATATTGACAGCCATGATCAACAAGCGAATCACCATCCTGCTTTTTTCAACTTTGCTGATTGGAACAATGGCCGGTGCACAACGCGATCCTTTATATGCCCAGTATGCAAACAACCCTTTCGTGCTCAATCCCGCGTATGCGGGACTCAATAACAATTTGAACTTTGGTCTAAGTTATCGAAACCAATGGAACGGCTTGCAAGGCAGTCCGAAAACAACCAACATCAACGGACGTATGCCGTTGGTCTTCGATAAGATGGGCGCCGGGATCATGATTGTCTCCGACCAGATGGGCGCCAGTACCGTTACTGAAGCACTCGCGATGTACAGTTACCAGATCCATGTGAACAGTGCAACCGTACTTTCCTTTGGATTGCAGGCTGGCATTGCCAACTTCCGGTTCGACAATACGAAAGTTGCTGCCTACGATAACTCCGATCCGTTGTTCCAGAATAACTATAATGAGGCTACGCCAGGCCTTGGATTTGGAGTGGTATTGAAAGGAGATCAATTCGTTGTTGGTGCTTCGGTTCCTCGCATGTTGAAGAGCACATTTTCCGTGCAAGGAGTGCCTTATTCACTGTATACGCAGCATTATTATTTTAACGGGTCCTACGACTTTTTTCTGACCGAGCGTCTTCGTCTCAAACCATCAACGTTGCTGAAGTGGGTAAAGGGCGCTCCTTTGTCTGTGGATCTTAATGCTTCGTTGCTCATCAATAACTATTACCAGGTTGGTCTCCTTACCAGGAACTTCAATACATTCGGTTTTCTCGGGCAGGCATTGATCAAAGATATTTTTCTGATGGGCTACGTGTTCGAGTTACCGACCGGTGGAGCAACTGATCTGGATTTTACCACCCATGAGATCATGATGGGCGTGCGACTCCGTGTACTCAGTTTTCATGAGCGGGGCATTGGCCTGTAGTGTTCCGGGAGGAACCGGCCATGCGTTTGTCTGGCCAACAAAGGAAAACGCACTCTCGCAATTTTATCACACATTTGCCGTGCAACGTTTAATTTGCAGTTCTCGTCTTTGAGAATAGCATGCCCCTAACATCATCACGTCTTTATTTCCTGGATTGGCTTCGTGTGCTTGCGTTCGGATTACTGGTGTTTTATCACGCCGGCCTCATTTTCGTCGATTGGGGATATCATATCAGCAATAGGGAATTGAGTGAGGGTTTGAAATTCCCGTTGCTGTTCCTCAATCAATGGCGCCTTCCGTTGCTTTTTTTTATTTCAGGCGTCGGCATTCGGTTCGCTCTGGGAAAACGTTCTCGCGGTGCCTTTATTCGTGAGCGTTTCGTAAGGCTATTGATTCCGCTGGTATTCGGCATGCTGGTGATCGTACCCCCGCAGTCCTACTATGAATTGAAGAATAACGCGGTTATTTATGAGAACTTCTTTCATTTCTATGTTGAATATTATTTTCCGGAACATCTTACCTGGAATCACCTTTGGTTTATTGTTTACCTGCTGGCATTTGTTTTATTGACATTTCCGGCGTTCTACTACCTGAGAAACGACCGGCGTTTCATCGAGTGGTTCGAACGAGCATTTTCAGGATCAGCAAGTCTATTGTTTCTTGCCTTGCCGTTGTTCGCTATCGAAGTATGGCTGCGTGATAAATGGCCGGACAACCGCAACCTGGTCACAGACTGGTACAATTTTTCTTTTTATCTTGTTATCTTCTGTTACGGGTATATTATTGCAATGACACGTGCGACCTGGGAAGCTATCGATCGTGACCGTTTTGTCTATCTCGCACTTGCCCTGCTTTCATTTGGCATGATCTATTTTGGATGGCATGCACCTGGCTACAATTTTCTTGAGACAATACCGGGTGGCCATTATTTGTTTGATGCCTTTAAATGTCTCGACATCTTATGCACGATCTTAGCTTGCATGGGATTTGGCCGGCACTATCTGAACTACGGCTCACCGGTTTTGGATTATACCAATAAGGCTGTTTATCCGTTTTATATCCTTCATCAAACTGTACTGATCGTTGTCGGGTACTATGTTATCCTTACCAACTGGAGCATCACGGCCAAGTACCTTTTCATTGTTGTTGCAACGTTTTTCGTATCGGGTTTGATCTATGAATTTCTGATCCGGCGCTGGAAGATGCTTCGGGTTTTGTTCGGCGTAAAATGATTTTCCAGTTCCTCTAACCAAAAATCCCGAAGTTGCTCTCTTTGCCACTGATTTCTCGAGTTATCTTAATAAGTTGCGGTCATATTTTATATCATGGGCAGATTGGTAGTATCAGAACTATACAGATATCCGGTGAAATCGCTGGGAGGCATTCGCATTTCTTCCGCGCAGGTAAAACCAAAAGGTTTTGAGAACGACCGGCGATGGATGTTGACGGATGAAAACAATTTGTTCCTGACGCAGCGCGTTCAACCGTTGATGTCGCAGTTCGGGTTGTCTGAGGGAGACAGTGCGAAAGCAGTTTTCAAAGTAACGTTCGGTAGTGATACGCTCGATATTCCATTGCGTGCTGAAGGGAATTCAACAAAGGCACAGATATTTGACGATGTCGTTGAAGTGAAAGAGGTTTCAGCAGCCTGCAGCATGTGGTTTTCGGAACGATTGAAGATCAAATGCAGACTTGTTGCCTTTCCAGAGGAGAATGCCCGCCCGGTGGATCCAAAGTATAAACTTGGCGACGATCATGTCAGCCTTGCAGATGGATATCCCATCCTGATTATTGGACAGGGATCTTTGGACGATCTTAATAATAGACTTTCGCAGCCGGTTCCAATGAACCGGTTCAGGCCGAATATCGTTTTTACCGGGGGCGAACCCTACGAGGAAGATCAGTGGAAACGGTTTACAATCGGTGGAAATAAATACGCAGGTGTGAAAACGTGCGGACGATGCGTGATCACGACAGTGGATCAGGATACAGGTATAAAAGGCAAGGAACCTTTAGCAACGCTGGCGTCGTACAGGAATGTAGATAACAGGACACTTTTTGGTATGAACCTGATACCCATCAATCATGGTACAATCAAAGAAGGTGATGAGATCATTCTTAGTTAGTATAGCGTTGTTGTCGGCGGTGACAACGATTTGGTCCTGTAATAAGGCCGACAAGAAGCTACCCTTTCTGGGCGAAAGGTATTTCAATGGTACAGACACTGTTTACCATACCATTGCGCCTTTTTCGTTTGTTAACCAGGATAGCGCGATAGTCACAAACGCCACATTTGATGGCAAGATCTATGTAGCTGATTTCTTTTTTACCACTTGCCGCACGATATGTCCGCGGATGAAAAAGCAGATGTCGAGGGTCTACGATGCGACCGAAGGACAACAAGACGTGCTCATCCTTTCACATAGTATCGACCCTGAATATGATACCGTTGGTTTGCTTCACGATTATGCAGAACGGATGGGCGTAACCAGCGATCGCTGGCATTTCGTGACAGGGGTTAAAGACTCGATCTTCAAGACAGCGCAAACCAGTTACTTTGTCACAGCTGCGGAAGATGCATCCGAACCGGATGGGTTTATTCACAGCGGCGCATTTCTGCTTATCGACAAAGATCGTCGCATACGCGGGAAGTACAACGGTGTCGACCCGGTTGATGTTGACCGGCTAATCGCCGACATTGCGGTCCTTCGCAAGGAGTATGAAAATTAAACCACTGCTTGCCGGGGTTGCGGCACTATTGATCCTGTTCCTGTTTACTCACTGTAGTGGCGATCCCAAGTTCAGGCAATACTACAACAAAGGTCAGCAGCTGTATGCTCAGCATTGCACCAATTGCCACCAGGACGATGGAACAGGATTTAAGTCACTCTATCCTCCGTTGGCCAGGTCAGACTATATGATTGCCAATCCAGAGCAGGTGCTTTGCATCATGAAGTACGGAACAGGAGGGGAGATGACAGTAAATGGTGTCACGTTTAACCAACCGATGCCTGGTGTGCCATCGTTAACGGACCTCGAAATAGCAGAGATCGCTACCTATATATATAATACGTGGGGAAATGAAACGGGCCTTGTTTCCGTTCAGGACGCCGCCAGGATCATGGCGGCGTGCGAACAGAAATGATAATAGCTACTCAGTTTTCCTGATCCAATGGGACTTTGATTGGGGAAAATACTTATCGTGTGCAGCCTTGTATTTGTCGATGTGCTGCTTCTTGATCTCAATACCGTTAACAGTAAAATTATTTTCTGAAATATTGATTGTCATCCCGCTCCATGCCGCATCCTTTTTGAGGTAGCCATCGGTAATCAGCATCTCATGAAGTTCTTCCTCATACGCTTTCATTTCCATATCCATCTCTTTCAGATCGCGGTCGAGGGCCCAAAGGTCGCCTGACATTTCTGACGCGTGCGCGGCCGCAGCTAACATGGGGGCCATTGCTTCCAACGCTTCATCATTAAATTCCATCGCTAGTTCTGCCTGGCGCATTGCATCAGCAGTCATCGCCTCGAATGCTTCAAGTGAAGGAAAAAGTACTTCGGGTTCCGGCAAAGTGCCGGGTATCTCCCAACTTTCCGGAATTTCCGGTGTCGGAAAACCTGGAACCGGAGGCATCACCATTTGCATATGTTGCAATTCTTCCATGATTTTCGGATCGAACGCAATAAAGGGGGAGTTTTCCTCATGCGCACGACGAAGCTCGTCCATCATTTTTGATATCTGCTCCTGGTTCTTTTCGAAAAATTCACCGAATTGCGATTTGAATTTTTCGTTGAATTCCTGTTCAAACTTACCCCAATCACCATCTGGATTGTGCCTGAAGGAATAGTAGTTCTCAATGCTTTCTTCGGCCTCGCCTTTTGACGCTTCTTCTTTCTTCAATGCCTGCTTCTCACTTTTCTTCTTTGGTTTAAGGGTGTCCTGTGTTTTATAGACCGCAGCATCCGGTGCCATATTTCCATGGTTCGAATTTTCTATCGATAGCCACGAAGCCAACACCAATCCCAACACAACAAGCGACGCGGGTAACAGCCTGCCATTACCCCAGTCATTCTTAGCCGACTTTTGCATAATTCTTTTGATTCGATTTGACAATTCATTTTGATCACCAACAATTCCAAGTGCGAGTTGGCCGGTCGCCCGCGATTCCAGATCAGCCAGGGTTTTTGCGTACGACAATGGATCGACGCCTTTTCCGATAACCATATCATCACAACAATTTTCGCGTTCACGACGGATATCGGCCGAGATCATCCACACGAAAGGATTGAAGAAGAACAAAGCTTCTGTCAGCACCTGGAAGATATTTACGATGTAATCGTGACGGCGAATGTGAGACAGCTCATGCAGCAAAATAGTTTCTACCTGGCTGTTGGAAAGGCCCGCAATCAATCCAACAGGAAAAAGGATCACTGGTTTGAGATATCCCACCACCATAGGAGATGAAACCTTTGCTTCAGCTATTGTAATGATTCGTGTTATCCTGAGACCATCCGCAAGTTTCCTTACGAATTGATTCCATTCTTCGCCCAAAGACCACGAGTCGCGTTTTAATTTATTGACGTACCACAACCCGGCAATCAGCCTGAAAAAGTAGAAAATAAAACCAACCGCCCAGAACCGTAATACCCACACCAGCTGCAGGTCTATCCATTGCAAAACATCGCGTATAAAAAATGCGGTCGCGTCCTGCGATATGACCAACCCTGAACTGGCTGATACTTTAAGCGATAGAGTTGCGCCCGGCGTTGGGCCTGAGGATAACAATACGATAAAAGTGATGCCTGCAGAAAGAACGGCAATGGTTAGCGCCGCAACGCTAATGCCATAACGTGCCGTCGATCGTTGATCACCGAGAAAGCGGTTAAGCGATATCATCATGATGTATATGATTGGCGCTTGCCATAACGTGTTGATCAACGTCCAGGCGATGCTTTGTGCAAGGTTCGATGTGAGATCAATTAAATTCATTTTTCACCTCCTTCGAGTTGGTCCAGGTAATCACGTATAGCTTTAAGTTCACGCTTCGATGATTTGCGATTACCCAAGGCACTTAGCACCAGTTGAGCGGCCGATCCTCGAAAAACGGTGTCGATCATTCTATCCAGCAACTGTTGCTGCGTGTTTTCCTGCGACAATACCGCTTTATATAGATGAAGCTTCCCGCTTTTTTGGCGTACCACATGTCCTTTTTCGTGCATGATCTGCAATAGTTTAAGGATCGTTGTATATCCATTTGCTTCATCGCCTCCAAGCAATTCGTGCACGGATTTCACGCTGATAGGACCTTTTTCCCACACAATTCGCAGGATTTCCAACTCTTTTTCGGTCGGTTTTTGAACGTGTTTACTTTGACTCATTTACTACGAATAGTTTCGTATTACAAGGATAGTAACAAAACGAGGTAAGGTCAAGTATTGTTACGAAAATTTTCGTATGATGTTACACAGCCTCTTTATTCCTATATTTTCGCGCATTTTTGCAATGCACCTACCTACCTCCCATTGAGCATGAAGCGCCCGAACTATCGCAGTTTTATCATAACTGTCGTGGCAATTCTTGGCACCTATAGCGTGCTGGTTTATATCCTTTTAAGCGTAGAGGAGGGGCAACCGGGTGCAAAGATCAACAGTGTAAACGATGGGATGTGGTACCTTCTGGAAACATTAACCACGGTTGGTTATGGTGACACACTCCCGGTAACATACTGGGGCAGGATGGTGGGCTTTATATTTCTGCTGTCCAGCTTTGGTGTATATGGTTTTATCATCGGACGCATCACGAATTTTATGAGCACACTAAAAGAACAAAGAGAGTTGGGACTCAACGGTACGAGTTTTGAAAATCACGTCGTGATCATTGGATGGAACGACTTTGGCCAGTCGGTGATCAGCCACCTGATCGGCGCTGGTCGCCAGGTTGCAGTGATCACCAAAGACCGTGGCAGCATCGACATCATCCGCGAGTATTATCCGAACGACCAGGTATATACGCTTTTTTCCGACTACAATAATTTCGAGTTGATCGAGAAAGCAAACCTCAGGAAAGCCAACATCATTTTTATCAATTTGAATGATGACACGGAAAAGCTGGTGTACATCATCAACCTGAAGAAGCACTATGCGGCCCTTAACTTTGTTGTGACGCTCGACAACGGAAGCCTGAAGGCCACATTTCACAACGCAGGAGTTACTTACGCCATTTCTAAAAACGAGATCTCGTCGAAACTGCTGGCCAGTTATATCTACGAACCTGATGTTGCAGTGTTCAGTGAAGAAATAATTGCTTTTGCCCACGAGGACAACGAGTACGACATGAAGCAATTCTTTATTAACAATGACAATCCATTCAAAGGAATGCCATATGAAAAAGCATTCTTCGACCTGAAAAAGCAATGTAATGTTGTTTTGATCGGTATTGTGAAGTTAGACAATGGCAAACGTGTATTGATGAAAAACCCCGACGCGAACATCATGATCAACGCTGGTGACTATCTCCTCATGCTGATGGATGGCAAAGGGCAGGAACGACTGAAGAAGCTGTTCCATATCGAGGAGGGCCTTTAAGAGTTGAGATTGCCAATATTATTCACGCAAAGGCACAGGCCCACCGGATTTCTCTAGCGAACCCATCCCGCCATCAGGAAAATATTTGCGCTCTCCTTAGTCCTGGTGTGCGCACAAAAAAAGGCGCCTCCGTTTGCACAGAGACGCCCAGACGCCAAAGACCCATACCCCACTAACCTTACCCTTCCTGATCTTTGGTTCCTGTTCGTATAACAAGAACCGGGGCGCCTTTAGTTCCTAACGTGTGCACATTGTGTTTATTGTGTTGCACTGCTTTATGAGTGATTGACTTTTGCAGGTTCTTTCGCGAGCGCATTCTCGAACACAAAGTCAGTTTCATTCTTAAGATCAACGAAAATAACCGCGTCCTTGCTTACTTTTCCCGCAAGTATCTGCTTCGACAGTTCATTGAGTATCTCCCGTTGGAACACCCGCTTGAGCGGACGTGCACCAAACTGTGGATCAAAGCCCAGTTTCGCCAGCCTTGCTTTTGCCTCCTCTGAAATATCGAGATGAATGCCACTGTCTGCCAGCCGCTGCCGGATCTGTTTTGTTTGAATTTCGACGATCCTGTCGATGTCCTTCCGGTTCAATGGACGGAACATGATGATCTCATCAATCCTGTTGATGAACTCCGGTCTCACAGATTGTTTAAGTACGTCGAGCACCTGGTCTTTGGTATTTTCAATTACTTCGAAGAAGTTTTCATCAGTGATCTTGGAAAATTGTTCCTGGATTATTGCGGAGCCGATATTCGTTGTCATGATGATGATCGTGTTCTTGAAATTCGCAACGCGACCCTTGTTATCTGTCAGGCGGCCCTCGTCAAGCACCTGCAACAGGATATTAAATACATCGGCGTGCGCCTTTTCAATTTCATCCAGGAGGATCACTGAATAAGGACGGCGCCGTATCGCTTCTGTTAACTGGCCGCCTTCGTCGTAGCCTACATAACCAGGAGGTGCGCCGATCAATCGACTAACACTATGTCTTTCCTGGTATTCGCTCATGTCGATGCGCACCATCGCGTGCTCGTCGTTGAACAGGTACTCGGCAAGTGCCTTCGATAGTTCTGTTTTACCAACACCGGTTGTTCCCATGAAAATGAACGAACCGATTGGACGCCTCGGATCCTGGAGCCCCGCACGACTACGACGCACGGCATTACTCAAAGCCTGTATGGCTTCTTCCTGTCCTGCCACACGACGCCCTAGCTCGTCTTCCAGTTTCAACAACTTCTCGCGTTCACTCTGAAGCATGCGCGAAACCGGGATGCCGGTCCACCGTGCTACTACCTCCGCGATGTCCTCGTTGTCCACCTCTTCTTTCAGGAGCGACTGTTGTCCCTGCATTTCTTTCATTTGTTGTTGCAGTAGCTGTAGCTTCTTTTCCGCTTCACCGATTTTGCCGTAACGGATTTCTGCGACTTTACCGTAGTCGCCCGCTTTTTCAGCCTGCTCTGCTTCAAACTTCAGGCGATCGATGGCTTCCTTCTCAGCGCGGATTCCACCGACGATGAGTTTTTCACTATCCCATTTCGCTTTCAATGCCTGGCGTTGTTCCGACAGCATCGCGATTTCGCGGGTCAGTTCTTTCTCCTTGTCTTTGTCCTTTTCGCGACGTATCGCTTCACGCTCGATCTCGAGCTGCATCACTTTCCTGTTGAGTTCATCGAGTTCTTCAGGAACGGAATCCATTTCGAGCCGCAGTTTGGCAGCGGCTTCGTCCATCAGGTCTATTGCTTTGTCCGGAAGGAACCGATCTGAAATGTACCTGCTTGACAATTCGACGGCGGCAATCACGGCGTCATCCTTTATCCTGACGCCATGATGCAACTCATATTTGTCTTTGATACCACGCAGTATCGATATTGAATCTTCAACGGAAGGTTCGTCAACCATCACCGACTGGAACCGCCGTTCAAGCGCTTTGTCTTTTTCGACATACTTCTGGTATTCTTTCAGTGTGGTTGCACCGATGGCATGAAGCTCGCCGCGGGCCAAGGCTGGTTTGAGCAAATTGGCTGCATCCATCGCACCTTCGCCCCCGCCGGCTCCAATCAATGTGTGTATTTCGTCGATGAAGAGAATGATCTCGCCATTCGAGTCTGTGACTTCTTTGATTACGGCCTTTAATCGTTCTTCGAATTCGCCTTTGTATTTCGCCCCGGCTACAAGTAAACCCATATCGAGTGACACAAGTATCTTTGTTTTAAGCTTCTCAGGTACATCGCCATCCACAATACGTTGCGCCATACCCTCCACGATCGCAGTCTTGCCCACGCCGGGTTCACCGAGAAGGATCGGGTTGTTCTTGGTACGACGCGAAAGGATCTGAAGCACTCGCCTGATCTCTTCATCGCGTCCGATCACCGGATCTATCTTTCCGCTTTTGGCGAGTTCATTAAGATTCTTCGAATATCTTTCGAGTGACCTGTATTTTGACTCGGCATTTTGATCGGTCACTCTTGAATCGCCACGCAGTTCGTTTATGGCCTTGATCATGCTCTTGCGTTCAAGGCCGGCATCCTTCAACAACAATCCAACTTTGTCCTTAGACGAGATGAGTGCGAGCATCAGGTGTTCAATAGCAAT
>WUUC01018865.1_pt1 | contig 12492 bp, 1 predicted proteins | sample 6278441 | NCBI WGS metagenome assembly WUUC01 (sample SAMN13675441, study PRJNA597444) | soil metagenome | isolation source: soil | place: USA: Washington | collected 2017-10 | reverse complement strand
TCGTGTAGTCCTTGTACTGCACCGGCAGCGGCTCCCACGCCGGTGCCCGACCCTCCCGGCGGGCGGTGTAGGCCGTGGTCAGGTCCCGTACCAGCGGCGCGCCCGAGCTGCCGTCCGTGGCGATGTGGTGGATGACCAGGACCAGGACGTGCTCCTGGGGCGAGCAGCGGAACAGGCGCACCTGGAGCGGGATTTCGGCCGCCAGGTCGAACCGGTACGCGATGGCCTCGTCGACCGCGCCGGACACGTCCTCGGGCGCCACGTCGATGACCGGCACCTCCGGCGTGGCCTCCGCTGTCGGAAGGATGCGCTGGTGCAGCTCACCGTCGTCGTTCGTCGCATAGATGGTGCGCAGGATCTCGTGCCGGTCGACCACGTCGCGGATCGCCGCGGCGAGGGCGGCCTGGTCCAGGGATCCGGTCAGCCGGAAGGCCGCCGGCATGTTCCAGTTCTCCGACCCGCCCTCCATCTGGTGCAGGATCCACATGCGGCGCTGCGCGAAGGACAGCGGAATCAGCGGAATCATTGTTCTACTCCTCTACGAACATCTTGCGCAGGCCGGGGCGACGGGGCGCAGCCGATTCCTCCGACCACGCGGCGAGCGCGGTCACCGTCGACAGGTCGAAGATCTTGCGGATGGGGATCTCTATCCCCAGCTCGGCGCGGGCGCGGCTGATCAGGCGGGTGGCGAGCAGGGAGTGCCCGCCGAGTTCGAAGAAGCCGTCGTCGATGCCGACCCGGTCCACGCCGAGCACCTCGGCGAACAGCGCGGCCAGGGTCTCCTCGCGGGCGGTGCGGGGTGCCCGGTAGGCGGCGCCGGTGTACTCCGGTTCGGGCAGCGCGGCCCGGTCCAGCTTGCCGTTCGGGGCCAGCGGCAGCCGGTCGAGGACCACGAAGGCGGACGGCACCATGAAGTCCGGCAGCCGCTCCGCGACGAAGGCGGGTAGCTCCTTGGTCTCCGGGCCGCCGGGGTCGCCGGTCGTCGTGCTGTCGCCGGTGCCAGCGGGCACGACATAGGCGACCAGCTGCTTGCCGGTGCTGTTGCCGCGCCCGGCGCGGGCGAGGACGGCAGCCTGCGCGACGTCGGGGTGCGCGGTGAGCGCGGCCTCGACCTCGGCGGGCTCGATGCGGAAGCCGCGCACCTTGACCTGCGCGTCCCCGCGGCCCACGTACTCCAGCTGACCCTCGCCGTTGACGCGGGCCAGGTCACCGGTGCGGTACATGCGCGCACCGGTCGGGCCGAACGGGTCGGCGACGAAGCGCTCGGCGGTCAGTGCGGCGCGGCCGTGGTAGCCGCGGCCCACCTTCCCGCCGACGTACAGCTCGCCGACCGCGCCCGGCGGCACCGGAGTCAGGCCGGGGCCAAGGACGTAGGCCCGCATGTTGCCGAGCGGGGTGCCGACGGGCGCGCTGCCCGTCAGGCCCCGGGTATCGCCGCCGACGGTGAAGGTGGTGGCGTAGAACGATTCGCTCTGCCCGTAGGCGTTGACGATCCGTACGCCCGGGAAGGCGTCCCGTGTCTTCTCGACGAGCGACGAGGGCAGGGCCTCGCCGGCGAAGACGACCGTCTCCACGCTGGTGCGCTCGGCGATGTCGTCGACGAGTTCGGCGAAGGCGGACGGCACGGTGGAGATGACGCTGCCGCTCCAGCCCTTCCGTTCGCCCAGGGCCAGGACGTCCCGGACCAGTTCGACGACGCCGCCGGTGGCGAGGGTCGTGAAGATCTCGAACGCCGAGACGTCGAAGTTGACCGACGTGCCCGCGAGGAGCCGCTTGCCCGGCGCCATGCCCAATCGGGAGGCGAGCCGCAGCACGCCGTTGGCCACGCCTTCGTGGGGGATGGCGACGCCCTTGGGCTGGCCCGTGGAGCCGGAGGTGTACATCACGTACGCCAACTGCTGTGCGTGGAGCGGGATTTCGGGGCCGGTGGCGTCGTTGGACAGGTCGAGCGCGTCGAGGAGGACATCCGGGGCGTCGTGCTCCGGCAGCACCCCGACCGTCGCCTGGTCCGTCAGGACGAGGCGCGGCCGCGCCTCCTCGAAGATGGCCTCAAGGCGGTGGCTGGGGTACCTGGGGTCGACCGGCAGATACGCGCCGCCCGCCTTCAGGACCGCGAGCAGGGCGACCACCAGGTCCGCCGACCGTGGCAGCGAGACCGCGACCAGCGACTCCGGGCCCACGCCACGGTCGGCCAGTTCGCGCGCCAGGCGGTCGGCCCGGGTGTTCACCTCGCGGTACGTGAGCGACTCGCCCTCGGCGACCACGGCGGCCTCGTCCGGGGTCCGCGCCGCCTGTGCCTCGACGAGGCCGGTGATCGTGACGTCCGCAGTCGGCACGGCCGTGTCGTTGAACTCGACGAGGAGTCGGTCGCGTTCGGCCTGCTCCAGGACGTCGAGCTGCGCGATCTTCAGCTCGGGGGTGGCCGCCAGCTGTTCCAGGATGCGCACGAACCGGGCCGCGTACGCCGCCACCGTGTCCCGGTCGAGAGCACCGGGCGCGTACTGGAGGAGGAACTGGATGTTCGTCTCGACCGCCGCCATCAGGGCCAGTGGGTAGTGCGTGCCGTTGGACGAGCGCATGCCGGTGAAGGCGATTCCGTCCGCGGCCTCGCCGGCGGCGCTGATGCCCTCCCGGTCGACCGGGTAGGACTCGAAGACGACCAGCGTGTCGAAGAGGGTCTGCAGGCCGACGGACTGCTGGATCTGCGTGAGGCTGTGGTGGTGGTGCTCCAGAAGGCCGGCCTGCCGGTCCTGAAGCCGCGTGACGACCTCGGCGAGGGTGTCGCCGGGCTCGTACTCCACACGTACGGGCAGGGTGTTGATGAACATCCCGACCATCGACTCGACGCCCGTCACCGCGGCCGGGCGCCCGGAGACAGTGGCGCCGAACACCAGGTCCTGGCGGCCGGTGAGCTGGCCGAGCAGCAGCGCCCAGGCGCCCTGGACCAGGGTGTTGATGGTGACGCCCAGTTCGGCGGCGCGCCGGTTGAGTTCGCCGGACACGTCGAGCGGGAGGGTGACCTCGATCTGGTCGAGGCCGTCGTCGCTTGCGGCTCCCGGAGCGAGCAGGGTCGGCTCCTCGACCCCGCCGAGCTCGGCCGCCCACGCCCGTGCCGCCTCGTCCTGGTCCTGCCTGGTGTACCAGGCCAGGAACTCACCATAGCTCCGCGTGCCGGGCAGACCGGTCCCGTCGCCGTGGGATGCGTAGAGCAGCAGCAGGTCCTGCATCAGCAAGGGCGTGGACCAGCCGTCATACAGCGCGTGGTGGGCGGTCATCACGAGTTCGGCCCGCCCGGGCTCAAGGGCGACCAGTGCCAGCCGGACCAGCGGTGGGGTGTCCACGTCGAAGTGGGCGGCCCGGTCCTGCTCGAGGAACTGCTCGAACGTCTCGGTCCGCTCCGCCTCGCCGTGCCCGGTCAGGTCGAGGTAGTGCCACGGCAGGGTCACCCCCTCCGCCGGCACCACCATCGCGAGATCGCCGTCGGCCCGGTTGACGAACGCCGCACGGAGGCTGGTGTGGCGCTCAAGCAGCGCCTGCCCGGCCCGGCGCATCCGCTCCGGGTCGACCTCACCGGAGAGATGGAACACCAGCTGCACGTGGTAGGCGTCGAACGAGGATCCGGCCAGCATCGAATGGAAGAGGATCCCGGACTGCGCCGGGGTCACCGGCCACACCTCGGCCAGGTGGCCGAGCCGGGCCTCCCAGGTGTCGATCTCCTTCTGACTCACGGCGACCAGGGGCACGTCCGACGGAGTCAGTCCGCCGGCCTCGGGTGTCGCGGCGTGCCGGGCCAGGGCGGTCAGTGCCTCGACCCACAGCCCGGCCAACTCGGTCACCTCCTGGTGGGAGAGCACACCGGTCGGGAAGCCGAAGTAGGCGGTCAGTTCGTCACCGGCGCCGGTGTCGGTGGCCACCGCGTTGATCTCCAGCGCCGACATCGCCGGCATGTCCGCGTCCGGCGCGGCGATCAGGTCCCGCTGTGTGGTGTCCGGTACCCAGCCCTGGCCACGCAGTTCCTCGGGAATGTCCGTGCCGGAAGTCCGGCCGAGGTAGTTGAACCCGATCTGCGGTTCCCGGTCCGCGGACAGCGCGGCGGCGGTCTCCGGGTTGAGATGGCGCAGCAGGCCGAAGCCGATGCCGTCGCCCGGAACCGCCCGCAACTGCTCCTTGACCGCCTTGATCGCCCGGCCGGCGGCCGGACCACCGGCGAACGCGTCCGCTACGTCGATACCGGCCAGGTCAAGGCACACCGGATACATCGCGGTGAACCACCCGATCGTGCTCGACAGATCCGCGCCGGGCACCGCCTCCTCTTCCCTGCCGTGCCCTTCCAGCCGGACAAGCGTCGAGGATGCGGGCACGCCCCGCGTCTGACGCCAGCGGGCCACCGCCAGCGCCAGAGCGGCCAGCAGCGCGTCGTCGACACCGCCCCGGAAGATCGCGGGCCCCATGTTCAGCACGGTCCTGGTGACGTCGGCCGGCACCTGGATGCGCACCGTGTCCACGGTGGCGGCGACATCCCGCGCCGGGTCCAGTTCCCGTGCTCCGAGTACCGGCTCGTCCGCGCGCAGGATCTGCTGCCACACGGGCAGTTCCGCCACCCGCTGCGGACTGGCCGCCTCTTCGACCAGGGCATGCGCCCAGCGGCGCAACGAGGTACCTGACCCGGCCGGCTCCGGAGTGCGGCCGTCCCGGACCTGCTGCCAGGCCGAGACCAGGTCCGGTACGAGGAGCCGCCACGAGACCCCGTCGACGACCAGGTGGTGCAGCACGATCAGCAACCGGTCCGTGTCCGTGTCGGAGGTGAACCACACGAACTGCGCCATGACGCCCGCGTCCGGGTCCAGCCGGTCCGCGGCCGCATCCAGCTCGGCGTGCGCATCGGCGTCGCCGTAGGGGACTTCCCGCAGCAGCGCGCCGGCGTCCATGCTGCCGGCCGGCTCGATCGACAGGCCCTGCTGCGTCCGGTCGAGTCGGGAACGCAACACATCGTGCCGGTCGAGCACGGCCTGCACCGTCGCCACCAGGCCCGCACGGTCGATGCCCTCGGGCAGGCTCAGCATCGTGGACATGCAGAGCCGGTCAAGGCCACCACCGAGCGCGAGCACATGCTTCGCCGTCGGCATCAGCGGAACCCATCCCGTGCCGCCCCCCGGCAGTTCGGCCAGGGTCACCCGTTCCTCTTCGCGTCCTTCGACCAGTTCCGCGAGCCGGGCGACCGTGCGGCGCTCGAAGATCTCCCGCGTGCTGACCTCGATGCCACGCGCCCTGGCCCGCGCGACGATCTGGATGGAGCGAATGCTGTCCCCGCCGTTGGCGAAGAAGTCGTTGTCGATGCCGACGCTGTCCACGCCGAGCACTTCGGCGAACAGCGTGCTGAGGGTCTCCTCGACGTGATTGCGCGGTGCCCGACCGGTCGACACCTGCCCGTAGTCCGGCGCGGGCAGTGCCCGGTGGTTCAGTTTCCCGTTCGGAGTCAGCGGCAGCTCCGAAAGCGGCACGAACGCGGGAGGGACCATGTAGTCGGGCAGGCGCTCACGCAGGTACTCGGGCAGCTCGAGGAGCAACGGCCCGATCGACCTGGCCAGCGCGGGGTTGTTCGCCCGGACCCGCCCGCCCGTACCGCTGGGAGCAAACAGACCCGAGACATTCCGCTGCTCGGGCAGCAGCACCGCGTCGAAGTACCGCGTGTCCTCGCCCGACCAGGTGGGAACCGCGTCCCGGCCGTGCTCGCGTGCCCACTGGAGCAGTTCCTGCGGATCGACCGGTTCGCCGGGCTGGGGCGCCGGGTCGAGGAGGCCTGTCGCAACCGTCAGGGCGACCTCCTCGGCCAGACGCGCGTTGGGTATCCCGGTCACCCGCACCGGGCCGCCCGCCCGGTCCGCACAGCGGCCGAGGCCGGTCAGGTCGTGCACGTCCCGGCCCCACAGCACCGACGGCGCGCCGGCCACGTCGACCATGTCTGCCGGCTGCTTGTGCAGGACGACCTCGTAGCGGTGCCGGGTCAGCTCGTTGTGCGCCTGCCCGGGCTTCAACCGGATGTCGACCGCGACGGAATCGTCTGCTGCCCACTCGGTGAACCACTCCGGGGCGATGGCCAGTTCCCGCTCGGCCAGCAGTTCCCTCTGCACCAGCGTCCGCAACTCTTCGTGCGAGGCGTGCGGGTGTGCCGCACGCTGCACCGCGGTCTGCATGAGGCTGCGTGTCGCGGCGTTGCGGACGTCACCGACGATGACGCGGCCGCCCGGCTCGAGGAGTTCCATCAGCCGGCGCAGCACCTGGTCCAGGTACTCGACGTTCGGGAAGTACTGCACCACGGAGTTGAGCACGACGGTGTCGAACCGGCCGTGAGGCAGCCCGGACATGTCGTCGGCCGGTTGGGCGCTCACCCGGACGCGGTCACCGTATCCGGCCTGCTCGGCCTGGGCCCGGACCCGGTCCACCACCGTGGCCGAGATATCGGTGCCCCAGTACTCCTCGACTCCGCCGATGATCTTCGCGAGGAGCAGACCGGAACCCACACCGATCTCGAGGACCCGCCGCGGCGCGAACCGCAGCACCTGTGCCACCGCGGCGTCCTGCCACTCCCTCATCTGCTCGAGCGGGATCGGCTCACCGGTGTAGCTGGAGTTCCAGCCCTGGAAGTCGTCGCCCAGCGTTTCCTCGCTGGATTCGGCATAGCTGTCGTCGTAGAGGTCGCGCCACTCATCCACCTGAGCGTCGGCAACAGCCGCTGTGGCATACGGCTTGGGCACCAGATACCCCACGAGCTGCTTGTCGCCCTGCGGAGTCTCCCGCACCACGGCAGCTGCCTGCGCCACACCAGGGTGCGACGTCAGCGCGTGCTCGATCTCCCCCAGCTCGATCCGGAAACCGCGGATCTTGACCTGGAAGTCGGTTCGGCCGAGGTACTCGAGCTGGCCGTCCTTGTTCCACCGCACCAGGTCCCCGGAGCGGTACATCCGGGTTCCCGGCGCACCATAGGGGCAGGCGACAAAGCGGTTCGCGGTCAGCGCGGTCTGCCCGAGGTAGCCCCGGGCGAGCCCCGGGCCGGCGATGTAGAGCTCACCGGCGACCCCGGACGCGACCGGGCGCAGCGCCGTGTCCAGCACATATACCTGGGTGTTGGCGATCGGCCGGCCGATCGGCGGTGTACGGCCGTCGCCCTCCAGCGCCGTGCTCATGGCGGCGCACACCGTGATCTCCGTCGGGCCATAGCCGTTGATCATCCGCCGCCCGGCCGACCACTGCGCCACCAGCTCCGGCGTGGGCGCCGAACCCCCGACCACCAACGTCTCGACACTCGGCAGCGATGCCGCCGGCAACGCCGCCAGCACCGCCGGCGGCAACGTCGCATGCGTCACCCCGTGCGCGGCGATCGTCTCGATCAGCGGCTCGCCCGCGGCCAGCTCGTCCGGGCCGGCCAGCACCAACCTCGCTCCAGCCAGCAGCGACATGCCCCACTCCCACAGCGAGGCGTCGAAGCTCGGCGAGGCGAACTGCAACACCCGGCTGGCCGGCGTCACCTCGAGCCGCTCGACCTCCGTGGCGACCAAGCCGGCCATTCCCGAGTGACTGACCGCCACCCCCTTCGGCGTCCCGGTCGAACCCGAGGTGTAGATCACATACGCCGTATTGGCCGTCGCAACCGGGCCGCGCCGGTCGGCGTCGGTCACGGGGCCCGGGTCGGCACCGGCCAGCGCCGCGGCCGTGTCCGGGTCATCCAGGCGGATCAGGGGCACGGACAGCTCCGGCATCTGCCCCGCCGAGACCGCGTCCTCGATCACCAGCACCGCGCCGGAATCCGCCACCATGAACGCCACGCGCTCCGCCGGATAGGCGGGATCCACCGGCAGATACGCCCCACCCGCCTTCAGCACCCCCAAGATCGCCACGACCCACTCCGGCGATCGGGACACCGCCACGGCCACCACCGACTCGGGCCCCACCCCCCGTGCGGTCAACACCCGCGCCAGCCGATTGGCCCGCTCGTCCACCTCCCGATACGTCATTGCCACGTCGCCACGCACCACCGCCACCGCGTCCGGCGTCGCAGCGGCCCGCTCGGCGAAGAGCGCGTCGACGGTCCGCTCCGGCACTGCCGCGAGCGTGTCGTTGGCGCCCCGCAGCAACCAGTCCCGCTCCTGCGCCGACAGCACCTCGATGGCGCCGATCGGGGCCGAAGGGTCCGCGAGCACCTGCTCCAAGATGCGCACGAACCGGTCGACGATGCGTTCGGCCGTGGTGTGGTCGAACAGGTCCGTCGCGTACTCCAGCAGCCCGTGCGTGCCCCCGGACGCGTTCGGGACGATGTTGAAGAGCAGGTCGAACTTCGCGGTGCCGGTGCCCACCGGGACGGGGGTGACCCGCAGACCGGGCATCTCGATCTCGCCCCACACGAACTGCCAGCCCAGCGCCGTCTGGAACAGCGGCATGTACGCGGTGGTGCGGTCCGGGTTGAGCAGCTCCACCAGCCGCTCGAACGGTATGTCCTGGTTGTCGTACGCGGTGAGGGCCTTGTCCCGCACCTGCTCCAGCAGATCGCCGAACGACGGGTTCCGCGACAGGTCGGCGCGCAGCACCCAGGTGTTGACGAAGAACCCGATCAGATCGTTGAGTTGCTCATCCCCGCGCCCTTCGATCGGACTGCCGATCGGCACGTCCTCCCCCGCACCCAGCTTGTGCAGCAGCACCGCCAGGGCGGCCTGAGCCACCATCGGCGCCGTGGCACCGCGGTCCGCGGCCAGCTTGTGCAGCCGGGACATCAGCTCAGGTGCCAGCTCGAAGGGGACCTCGCCGCCGCGGTGGCTGGCCGACGCCGGCCGTGGCCTGTCCAACGGCAGCTGCAGCGGCTGCGGCACCTCGGCCAGCTCTTTCTTCCAGTAGGCGATTTGCTCCGCCGCGGTGCTCTCCGGGTCAGCCTCGTCACCCAGCAGCTGCCGCTGCCACAGCGTGTAGTCCTTGTACTGCACCGGCAACGGCGTCCACTGCGGTGCGCTGCCGCGGTGGCGGGCCGTGTACGCCGACACCAGGTCCCTGATGAACGGCGCCACCGACGACCCGTCCGCGGCTATGTGGTGGAACACGAACACCAGGACGTGCTCCTGCGGAGCGATCCGCAGCACGGTCGTCCGCAGGGGAAGCTCCGTGTCCAGGTCGAACGGCTCGCATGCGGCCTCGTGCAGTGCGGCGTCCACCGCGTCCGCGGCCACGTCGGCCACGCGGAAGGGGAAGGCCGCCTCCTCCGGAGGCAGGATCCGCTGCTCCGCCGTGCCGTCCGCGTCCTCAACGACCAGGGTGCGCAGGCTCTCGTGCCGGTCGGTGACATCCGTCACCGCCGCGGCCAGGGCCGTCGTGTCCAGTGACCCTTCCAGGCGCAGCACAAAGGGGACGTTGTAGGTCGCGGACGGGCCTTCCAGCTTGTGGAGGATCCACATCCGGCTCTGGGCAAAGGACAACGGGATCATCGACGGTTCTCCTGTACGTTCATCTGTCGCAGCTGGGGACGTTTCGACGTGGCCCGCTTCTCGATGTGCACGGCCAGCTGGGCGACGGTCGGGTTGCGGAACACCGTCGTGACCTTCACGTCGGCGTTGAGCTCGCTGCGTATGCGGCCGATCAGCCGGGTGGCCAGCAGCGAATGCCCACCGTGGTCGAAGAAGTCGATGTCGATGCCGGCCTCGTCCACACCGAGCAGCTCGGCGAACAGTCGGCAGAGAACTTCCTCGTTGTGGTTGCGCGGCCCTCGTCCGGCCGAGGCTGCGGTGTGGTCCGGTGCGGGGAGTGCGTTGCGGTCGAGCTTCCCGCTCGGTGTCGTGGGGAGCGCGGCGAGCGGCACGATCGCCGAGGGGACCATGTACTCCGGCAAGTGCTCCCGGGCCAGGTCCGTCAGGGCCGTGAGATCCAGCGCGGCCGCGTCCGTCCTGCCGCCTCCCGGCACCACGTAGGCGACCAGCCGCTGGTCGTCGGCGCGGTCCTCCCGCACCACGACCACCGCGCTGTCGACGTCCGGGTGCGCGGTCAGCGCCGACTCCACCTCGGCCAGCTCGATGCGGAACCCGCGGACCTTGACCTGGAAGTCGGTCCGGCCGATGTATTCGACCTGACCGTCCTGGTTCCATCGCACGAGGTCGCCGGTGCGGTACATGCGGGTTCCCGGCGCGCCGTAGGGGCAGGCGACGAACCGGTTCGCGGTCAGCGCGGTCTGCCCGAGGTACCCCCTCGCCAGACCGGCGCCGGCCAGGTACAGCTCACCGGCGACGCCAGGCGCAACCGGACGCAGCGCCGCGTCCAGCACGTACACCTGGGTGTTCCAGACCGGCGCGCCGATCGGCACCCGGTCCGTGCCCGGCACGTGCTGCCAGGCCGTGACCTCCACCGACGCCTCGGTGGGGCCGTAGAGGTTGTGCGCGCCGCAGTCGGGCAGCAGTTCGGCGAACCTGTTGGCCAGCGTGGCCGGGAACGCCTCGCCCGCGACCTCGATCCAGCGCAGACTCTCGCACTGCTTCGCCGAGGGCTCGGTGACGAACGCCTCCAGCAAGGAGGGCACGAAGTCCGCACCGGTCACCCGCTCCTGCTGGATCAGCTCGGCCAGATAGGCCGGGTCCCGGCGCCCGTCCGGACGCGCGATGACCACGGCCGCCCCGACCTGGAGCGGCGCGAACAGCTCCGGCACCGACACGTCGAAACTCGTCGACGTGCTCAGCAGCACCCGGTCCTCGACACCGACGTCGAAGTGCGCAAGTCCCCACTTCAACCGGTTCATGATGGACCGGTGCGACACCTGCACGCCCTTGGGGCCGCCGGTGGAGCCGGAAGTGAAGATGACGTACGCGGCGTTGTCCGGGTCCAGCGCACGCCGCGGGTTCGCCGTCGGGTACCCGGACACATCCGGCAGCGCCTCATCCAGCACCAGCAGCGGCTCGGCGCTGGCCAGCACGTGACGCACCCGGTCCTCAGGCAGCTCGGTGTCGATCGGCACGTAGGCCGCACCCGCCTTGACCACCGCGTAGATCGCCACCATCAGATCCACGGAGCGGGGTATACGCACCGCGACCAGCCGCTCGGGGCCCGCGCCCTGTTCGACCAGCCAGTGCGCCAGCTGGTTCGCGCGCTGGTTGAACTCCTCGTAGGTCAGCCTCTCCTGCTCGCCGACCAGGGCGACGAGGCCGGGGTCACACTCCGCCTGGGCCTCGAACGCGCCCGGCAGGGTGTCCGCGGCCACCGGATGGGCGGTGTCGTTGACCCGCCGTACCAGCCAGTCCCGCTCCTGTTCGGCCAGTACCTCGACGTCACCGACCGGCATGGTCGGGTCGTCGAGCAGCTGCTCGAGCACCCGGACGAGCCGGGCGGCGATCTCCTCGGCCTCGTCGCGGGCGTAGAGGTTGTTGCGGTAGTCGAGGGAGAGCCGCAGGTAGGGGTCGGAGGCGTTGAGGGTGAGCGGGTAGTGCGAGCCGGCGAACGGCCGGATGGCGTCGATCGTGAACCCCGCCGCGCTGTTCGCGTCGACGATGCCCTCGCGGTCGATCGGATAGTTCTCGAACACGACGATCGTGTCGAACAGGGAGGGGAGCCCGACACCGCGCTGGATGTCGGCAAGGCCGTAGTAGTGGTGGTCGAGCAGAGCGGTCTGCCGGTCCTGCAACTCGGTGATGAGGTCGCCCACGCTGTGGTCCGGCCGGCAGAACACCCTGGTCGGCAGGGTGTTGATGAACAGGCCGACCATCTCCTCCGAACCGGGGAGCTCCGCAGGGCGACCGTTGACGGCGGCGCCGAACACCACGTCCTGCTGCCCGGTCAGCTTCGAGACCAGGATCCCCCACGCGCCCTGCAGGAGCGTGTTCAGCGTGACCCCGAGTTCCGCGGCGCGCCGGGCGAGTTCACGCCCCTTGTCGATCGACAGCGGTACTTCGACCCTCCCGAGGGCGGACGACGCCTCCTGCAGGGGAGCGTTCGGGGCCACGAGGGTCGGCTGGTCGAATCCGGCGAGCTCGTCCTTCCACCGGGCGGCCGAGGCCTCCCGGTCCCGCGTGGACAGCCAGGCCAAGTAGTCGCCGTAGCTTCGGACCGGGGCGAGTTCGTGTGCTTGGGAGTACAGCCGGATCAGGTCCGTGATCACCAGCGGCGACGACCAGCCGTCGAACAGGGTGTGGTGCGCCGTGATGATGAGTTTGGCCTGCTGCGGACCGCAGGTGAGCAGAGCCAGGCGGAGTAGCGGCGGCCGGAGGGGGTCGAGTCGGTCGGCCCGGTCGTCGGCAAGGGCCTTGTCGAGCGCCGCGTCCTGCTCGGCTTCGCGTCGACCGGTCAGATCGATGTGCCGCCAGGGCAGGGCGACGTGTTCCGCCACGACCTGCACCGGATCGCCGTCGGCCGCGGTGAGGAACGCGGAGCGCAGGTTCGGATACCGGTCGAGCAGCGCCTGGCCGGCCGCCCGCATGCGCGCCGGGTCCACGTGCCCGGACAGGTGCAGCACGAACTGCATGTGGTAGACGT
>WUUC01207640.1_pt1 | contig 12495 bp, 10 predicted proteins | sample 6278441 | NCBI WGS metagenome assembly WUUC01 (sample SAMN13675441, study PRJNA597444) | soil metagenome | isolation source: soil | place: USA: Washington | collected 2017-10 | reverse complement strand
TGATTGACGGATGTCTTTGTTAATGCAACATGCTGCGACTGAAGTGCTTCCTCCTGTTCGCAAGAAGAAATAAGTACACCGAACAGCGCTGCAAATAGCAGCATATACGTGTTTATCTTAATCATTTTTTAACGATTTAAATGGGTTGCTTCCTACTCTGTTTAGGATTTTCGGATTCCTCCTGATCTTGATCTGTAGGATAATAAAAGAATGTTCAAAAAGTAAACAGCGGTTAATTGAAAAAGTGAAAATAAATTCTGCGGCAGCTGTTATTTTCTCACCAGCCAATACACAAGGGCAATGATCGCCGTAAGCGTGAACAATGAAATTATGAGGACGTAATTCGGCTTATTCGCCAGAACGGTTACGGGTTGCCAGTCCCCTACTAAGACAAATCCAGCCCAATAAATCGGATTAGCATGCAACGGATCGGCATCTTCTAAATATGAATGTTTGGCGGCCCGTAACGCTTTATGTTTATCATCACCTTTTAGCAGGTTATCAAAGAAAAGGCGCATTAACCGATGCGTTGATCCATCGTCTACCTGCCAATGACTAACCACGGCGCTGCGGCAACCTGCAGACGTAAAGCCGTACGCCAAGCTCATAACGCCTTCGCCCTTTTTTAGTTTTCCAACGCCAGTGTTACACGCGCTGAGTACAACCAACTCCGGAAAAAGTTCCATGCCTAACAACTCATGTATGTACAAAAGACCGTCTTCCCGTGCATCATGCACTTGTGAAAATACGAGCATCGAATTCATTGGGTCACGATCGTTAACGGAAGCGTGCATTGCCAGATGCACAATGCTATAATCATTTACCTTGCGTTTAAAGTTTGCTTCTGTCGCTTCATCAGCAATAAAGTAATCGCTGGATGTGCGGGCGGCTATTTGTTCAACTTCTTTCGCGTTCCATTTCAAATGCTTCAAACCTGCGTCGGTGTTTCGTTCCGGATGCAGGCTGTCTGAAGTATGACCATTATAACGCGGTGCAAAACCTGCGTATGTTTTCACGGGAATATGATGTTGAGAAACTTGTTTCTGGTGAAGCATAACGGAAACGCTATGGGCATAACTGATTGCAAAATCATTGAGTAGATAGGGAAGTTTTCCGTAAGCGCCCGGCGTGCCCGTTGCGTTGTCGGTAAGCAATAATTCAAACGGTATGTAGTTTAATTCCTTTGAGGGAATAATGATGAGATGTTTAATGCTGTCTTGTTCGGGAATACTTTTCAACGGAAGGACCAGTAGTGATTCATATAAATTATAATACACGGTGACAAAGTCGTTATAAATTTTCTCCGGTTTTCGCGGATAGGCTCCCAACTTTGCCAGAATTTCTTGCGCAGCGTAGACGTTTTCCAACGAATAAGATTGGTTGGAAAAACTGACTTTGTTTTGCGTGATCACAAAGCTGTAAAGGATGGTGTCGATGATTGCATATTCGATGACCGCCTGATCGGCCTGCAGATTTTTTTGGAGGTGTTCAATCGAAATAGCGTCTTCAGCATATTTTAGTCTGTAATAACGCGGGTACATTTGCTCAATCGAATCAATGAGCCCGTCAAGTTTGCGGTTTGTTTCAAGGAGAAGGTAGCGATGCCGGCTTTGTAGCACTTCATCATCGGCGGATTCCTGGCGGCGCAACAACGATCGTTGTGTGCTGATTTCATTTTTCAATTCCCTTTCCCGAAGCACGAGATTTTGCGGAAGGGATACTTTCTGTTTTGCTTCTGCATTCGACAACATGCCACGCAAAACAACGGCGCGTCCTTTTTCGGAATAGGAAAATGCCAATTGCAGGTATTCATCCTTCTTTGTTTCCTGGTGTAGAAGATAGCACATCTTCACCAGGCCATCATAGACATCACCAAATTCACTACCGTAATAAAATTCATCTTCACGGTCTGTCGCGTATCGCCGGTAATCGCGCGACAGCGAATCACAAACCTGCAACGGCTGAAATGCCTTGTACAAAAAGTCTATGTCGGCGGTTTTTTGATAAAGTCCCCAGTAGGCCTGACTCATACGTTTATGCGAACGGAAATATTCGATAAGATTAGCATAGCCCGGCCGCAACGAATCTTTTGATTCAACGGTAGCCTCAAAGACTTTATTTGTCTGCATAGATTGTTGCGCGTAAGCCAGGGCTTGCTTGTATTCACCCATAACATCGCATGCGTTCGCGAGGTCATTGTAAATAGCAGCAATAGCCTGATGGTTGTTTCCGTGAATCGCATTCCGGATTGCGAGGGCCTGCGCGTAGTGTTTTTTTGCGCCAACCAAATCGCGTTTAAATTGTAGTGCAAGCACAGCGAGCTCTTTATGAATATCCGCCACGTCGGGATTACCCGTTCTTAGAATCTGCAGGTGGATCGTGAGTGCTTTTGCAAGATAAAGATGTGCAGAATCATAATTCTTCAGAAAACTGTGAACCGTACCTAAATTATTAAGGGAGTGTGCTACCGACTGATGTTTCTCCCCGAGAAACTTCCGCTTCACTGCAAGCGCTTTCAACAGATATGCTCTGGCCTCTACATAATCAGCCTGATTCATATAGGCCAGGCCAATGTTGTTATAGGACCCGCCGATCTCCGGATGTAACGATGGGCCGTAAAACTCCAGACGAATGTCAAGTGCAGCTTTCAGGTATTCAATCGCTTTGTGATATTGACCCATTTCCCGATAAATCAACCCCATGTTGTTATAGCAGTCGCTGACTAAACCATGTACACCCAACTTCTTTTTGCGGAGGTCGGCTGACCGATTCAGGTAGTTGAGCGCTTCGGCGTATGCGCCGCCCCTCCTCCAGCAGCTAAGCCCCAGCACATTGTAGGAATAACTTATCGCTTCGTCATCCGGTGGAATACTGTCTGTTTTAATGGCTAGTGAATTCCTGAAGTATTTTTCTGCTGTTATGTAGTCGGCTTTTTTTGCGTACATGATCCCTATCGCATCATATATTTTTGCCTTCTGGAATAGGTCAACAGATGCGTGATGGAGTACCAGATTATAATAATGCAGGGCGCTGTCATAGCCTCCGGCAGAAAAATAACAACGCGCAAGGCTATACTGAAGTTTCTTGAGACTAACGACTGACGCTAACGATAACACCGGAGATCTTTTTAGTGTATGAAGTTTTTCGAGCGCCTGATTATAATATCCCTTATGGAAAAAGTGATCCGCCTCTGCCAGCGATAAATCCATCTGTGTTTCGTCGTCATCCCTACAGGTGGCAAGGGTCCGTGCCTTTTCAAGATAGATAAGCGAAAGTTCATGATCTTTCTTGTACGAATAGGTCTCGCAGAACTGAAGGTACACGGGGAAAAAATCCTTCGTCGCCTTAGCTGAAGATTCAAGCGCACGTAAGATGAGCAGCGCCGAATCGTATTGGTCCCGTTTGTTGCAGGCGATAACTTTTTCAAGAGCGGATGATGACCTTATGAGCGCCCCGGTCTTCGCCGGGTCGTGGCTCGCATCAATCGCACAAGGCCCGGAAGAGGATAGTATAACACATGCGAGGATCAGGCATGCGAGCGTCATCCAGCCAATCCTGTGGAGGTTCATTTTTTTAATAGCTTAGCGTAACTCTAAAATAAGTATTCACGCCATACTTCGCCCAACAATCTTAAAAAAAATATATTTACCTTTCTGCAAAAAAGTTATAATCGGTTGGAAGAGCTTGAACTAAAGAAGATGCGCGCCGAATTGCTCGCGGGAAACAACCAGTGCCTGAAAGTCGTCTTTGAGAAACATGGTACGTATTGTGTACGTCTTCTTCAGAAAAATACGGGATGTCCAAAAGCAGATGCAGAAGATATCCTGATGGATGCTGTATTGAATTTCAGACAAAAGATCATTACCAACAAAATCCAGTATCTCACCAACACGCGGAATTATTTATTCACAACCTGCTATAATATGTGGCTGGTAAAGCATGCAAAAGAGAAAGTTAAGCACGCCCGGATTCACGATGTGGTGAGCGAATTATATTCGGAACACACTGATACGACTGATCCTGAATCAATGCGGGTGATCAGCACAACCGCGCTGGCCTCTCTCGGTGAAAAATGTCAGCAGCTTATAACGCTGTTTTACCTGGAAGAATTACCCATGAAAGAGGTTGCCGATCGTCTTGGTCTTGCCAATGCTGAGGTAGCCAAGAGCACCAAATCCCGCTGTTTCAAAAAACTCATGGAAGAAGCTACACGTTTACTCAACCTTCAAAACTTCAGCGATGTCCGTTAACGAAAACCATATTGCACTGATTGAAAAATACCTTGACGGTTCATTGAATAAAGATGAGCAATCAACGTTCGATCGCTTGAAGAAGGAGTCGCCTGAATTTTTTCAGACCCTGGAAGATGCGCGGCATACGCTCGCTGCCTTAAAAAATAATTTTAACACTAACCTGAAAGACGAGTTAAAGGAGATGTACACAGAGACCGTCACGCCCGAAAAAGTGATGAAAAAGCGTAGCATTTCTTTTTACTGGGCAGCGGCAGCTGTGATCCTTGGCATCTCTGTAGTATGGAGTTATTACAGTATGAAATCCTCCCCAACGGAAGATTTGTTCCACTCCTATTATCAGATCTACCCGGTTATGCCTGCGGCCAGGGGAACAGAAGGTGAAAATGACCAGGCCATTGCTTACTACCAGGATAGCAATTTCGCACATGCGTTGCCCTTGCTTCTGACAAATCGCCGGCAAAATCCAGACGATGATCTGCTGCCGCTGTATATCGGCAATTGTTATCTCAATTTAGATAATTACCAGGAAGCAATCGCAACATTTAAAGAGGGTGCATTATCGGAAGACCGTATTGTGCGCCAGACTAGCAGGTGGTACCTGGCACTTTCGTATCTGGCAGCCGCGCAAACTGCAGAAAGTATGACGCTCTTGCAGAATATTGTTGAGGGAGACGAGTTGTATGCGAATAACGCCGCTGCCCTTTTGAAAGAAGATGGATTCGTTAAATAGAAAAAAATAACCTAAAGCTATTGTACAATAGTCTTTAGGTTATGTATTACGTCGATCAACTCAACCGATCAATTGGAAACAAACGTTGTTATGCTTTGTGCTGGCAACGGAGCTGAAAATTCACCACTTGTAAGCGTAATGGGGGCTAACGTTTTTATATTTTCGCTTGCGGATGTTCTATAAGGGGTCACTGACGTAACTGTTCCATTTTGAATTGTGAAGGTTTGATTTATCGGTGTATCACGCTGATTGATTGCGACAATCACAGTTTTTCCATTTCCTTTATAGGCGCTCACGAAAATATCTGTTTGCGGAGTTGCTGTAGCATCCACGCGGTAATATCCAGGCCGAATAAATTTGGAGTATTGCCCCATTACATATCCGCGTTTTGTTATAACATCGGTTGCATCATGAAGTGGACCATAATATCTCCTTACATACCACCAGATGTAGGCACTAAAATCAGCTACCGCCATACAATCGTGAATTTCTTTTGCAACTCCCATTGCGCCGATGGCCCCGGCCCAAATATTGCCGTCTGTATTGCTGTTGGTATAATGTTCAGTCATCCATACTTCTTTGCCATGATCGAAGGCATTGGTGTACCTGTTAAGGCCGCCTCCATAAATATGTCCTCCTACGATGTCCATATTTGCTGCCGCTGCCGGATCATCGAGTGTGGGGTCAAGCAACCCGGGCCTGAATTGAAACGACTCGTGGCTCATAACTTTCGTGCTGGTAATTGCCGCTGCATAATCTTTGAAAAAAGTGCGTACTTCAGAGGCGTTCCAATCACAAGACTCATAAGTCACCACAATATCGGGTTCGTTTTGAATGGATAGCGCATATAAGCTGGCATTATTTGCCGCCATGTAATTGGCAAAGTCGTTAAGATAAGTAGCATATTCCGCATAAGCGTCTGGCTTAAGAGATCCGCTAATTAAACTAGCATTGGTTTTCATAGATGCAGGGGGCGACCACGGTGTGGCAAGTATCTCAGCACCGCGCGCTTTGGCTCCCTGCGCATTGGCAAGTTCAATTGCGCGCCAATTAGCATCGGCGGCAATGCGTATGCGAAGGAGCGTTAACCCAAGTTGCCCCGGACCATTTGCAAAGAGTTGATCCAATTGATCATTGTTAAGCGGAGCCGTCGGTTGAAATACAGTAGCACCACCAAACCCACGTATTATTTGTTTCATGACAGAAATGTTAATTATGGACGGATTACCATTTGTACTAACATTTAACTTCGCACTTTGAGCTGACGCATTACCATCCGTATCAATTGCACGCACGGTCATTCCGTATATCGTAGATTTTACAAGGCCTGTGTTACTCAGCGATGTATCTGACGTCGTACCGATAGACACCCCATTTCGGAATACTTCATACTCAGCTATTGCAACATCGTCGGTAGAAGAATTCCAGGATAATGTAAAACTTGTAGACGTAAGATTAGATGCACCTAAACCTGAGGGAACCGACGGTACTTTGCTCTTGTTGTCTTCATCGCCATCACAACCCAAGCCTGCCAGAACAAGCCCACATATTAAAATAAGGGATGTGATTCGGATCCCAACTGAAAATAATTTCGCGGTCATAAATTTTATAATTATTTGTGATTTACAAAATAGGTTGTGATTTAAAAAGATAGCGTCAGCATATTGGTAAAACGCCGAACTGTCCCTTGGTATAAAACAATTGAAGATACGACATTACATTAATATTTCTTTTATAAAGAACAGCCTTTAAAATTATTGTGTAAGTTTTGTCCAAAAAACTGCATTAAATTACACAATTTGATTTTTACGCAAAAGTGCTACTTCACAACGGAGGCCGTTTACCAAGAGTTCCCTACGGTGTGTCATCTAAAACTCCACATAGGGTCACGGCACTTTTAGCGACATGGTATTCCATATTGGAGTACGTTTAAGAGACAGCTCCGCACATCTAAAATTAACATGCATGCACATTCCCATACCACAATCTCACTGTCCTTTCAAAAGTTTTTTTAACTCCGGATGATACTGTGATATGAGAAATTCGATAACGGTGAAGTCTGCGAGCTTATGAATATAAAACGGATCTTCACGAATGATCTCCTCAATTTCCGATTTTGAATTAGCCAGGGCAAGGATGATCCCACCCGTGCGCGGCACCTTGCGACCAGAAGCAACGAATGTATTTTTCTTATAATACTTTTGAAGAAACTTCACATGCTCTGCCATGTGAGCATCGAGTTCTTCAAGCGGTACAATATAATTGAGATTGACTATGAACATACAATTAGCGTTTATAATTAATAAGTCGGATGTACATTTTTTTTCTCGCGTGACATTATAATTGTTTAGGTTGAAAGACCAGTTAGTAGATTGAAGTATATAATCCCTGATAAACCTTCACCATGTCATAAACTCAAGTATCAGGAAAAATTGAACAACGCCTTTCACGCTTAAGTATCCCAAGATTGCGATACCATTAAAGATTAATTAATCATAAAACTGCGTAGGCGGCAAATGCAAATTGAGTCATACATACGAAATAAAGAGCGCCAACACCAACATTTTTTCGGGAAATTCCTCAAAATCAAAGGTTATTCTAAAAATAGTAAGATGATTTTAGAATAATGTTATCCAGAGCATTGATCATTTTCAAACTTTTTACCAGGCAGTTCGTCCGTACTGGTCGTCATCCGAATATGGCAAAGCAGGGTTGGGAAATAATGAATGTGGAAATTACACTAATGGTCAATTAAAATACTATTTTATACATAGTTTCAAAGTCAAATTGATCTATTTCATCAGTGGCGATTGAATAACTAAAAAGGTTAAGCTTCATGAACAGAAGAAATTTTAATAAAACGTTGGGCGTGCTGGCGGCGGGTCTTGCTATGCACCCATCGTACGGTATGCCCCTTGACGGTAATGCAGCCGACCGCCTTACCATGTCAACGGTTAATTTCAGAGAACGATTTGTGCAGACCAAAACAAGTGATGTCTCTTATAGCTCCCGTCCGTTGACGCTGTTGCAAATTCCACAGTATTTCAAGGAGCGATTTGGATTGCAACAGGTTGAATTTTGGAGTAAACATTTCGAATCAATTAGCACCTCTTATTTAAAAGATCTTAAGGCTGCGCTTGCAAAAAGCAAAAGCAAGCTGGTAAATATTCAGTTTGACGAAGATTATCAGATCGGCTCTCCCGACGAAGCCATACGCAAGAAAAGTATAAGCCTCGCCTTGCAATGGGTTGATGCCGCACAATTTTTAGGATCAGGTGCTTTCCGGGTCAATCCGGGTAATGGTGAAGTTGGTCATGCGATAACGTCGCTTAAGACAATTAACGAAGTGTGTAAATCAAAAGGCTTGATCTTGATGGTAGAAAATCATTTTGGTATGGAGATGAACCCTGACATTCATTTACAGATCGTGCGTGAAGTGGGAAAGAACACATACACGTTGCCGGATTTTGGCAATTACGACAATGACGTACGGTACGATGCACTCAAAAAAATAATGCCCTTTGCCTATCAGGTGTCAGCGAAGACGATGGCCTTTGATACAACATTAAATCACCTTTCATTTGATTTTGATCAATGTATGAAAATTTGTGTAGCGAGTGGTTTCACAGGAATTTATTCGGTGGAGCAATGGAGCCGGGAACCAATAAAAGAAAATGAAGAAGCGATTGCTGACTGGATGATTTCCAAAATCAAAACGTATTTGTAGTCATGAAAGCTGCCTATCAGGAGCGAGGGAAGAGGGATGAAGTACGATGTACTAAGACGGACGAGCTAGGGAAATACGAAGTTCCACCCGCCTCCCGCGTACTTCGCATTTCGTACATATTCTGTTTGGCCGTCTTATTAACCAATTGCAAAAATAGTGATGACAAACCCTATCGCACGTGGCAAAGTTACGGCAGTGGTGCCGATCAATCTAAATATGTAATACAAGATCAAATCACGAAGGAGAACGTGAGTCAGCTTGAAATAACGTGGTCTTACCCATCCGGTGATGAACGAGATTACCAGTGTAATCCCGTCATCGTGGACAGTGTAATGTATGTTATGGCGAAAGACAATTCGATCGTAGCACTTCATGCACGTACAGGAAAAGAAATCTGGATTCATGCCAACCTCACGGGTATCACCAGAAGAGGTTTTGCCTATTGGGAAAATGGTGACCGCACCGACAGAAGACTGTTATTCACGTTGCGAAATAGCCTGCAAGCTATTGATGCGGCCACCGGAAAGTCTATTCTTACCTTTGGCAAAGATGGTGCGGTTGACCTTCGCCAAAATCTTGGTGTTGACCCAGAAAAAGTTGGCCGGATCGCTTCTCATACACCCGGCTCTGTTTACAAGGATATTATCATCCTTGGGTCTTCTCCCGGTGAATCTTATCTGTCTACACCCGGACACATTCGCGCTTATAATGTTATTACCGGAAAGTTGGAATGGAAGTTTAATACGATACCTCTACCAGGAGAATATGGTTACGACACATGGCCTGCCGATGCATATAAATACATTGGTGGTGTAAACTGCTGGGGAGAAATTACCATTGATGAAAAACGCGGCATTGCCTACGTACCGCTCGGCTCACCCACGTACGACTACTACGGCGCCGATCGACACGGTGCAAATTTATTTGGCAATTGCCTCGTAGCGCTTGAAGCAAAAACAGGAAAACGTATTTGGCATTATCAAACGGTACACCACGATCTGTGGGACTATGATCTTACGGCAGCACCACAACTGATCCGCGTAAACCATGATGGAAAAGACATTGATGCAGTTGCCATTGCCTCAAAGCAAGGATTTATGTTTGCCTTTGATCGAACAACCGGTAATCCGCTTTGGCCAATCGAAGAACGACCGGTACCCGCAAGCGATATGCCGGATGAAGAAGCGTGGCCAACGCAACCTTTCCCCACGGTATTACCACCCTTCAACCGGCAGACCGTTACAGAAGATGATATCAGTCCAATATTTCTAAGTGACGAAGAATTAAAAAAATGGAAAGACAGAGTAGCGAAAGCAAGAAAAGGGTTGTTTACACCGCCTTCTACCGTGGAGACAATCGCCATGCCAGGCGCCGTAGGCGGTGCTAACTGGGGCAATACCGCTTCAAATCCGGACAAGGGGTTAGTGTATGTACTCACGCAAGACTACCCTTCGTTTTATAAACTGGAACAGAAGCCACCTCCAATACCTGCGCGATTTCTCGCGCGATTTGCGTCGCAGCAAGCAATTGCAAAAGGAAAAGTAGCGTACGAAAATTTTTGTCAGGCGTGTCATGGAAAAGATTTATCTGGAACCGGAGCCGCGCCATCATTGCTTAGCCTGGATCCAAAACTAAATGAAACAAGTCTACACGAAATTGTATTGCAAGGTGTCGGCAGAATGCCTCCCGTACAGCACATAAGTGATGAAGAAATATCAACTATCACAGCCTATCTCAAAGAAAAATCTATCGGCGGTACGTCTGCTCAAAAACTCGAGGATGTAAAGATACCTGGTCCTGTGGTGGCAGTTGGTGGTGCGCCTGGAGAATTAGCAACCCGATCGACCGTAGCATTCACAATCGGAGGAAATGCATATCCTTCAGAACTGAAGGTTCCGGCAAATCGATATTATACAGATTACGGTCTGGGTTATCCCTTTATTTTAAATCCACCCTGGTCAACGATCACTGCGTATGATATGAATACTGGTAAAATACAATGGTCGAAGCCCCTCGGTGAAGAGCCCCAGGCTGTGCAAAAAGGTTTTACAAAAACCGGTGTGCCTACCGGCTCACAACGCAATGGCATAATTGTAACCTCCAATGGCTTACTCTTCGCGACAGTAACCAACGGTAAAATATACGCATACGATGCATCGAATGGTGAAATCTTGTGGACCGGTCAAACTCCCCTGGGCATAGCCACGATGCCATCAATGTATGAAGTAAACGACAACGTCTTTATCGTAGTCAATGCAACCACACCCCAAATAAACGGATGGAATCTTACGGAAGAAGAAAAAGAAACCACGGCAAAAAATGCGAAGAAGGGAGGAGCTTATTATGTATACGCATTGCCAAAATTGAAATAACTCAATACCTGACAAGTTCACGTGCAAAACACATTAACAACCAACGCACTAAAAACGATCAACATGAAAATATATATGTTAAGTATCTGTATCGTCCTCTGGACGAACGGTGCCTACAGCCAAGGCAAAAAAATAGTATTCGAAAAAATTGTTGTCGACACGGCATATGTTTCGGAGGGCGTTACAACCGGCGATATTGATCGTGACGGACTTTCCGATATAATTGCAGGAGATGTTTGGTACAAGGCTCCCGACTGGAAGCGATACGACATAAGACCGCTTGGCCTTTACTACGGCATGATGCCAGACCCAACAAGACCGAAGGGTTCAGGTGCAAGTTATTATGCGCGATCGATCGCGAATTTTGTAAAAGACATTGACGGCGATGGATGGCTTGACGTTATCACCATGAATACGCAGGGCGGGCCCTGCTATTGGTATCGCAATCCGGCCGGGAGGTTCAGGCAGCTGTGGCAGGAGTATCTGGCAATCGAATTATTTCATAATGAAAGCCCTCAGTTGGTTGATATCTTCGGCGATAGAAATCCTGTTATCCTTGCCGGCAATCAGATTGGAAATAATAAATATACCTTAAGCTGGTTCTCGATTCCCGACGATCCAACGCAATTATGGAAGGCCAACGTCATCGGCCACCCCGATACACTTACCTACACTGCAAAATATCGCGAAACAATATATTTTGCGCCAGGTGGTATGGGTCACGGACTGGGTATTGGCGATCTTAATAAAGACGGGAAACAGGATGTACTTACAGGAAAAGGTTGGTACGAAAATCTGTCAATCAACCGGAGTAAAACCAAATGGAAATTTCACGCAATAGCCCTGGATTCGCTCGCTGATACCGAGGGACGCGGATTAGCATTCTCACACATGCACACGAATGATTTCGATGGCGACGGAGACATGGACATTATAGGCTCTTCCGCTCACCGCTACGGGTTATGGTGGTTTGAACATCAGAAAAAAGGCAAGAATATAGACTTTATAAAGCATGAAATATCAATGGCCTATTCTCAACTTCACTCGATGGCCGCTACTGATCTGGACAACGATGGTACACTGGAATACGTAACTGGCAAGCGCTACCTTGCACACCTCGGCAGAGACCCCGGCGAGTTCGATGCTGCCGTTTTACTTTACGTTCATGCTGAAAAAATTGGAAAAGGCAAGGTACAAATGCAAGCCCATGTTATTGATGACAACTCAGCATCCGGTACACAGATAGCGTTTGAAGATTTTAATAAAGATGGTAAAACGGATATCGGTACTTCTAACAAAAAAGGAACAAGAATCTTTGTACAGAAATAATGCTTTCGCATTTTATTTAAATCATATATTTAATATCAATAATTAAGACGTATAAATTAACACTTGGAAAATAAACTGATCATC
>WUUC01194145.1_pt1 | contig 12495 bp, 10 predicted proteins | sample 6278441 | NCBI WGS metagenome assembly WUUC01 (sample SAMN13675441, study PRJNA597444) | soil metagenome | isolation source: soil | place: USA: Washington | collected 2017-10 | reverse complement strand
TGACCATGCAGATCGTGGCGCCGCTCTTGTGCAGCTCGTGGAGCAGATCCATGACGGCTTCGCCGCTGCGCGAGTCGAGGTTGCCGGTCGGCTCGTCGGCGAGAAGGATGAGCGGTTCGCCGGCGACCGCGCGCGCGACTGCGACGCGCTGCTGCTGACCGCCCGACAGCTGGCTCGGAAGGTGCTTCGCGCGGTGCGCCATGCCCACACGCTCGAGGGCTGCCTCCGCCCGCTGTCGCCGCTCGGCCGACTTCATGCCGCGATATGTCAAGGGCAGCTCGACGTTCTCGAACACCGAGAGATCGCCAATCAGGTTGAAGCTCTGGAAGATGAACCCGATCTCCCGGTTGCGCACGCGCGCGCGCTCGGAGGCGGGCAGCGTCGCGACCGGCCGGCCGTTGAGCAGGTACTGGCCTTCAGTAGGCGAGTCGAGCAGCCCCAGAATCGAGAGCAGCGTCGATTTGCCGCACCCCGAGGGGCCGGCAATGGACACGTACTCGCCCCTGCCGATCTCCATGTGGATGCCGGAGAGCGCATGGGTTTCAACTTCGTCGGTGTAGAACACCTTCGTGACGCCGTCGAGCTTCAGGAGCGCCTGCGATCCGTTCTGTGACATGTTGTCCTCTGCTGAAGGCCGTCCGTATCCAATCCCGCTGCGGAGCACGCGACACGCGCTAACGGAGCCTGATGCGATCGAAGGCGTCCCACGCCGACATGTCCGACAAAATGACCGTATCGCCGACGTTCAGGCCCGACATCACTTCCACTGTGTTCACCGAGCTGCGACCGAGCTTCACCTGCACTCGGCTGGCGGCGCCGTCGCCGTCCTCTTTGAAGAGCCCGACCGTGCTCTGGTCCTGGCCGAATGCCGGCCGCCCGACGAACAACACGTCGTTTAGCCGCTCGAGCTCGATCGTGCCGTCAACGCTCAGATCGGGCACCGCGCCACGAGGCAGCTCGCCGTCGAGCGACACGTCGACGGTTCGCGTGCCGTTCTGCACCGACGGATCGATGCGGATCACGCGTCCCTCGACGACGCCATTGCGCGTATCGATCGAGGCGCGCTGGCCGATCTGAATGTCCTTGGCCTGGGTTTCGGCGATCTTGATTTCGGCCTTAAGGCGGCTCGGATCCGCCACTCGCGCCAGGTTGGTCCCCGGCGCGACCTGCGCGCCCACTTCCACCGGCACGAGCTGCAGCATGCCGTTCAGGCCTGCCCGCACCTTCAACTCGTCGCGCTGCTGGCGCCGGAGCGACAGGAGCGCCCGCGCCTGATCCACCGCGGACTGCTGCACGGCCAGCTGCGCGCGCGTCGATTCGGCGCGCGTCGCGAGCTGCTCTTTTGCGATCTCCAGACGGATGGCGAGCTGCTGCGCGTCGATCTGCGACTGCCGCAACTGCAGATCCGACACGAGCTGGTCTTTCGCGAGCGCCTCGTTCATCTGCGCCTGCATGTGCGCGCGGTTGTAGTCGGCTTCGATGCTCGCCGTTGTCGCACGCTGCTGGAGGAGATCGTTCTGCATCTGCACTCGCAGGTTCGCCAGCGACGCTTCGGCCGACTGCAGGCGCAGTTCGGCGTCCTGCACCTCCTGCTCGAGCTGCGGGTTGCTCAACTCGAGGATGACGTTGTCCGCCTTCACCTGCGTGCCGGGCCGCAGGATGATGCGCTCGACGCGCCCCTGCGTGGTGGACGGAATCCACCGGATATCTTCCGGCACGAGCGTCCCGAGGCCGCGGACCTGCCGGACCATCGGCCCGCGCTTCACGGTGTCGCGCCACAGGGTGGCGGCCTCCACCGTGGGCGCGGCTGGCTCGAGTTGCGCGAGGCCGACCGTGACGAGAACCAGCACGAGGATCCCGGCCACGGCGTATGCCACGCGGCGAATGCGCTTCTGCCTTGCATTGGACGGACGAGCAATATCCATGGTTGGTGGCTTAGACGGAAGAAAACGTCAATGCGATCAGACGGACCGATCCGCAAATCGGACGCCAGCCTGTCTGAAATCGGTAAGGGATTATAACGAAGTGACTTAGCCGAATGAAGGGGGAAGCGGGAAGGAGTGCGAACTGTCCGCCTGTGGGACGGGCGGATCCCGGGGATGGGAAACGGCCGCGGGCTTCAGGCTCCGGGCTCCGGGGCCTTCGCGGTCCCTCAACCCCGAAAAAAGAAGCCTGGAGCCCGCAACTAGTGCATTCCCAGAATCGTGAGGAACGCCACCACGATATCGGGATCGAATTGCGAGGGCGAACACCGAAGCAGTTCGGCAATCGCTTCGGCCGAATCGAGGCGGGTCCGGTAGCGGCGATCCTGCGTCATCGCGTCATAGGCGTCGGCGACCGAGACGATGCGGCTGGCCAGGGGAATGGCGGTGCCGGCCGTTTTCGCGGGATATCCGCCCCCGCCGAACCATTCGTGCGATGCGCCGACAATAGGCGCGAACCGGTACAGCGACCTCGTGGACGCCAGTATGTCGGCTCCCGCGTTCACGTGCCGCCGCATGATGGCCACCTCGCCCGGGGTGAGCGGGGATGGCTTGGTGAGGAGCGGCTCGGGCATCGCCAGCTTGCCGATGTCGTGAAATCGCGCCGCGACGGCGACCTCCGCGATCAGCGCCTCGTCCAGATCCAGTTCGCGCGCCGTCGCGACGCTGAACCTCGACACACGGTCGCTGTGCTGCAGCACCTCGGGGATGCGCTCCGCCGCGAGCCGCAGCAGCGTCGTGGCCTCGTCGGCCCCGTTTTCCCGCTCGGAGGCTACCTCGCGGCCGGTCGCCACGACGCGATCCCGGACCTCCGTGGAGAGCTGGGCATGCCACTCGAGCTCCGCGAGCGTCTGCCGCCGCCATTCGCGGCCGCGGTCCACTGCCAGCACGAAGCGCTCGCGCCTGAAGGGTTTGATCAGGAAATCGGCGATGGGAGTCTCGGCCGCGGCTTCGTTGAGCAGGTCGGTGTACGCGGTGGCCACGACAATCGCGGTGTGGGGATGATCGCGGCGCAGCTCGCCGGCGAGCCACAATCCGTTCTTGCCGGGCATCATCATGTCGATGACAGCGAGGTCGTAGTGCCGCACACGAAGCGCCTTGAGCGCCTCTTCGGCATTCGCGGCGGTGCTCGGCGTAAGGCCCGTGGACGCCACCCAGCGCGCCATCAACTCTCGAACGGCCGGTTCATCATCGACGATCAGCACTGACGTCAGCGGTGTCATAAGATGCACCCGTTTTCGCAAAACGGCTGCCAGCCGCCGCGGCCGAATCCGCCGCGGCTACCGAATGGGCACACTGTGCGCGTGTGCGTTTGCGCACACAGCCGCACACTATAATGTGCGCATCCGCACACACGGAGGTGTGCGCATTCAGCCGTCTTGGCGAAATCGCCCGTCTTCGTGGGCGGGCCAGCTCGACCACAGGGCACGGATCTTGGAGTGCACCAGGCGAGGATTCCTGGTTTGCCTGTGCTGTATCGAGCCGCCGCCTGGGACGCGCCGCTGGAGCTTCGGACCCCGCCGGACACAATGACCAAGCCGCTCGCGGCCCGCCCGCTGTTGCTCGTGGTAGACGACGAAGTGCCGGTGTTGAAGGTGATCGAGCGGCTTGCCGCGAAGATCGGCTTCGACGTCGTCACGTGCGCAAGCGGGAGCGAGGCGATGCGCGCGCTGATGCGCCGTCCGGCCGACCTCGCGATGGTCGATCTCCGCATGCCGGACGTGAACGGCCTCGACCTCCTGCGCCAGATCCGCGAGTCGGTCCCGAGCTGCGAGGTCATCCTGATGACCGGGTACGCCGCCGTGGACAGCGCGGTCGAGGCGATCAAGCTCGGCGCGCGCGAGTACCTGACCAAGCCGTTCGATTTCGACCGCCTGCGCCAGCTGCTCGGCGCGATTCGCGACGAGCTCGCCCGTCGCGCGCAGCTCGTGGCGCTCGAAAGCGAAGTGGCGCGCCAGCTCGAATTCTGCGGCATGCTCGGCCGAAGCCCCGCGATGCAGGAGGTGTTCAGCCTCATTCAGCGGCTCGCGCCACACGCCAAGGTGGTGCTGGTGACAGGCGAGACCGGCACTGGCAAGGAGCTGGCCGCGCGGGCATTTCATCAGGCCGGCCCGCGCCGCTCGCGGCCGTTCGTCACCGTCAACTGTTCGGCGGTGGTGGACACCCTGTTCGAAAGCGAGCTGTTCGGCCACATGAAGGGCGCGTTCACCGGCGCCGTCGAGTCGAAGCCGGGCCTTTTCGAGGCGGCTCATGGAGGCACGCTGTTCCTCGACGAAGTCGGCGAGCTGCCGATGGGCGTCCAGGCGAAGCTGTTGCGCGCCCTCGAGAACGGCGAGGTTCAACGCGTCGGCTCGCTGCAGCCCAGGAAAGTTGACGTCGCGGTCGTCGCGGCGACCAATCGCGATCTGCGCGCCGAAGTAGCGGCCGGCCGTTTCCGCGGAGATCTCTTTTACCGGCTGAATGTCGTCGGCGTCATGCTGCCGCCGCTCCGGGACCGGCGCGAGGACATTCCGTACCTGACCGCCGCGTTCATCCGCGACTGCGGCCAGCGGCTCGGCAAACCGCTCACCGGGCTGACGCCATCGGCCGAACGGGTGCTGCTGGGCGCCCGGTGGGACGGGAACGTGCGGGAGCTGAAGAACGCCGTCGAGCGCGCCTGCATCCTCACCGAAGGCACGATGATCTCCGAGCGCGAGCTCGCCGGCGCGTTCGGCGTCGACGGGGGCGCGCCGGCCCGCGCGCGCGGCGACTTCCAGTCCCCGCGCGCCGTCGAGCCGACCGCCGCGCTCGACGACGTGGAACGCGATCACATCGTCGAAGTGCTGCGGCAGGTGAGAGGCAATCGGATGGCGGCTGCAAAGCTGCTTGGAATCAGCAGGCGCGCGCTCTACCGGCGCCTCGAGCGCCACCAGATCGGCGACGAAGCGCCGCGGCCGGTAAACGGGCGGCGGAGCTGACATGCCCGCGCAGTCGCAGATGGTCGCCGATCGCGAGGAACGGTTTCGTACCGTGTTCCTCGACGCTGCCGACGCGATGTTCATTCTCGACGCCGAGCGGCGGGTGCTCGACGCGAACCGCGCGGCCGCCGCGCTGTTCGAGCTGCCGATCGACGTGCTCGTCACGCGAGCGCTCGACGAGCTGCTGACCGGGGACGACGACGCGCTCGCTTCGGGATGGCAGGAGCTGCGCGCGTTCGGCGAGACCAAGCGAGAGCACCACACGGCGACGCGGGTCCGCCGGATCGTCGAGTGCAGCTACCGTGCTTCGGTGCACGCGGACCAGTATCTCTGCATCGCGCGCGACGTCACCGACCGGCGGCGGCTCGAGGAGCGGCTCGCGCAGGCACAACGCATCGAGAGCGTGGGCCGGCTGGCGGGGGGGATCGCGCACGACTTCAACAATCTGTTGACGGCGATCCTCGGGTACACGGAGCTGCTGCTCGGCAACTGCGAAGCTGGCGATCCGGCGCGCCGCGACCTCGAGGAAATCCAGAGAGCGGGACAGCGCGCGGCGGCGCTGACGCAGCAGCTGCTGGCCTACAGCCGCAAGCAGGTGCTGCAGCCGAAAGACGTCGATCTCAACGAGATCCTCACCAGCCTGAAAGGGATGCTGAGCCGCGTCATCGGCGAGGACATCAGGCTGGTGTGCGATCTCGCGCCTGAACCGGCGCTGCTGCGAGTCGATCCCCGGCAGCTCGAGCAGATCATCCTGAATCTCGTGATCAACTCCCGCGACGCGCTGCAGGGCGGCGGCTACATTCGGCTGGAAGCGGCGCGGGTGACGCTGTCCGAGCAGGACGTGCCCGCCGATCATGCCGCAAACGGATACGAATACGTGCGGCTGCGGGTGAGCGACAACGGCGCCGGGATCGCGCCCGATGTCCGGCCGCACATCTTCGAGCCGTTCTTCACGACCAAGCCGCTCGGCAAGGGGACCGGCCTGGGACTGGCGGCGGTTTACGGCATCGTGCGGCAAAGCCAGGGGTTCATCAGCGTGGAGAGCGTGCCCGGCGAGGGCGCGACCTTCACGATGCATTTTCCGGCCGCCGACGCCGCACGCGGCGCAGCCGCCAGCAATGCGCGGCCGGCGCGAGTCGAAGCGGAGACGATTCTGCTCGTCGAAGACGAAGACTCCGTGCGCGTGCTCGTCGGCACCATCCTGCGGCGCCTCGGCTACCGGGTGCTCGATGCGGGCACGCCAGCGGCGGCGACGCGGTTGTTCGAAGAGCACAGGTCGGAGATCGACATGCTGCTCACCGACGTCGTCATGCCCGGCATGAACGGGCCGGCGCTTGCGCGGACGCTCACGGCCGCGCGGCCGGATCTGAAAGTGCTCTTCATCTCGGGCTACTCGGACGCGGCGCTCCCGCACCTCTCCGGCGGCGGGCAGACGCACTTTCTCAGCAAGCCGTTTCAGACATCGACGCTCATCGGCAAGGTTCGCGAAATCTTGTCCAGGAACGAACGGGTATCTTCATGATCACGAAGCAGCAGCACAGCGAGCAGACCTCCCCCGAGCGTCCTCTTCGAATCCTCGTCGTCGACGATGAAGAGTCGGTGCGGCGCTTCGTCGAGCGCGTGCTCCGAGAGGCTGGCCACGAGACGATGGTCGCGGAGGACGGGCCGCAGGCGCTGGAGCTCGCGCACGCCAAATCCTTCGACCTCGTCGTCACCGACGTGATGATGCCGAACATGGCCGGAGACGAGGTCGCGCGGCGGCTGCGCCAGAACGAACCCACCCTCAAGGTCCTCTATCTCACCGGTTACAGCGATCGGCTGTTCAAGGAGAAGGTGACGCTCTGGGAGGGGGAGGCGTTTCTCGACAAGCCGTGCACGGTGAAGGGGCTGCGGGAAGCGGTGTCGTTGCTCTACTTCGGGACGATCGCGACGTCGCCCGCGCGATAAGTCTTCAGCGCCGCACTAGCCGCCTCTGGTGTGCATTTCCAGATGCGGATCCTGCCTCAGCGCGTTGATCGGGACGAACGCGCGGCGCTCTCCGAGCGCGAGCCGCGTCTCCGCGCCGCGGTCGTCCCGGCCGCTCCAGCCCTTCGTGATGATGCCGGTAATCTCCTCGCGCGTGGCGCCGCTCCGCACGGCGGCACGCAGGTCGATGCCGCGCGTCGCGTACAGGCACAAGAACCACATCCCGTCGGCCGTGAGGCGGCTGCGGTCGCAGCTGCGGCAGAACGGCTCAGTCGTGGACGAGATGATGCCGAAGACGGTGCCGTCCGGCAGCGCGTAGCGGTCGGCCGGGGCTGAGGAGGTTTCCCGAATCGGCTCTACGCCGCCGTAGCGCGCCGCCAGCACCGACAGCATCTCGCGCCGCGACATCACGCGCGCGGCCGACCACTGCGTGGCGCCGCCGACATCCATGTATTCGATGAAACGGACTTCGGCGTTCGCCGTCCGGCCGAATTCGATGAGGTCGCCGAGCTCGTCGTCGTTCACTCCGCGAATGACGACAGTATCGAGCTTGCTCCCGCCGAATACACGGTGCGCGGCCCCGATCCCTTCCTTCACCCGATCGATCTCGTCGAATCGCGCGAGCGCTACGAAGCGCTCGCGGCGAAGCGTGTCGAGGCTGACGGTCACCCGTCGAAGGCCCGCGTCTCGCAAGGCGGCCGCCTGTTCGGCGAGCAGGATGCCGTTGGTCGTGAGCGCGAGATCGTTGAGTCCTTCCTTGACGGCGAGCATCCGCACGAGCGACGGCAGGTCGCGGCGGAGCAGCGGCTCGCCGCCGGTGAGCCGGATGTGGTCCACGCCGAGGTCCAGGAAGACGTCGGCCAGCGCGCTGATTTCCTCGAAATGCAGCAGGTCCTCGCGCGGCAGCCAGACGTAGTCCTTCTCCGGCATGCAGTAGGCGCACCGCAGGTTGCAGCGGTCCGTCACCGACAGTCGGAGATTGCGCAGCGCCCTTCCGAAGGTGTCGAGCAGCATTGGGTGACGGTTCATTATTGCACGACGGAACAGGGCGCTCCGCGCGTCCTTTGTGCCTACCGGGAGAGGAGCGTCAGCCGGGACCGCGAGCCGGGCACGAATGGCCGCGAGGTGATCTGCCCGTCGAATGTGGGGCTCCACCGTCCTGGAACGGACGTCGCGCAGGTCGGGCAGCGGCCGTCTGGCGTGATACGGTAGTCGCGGATGAAATACCCGTAGCGCGACACCAGCGTCTGCCGGCAGTTCACGCAGCGCGTGTCTTCGAGATCGCCGACTTGCCCGGGAAGGTTGCCGGCATACACGTGCCGCAGGCCCGACGCCCTGCCGATGGCGGCGGCCGCGAGCAGCATGTCGGCCGTCGTGTTGCCCGGGTCGGTCATCTTGTAGTCGCCGTGGAAGGCGGTGACATGCCACGGGATGTCGGCCGATACCGATGCGACGAATTCGGTGAGGCGCTTCACTTCATCAGGTGAATCGTTGAAGCCGGGAATGAGCAGCGTCACGATCTCGACCCAGAACCCCATCGCATGCAGCCGGCGGATCGTGTCGAGGATGGGCGCGAGCCTTCCCCCGAGCTGACGGTAGTGACGATCATCGAAGCTCTTGAGGTCGACCTTGTACAAATCCACCCACGGCCGCAGGTATTCGAGGACCTCCGGCGTGGCGTTTCCGTTGGAGACGTACCCGGTCGTCAGCCCCGCCGCTTTGGCTTCCTTGAACACCGCGACGGCCCATTCGCTCGTGATCAGCGGCTCGTTGTACGTGCTCACCATCACGCGCGCCTTCAGCTGCAGCGCGTCGGCGACCAAGTCGGCCGGCGAAGCCGACAGCGGCGGCGCAACGGCGGCGGGGTCGCGCAGCGCCTGCGACGTCACCCAGTTCTGGCAGTAGCCGCAATGGAGATCGCACCCGAGCATGCCGAAGCTGTAGGCGAGCGCTCCAGGGTGCGCGTGAAAGAACGGCTTCTTTTCGATCGGGTCGCACTGCACGCCGCCGACGTAGCCCCACGGCACGAGCAGCCGGCCGTCCCTGTTGAAGCGGACCTTGCAGACGCCAACGGCGCCCTCGGGCAGCGGACAGCAGTGCCCGCACGCATAGCAGCGCAGCCGCCCATCGGGCAGGACATCGTAGAGCTCGCCCTCGCGCGTCTGCTGCGCGAGGACTTCGGCCAGGGTTGACATTTCTCCTGGATCGATTGTACCAAGCGTGTCCAACTGAACCGCGTGCTGGCATCTCGTCGGACCGCCTCAACCGCGTCCGGGATCGACTTCACGTCGGGGCGTGACGACCCTTGGGGGCGACCTTCAGGCGGACCTTCGAGGCGGTGATCCACCTCCAGGCGGACCTTCACCAACGTGGGGTCCACCTTCAGGTGGACCTTGGGCCACGTACGTGGGGTCCACCTTCACGCGGACCTGCAGGTACGATCGTTGACACCTCGTCCCCCAGGAGGTCGTATGCGGTCGCGAGCGCTCGCGCTTTTCCTTTTTGGGGCGGTGCTGATGTCAAAAGACGGCATCGCTCAGGTCTACTACCAGTCGACGCCGCCGCCGCAGGTGAACGCGGCGAACGAAACGTGGCAGCTCAACGGCGAGCCGGTGTTTTCCGACGGCTACGCCTACTATCCAACGGGCCCCACGGTGTTCTTCGACGGCAATGCCATGGCCCGCACCGGCGTCTACCGGGGCATCCCGCTGTATCAGGATCGCTTTCTCGAACCCCACAGCATCGTCTATGTCCCGATTCGCAACACGGTGATGCGCCCGTACGAACGGCGTCGAGAGGGGGAGCTCGCCGGCACGACCGGTTCGCGGACTCCGTCGTTCCCCGTACAGGTTGCGAGTCCGATCACGGTGCGCGCCGGTAACATCTACCCGTCGCCGGACTTCCTCTATCGCCCCCCCGTCGTCCCGGAAGAGGAGCCGCTTATCGTCCTGGCCGAGCAGCCGGCGCTCGCGGCCATCGCTCCGCCGACGGCGGCCGCGACTCCGCGGCCAGCGCAGGTCACCATCACGGCGGCGTCCAGACGGCCCGTGCGAAGCGACATCTGGATCGAGTTCAACGGGGCCCGGTGGTACAAGACAGGTGCTGCGGTCACCTTCGATCCCACGCGGTTCGTGCCTGCAGGGGACTACCGCGGCTTTCTGGTGTACCGCGCGAAGAGCGGCGGGAACGAGATCTACGTCAGCGCGGTATCCGACGGAGGGCTCACGCCGTACGCTCGACGGTGACAGGCTTCGGACTTCAGGCTCCAGGCTCCGGCGGCTCCAGGCTGCCGGCCGGACCGGTGGGCCTCGGAAAGCGCGCGGCGGGCTACCGTCCTGAAGCCTGAAGCCTGTAGCCTGAAGCCAACGTGCGTCTTCCCCGCGCCGTTTGGCTTCTCGGCTGGGTCAGCCTCGCGACCGACGCGGCGAGCGAGGCGATCTACCCGCTCCTGCCGTTTTTCCTCACGACGGTGCTCGGCGCCGGAGCCATCTCGCTCGGCATCATCGAAGGCGCGGCCGATGCGGTCAATAGCGTCCTGAAGGTCGTCTCCGGGCACGTCGCCGACCGCTCACGATCGAAACGGCCGCTCGTTCTCGCCGGATACTTTCTCTCCTCGGCTGCGCGGCCGCTGATAGCCGCGGCGCAAACCTGGCCGCACGTGTTCGCGATCCGCGTGATCGATCGCGTTGGCAAGGGCGTGCGCGGCGCGCCGCGCGATGCGATGCTGGCCGGCTGGGCAACGCCGGCGACACGCGGCCAGGTGTACGGCTTTCATCGTGGCATGGATCACGCGGGCGCCGTGGTCGGGCCCGTCGCCGCGTCGGTCTTCCTGTTTTTCTTCCCCGGCGAATACCGCACGCTCTTCGCGCTCACCGTCGTTCCCGGCGCGATCGCGGTCGGGCTGATTTTTTTCGTTCGCGAAGGCGGGCCCGATTCGGATGTGGAGTCCGGGCTCATTCGGACGGCGGATGAGGAATCGGGCTCCGATTCGTACGCAGAATCCCGCGTCAGCGGGGCCGATCGCCTGCCGCCACCGTTCACGCGCTTCATGATCGTGCTGGTTTTCTTCACCCTCGGCAATTCCACCGACGCGTTCCTGCTGCTGCGCCTCACGGAGGCGGCTGGCAGTGTCCAGTTCGTTCCGCTATTGTGGGCGGCGCACCACGTCGTGAAAGCCAGCGTGTCGATGGTGGGCGGGAGCTGGTCCGACCGCGTCGGACGGCGCACCGTCATAGCGGCGGGCTGGCTCGTGTACGCCGCCGTCTACGCAGGCTTCGCGGCGAGCACGTCGCTTGCGGCGCTCGTGTCGTGGTTCATGCTCTACGGCTGTTTCTTCGGGCTCACGGAAGGCACTGAAAAGGCGCTGGTCGCCGACCTTGCGCCGCCCTCGCGACGCGGATTCGCGTTCGGCGTCTACAACGCGGTGCTCGGCCTTGGAGCGCTGGCCGCGAGCATCGTCTTCGGGCTGATCTGGCAGACGTTCGGGCCGGCAGCTGCATTCTGTGCCGGCGCCGCAATTGCGCTCCTCGCGACCGGCCTGTTGTTCATCGCCGTCCCAAACGGACCTCGTGTGTAGCGGCTCGCGCCGCCCGCGGGGTCCGCGTCCGGGCGGACCTTCTGCTTATAATTAATGATTCCTTTCATGCCACTCATCCTCGTCACAAACGACGACGGCTACCGGTCTGAAGGCATCCGCGAGCTGGCTGCCGCGCTTGGCGAGTTGGGAGACGTCGTCATCGTTGCACCCATCGAGGAGGCGAGCGCGATCGGCCACGCGCTCACGTTGCGGCGTCCGCTGCGTCTGGAGCAGATCGCGGACGGCGTCTTCGGCGTGGACGGCACGCCGACCGACTGCGTGAACATCGCGGTCGCACACGTCTTCAAGCGGTTGCCCGATCTCGTCGTTTCCGGAATCAACAAAGGCTACAACCTGGGTGACGATGTGACGTACTCGGGAACCGTGGCCGGCGCGCTCGAAGGCGCGCTGCTCGGGATCCCGAGCCTCGCGGTGTCGCTGCGCGCGACACGGGGCGCGTACGACTTCCAGTACGCGGCGCACGCCGCGACGGTGCTGGCCGACGCCATGCTGCGACGGCCGCTGCCGCCGCGCACCTTCCTCAATGTGAACGTGCCCAAGGGGCAGCCGAACGGCTACCGCGTCACGGTGCAGGCGCGGCGCAACCACATCACGTCGGTCGCCGAACGGCACGATCCGAAAGGACGCGCGTATTACTGGATCGAGGAAGGGCAGAACGATTGGGAACCGCACGACCGGTCGGATTACCAGGCGGTGCGCGACGGCTACGTGTCGGTGACGCCGCTGCAGCCCGACTTGACCGCACACGACGCGCTGCGCGCCGTCGAAGATCTATCTTTCGCGCCTGAAGCTGGGGTAAGATAAGAGCTTCGAATCGGTCGACAACGCGGTTCCAGGGCAGGGTCAGCCGGCCGGCGCTGGTGCCCGTACGTTGACGATGCGAACGCGACGCCGTTTCCCGAATGGCGCGCGCAAGAGAGTATGTCGCCTGTCGGGGCGTGGCTCAGCCTGGTAGAGCACTCGGTTCGGGACCGAGGGGTCGGAGGTTCAAATC
>WUUC01075591.1_pt1 | contig 12495 bp, 11 predicted proteins | sample 6278441 | NCBI WGS metagenome assembly WUUC01 (sample SAMN13675441, study PRJNA597444) | soil metagenome | isolation source: soil | place: USA: Washington | collected 2017-10 | reverse complement strand
CCTGGACCTGCAATGGCTGCCGGCTGGTTGCCAAGATGTGAACCTCGGGCGCTTCCGCGAAAATGCGGGACGCAATGCATGCTGCAGCATCGATCACGTGTTCGCAGGTATCAAGGATCAGCAAAGTGCGTCTGTCAGCGAGATATGCGACGAGCGCGCGAATGGCATCGTCTGACTGGATCGACAAGCCGAGCACCGATGCCATGGTTGTCGCTACCTGGCTGGCATCGCTCAGCGCGCCGAGATCGATGAAATGCACGGCCCCTTCGAAACAAGTCGTCAGATCGTGCGCTGCCGCCACCGCCAGGGTGGTCTTGCCGACTCCGCCGGTACCCACGATCGTTACAAATCGTTTCGCGGTCATGAGGCTTGTCAGCCCGCCGAGGTCATCAGCCCGTCCAATCATCCGGTGCAGTCGGCCTGGCAGGCTCGGCCGGGGCCAGTTGGCCGACGGATCCATGGAATCGGCGCTTCCGCTACCGGATCGGGTGATCGGCGCCACGAAACAATACCCCCTGCCGGGCAGGGTTGAGATATAGCGTGCACCGCCACGGCCGTCGCCAAGCGCCTTGCGAAGATTGGTGACATGAAACCGGAGGCTGCCCTCCTCGACGGTCACGTCCGGCCATACCTGTCGCAACAACTCGCGTTTGCCTACAGTCTCGTTGGGACGCGAGGCGAGAACCGCAAGGAGGTCAAATGCGCGGGAGCCGAGATCGACCTGTACGTCTCCACGGGCTAGAAGTCGCTCTGCGGGCCTGAGGGTAAAGGGGCCGAACGAAAGGACGTCGCCTGCGACCTGTGTCATAACCTCTCCTCGTAATGGCAGTTTCGCGCAGCAGCCAAGGCGGCGGCTCGAGGAACTTGCTGCAGCAAACGGACGCTAACAACCCATATCATCGTATAGCGGGCTCACGGGGCACCCGTTCTCTATCTGTCGGCTAGGAAGATTTCTGCCGCACATAGGAGAACGATCCATGCCTATTTCATCGCTTTCGCTCACGCGACGCCACCTGCTTGCCGTCTCGGCGGCCGCTGGGGCCGTCGCTCTGCTCCCGCCGACGATGGCTGCTGCCGCTGAAGCCGAATCCATCCGCCCTTTCCGTGTCGACATACCGGACGCGGCTGTTGCTGACCTTCGCCGGCGCCTGGCAGCGACGCGCTGGCCGGACATGGAGACTGTCACCGACCAGTCGCAGGGCGTGCAAGTAGCACGACTTCGCGAACTCTTCGATTACTGGATGACGGACTACGACTGGCGGAAGGTCGAGACGCGGCTGAACGAGCTGCGGATGTTCATCACCGAAATCGACGGTCTCGACATCCATTTCATCCACATCCGGTCTCCCCACGCGAACGCATTGCCGATGGTCATGACGCATGGCTGGCCGGGCTCGATCCTGGAATTCATGAAAGTCATGGGGCCGCTCACTGACCCGACCGCGCACGGTGGCGTCGCGGAGGACGCTTTCCACCTGGTCGTGCCGTCGATTCCCGGCTTCGGGTTCTCGGGGAAGCCGTCTCAAGTGGGTTGGGGTTCCGACCGCATCGGCCGGGCGTGGGCCGTCCTGATGCAGCGCCTGGGTTACGAGCGATATGTCTCCCAAGGCGGTGACTGCGGTTCGGTGATCTCGCATCGAATGGCGCTCCAGAACGTATCTGGACTGGTTGGCATTCACGTCAACATGCCCGGCACCGTCCCGAAGGAGATCGCGGCTATCCTGGCGTCAGGCGGACCGGCGCCCGAAGGCCTCTCCGATGACGAAAGGAAGGCGTTCGACGCACTCGATACCTTCTACAAGGACAGCTCCGGCTACGCCGCGATGATGGTCACGCGGCCGGAGACGATCGGCTATTCATTGGTGGATTCACCGGTCGGCCTGGCGGCGTGGATCTACGAAAAGTTCGCCCAGTGGACCTACAGCGGCGGACAGCCCGAGCGCGTCCTTACGAAGGACGAGATGCTTGATGACATCTCTCTCTACTGGCTCACCGCATCGGGAGCGTCCGCCGCCCGGATATATTGGGAAGACCATTCCAACAATTTCAACGCGGTAGACATCCCAATGCTTCCAGTCGCCGTGACTGTATTCCCCGGCGAAATCTACTGCGCGCCGAAAAGCTGGGCGGAACGCTGCTACCACAATCTGATCTACTTCAACAAGGCCGACAATGGCGGCCATTTCGCCGCTTGGGAACAGCCGGAAACCTTCACGCGGGAAGTCCGCGCGGCCTTCAGGTCATTGCGCTGACCCGAACGCAGCCATCACCGAAAGGAAACAAACAATGACGACGCAATCCAAAACGCTCTACACGGCCAAGGTCCGTACGACTGGCGGACGCGACGGTTTCTCCCGCAGCTCCGATGGAAGACTGGACATCAGGCTTTCAACGCCTGGCAGCCCAGGTAGCGGCACCAATCCGGAACAGCTCTTCGCCGCCGGCTGGTCGGCGTGCTTCGAGGGCGCGATGGCGATTGCCGCCCGCAAGATGCATGTCGTTCTGCCTGCAGACCTGGCAATCGAGGCAGAGGTGGATCTGAACACCGCCGATCAAGGCTTTTTCCTGACTGCGCGCCTCAATGTAAGTCTGCCGGGCCTGGACCGCACCGTAGCGCGCGCGGTCGTGGATGCTGCGCATCAGACCTGCCCGTACTCGAAAGCGACGCGCGGCAACATCGAGGTTGCGATCAATCTCCTCTAGCCGCCTATCAATCGCCGTTTCCTTGAGACGCAAACACTGGAGAAATCCCAATGCAAACTATCACCAACCGTGAAACCATCGACCACGATCGCCGTTTCTTGCTCGGAATGGGCGCAGCAGCTATGGCTGTGGCTCAGCTGGTTGCTGTTCGCCCAGTAAATGCCCAGGCCGAGATTCAAACGACCGGGCGAACTTCATTCCCCTCCCTGAAGCAAGTGGAAGCAGGGCAGCTCAGCATCGGATACGCCGACCAAGGCCCCGCGGACGGTCAGCCCGTCATCCTGCTGCATGGCTGGCCCTATGACATCCACAGCTATCTCGATGTCGCGCCACGGCTCGCCGAAGCCGGTTACCGTGTCATCGTGCCCTATCTGCGCGGCCACGGCACGACGCGCTTCCTGTCGGATAGCGCGATACGGAACGGCCAGCAGGCCGCACTTGGTCTCGACGTCATCGCCCTAATGGACGCTCTCGAAATCAAAAGAGCTATTGTCGCCGGCTATGACTGGGGCGCTCGTACCGCAAATATAGTCGCCGCACTCTGGCCGGATCGCTGCAAGGCAATGGTCTCGGTCAGCGGCTACCTGATCGGCAGCCAGGTGACCAACGGTGCCCCGCTCCCACCTAAGGCGGAACTGCAGTGGTGGTACCAGTATTATTTCGCGACCGAACGTGGCCGCGCCGGATACGCGAAATATACGGATGATTTCGCCAAGCTGATCTGGCAACTCGCGTCGCCGCGCTGGAATTTCGACGACGCAACCTTTGCCAGAAGCGCTGCGGCATTCCGCAATCCCGACCATGTCGACATCGTGATCCACAACTATCGTTGGCGGCTTGGCCTCGCGGAAGGCGAGCATCAGTACGACCAACTCGAGGAGCGACTCGCTAAGGCGCCGGAGATCAAGGTGCCGACGATTACGCTGGAGGGTGACGCCAACGGCGCTCCGCACCCACAGCCTTCGGCCTACGCCAGCAAGTTCTCCGGCAAATACGAGCACAGGCTGATCACCGGCGGCATCGGGCATGACCTGCCGCAGGAGGCGCCCGAGGACTTCGCAAAGGCCATCATCGACGTCGACAAGTTCTAGCAGCGGACGGAGCTACTACATGAAAACCCGTCTCACATTGATCTTTCTCATCGCGGTGTCGATTGCCATCACTTGCGTGGCGATCGACAGGGGCAGGGCCCAGGACGCGAAACAAGCGTCGCCGATATACGGCGTGACGATACCCGACGGATATCGTCACTGGGAACTGATCGCGCCGGCTCTGGAAGGCGATCCGCTGAACGAGCTCCGCGCAGTCGTCGGAAACGCGGAAGCAATGAACGCTTACCGAAGCGGCACGTTGCCGTTCCCGGATGGCGCCATCCTCGTCAAGCTTGCCTGGAAGCGCACCCAGTCGCACGAGTTTGAACCGGCCTCGGTTCCCGGCGCGCCAACGACCGTGCAGGTCATGGTCAAGGACTCGAAAAAGTATGCGGCCAGCGGCGGCTGGGGTTTTGGCCGATTTATCGATGGCAAGGCGGTGGACCAAGCGCAGCATGAGACTTGCTTCGCCTGCCATGAGGCGCGCGTTCAGGGACACGACTATGTCTTCACCCGTTACGCGCCATAGCGAACTGGGATTCAGTTCCCAGCCCGCTGCGCCTATTGCGCAGCGGCACCTATCCCAACAACCGAGAAGGATACGCAAAATGAAGAACCTGCTTGCTGGCTTGGCAATCCTGATTGTCACTTTGGGCAGCGCCCACGCGCAAACCGACAAACCTACAATCGTTCTGGTTCACGGCGCGTTCGCCGATGCTTCCAGTTGGAATGGTGTGGTCAAGATACTCGAGAGTGACGGCTACCATGTTGTAGCCGCCGCCAATCCACTTCGCGGTGTTGCAAGTGACGGTGACTATATCGCCGCCCTGGTTGCAACGATCAAATCGCCGGTCGTTCTCGTTGGCCATTCCTACGGCGGATCGGTGATCAGCAATGCGGCTTCCGGTCAGGCGAACGTAAAGTCGCTCGTCTATGTCGCCGCCTTCGCACCGGAGATCGGCGAAACCGCGGCCCAACTCGCCGGCAAATTTCCAGGCAGTTCGCTTGGCCCGACGCTGGCGGCCCCGGTCGCGCTGTCCGGAGGCGGTTCGGACCTCTACATTCAACAGGACAAGTTCCACGACCAGTTTGCCGCCGACGTTCCCGAAGCACAGGCCAAGCTGATGGCCGCCACGCAGCGGCCCGTCACCGAAGCAGCGCTCAACGAGGCCCAGACGAAGGCTGCGTGGAAGAATATTCCAAGCTGGTTCATCTACGGCGATGCGGACAAGAATATCCCACCGCAGGCGTCTACCTTTATGGCCGAACGGGCTCAGGCGAAGGAAACCGTGGCGGTCAAGGGAGCATCACACGTTGTCATGGTTTCGAATCCGGTATCAGTCGCTGCACTGATCGAGGACGCCGCCGCAGAGGCCGATCAATGAGAGCCGTTGGAGGAACCGCAAGAGAGCAGTTGCGTCAGGCTGCGATTCCCAAGTCTGGACTAACTAGTCAACAAAGGAGTGTATGGTGAAAGCTGTCGTTATGACCCGGAAGGGTGATCCCGAAGTTCTTCAACATATCGAGATCCCGGATCCCGTTCCGGGACCGAAAGATGCCCTGGTCGAGATCGTGGCCGCCGGCGTCAACTTCATGGATACAGGTGTGCGCCGTGGCCTTGCCTGGGCGGTCACGCCAGACCCCAAGGTGCTTGGCGTCGAAGGGGCAGGCAATGTGCTTGCCGTTGGCGCAGGCGTTGACAACGTCAAACCCGGAGACAGAGTTGCCTGGGTATACGCGCCCGCGAGCTATGCCGGCCGCGCTGTGATTCCGGCAAGAGCGCTCGTTGCCATTCCCGGCGGGATCGACCATCGAACGGCGGCCGCGGTCATGATGCAGGGACTGACGGCCAGCCATTTCGCAACGGATTTCTATCCGGTCCAGAAAGGAGATATCGCGCTGGTGCACGCCGCCGCTGGCGGGCTGGGTCTGCTGCTGACCCAGATCATCAAGCTCCGAGGTGGACATGTTATCGGGCGCGTCTCTTCGCAAGAAAAGGCGGAAGTCGCCCTCGAAGCAGGGGCGGATCACCTCATCGTTGACACGGAGGGAGACTTTGCCCGGGAAGTTGTTCGCCTGTCCGGTGGTGAAGGCGTTCATGTCGTCTATGATGGGTCGGGCCCCACGACGTTCCAGGGGTCACTCGATTCGCTCCGCCGTTCGGGTACGTTTTGCTGGTACGGCCCAGTACTCGGCGGCCCGGGACCGCTCGACATCATGAGCCTGCCGAAGAGCATCAAGATCGGCTACGCTGTCTTCTCCGACCACATCCATACGCCTGAATTGCTACGCAAGCATTCCGCGCAACTCTTCGAATGGATCGCCGGAGGCAGGCTCAAGGTCAGGATCGGCGGTGAATACCCGCTTTCGGACGCGGCCAAGGCCCATGCCGACATGGAAAGCCGCAGAACGACTGGCAAGTTGCTGCTCATCCCATGAACAAAGGGGCACCACGCTGAACTCTGGCGAGGCGCATGGCATGGGGACGGCCACTGTCATGCGTTGGCCCAGGAGGTTTTGACCTCGCTTACCTACCTGTCCCAGCAGGAGAGCGCGGCCGAACTCGTATGCAATAGAGCGCATTGGACAACGGAGGTTATGTTCTCTGATTTGATTGCATCCACTGCGCAGCCCTTCAGCAAAACTCCTGGACCGGCGCCGGGAACCCGGGTTTAGCCGGGCTGGTGCGGGAACCGCAATGGACCGATTTCGGCGAAAGGAACGTCCGGGCGGCCGGACGGACGTTGTCCGCCGTCATCGGCCGGGAAGTCAGTGGCGATGCTCAACGCGCGGTAATCTAATCAGCCATCTTTTCGACAAGCCTTCTCTTCCTTCTGATCACCATTTGCGACGCAAGACGCGCCCGGTATCGAGGGACGGGGCGAGATTATCACCTCCGTCCCTCTGTCATTCTCAGCCCCTGATGAAGGCGAGAAGGTCCGCGTTGATTACCTCCGCGTGGGTCGTGATCATTCCATGCGGATAGCCGGGATAGGATTTCAACGTGCCATTCTTGAGCAGTTTGACCGACAGGAGCGCGGAGCCGGCGATCGGCACGATCTGATCGTCCTCGCCGTGCATGACCAGCGTCGGCACGGTGATCGCCTTCAGATCATCGGTCTGGTCGGTTTCCGAGAAGGCCTTGATGCCGTCGTAGTGCGCGCTTGCACCGCCCATCATGCCCTGACGCCACCAGTTATGGATGATGCTCTCATCTATCTTCGCGGCGGGCCGGTTATAGCCGTAGAAGGGTCCTGCCGGCAGGTCATGAAAAAACTGCGCGCGGTTGTCGGCAAGCGCCTTGCGAAGGCCGTCGAAGACCGCAATTGGCAGGCCACCAGGATTCGCCTCGGTCTTGACCATGATCGGCGGAACCGCGCTGATCAAAACCGCCCTTGCGACGCGGCCCTGCGGCTCGCCGAACCTGGCGACATAGCGCGCGACCTCGCCGCCGCCGGTGGAATGACCGATGTGGACGGCGTTCGTCAGGCCGAGATGTTCTACGACAGTCGAAGCGTCGGCGGCGTAGTGATCCATATCGTTTCCAGTGTCGACCTGTGAGGACCGGCCATGACCGCGACGGTCGTGGGCTACCACGCGATATCCGTTTGCGAGGAAGAACAGCATCTGCGTGTCCCAATCGTCCGCAGTGAGCGGCCAGCCATGATGGAACACGATCGGCTGGGCGCTCTTGTCGCCCCAATCCTTGTAGAAGATCTGTGTTCCGTCGCGGGTCGTGATGTAACCGCTGCTCATGTCGAGTTCTCCTTTTCGAAAGCTGATGTGCTAGTTGCGCCGATGTAGGCGGCTGGGAGCCGGCTGCCACCAAGCGGTTGCGGCGACCACCTCGTGACGGTCCGGTCGGAATTCCGGCTGGAGCATCCATTCATCACCGCGCCTCCAATACAAGAAGCTATGAGACGGGCTGTGGCAGGAGAATCGTACAGTCGGTTCTGTGGTTCATACCAAGGTTTGCTGCGGCTGGCAGCACATGACCTCACGCTATGGTCTCTAAAGGTAGGTTATCCGTTGAAGACGCTAGCAAGGCAGCGAGCAATCGCATCGTCATCGGCGGGCTTATCCAGATAAGCGAGCGCGCCAGCCGCCATGACGCGCGCGCGTGTGACTTCGGTCGGAAATGCGGTCATAAAGACCATTGGGACTGACCGCCCTCTTGCGATCAATTCGGCCTGAAGCTGGTCGCCCGTCATGTTCGGCATCTGTACATCCGTGATCATGCAGGCAGGATCGCCAGCTTTGTGATCGTCCAGGAAGTCCTGGGCCGAGGAATAGCTGCGGACCTCGTAGCCCAGAGACCTGAGCAGGCTGGTCAGGGAGCTTCGAACGCCTTCATCGTCGTCAACGATTGCGATTGCGGCTGTCTTGTCCATGGGTCCAAAGTCCTTCGCGCCGATCCCGCACGAAAGAAATCTCCAATGCGCGGCTTTAGACCTAGATGCGCCACATCGATCCCGAATTAAATCATACGGAGGTTTGCACCGGGCCTAGGCCGCGGGATACTCAGCGCCTCCGCCTTGCGCACAAGGTCCGCAAGGGTGCGGACTCCCATCTTTCGCATCACGCTACCGCGATGGATTTTCACGGTGATCTCTGAAAGGCCGATGACGCCTGCCACCTGCTTGTTCATCATGCCGGCGACGACATGCGCCATCACCTCACGCTCGCGCGGGGTCAGCGTTTCGTATTCGGCCCGCAGGCTCTCGTTTTCAGCGCGTTCTACCCGCCCGAGCCGATCCCGCTCGATCGCGTTGGTGACCGCGTCGAGCATGTCCTGGTCGCGGAACGGCTTTGCAAGAAAATCGACAGCGCCCGCTTTCATCGCCCGAACCGTCATCGGGATATCACCGTGTCCGGTCATGAACACGACGGGCAGGTCAATGCCATGGCTGGATAGCTGCGCCTGAAAATCGAGTCCGCTGACGCCTGGCATGCGGACGTCCAGGATCAGGCAGCCCGGCGCCTCCGGGAGTTTTGCCTGGAGGAAGTCGGCCGCGCTGCCGAACAGAAGTGTAGCAAGCCCGACCGATCGGAACAGGCTGTCCAGGGCTTCGCGCACGCCTGGATCGTCGTCGACGATCACGGCGAACGGCGTAGGCTCAATTGGTGTGGAAGCTGCCTTCATCGAAATCGACCGCCGTTTACCCCGATCACTGTCCCGTATCTTCGTCGATCACCGGAAGCGTCAGCCGAAAGGTTGCACCGTGATTGGGTATGCTTTCCGCGACCAGCCTTCCGCCATGCGCTTCGGCTGTCGTCCTGCATATCGCAAGCCCCATACCCATGCCGTCCTGCTTGGTCGTGAAAAATGGGTCGAACAGCCGTTTAAGGTGTTCCGGCGGGATACCCGGCCCGCTGTCACTGACGTTGATCTCTATCGTGTCCGCAAACGATCGTTCGGCGGTGATGGAGAGCAGTCTCCGACCATCCTGTCCGGACATCGCCTGCGCGGCGTTGACGAGCAGATTGACCAGAATCTGCTGAAGCTGGATTCGGTCGCCGCGCACGTTCGGCAGCCCGGCGTGAACCTCGACCTGAAGCTGGACGCCCGCGCGCGCCAACTCCCGCTCGACAAGCGCTGTCGCTTCCTCGACGAGCGCAGGCATTGTGAGTTCAGCCTGCCGGGCTGGAGCCTTCTTCAGGAACTCCCTGATGCGCTTGACGATGTCGCTTGCCCTGCGACCCTCCGCAGTCACCCTTCCGAGCGCGGTTTCGACCTCATGCAGGTTGGGCGGATCGCGGCGAAGCCAGCGCATTCCCGCTTCGCCATTTGTCACGATCGCCATCAACGGCTGGCTGACCTCATGTGCGATCGAGGCCGTCAGTTCACCCAGCGTCGCGACGCGGGCGGCATGCGCGAGCTCGGCCTGTGCTTGTTGGACTGCGTCCTGTGCCTGTCTACGCTCGGTGATATTCACGACGTAGACGAGAACATTGTCGCCATCGGCGGCTGTCGGAAAGGTGATGGCAAAGAGCACGGGTACGATCCGGCCATCGGTACCGATCATCTCCGTCTCACCTTCGTAGAAGGAATCGCCTCGCGCGAAGGCAAGGAGCGCCCCCGTAAACGACCTGTCGCTGTCGCTCAGCACGTCGTCTAGTGTCGCCATCCAATGCTTGGGGTCTTCGGCGCAGACCATCGATAGAAGGGCGGGATTGACGTCAATAATCCTGACGAGCCGGCGAGCGCGGTCGACAAATTCCGGGTGCCTTGCCACATAATCCGAAACCGAGACGCTCCCCGCCTGCTGCAGGATAGCGAGTTCGTTCCTCACTGCGCTCCAATCTTCTTCGATCACACCGATCCGGCTTGAATCGAACATGCGCCGATAGCGGCGTTCGCTCCTGACAAGCGCCGCATGTGCGGCTTGGCGCTCGGTGATATCGGTATGCGTTTCGAGGACGCTGACCACCTTACCGACCCGGTCGCGCTGCGCTGCCCAGCGACTGTCCAGGACGAGGCGTGCGCCCGATCTTGTCCTCTGTTCGAGGATGCCTTCCCATCGCCCTGTCTCCAGGAGTTGGGCCTCGATCGCCACGCGTTCGGCCGGATATTTCGTGTCGAGCAATTCATCGGCCACTCTGCCCTTAGCTTCCTCTGCGGACCAGCCATAAACTTGTTCGGCCGCATCGTTCCAAAAGGCGATGACGCCATGATAATCACGCACAAAGATGATGTCGTGAGACAGATTCAACAACCGAGCCTGAGCCACCAACGTCGCTGTCGCGGCTTGGCTCTGTAAGGACAGCATCGTCGCGATGCCGATCGCCGCCAGGCTAACGATGGCGCGTAGTGCCGGTGATCCGAAATTACCGAAGCCATGAGATATGGCATAGGCTACCAACGTCAACGTGATGGCGCCGAGTGCGGCGGTGAGAACGTCATTGCGCCAAGCGGTGCGCGCCGCAATCAGCACCACCAGCACGTACAGAACGGCGACTGCACCCTCGAGTGGCGACAGAATGTCGAACAGGAAAATGCCCATAGCCAGCAAAGCAGCAGCCAGGCGATAAATACCATTGCTCACACGGTACCTCGAGACAATCGAAGTATCGGAACGATGCAGTGAGGAGGCAGGCCGAACGAACACCCGCAAATTGCCCGAACTATCGGACGGCATGAGGGCGTGGCCCCTTGATCAAAGGCATTGTTGCCAACCAATTGAGATGTTCGATGAGGATTGCACATCGGTTCCACCTTTTGGAAGACGCTATCGCGACTTCGACGCGCGACAGATCGCGCCAGCAGGCTCGAGCCGGCCGGCATATGAAAGAAGCCGCGGCAGCTCGATCGAGAAGATTGAACCCTCATTCTCGATCGACTGGACCGAAATCGAATGATTGAGCAGGTCTGCGGTCTGACGCCCAATCGTCAGGCCGAGGCCGAGACCGTCACATTGGGCCGCCTGATCGCCTCGTTCGAACGCCTCGAAGATGCGTTCAAGCCGGGACGCTGCAATCCCGCAACCGTCATCCTCAGCCTCAACGCTCAGTGGATCACAAAGCACTCGGCAGCTCACGCGGATATGGCCGCCTGGGACGCTGTACTCGAGGGAATTGCCGACAAAGTTGCGCAGGATCGTGTGCAGCATGTCAGGATCCGTCTCTACGAGAAAGTCCGACAAACTCACGTCCAGTTCGATCCCGCGAGCCTCGGCGTAGAAGCGCCAGTCGCATTCGACCCGCGACAACACTTCCGCGACCCGCACGATCCGACGATTTGGCCGTAGCGCGCCATTCATCTGCGACAGCCGGGCTATGTCGTTGAGCTCGCTATTAAGACGCTTCACCGCATCGAGGGCAATGCGCAGGCGGTCAGCGGCAGCCGTCGGAATGCCCTCCTCGACGGCGCGGGCCACCGACAGCATCGCTACGTGCAAGGGTGGCTTGAGATCGTGGCCCGCGATGGCCGTTAGCCTCGACATTGCGGCGCGCGACGCGTTCGCTGTCGCGACTTCGCTTGCTTCCACCTTCGACATCTCGTCATCCCTCCATACTCGGCATCTGGCCAGGTACGCTAGGTCGGGACTGAAGCCGTGAAAATCATACGTTGGGTTGGTGACGATCGGGGTGCATCACACTCATGTATGAGCCAGGCAATCCTCGCGCCGATTTATAGGGCTGTTCGTGGCCTTTACTATTCCTCCATCAGTCGATGCCCAAACCGGCAGCATCGGTCTGGGGTCAGAACAAGAGCTGTTCAGAATCGTACGCCAAGGCCAAACGAAATATGAACATCATGCCGCCCGTCGGATTGGTGCTGGCAAGCGAAGCGATCTGAAGCCTTCGGGCATCTGGTGTTCAGAATCCCAAGTGTAGATGCCTGTGAGGTTGATGTGTTCCTAACTGAGCGGCGAGACGTGTTTGAGCAGGTCATCCGGGATAGTCCGACCCGCCATTCGCAGGTGTGTGGCTGCGCGGTCAAGATAGACGGTGTTCCAATGGACGATGGCGCTGACGACGAGATTGAGACCGGAAGCGCGGAATGCTTGGCTCTCGAATGAGCGGTCACGGATTTCGCCGCGCTCATGGAAGAACACCGCGCGTTTGAGCTTGTGCGCTGCCTCGCCCTTGTTGAGGCCGGCTTGGCACCGCCGGCGCAAGGCCGGGCTTGAATACCATTCGATCATGAACAGTGATCGCTCGATCCGGCCGAGTTCCCGCAGCGCCTTGGCCAACTGGC
>WUUC01134795.1_pt1 | contig 12497 bp, 9 predicted proteins | sample 6278441 | NCBI WGS metagenome assembly WUUC01 (sample SAMN13675441, study PRJNA597444) | soil metagenome | isolation source: soil | place: USA: Washington | collected 2017-10 | reverse complement strand
TCAGGTACCACTCGCGGTCCCAATGTGTGTGGGAAATGACGTGTACGTTCATCGTGATGTGTGAATTCGTGATTGGTGATTCGCGATTCGTGATTGAGAAGCACGACGGCCCCGAACTCTAGTCCGGGCACTCGCTAAGCACGACATCGCTAACCACGAATCGCTAATCATTCATCGACTAATTCTGTTATCCCTTGACAGCTCCGGCCGTCAGCCCGGCAATGAAATAGCGTTGCAGCACGACGAAGGCGGCAATCATCGGGAGGAGGCCGATGAAGCTCGCGGCGGCGACGAGTTGCCACTCCGTTTCATAGCCGCTTTGCAGGTTGAAGATCCCGATGGGCACTGTGAATCGGGCCTGCGAATCGAGCAACACGAGCGCCAGCGCGAATTCGGACCAGTACGCCGCGAGATTGAAGATGGTGACCGAGGCCAGCCCGGGGGCGATGAGTGGCAGCGCGATCGAACGGAGCGTGCGCAGCCGTGACGCGCCGTCGAGCCGTGCCGCCTCGAACAACGCTGGCGGCAGCGCGTCGAAGAAGTTCTTCAACACCCAGACGGTGAACGGCGTCTGGATCGCCGCGTACACGAGGATCAGGCCGGCGTGCGTGTCGATGAGCTGCATCGCGTTCACGAGCTCGTAAATCGGTAACAGCAGGATCACGGGCGATAACATCTGCACGCCGAGCAGGGAGGCAAGCAGCACGCCATGCCCGCGAAACCGTTCGCGCGACAATGCGAACGCGGCGGGAACGCCGACGAGCATCGTGAGCAGAGCGGCGAGCGCCGCCACCGTTACGCTGTTCACTAAATACCACGGCACCTGCGTGCCCGTCAGCGCGAACACGTAATTGTCGAGCGATGGATGTGAGGGCACCCAGCGCGGCGGGAACTCATAAACCGCCGCTTTGTCCTTCAACGACAAGGACAGGAGCCACACCTGCGGCAGCAGGAACACCAGGGCCGCAGCCGCGAGCCCTGCCGCGATGGCCAACCGTGAACGGCGAATCGTCATCACACGTCTCGTCCCGGCGGTGTCAGGCGCGCGGACGCGCGCCGCGGAACATCAGCCGCGCCGCGGCCCAAGCGAGTGCGCCGTTGATTGCCAACATGACCACCGCGATCGCGGCGGCTTTGCCCGAGTCCAGATCGAAGAACGCTGAACGGTACATGTACAACGAGACGACCTCCGTGCGCCGCGCCGGCCCGCCCCCGGTGAGCGGCAGGATCAGGTCGAACGTATTGAGTGTGTAGATGGTCACGAGCAGCAGGTTCAACACGAGCACCGGCGCAAGCTGCGGCACGATCACCCATCGCAGCCGCTGCCAAGCGGTCAACCCTTCGAGGTCGGCGGCCTCGTGCAGTTCTGCGGGAATACGCCGCAGGCCTGCATATTGAAGCAGCATGCTGAAGGCGCAGCCACGCCAGGCGTTTGCGACGATTACGGAGGCGAGCGCCAGCGTGCCCGATGACAGGAGCGGCGCCGGCCCGGCCCCAATCAGCGACAACCAGTAATTGATGATGCCAGATCGGTTCTCGACGAGCAGGATCTTCCAGATAACACCGACGAGCACCCCAGGGACAACCCATGCGCCGACGACAGCGACACGCGCCGCGAGGGACCCGATCACGTGGCGCCGTTCGGCCGTGTCGAACAGCCAGGCGAGCAGGAGCCCGAGACCCATCTGAAGCGCGACCGAACACACGAGGAACACGAGGGTGACGCCAACCATCGCATAGAACTGCGGATCACCCAGCAGGTTCTGGAAGCCGGAGAGCGTGTAGGTGTACGGCCCGCCCGGAATCGACGTATCGGTGAACGACACACGCAGCAACTCGAGAATCGGGTACACCAGGACCGTCGCGGTGAGTGCAACCGCACCCGCAAGCCACAAACGCGCCTGCTGGGCCGCGCCGAGGGCCATGACACCGAGCACGAGTGCGGCGAGCACAGGAAGCCAGCGGATCACGTCTCGAGTGGCGCGCGCCTCGGTCGTCGTGCCGCGTTGTTGCGCCTGCCGCGACACCGCCCTCCACGCATCGTCCACTGCCTGCGCGGGCGTCTTCGTACCGTCGAGGGCGTATCCGATCGCAAGCTGCAACTCGCGCGTGATGGTGTCGTAAATCGGGGCTGCCGGCCGCGCCTTGCCGTACACCAGCATCTCGCCAAACCTGGTGAACCAGGGATCGCGGAACACCGGGAAATCGCGGTAGACGCTGCGACGCACAGGCAGGTGACCCGTCGCAGCGCTGATGCGCGCGGCGTTTCGCGGCGCTTCGATGTCGAGGATGAATTCGGCGGCGGCTTTGCGCCTCGCGGGATCCTTCGCGAAGACAACCCAGATCCAGCCCCCGGTACCGGTGGAGAACTGATCGGACCGGTACTGCGGGATCGGGGCGATGTCCCACCTGGCGAACTCGGCCGGCGAGAGCGCGGCCTCCAGTTCCTTCAACTGCCAGTTGCCGCCGAGGAACATCGCCACGTCGCCCGCGATTGCTGCCGCGATGAGCTGGTGGTAGTCGTTGCCGGCCAACACCGATCGTGGCGACGCGCCGGTCTGCACCGTATCGCGGATGAACGACAGGACACGGACCATTCGCTCGCGGTGCGGCGCAGTGCCGAAGATCGGCTGCCCGTCCGCGTCGGTCAGCTCCCCGCCCTGGCCCCAGAACATTGCCAGGTGATCGAAGACGGTGCCTTCCCAGCGACCACCGTTGTACAGGTACCCTGAAATGCCGTGCTCGCGCGCGAGCGGCGGCGCCACGCGGAGGACGTCGTCCCATGTTCGTGGCGGCTCCGGCACGAGATCCTTGCGGTAGAACAACACGCGGCAGTCCGTCTCGTGCCAGACGCCGTAGACCTGCCCGCGCCGCGACAACGTATCGATTGTGAACGGGAGAAAATCCTGGCGGTCGGCCTCCGGCCAGTAGTCGTTCAGCGGTTGAAGATGCCCGCCTTCGAGAAACAGTGGAAGCCAGAAGCTGTCGATCGATGCGACGTCGGGGAGCCGGTCCGCCGTCGCGGCGAGCAGCAGCTTTGCCTTGTGCTGCTCGAGCGCTGGCATCATCGAGACCTCGAGCTGCACGCCAGGATGTCGCCTCGCCCAATCGCCAAACGCCAGTTGGAACGCATCGGCGATCGGCTTCAGCGCGGCGAGATGCGAATAATCCTGTTGCGCCCATACTTTCAACGTGATCGGCGCATCGGGATTGCCCACACGTACCGGCGTCACGAGAGAGTCGTCGGCACCGGCAACGCTCGCGAATGTCAGCGCTACGACCCCTACCGAGACGAGACACGAAGGCACGCAAACACGGCGGCCCATCAAATGTTCTCAGTGTCTCGGCGTCGCGGTGTCCCGGAGGATTGGATCATCGTTCGATGAATACGGGATTCGTGAGTGCCAGCAAGGCACCCTCGCCGTTATAGACTTCGGCCCGCACGAATCCAGGCTCCAACACTCGTTCGAGCCGTGCACGTGTATCGGCATTAAGTGGAATCGACGGCAGGCGTGTGCCGTTCACGACGAACACGACACGACCCTCGTTCACGCCCGGCGCGCGGACTTCCATCGCGGCGGGTGAAGCCGAGCGGGTGAGCGACTCGCCCACAGTAGCCGACTGCTCGCCGGACCGCACGGTGAACGCAGGCGTGCGGTCCGCGGCGGACCGCATGACGATGACGCGGCCGCTGCGAATGGCGTCCAGAATCGCGCGCGCGCTGAGGTCAGGCGCCAGGACGCGAACGTTGGCGCGGTCGATCGGGTCGGGATCCCGATGCCAGTCGCTTGCGCCGACGGCGGTGACGCGGCGGCCGTCGCGCAGCAGACGTTCCCAGAGCGTCACCGCCTTGTCCTGCGCGCCGTGGCGCCCGTTCCACACCTCGATGGCGTCGAGCGCATCAGGGATCCGGTGTTCCCAGCTGCAGCCGACGCACTCGCTCGACGGGTGATTGATCGAGAACAGCGCGCCATGCGCGCGCGCGGTGTTGGCCAGCTCGTCGATGCGACGGTCCTGCGGCCGGACGCGGAAGTCAACCCATTCGCCGGCGTCTAATCCCCACACGCTCGCATGACCGGCCGGCGTGGTCACTTCTTCACCGATGATCCAAAGCGGCCGTGCCAGCGACTCGCGTTCGCTGCCGAGCACCTCGTCCGCGTGTGTCGTGTTGTTGTGATCGGTGATCGTGACGAAGTCCAGCCCCGCCTCGCCCACACGGCGCAGCAGGTCGAGAGGAGACACGGTTCCGTCGCTGTGCACAGTATGAGCATGAAGAGCGCCACTCCACCAGCGGCCAAAGGTTCCCGGTTCCGCGTTCCGGGTTCCACGTTCGGCCGGCGGGTTCGCCTTCTCTCCGTCGCTTCCGCCTGCAGGCGGAAGAGCGGTTTCCGGGACGGCGAGGGCGTGAACAGTAATCGTCACGTCCACGCCGGCATCAGCGACGGCGTACAGGCCGAGCATGACGTGCCACCGCCCCGCCGGGAGCGGACCCGCCGCGTAGCCGGGCGTTGCCTCGTGCTCTTCGATGCGGAACTCGGATTTCGAGCCACCGCTATAGCCGCGCATGGCGGACGTGCCGATCTCCAGCGATCCTGGCTGGAAAATTCCCAGGTCGATCGTGTTCTGCCCGTTCGCGCGATCGTACTCGTAGCGCACGCGCAGCTCCCTGGTGCCTGCTGGCACGTCGAACGGCACGTACACGTATCGATCCCGTTCCTGGTCGGCGGGTGTCACATGACGCGTGATGGTCTGTGGAGTGTTTGCCGCCGCGGGAGCGAGCGCCGCGAACGCGATCGCCGCCAGCAGCACCAGCCAACGGGTGAGACCGTACGCCAAGCGCCGTTTACTACGACGGGACACGGAGGCGCCGAGACGCGGAGGGCCACAAGCTTTCCTCTGTGCGTCCGTGGCTACGTGTCCCGTGGTACCTGATCGCATCCGTCAGTTCTGGATCGCCGCGTAGGTCAGCGCCGTGAAAATCTCTCGCGGCCGCTCGTCAGGACGTGGATACAACTGGAGCATCAACACCGCCGCGAGCTGCTCCTTCGGGTCCACCCAGAAGTACGTCCCGAGAATGCCGCTCCAGGTGTACATGCCTTCCGACCCGATACGGCTGGACAGGCCGAGCGATTCGCGCACTGAAAAGCCGTAGCCGAACCCGTAGCCGCTCGAAACAGCGCTCGGCTCGATACGGATGGTATGACTGGTCGTCATGAGCTCGACGCTCTTGCGCGACAGCAGCCGGACGCCATCGAGCTCGCCACCGTTCAGCAGCATCTGCGCAAAGCGAAGATAGTCCTGCCCTGTCGAGACGAGCCCGGCACCTCCCGAGAAGTAGGTCACGTTGGTGTAGGTGCCTTGTTCGGCCGCACGAACTAACGCGCCCTTTTCGATGCTGTGAAGCGGGACGACTCGAGACGTCTTGGCAGTGGGCAGGCTGAACGTCGTGTCGCGCATCCCCAGTGGCTCGAAGATGCGCGTGCGGAAGAACTCCTCGAGCGACTGCCGTGAGGCAACCTCGACCACCCGTCCGAGCACGTCGATCCCAATGCTGTAGTTGTAGGCCGTACCGGGTTGCGATTTCAGCGGTTGCCGGGCCAGCAGGTCCATCTGCTCGGCCAGCGAAGCGGGGCGTTTGCCGCCCAGGCCGTCGTAGATACCGGCTTTCCTGTACATCTCACCCAGCGGGCCGCGCTCCACGAAGCCGTACACCAGGCCCGACGTGTGCGTGAGCAGATCGTCGATGGTAATTGGACGTCGAGCGGGCACGGTACCCGTCGCGTCTCCGTTGGACGATGTGCCGGAGGCGAGCACGCGCATGTCGCGGAACGAGGGAATGAACCGCGACACAGGATCCGATAGCAGGAGCTTGCCTTCCTCGAGCAGCATCATGATAGCCACGCTCGTCACCGGCTTGGTCATCGATGCCATCCCGAAGATCGCGTCATCTGCCACACCGATGCGCTCGTGATGCGCGAGCACGCCTCGCCGGGCGACGAGCGTCTCGACCGCCGCCATCTGCTTTGCGTCCACCATGGCCTGCATGGCCGTCCTGATGCGGCTGAGACGTTCGCCGGACATGCCGACGGACTCCGGGGACCCAGACTTGAAGGACTGAGCCCGCGGCGCCGCAACCAGCAGGAGCGCAAGAACGAACGTGAGCAGTCGCCGAGAGTGCCTCATTCGAAAAGGCAGCGTACATGAAAAGCGGGTCGCAAGGCGACCCGCTTTGAACCCGCTGAACCTATGAACCTACGAACCTTTGATACACGTCACGAGCGACCAAATCTTCGGCACGTTCACCTTTTCGATCGAGATCGGCTTCAGCTCCGCCTGCGCGAGAAAACCTGGCAGGTCGAGATCCGACTTGAAGCCAATGTGAACGGTGAACGGCGAGATCGCGCGCTCGAGGCGCGACAGCACCAGGTTGGCGCTGCGGAAATGATTCAGTATGATGATTTTGCCGCCCGGTTTGCACACGCGGCGCATCTCGCGCGCGACCTGGACGGGGTCGGGCACCACGCTCACGAGATACGGTGCGTACACGATGTCGAAGGAGTCGTCGGCAAATGTGAGGTTCTGCGCGTCCATTTCGAGTAGCCGCACGTTGCGAAGCCCCTCGCGGGCGACTCGCTCGCGCGCCTTTTCCAGCATCGAGCTGGACAGATCCACGCCCGTGACGTGGCAGTTGCGCGGATACATCGAGGTGTTGATCCCGGTGCCGACTCCCACCTCGAGAATGCGATCGTCGGGCTTGATGCCCATCCGTTCGAGCGCCGTGACGCGTCCGGGATGAAGGGTTGGGCCGAAAATCAGGTCGTAGACATTCGCCAGCTTCTCGTAGACGCCCTCGACGAAGTCGTTCTCGACCGCGGTGACAGACAAGGCCCGCGTGCCCACGTCAGTCCCGAAGTCGGTTTCTTCACGCTCGAACAGCGGCATTCAACGGCCTCCGGACTGGCGGATCACGCCTGTGGTCACAGCAATCGCTGTGCCTCGCACGAACTCGTGACTGGGGTAACCCGCTGGGCTGTGAGCACTTGCCGCCGCTACTGCTGTGACGCGGAAGTGACGAGCCGTTTGACTATAGCGCCAGCGGGATCGATGCACAAGGCGGTTTTTCAGCGAATTCCCTCGAGAACGCCGAGCGCTGCCTCGATGCGGCTCGACGGCGAGGACACATATACACCCTGCACGAGCCCCCTGACGGCGCGTGCGAGCTCGCGCGCGATGGCAATCCCTTCGGCGGCCGCCGCGTCCGCGCTCTCGGCGCGGTGCATGCGTTCGATCACGGCATCGGGCACGGTCACGCCCGGTACTTCGTTCGCCATGAACTCCGCATTCAGCACGCTTTCAAACGGCCACAGGCCAGCGAGCAACGGAATCTTCGCGCCTTCGGTGCGTCGAACGAAGCGCTCGAACCCGGCGAGATCGAACACAGGGCGCGTGACGGCAAACTCGGCGCCCGCCTCCACCTTGTATTCGAAGCGTCGGATCTCCGCGTCGAGGTTCTCCGCCCCGGGGTTCACCATCACGCCGACGTGAAACGCCGTTGGAACGCCAATCGCCTGCCCGCCGACGTCGAGGCCCGAGTTCAGCCGCGACACCACGTTCGTGAGCCCAATCGAATCGACGTCGAACACTGCTGTCGCATCGGGGTAATCACCGACGCTACGCGCGTCCCCGGTGATGACGAGGAGATTGCGCACGCCCATCGCATGCGCGCCGAGCAGATCCGACTGCATCCCCAGCAGGTTGCGATCGCGGCACGAGTACTGGAGCATCGTTTCGATGCCGGCGTGCTGCTGGATCAGGACTGACAGCGACAACGCGCTCAAGCGCGCGCCGCGCGTATCGGGCACCGCGATGACATCGATGCCGCGGATCTTCAGTTCGCGCGACCGGCGAATCGGCTCGTCGGAGCTGTACCCTTTTGGCGGCACGAGCGACACGACCGTGGCAAACCGGCCGGACGCGAGCGCGTTCGCCAGCTCCGACTTCTCTTCCCGCGCCACGGCCGGCTGCGGCGCTGGTTCGGCCACCGTCACGGCGCGGCCGTCGGTGCCAGTACGGAGCGCTGCCGCGGTCCGTGCGACAGCCGGCGCCAATGCCTTCACGGCACTCTTGATCTGTCGAATGTGCTCCGGAGTCGTCCCGCAGCATCCGCCCACGAGGCGCACCCCGCGCGTTACGAAGCGCCGCGCGTAGGACGCCATGTACTCCGGTGAGGAGAGATATATGTTGCGCCCCTCGATGTCGCGCGGCTTGCCGGCATTGGGCTGGGCCGCCAGCCGTGCGTGCGTGACCTGCGCGAGACGGTCGATCGTCTCCAGCATCGGCGCCGGCCCGATGCTGCAGTTCACGCCGATAACGTCCGCGCCGCGCCGTTCGAGCTCGGGCGCAAACTGCTCCGGCGGGGTGCCATCCAGGCTGTTGCCGTCCTCCTCGATCGTCATTTGCGCGACGATGGGAAGATTGCAGACGCTGCGTACGGCGGCAATCGCCGCGCCGACTTCATTGGTGTCGCGGAATGTTTCGAGGATGAAGAGGTCAACGCCGCCATCGACGAGCGCCTGCGCCTGTTCCCGGAAGTAGCCTTCGGCCTCCTCCACGCCGGTCTTGCCCCACGGCTCGATGCGGATGCCGAGCGGACCGATGGCGCCGGCGACCCACGCGCGACCGTTTGCTGCCTGGCGCGCCAGCCGCGCGCCCTCGCGGTTGATCTCCGCGATCTTGTCGGACAAGCCGAAGGCGCGCAGCTTCACCCGGTTGGCGCCAAACGTGTTCGTCTCGATCACGTCAGCGCCGGCGCGCACGTAATCCTGGTGTACCTCCGACACAACATCCGGTTGCGTCAGGTTCAGCGCGTCGAAGCAGCGATTGATGAACACGCCCTTCGCATAGAGCATCGTCCCCATTGCACCGTCGCAGACGAGGACGCGCTCGTCGATCGCTTCGAGAAAGGGCTTCACGTTAGTTGATCAATTTTCTCGTACTCGAGCGTCTTTGCATCGATTAAGAGGTAAGAGCGGTTGACGCGGTCGATACATACCGACGGCACGCCGTCGCGTTCTGTCTCGAGAAACCGGTGATGATGCCCGCACAGGTGCAGCCGCGGCTTCAGCGTGGCCAGCACGTCATTGATCGCAGGCTTGCCCGCGTCCCGGCGGCGCGGTCGCGGCATGCCGGGCGTCGGTTCATCAACCAGGATGAATGGCCGTGGCGCCTCATGTGTCATGAGAATGTCCACGGCGGTGAGCCGCCGGCACGCCTCGGCCTCTTCCCGGACAAAATGCCGCCGCTTGTCGTCGCGCGGCGTGTGCGGCAGCCTGGAGCAGGGCGTATCGAACCACGTAGGCGCGAACGTTCCGCCAAGTCCCGCCACGCGCAACGGACCTGCGTCCACGGCGGTGCCGTTCCGAATGAAGTGCAGGTTGGCAACGAGGTTCTTGCCGGCCTCGAAATCCGCGATCCGGTCGAAGTTCTCGTTGTTCCCCTTGATCCAGTACAGCGGCTTGGCCGGCTCGGGATACACCCCCGCCCGGCTCGCAAGATCGCCGACGCACAGCCAGAACCGCACGTCCGGGTGCCGCGCCATTGCCCGCGCCATGGCCTCGAAATTTCCGTGAACGTCGGCCAGCGCGCCAATGGTCATTCGAAGTGGTGTCTAGCGATTGGGTGATTAGTGATTGCCCGAACTGAAGTTCGGGCCTACGTGCCGCGTGTTTTCGTAGGCCGGAACCTTGGTTCCGGCCAATCGGCAATCGCTAAATCGCCAATCACTAATTCACGGGTTCACTGATGCAGTGGCGACTTCGCGCCCTCGGGCGGCGCGACAAGCAGGTCGGTCTTGTCCCAGATGAAGTCGTCTTTGCTGTAGACCGCGAGCTCGTAGTCTTTGCCCATGAAGATGGCTGACACCGGGCACGCCTCTTCGCAGTAGCCGCAGAAGATGCAGCGGGTCTTGTGAATCTGGTAAATCGACGCGTATCGCGGGCCCGCCAGCACCGTGCCGTCGTTCTCGGCAGCCTCGAGGTAGATGGCGTCCGCGGGGCACGCAACGGAACACAGGCCGCACGCGACACACTTCTCGAGTCCGTTCTCGTCCCGCATGAGCACCTGCTTGCCGCGGTACTTCGGGAACATTGGGACCTTCTGATCCGGATAATTCACCGTGATCGGAGTCCGGAACATGTGCTTCAGCGTGGTATAGAACCCTATGACGAGTGCCTTGATCATGGCTAAACTCATCGATCATATCACCGGGCTTCCGCCCGGCTAAAATACCCACCGTGTTCCAGGAGCCGAAGTTCCTCTCGGCCGAGCAGTTCCTGCTCTTCACGTTGATCGTCAAGCTCGCTGTCATGGCCGTGCTGGCAACGATGCTGGCGCGGTATCACCGCTTCCGGCACATCCTCATCTTCGAGCGCCGCGCCTGGCCGGACCGGCTCGTGTTCGCGGCCAGCTTCGGCATTCCCCTGATGGCGGGCGTCGCGGCGCGCCTGCTGTTGAATTACAACGCGGCCGATCTCACGCTCGAAGGGCCGTTCCTCGCAGGTTTGATCGCCGGCCCGTACGCCGGCGCACTCGTCGGCGTGCTGGTGGGCGCCCCCGCTCTGGCTGCAGGGGAATTGATCGCGATGCCCTTCGCCGTGGGGTGCGGCTTCGCGGGCGGAGGCTTGCGCGAGGCGTGTCCCAAGGAAGCGATCTGGCAGTTCACGCCGTTCGTGTTCGTTGACCTCGCCAAGCACTTCTGGCACATGGTGCGAAAGCTCGAAACCAACTGGCAGCTCGTGTTATTGCTCGCGGTCGTTGCACTGGAGCTGCTGCGCCAGGCGCTCGGCGCGCGGTTCGGCGTGGATCGTCTGTTCTACCTGGGCACACCGTCATCCCAGTGGAACACGCTGCTGATCGTGCTTGCGGGCGTGCTGGCGGTCGCCACCCCAATCAAGATCTGGAACAGCGCGCGCATCGAGCACCGCTTGCAGGAGCAGGAGAAGCTGCTGCTTGCCGCGCGCATCGAAGCGCTCAAGAGCCAGATCAACCCGCACTTCCTGTTCAACACACTCGCATCGATCTCCTCGCTCATCCGCTCGCACCCGGAGACGGCGCGGATGCTCATTACCAAGCTCTCCGGACTGCTTCGGCGGCTGCTGCGGAGCCATGAACATTTCGTCACGCTCCGAGAAGAGCTGGAATCGATTGATGAGTACCTGGACATCGAAGTCGTTCGCTTCGGTCCGAAGCTCACCGTGCGGAAGGACATCAGTCCCGACACCCTCGACGTAATCGTGCCGAGCATGATCCTGCAGCCGCTTGTCGAGAACTCGATCAAACATGGGTTCGCCCGGAAAGTTGGTCCCGGAACGATCACCATCCGCAGCTCGCGCGAGCGTGGCCGCGCAATCATCGATGTTGATGACGACGGGATGGGGGTGTTGCTGGACGGGCTGGACCAGCCGATGTCGAGCGGCATCGGGCTTGCCAACGTGCGAGAACGGCTGCGCGTGATCTACGGCGCGTCGTACCAGTTGAAGCTGACGAGCGAGCCGGGCCGCGGTTTCCGCGCGAGGATCGAGGTGCCTGAGCTCATGGCCGCCGAACAGGCCACGGGCTCTACCCTGGATATCCCGGCGTAGCCCGTGGGTGGTCGCGACAGGGTCTACTTTTTGGGCGCGCTCCGCGCGCCGTCTACTTTTTGGGCGCGCTCCGCGCGCCGGACCGCTATGCGAATGCCAACAAGTACGAATTCGCCTTCCGCGCCGCATAGCGGTCCGCTCACCGCATGACCATGCTCCGCGCCATCGTCGTTGACGACGAGCAATTGGCACGGGAGGAGCTGTGTTACCAGCTTCAACAGCTCGGGGAAATCGAGGTGGTGGCACAGGCCGGCGACGGTCTCGAGGCGCTCACCGCGATCGAGCGAAGCGAGCCTGACCTTGTCTTCCTCGACGTGCAGATGCCGGGCCTCACCGGACTCGAGGTCGCGCGGAAGCTGGTGGAGGATGACCAGGCGCCAGCCGTGGTGTTTGTGACCGCCTACGATCAGCGCGCCATCGAGGCGTTCGAGGTGAACGCCGTTGATTACCTTCTGAAGCCAGTGGAGGCGGGCAGGCTCGAACAAGCGGTTCAGCGGGCGCGGAAACGGCTGACCTCCGACCGGCCCGGGGGCAAGGGGCCCCTGAACGAGCAATTCGAGCAGTTCGTCAAAATGATGACGGGCCGCCAAAGCCGACGGGACCAGGTGGCCGTCAAAGTTGGCGAACGATTTTTGTTAGTTCAGGCCGAAGAGATCATCTATGCCTCCCTGGCCGACGAGTCGATTAACATAGTTACAGGGCAGGTGTCCGGTACGTCCAACTACCGGACGCTCGACGACCTCCAGGCGCGGCTCGACCCGGAGGTCTTCTGGCGCGTACACCGGTCCCATTTGGTCAATATCAACAAGATCAAGGAGATAGTCCCTTGGTTCAGCAGGAACTACATCCTCAGGATGA